>Ga0302314_10014021_pt1 | contig 13731 bp, 17 predicted proteins | sample III_Palsa_N2_3_FD_200533 | JGI IMG/M metagenome (GOLD analysis project Ga0302314, IMG submission 200533) | Peat permafrost microbial communities from Stordalen Mire near Abisko, Sweden - III_Palsa_N2_3 | ecosystem: Environmental > Terrestrial > Soil > Palsa > Peat permafrost | place: Sweden... | reverse complement strand
TGTCGACGGGAGAGACGTTCGACTACACCCGCAAGCGGGGTGTCGAACACTCGGAGATCGTGCTGCCGGATTCGGCGGCGAAGCGGGACATCAACTGGGCGCGGGACCGGCAGGCGCTGTGGAATGCGGCGGAGTCTGCCGAGAAACGGAAGGACGCGCGGGTGGCCCGGGAGTACGAGCTCGCACTGCCGCATGAGATGACGCGGGCGCAGCGGGTGGAGCTAGTGCGGGGGTTCGCCGGGGAGCTCGCCAACCGCTACGGGGTGGCGGTGGACTTTGCGATTCACCGGCCGCACCGGTCGGGGGACGAGCGGAACTTCCATGCGCATGTGCTGACCACGACGCGGGCGGTGGAGCCTGCGGGACTCGGGGCGAAGGCCTCGATCGAATGGTCGGACACCGATCGGGCGAAGAAGGGGCTGGGGCCGGCCAAGGCGGAGGTCAAAGCCATCCGAGCCAGGTGGGAGGAGTTCACTAACGAACGGTTGCGTGAGCTCGGGATCGAGGCGCGGATCGACCATCGCAGTCTCGCCGACCAGGGGCAGGATCGGGAGCCGGGGCGGCACCTGGGGCCGGCGGTGTCTGGGATGGAGCGGCGGGGGATTGCGACCGAGGTTGGCAAGCGGATCGGGTGGGAGATGCAGGCCGCGGCGAGTGAGCGGCTGGCGCGCGCGGCGGAGCTCGGGCGATTGGAGCGGGAGACTGCGGAGATCCAGAAGTCGATCTTGGATGTGTCGGGAAGCTTGCAGCGAGCGCTGGCGGATCGGCAGCGGGGGAGCGCTGAGAAGCCCAACCTTGATGCACGGCAGCAGCAAGCCGTGGAACGGTGGAAGGCCCTGCGGTTGGCGGAGACAGCGCAAGTTCAAGAAAGAGATGCCGCCCTGGCGCCGCTGGTGGAGCCGGTTGCGACACCCATTGCTCGCGGCCTGAAAACTGAGCGATTCGAGGCATGGCGTAAAGACATGGCTGCCCGGCCGCTCGAGCACCAGGCACAGATTGTCGAAGCGCTCGAGAAGCGACTGAGCGCGGATCGCAGGTCACGGCTGGAGCGGGTACTGGGGCGAGGACAGGTTCGTGCCCAGCGACGACTCGAGCAGGAGCGAAAAGTTGGTCGGGAAAGACCCGTGGAACCGAAAGGGGTGTTCGGGGCGCTGCGGCGTCGCGCCTATGAACAGGCGCTGGGTGAGTGGCAGAGGCGTTATAGCCAAGCGAGTGCACTGAACTCGGCTGCGATAAGAACCAATCAACAGCTGTACGGCGCAATGGACTCGATGCCACTGCGGCAGCATGCGCAGCGGGTCATCGCACGGGTTGATCCGCAGTTGCTCCAGGGGGTGCAGGCGTTCAAGCGTACGCAGTCGCTGCCAGTCGAGCAGGAGCGCGAAAAACAGCGAGCGCAGAGCAGATCGCTGGACAAGGATTGGGATCTGGGTTTGTAGTAGAACCATATGACCCTACAAGAAAACGACGAGATTGCACACGGGAGTAGGCGTCATGGGGTTCTTTGATGACTACCTGGCAGCGAGCTATCGAAATCAGGCGCAAAAGGCTCGCGCGAAGGGCGAATCCGGGACATGGGAAGACATGCTTGCGAACCAAGCAACCAGGCGCTCGATATCCGATGAGGCCGAGAAAGTTCTAAGCCGCGCATCGACGCAACTCACTGGGCAGCTCCGGGATGTCTTGGCGGAGCGCGAGGAGGAGCAGCGCGCATATGACGCGAAAAAGGAAGCGGTCGCTGAAGGTAAAGCGCAGCTTCGAGCCATAGCGGTTTCGCGAACCGCAGGCCTCTTACGACAGGTTCAGTTGCTTGCTCGAAAGAGCAATAGCGCGCCACAGGGCGAAATTTTTGTCAATTGGGCCATTGTGCGCCAGTGCCAAATGACCCTCACGCAACTTGGAATTGAGGACGTTTCGCTTCTGAGAGACGTTATGGACGCTAGGCTGCTATTGGAACAACTCTCGTCGCACAGCGCGGAGTCGCTAGATGCACTTCAAACTGAACTTAATGACCTCGTCAATGAGCTATATCTGGTGACCCTTCAATGCCTTGATCTCCGCAACAACCCCGGAGGCGTTCTATCAGAAGATCCGAACACCCAGAAGAAGCTCGTCACCAAACTATCCGCGGGCCTCAAGCAGGCGAGCATGGATCTTATGCAGCTCGCTGCTCGTTGCAAAAAGCTACGACCGCGACTGCAAACACTGGTACAGCAGGGACTGATACGTTTTCCATCGGAAGGCGAGGAAGGCGGAACCATCTTTGCAAAAGAGTTTGAAGTATGCGATGGCTCTTTGTCGAGTCCCGAGGACGAGCGGCTGAGCGCGGTAGCGGAACAGTTTGACATGGGTGCATTTGACCACACCAATTCCCCACTGGGCACCGCCGCTTTGTTGATTGTTAGTGAAGACGGCATAGAACAGTTGTTCAAAGGCACGCGCGACATTATTGCAAGTTTCTACGATGGATTGCTCAACGAGTTGCAGCAGCAGGTTTCGATCTTCCGCGAGTGCGCGCCTCAAATTGCGACGGCCATAAGTCAGATAACCACGTCCGAGTATCTGTTTACGAGCATACCTGCTGCTTTTGGTGGAATTTACCGAGACCCCATCAAAAGATCGATTGCACAAACGCTCCGGAACCTCTCGATCTTATTCGCGATCAGCGCGGGTTTTGTGGTTATCGGCATGATTGATAAAAACGGCTTGATGGGGATTCTTGGTATGTTCTTCGCAGCATTCTGCGTGTTGTTTGCTCCACTTATGATCTGGCGGTACTTGCGTGTTTCGCGACAGGTGCGATCTGCTCTTTACAACCTCGAAGAGCTAGTATCGACCACACGGCGCGAGTATCGCCAATTCTTGGAAGACGTGCCTGGTGCGCGGGGAGCGTAGAGCCAAATTGTGTACGGCTCCATGTGCCGTCACCGACCGGTGACCTATGCTCAGCGCTCGGCATCTGAAGTTGGCCAACCATATATGGCTGCTGAACAGAACTGGTAATTCTGTTCACCAGGGCGAAGCCCTGGACCCACTTGTCCGGAACCACCCTCCCCGGCTCTTTTACGTTTTTCAGCTGTTTTTAGGCCCTACCCTCGCCTAGGGTCGGGGGGCGATCTGCCTTCCTGGGCGTTCCTATGCGGTCTATAATGAACAGATGTCCCGAGAACTGTTCAATACTGCCGGAAAGCGGCTTTACCTGACCGACTCCGAAAGGAAGAGGTTCCTCGCAGCGGCCGACCAGGAGGAGCGCCAGGTCAGAACCTTTTGCTATGTCCTCGCCCACACCGGCTGCCGGATCTCCGAAGCTCTGCAGCTGGTCGGCGAGCGCATTGATTTCGACGCCGGCGCCATCGTGTTTGAGTCGCTGAAGAAACGCCGCAGGGGTGTGTATCGCGCCGTACCGGTGCCGCCGGTGGTGCTCGAGATGCTGGCGATGGTGCACGGACTCAAGGATCGGAGGAAGAGACCGAAGAAGGACACCCCCCCTGCCCTGCTGTGGGACTTTGGGCGTACCACGGCCTGGAAGAAAGTGCTCGAGGTGATGAAGGCCGCCGGCGTCAAAGGGCCGCAGGCCACACCGAAGGGGCTGCGACATGGGTTCGGGGTCGCGGCGATCCAGGCCGGCATCCCGCTTAATTTGCTGCAGCGTTGGCTCGGTCATGCACAGCTGACCACCACGGCGATCTACGCGAACGCCGTGGGGCCTGAGGAGCGGAATATCGCGGCCAGGATGTGGGCATGATCGCCTTTCATACTCCGGATTTGAATCGCTGCAAACCTTCCTCGTCATCCGCAATCCATGTTTCTATTTGCTCGCGACTGATGTCGCGTGACCAGGTCCTGGGCGCTGGCGGTTCGGTGCTCGCGTACTCACGCAGTGTGGCTTCATGCTGCGCGCGAAATTCCTCGATGGTAATGCCTGGCCGCGGATCGTCGGCTGCGGCGGTCACCATCGCCTTCAGCAATTGAGCGCGCACCGCGGGATGGCGGTCCAGTTCCATCAGATCCTGAAACGCAAGGAATGCCGCCTCTGCTGGATCTTTGTAGACACCCGCCTCGAGTTTTTGCCACAGCCAGTCGGCGATACCTTCAGGTAAAAATACTTCGAAGGTCAGGCCGCGTGCGCGGATGTGTGCGCTGATGCGCGCGTCCTCTTCTGGAGTGAATGGCTGTTGGGCGGTTGGTGTCGTGTTCATAGCGAGATTCGATAGCTATTTATGTGGCCGCAGCCCTGCCCTATTCCGCCGGCGCCGACGGAAATTCCAGCGCGGTGAGATCGCGCGCGCCGTGTACGACACGAATCACGGCAATGCCGTAGTCCATTGGTCGGTAGACCACCAGATAGTCACGGTGCACAAATGCCCGAGCGCCTATATGCAGTTCGTCGACCGCTCGACCCATCCCCGGAAACCGCACGAGCTTGTGTGTGATCTCGTGCAGTTCATCGACAAGTCGATCGGCGGCGGCTTCATTATCGGGCGCGATGCGCACCCAGATATCGATCAGATCGTCTTCCGCCAGGTCGGTGAATGCAATCCGATTCACCGCTTGGCGTTCCGCAAGCGCGCCAGCTTTTCACGGCCGCGGCGCTTGATGGCTTCCGGATCAAAGTCCTTGACCTTGCCCGCCTCCACCTGCTGCCAACCGGCCTCGACATCGGACCGCAGCTTGTTGAGTGCGGATTCGCGCACTCGCTCGTAGCTATCCATGAGTCGTAGCGCTTCACGCACGACTTCACTGGCGGAGTTGTAACGACCGGAATTCACCTTTTGGCGCACCAACTCTTCGAGCTGCGGGGTGAGCGATACGTTGATGGTCATGGCCAGACTCCAGTTATCCTAATGTGGCAAAGATTGGCATTCATTGAAGCTTGTTTCAAGTGCTACATGCGCACGTCGCTACATGTGTTGTTGTAATAGTGTGTACATGTGGTATTATGATATTGGTGGCGGTTAGGAGGATGCAACTTTGAAGACGTTAGCGATCATTTCGCAGAAGGGCGGCGCCGGAAAAACCACCCTGGCCCTGAATCTCGCCGTCGCAGCCGAGCGGCTGAACATCCCCACCGTGGTGATTGATCTGGACCCCCAGGCGAGCGCGAAAACCTGGCATGACATCCGCGTGAGCAAAGATGCCCCGTTTGTCGTGTCGGCCCAGGCCAGCCGGCTGGAGGAGGTGATGGAGGCATCACGCGCCAACGGCGCGGAGCTCGTCATCATCGATACGGCTCCACATTCCGAATCCGCGGCGCTGGCGGCGGCGAGGGCGTCCGACCTGGTGCTGATCCCGTGCCGGCCGGCGATTCTGGATCTGAAGGCAATTGGAACCTCGGCGGATCTCGTGGCTTTGGCCAAGAAAGAAGCCGTTGTCGTGCTCAACGCGGTCCCGCATCAGGGGAAATTGGCCGACGAGGCGGAGGAGGCGGTGCGCAGCTACGGGCTGGTCGTGGCCCCGGTGAAGCTCACGCAGCGGGCGGCCTACGTACACAGCCTGACGGCGGGGCAGACGGCGCAGGAATTTGAACCGGAAGGCAAAGCGGCTCAGGAAATTGATGACTTGTACAAGTGGACACGTACACGTATCCACGCGTCTACGCTTGGAACCGTGAGAAAAAGCGCATGAAACCCTCTGAGGCCTTGAGCCTGCATCGGGCGGCGCTACGGCAGCTGTGCCGCCGCTATGGCTTCGCTCAGCCGCGCGTCTTCGGCTCGGTGCTGACCCGCACCGACACCGAGGACAGTGACCTGGATCTGCTCGTGGAGTCGCAGAGCGGGACGACCTTGTTCACTCTGGCGGGCTTGGAACACGATGCCGGGCAACTTACGGGCGTGCGCGTGTCGGTGCTGACGCCAGGGTTCCTCCCATCGAAATTTCGCGACCAAGTGGTGCGGCAGGCTGAACCACTGTGACGCACCCCGAACGGGCGGCGGATTATCTTGAACACATCCTCGATGCGATCGACCGAGCTCGTCGCTATGCGGGAACTGTCGGCAATCTCGCAGGACTCGAGCAAGACCGAATGGTCCAGGACGCGATCGTGCGGACCCTGGCAGTCATCGGCGAGGCGGTCACCCGGCTGCAGAAAGAGGCCCCGGAGTTCATTACCGCTCATCCCGAGGTGCCCTGGAGCCTGATGCGTGGCATGCGCAACAAGATCATTCACGATTACTTCGAGGTGGCCTGGGATGTCGTCTGGAACACCGTGCAGGGGGACCTGCCGGCACTGCGCCAGCAGATCGCCGCGATCTTGAAAGACCTGACCTGAAGGATGTAACGATGAACAAGCGAGCAAATCTGGCCGCGGCGCTGCAGAGCGCCACGCGAGGCGGGGAGGCCGCCCCAGCGGGCAAAACCCCCGCCGCGACCCTGGCGCCCATCGGGCCCCGAACGCCGAGTCGCATTGGCAAGAAGACTGTGGCCGCGCATTTCGACCCGGCAGTCTCCAAGCAGCTCAAACACATCGGACTGGAGCATGATCGCTCCACGCAGGATCTGCTGCGCGAGGCCATTAACGACCTGTTCCAGAAATACGGCAAGGGACCGATTGCATAATCACACGTCCACTCGTGAGAGTGTGGACACCAGAGGCGCGCATGGATCCGAAAGACCCTGACGACACCCGGGAGAACTCGGGCCCCCGGCCGGCACTGGAACTCATCCCCGGCCGCCTGCGCCCCCGCGCATCCCTGCGCGATCGGCTGCTGAGCGTGGACCCGCTGCTGGTCGATCCGAATGCGGACGGGCCGATCCTCTACCAGCACTCCGTGCTGTGTCAGACCTGTCTGCCGTACCGCGATCCCGGGGAGGACATCCGGACCTGGCAGCGGGCCAATGGGCACGTGAGCTTGCTGGTGGCCGCCGGCCAGGCCTTTGAACCGAACAGCCAGCGCTTTGTGGACGTGGGACTGCCGTTCGGGTCCAAGCCGCGACTGGTCCTCTACCACCTGAACGCTGAGGCCTTGCGGACCCAGTCTCCGGTGATCGAACTTGAGGACAGTCTGACCGCGTTCGTCAAACGCACCCTGGGCCTCGACACCCACGGACGCAACATCCGCACCGTCAAGGACCAGCTCTCCCGGCTGTCGGCTGCGGACTTCCGGATCGGCACCCTGACAGGAGAGGGCAGGGCGGTAACCCTCAAAGGCAGCGTCATCGAGGGGTTCGAACTGTGGGTGACTCAGGACGCCAGGCAGCGAACCCTGTGGCCGTCCCTGGTCCAGTTCTCGCAGCGCTACTTCGAGAGCCTGATGAAGCACGCCGTCCCGCTCAATGAGACAGCCGTGGCCCGCCTTGCGCACAACGCCCTGGCCCTGGACATCTACACCTGGCTGGCCCAGCGCCTGCACCGCGTGGAAGAGGGCAAGAATGCTCTGGTTCCCTGGACAGCGCTGCACCAGCAGTTTGGGCAGGGCTATGAGCGCCTGCGCGACTTTCGACGGGTCTTTGGGGGCACGTTGCGGCAGGTCAGGGTGGTCTACCCGGATGCCAAATTTGAACTCGATGGGCGCGGGATGACCCTGCGACACAGCCGCCCCCCCGTGGGGAAACGCCTGTTACCCATGTTACCGAGCGAGTAGTGCTTGGTTCGCATCACGGCCGCTTTGGGGCGCCTACTGTGGATAACCTTGTGAGTTCAATCAGTTATCCACGATCACTTTGTCGCGCATGTCACGATCACTTTGTCGCGCTTTAGGGCACAAAAGCACGATCACTTTGTCGCGCAATCCTATAGTTAAGAACCTATAGCTCTTCCGATAGCTTGCCGTGCGCATCCTGTGGACGGCTCGCTACGCGACCCGTCCGACAGGCGCGGCGGCCCACCGGCATTGGATTTAAACCCCCCAGGATCGAACCCAAAGCCCGGAGAGCGCCGAGCCGACTTTGAGCATGGGGTTTCCTACGCGAAACCTCCAAGCCGCCCCAAAGGCTTCAAAAGAGGTTTGGCGAGGACAGGGAGCGGGACCGGCTTGAGTCATCGAACCGAGCCAGCAAGCTTGCGTCTCCCGCCGCATGAGATACACTGAATACTCGTATTCATCGAGGCAATTTACATGCCCACTTCCATTCGGTTGGACCCGGCGACGGAGCAGCGGTTAGACCAGCTGGCGGCCCGGACGGGGCGCACCAAGGCGTACTACCTGAGGGAGCTGGTGACCAATGGCCTCGACGATCTGGAGGATTACTACTTGGCGGCCGCGACCGTGGAGCGGGTGCGCAAGGGTGAGGAGCAGGTCTACACCGCCGAGCAGGTGAGGGCGGATCTTGGCCTGGACGGTTAGCTATACCGAGACCGCCCGCAAGCAACTGCGCAAACTGGATCGTCAGGTGGCCCGACGCCTGGTGGATTTTCTGGACGAGCGGGTGGCGGGTCAGGCAGATCCGCGCAGCACCGGGAAGGCCCTGACGGGACCTGTGCTGGGGTCCTTCTGGCGGTACCGGGTCGGAGACTATCGGATCATCTGCGACCTTCAGGACGGCGTCCTAGTTGTCCTGGTCCTGGAGATTGGCCACCGCAAAGATGTCTATCGCTGAGCGGTGTCAGCGCCGGTGTGCGATCCGGGGAGAGCCGGCAGACCGAACAGCGCCCGATCATCGGCGCGGGTGAGACCGGCCTCGAGCCAGAGGCGAAACTCAGCTTCTGGAATCTTCCCCTGTTCGACGCGCGTGAGCACTAGGGCGCCGGCCAGGATCTTGCGCCGGGTGTCGTCCTTGCGCGCCCTGCGGGCGAGCAAGGACCGCTTGCGGGCTTCGGCGCGGGTCTTGCGTACCTCCAGCTGCTTGAGCCGCTCCTTGAGCGTCTCAATGCGTTCCTCGATCTTCGCCATGTTTGTGTCCTGCCTGACTGGTGTCAGCGCCCGTCGCGTTGGGATCATCGCCTGATCGAGGCGTCGGCGCATCTTGCAGTGCCGTGGAAGTGCGGAAGCGGAGCGCGGCGTGCGGGACTTGCACGGCAGTGGAGCGAGGCGCATCCTACCCCGGAGACGGACGAAGGGCGCACTTACGAGTTGTTCCGCGGCCTTCGGCCGCTCCACAACTCTAGCGGCCCTGCGGGCCGCCCGTTGCGCCAAGGGACGCGCCTTGCGGCGCTTACCCCTGGACCCCGGGAGGTGTGCGTGCCTGGCCGGATACGAGCGCCCCAGGTTGCCCTGTTGCGTTCGTATCGCTGACAGCAGCCCCACGGCCTGGCGCTTGTTGGCGCCGATCCGCGGGCGAAGAAGCGGCAGCAGAGTAGGCATCGGAGTTAAGAGCGAGAAGCAGCGGCATGGCGATCTATCACCTCAGCGTCAAACCCATCAGCCGCGCCAGCGGGCGCTCGGCGACGGCGGCGATCGCGTACCGCTCGGGGGAGCGGGTCCACGATCTGTCGACGGGAGAGACGTTCGACTACACCCGCAAGCGGGGTGTCGAACACTCGGAGATCGTGCTGCCGGATTCGGCGGCGAAGCGGGACATCAACTGGGCGCGGGACCGGCAGGCGCTGTGGAATGCCGCCGAGCGGTGCGAGAAACGAAAGGACGCGCGGGTGGCGCGGGAGTACGAGCTGGCGCTGCCGCATGAGATGACCCGAGGGCAACGGGTAGACCTGGTGCGGGGGTTCGCTTCGGAGCTCGCCAACCGGTACGGGGTGGCGGTGGACTTTGCGATTCACCGGCCGCACCGGTCGGGGGATGAACGGAATTTCCATGCCCATGTGCTGACCACGACGCGGGAGGTGGGGCCGACCGGATTGGGGGCGAAGGCCTCGATTGAATGGTCGGATACCGACCGGGCGAAGAAGGGACTGGGGCCGGCCAAGGGGGAGGTCAAAGCCATCCGGGCGCGGTGGGAAGAGTTTGCCAATGAGCGATTGAAAGAGCTCGGGATCGAGGCGCGGATCGACCATCGAAGTCTTGCCGACCAGGGGCAGGATCGGGAACCGGGGCGGCACCTGGGGCCGGCCGTGTCGGGGATGGAACGGCGGGGGATTGAGACCGAGGTTGGCAAGCGGATTGAGTGGGAGATGCAGCTTGCTGCGAGTGAGCGGTTGGCACGCGCGGCGGAGCTCGGGCGGGTGGAGCGGGAGGCCGCAGAGATCCAGAAATCGATCCTGGATCTGTCGGGGGACATCAAAGCCGCGGAGCGGGAGCGGGACACCGGCCAGGATCGGGACAAGACGCCTATACCGAAGCGGGGCATGTTCGAGGGTTTGAACCTAAAGACCGGCGCGCCAGCGCCGGTCCGGGAACGGGCACCGGAGAGGCCAAGCGAGGTGGCCAAGAACCTGGATCGTGCATTGGATCGGTATGCCCGGGCGTGGGTGGATGCGACCCGCATGCAGGAGAAGAACCTGCCGATCCTGGAGCATCAGAAATCAGCGTTCCGGGAGGCGCAGCGCGGGCTCGATAGGGTGCGCCCGGGGGCGAGTGCGGACCTGCGCCAGGCGCTGGAGTATGAGCCGGCGGTGGGGCGGGCCATGATGAGTCTGCAGGGCCCGGAGCGCACGGCGCAGCTGCGGACTGCGCTCGATCACGAGGCACGGATGCGCGCGAATCCACACCGACACGCCGAGCGAATGGTGAGGACCTGGCGCGTTCTGGAGGCGGATCGGGATCGGTTCAGCGGCTATGAACACAAAGAAATCCGCGGGCAGATCCAAGAGCGCATGAAGTCCATCGCTTTCGAGCTCAAGCGCGATCCCCAGTTGGAGTCCCTCCTGCAGCGGCGGTCACAGGAGCTCGGGATCGAGCGCGGCTCGCGGTTGGATCGGGTGCTGAAGGAACCGAACCTCGAGCGAGCGCTGCAAATCAGTGTTCGCGACCTCGGTCGGGATTACGGGCTCGAGTTGTAGAGGTCTGGCGGGGGAGGTATCGATGCAGAGCGAGGACGAGCAGCCCGGAGATGCCGCGCAGGCATTTGAGGCCCTACGGGCGGAGGTGTCGGTGCTGGTCAGAGCGCTCGAGGCACTGGCGGAGCATTGGGAGGCGAATCAGCCGCCGGATTACACCGAGTCCTTGGGCGAGATCACTCATGGTCTATTAACCGTAGTCGATCGGCTCACTGTCATCGAGAAGCATCCGGCGCTTAAGCAAACGCTAGCACAACACCAGGCTGCAATCGCCGCGGCCGGACAGGATCTGATGAACCGAGCCGCTGGGCGGATCGATGCAGCAGCCGAGGCGTTCAAACGAGAACAGTACAACCTGGCCAGTGTGGTCGGCACGGTGCGCGGACGGAGAAAGCAACGGGAGTGGCTCGCCATCACCGCGGCGGCGGCGTCGGTCGCTGGGCTGTTGCTCTCACCATTTGCAGCGCGGCTGCTGCCGTTCGGATGGGACGCCGGCGTTGCGGCCACCATCCTGCATGCCGATCGCTGGAATGCCGGGCAGGCGCTCATGAGATCCGCTGACCAGGGCGCATGGGCGACGCTGGCCGCTGAAGTGAGCCTGGTTGAACCGAATCACGCGGCGTTGAGCGCGTGCCGCGAAGCGGCGCAGCGGACTAAGAAGGAACAGCGGTGCGTGATCGTTGTGCCGGCACCGAGTGAACCATGACTGGACTTCCTCGGCATCTCCTGCGGCCAAGCAGACGACGATGAGCCCGCGTGTTGTAGCAGTCTTTGATTTCGACCACACGTTGACCGCTTCGGACTCCTTTGCGGGATTCTGCTGGTGGTTACTGAGACGTCAATGGTGGCGGATGGCGATCCTCATTGGCGCGGTGCCGTTCCTGGCGCCGCTACTGCTACTGAAGTCTTCTCGTCGTCTACCGGTTCGCTTTGCCGTGTGGGTCTCCACGCTGGGCGTGTCTGATGAACAACTGCTGCAGCTCGTGCACTCGTATCTTCGGACCCACTTAGCCGGAGAAATCCCCGTTGTTTTGAAGGACGGACTGGATCGCGTGGCGATGCATAGGGAATCAGGTCATGAGGTCATTATTGCCACGGGCGCCTTTGAGCCGTTGGTCCGTGCAATCTGCGATTCTGCAGGGCTCGAGGACGTCATAGTCGTGGGATCTTCCTTGCGACGCGCGCTGGGCGGGTTGGTAGCCGACCAACACTGTGTTGGCGTCCGCAAGATTTCCATGCTGACGAAGCGCGGCTATCCGCCAGATTGGGAGTTTGTGTACACCGATCATCATGCGGACGTGCCGATTCTGGCGAGAGGCTTTGGGCTCAACTCCCGATATCTTGGAGTGGAAATAATCTGCGGGAATTGTCATAGGCAGCAAGCGGGATGCCTCTCGCCCTGAAGCGCTTATTCCAGGAGTTGCGGTAGTCTCTCGCCATGCGTTCTAGCGCTGACGAAATCGGTGAATGTCTACACTACATGCGGGCTGCTCTGATGGAGGGCCGTAAAGCATTACCAGCGTGCCTTCCAAATCCCCCGGTCGGCTGCGTGTTAGTGAAATGCGGCCAGATAGTCGCATCAGGATTCACTCAACCACCAGGGCAATGGCATGCAGAGGCCATGGCGCTTGCTCAGCTTTCCGGGGATCTATCTGAAGTTCGTGCATACGTTACGCTTGAACCGTGCTCTTTTCATGGTCGAACCCCTTCGTGCGCTAAGGCGCTTGTCGATCGGGGCATCAAGCAGGTATTCGTGGCTACACTAGACCCAGATCCGCGTAACTCTGGCGCTGGAATACAAGTGCTCCGATCGGCCGGCATTTTTGTCGAAGTCGGAATGCTCGAGCGAGAAGCGCTCAAAGATTTGGGACCATATCTGGTCAACAGTCCGGACTAAGATGATTCACAGCAACAATAGGTACGCGGCGGCCGGAGCCGGCGTTCAGTGACCGGGTTCTGGGGGGTGAACAGAATGGCTCAGAGTGTTCGCTTGCCGCGTGAAAAACGGGGGCCTTCTGGCTCACCGAACCGATGGAGAGGGTACCCTGGCGGGACCGTATGGCGGTGCACGAGGCACAAATTGCATGGCGTTCAAATTGTCGAATCGACATCTGGAAGGCGCTTGGTTTGACACCGAGACAAGGTAAGAAGTGACACCGGTAAGCGGGCAGAGCGAAAGTTCGGGCCGGAACTCGTGCTGCGCTTGATTTCCCAAAAATCGGACCTCGTCCCGCTGGGGGGTGCAATGTTCCGTTCACGTTTTGTCGTCGCCACGGTTCTTGGTCTTTTATTTTTAGGGTTGTTGTTTGCCGCGTACAGATTCGGGCAGATCCACATGCAACATCGGATGTACTCGATGAAGGCGATGCTGAACTTTGCGAACTATAGTGTTTACGCGAGCATCACAAACGACATGGAAAAGAAGTGCTATGAGTCGGCTCTAATTCAGGCGCGAGCAACCAGGGACCTTCAAGTCCGATTGCTTGCCGACAATCTTCGCGGAGCTGGCAAGGATCCCGCTCTTCTCGCGTATATCAAACTGCGTGATCCGAAATTGCTGAATATGGTGTTGTCAGGGCAAATTCCGGAGGAACATTCATTTACAACGACGTGCCTATACGACAAGTTGCCTGACAAGGTAGGGGAACACTAAGCACTCCATCGTTTTATCTTCGCGGGGCCTGCCTTTCGCCCTAATGCGCGCGGCAGCTGAACCGGCGGGCAAAGCGCTGGCCGACCTGACCGCTCGTTGCCGGACTGCGGCTGGGTTCTCGAGCGGTTCTGAACAGAATTGCCAATTCTGTTCACCAGGGCGAAGCCCTGGACCCACTTGTCCGGAACCACCCTCCCCGGCTCTTTTACGTTTTTCAGCTGTTTTTAGGCCCTACCCTCGCCTAGGGTCG
>Ga0302314_10014020_pt1 | contig 13731 bp, 11 predicted proteins | sample III_Palsa_N2_3_FD_200533 | JGI IMG/M metagenome (GOLD analysis project Ga0302314, IMG submission 200533) | Peat permafrost microbial communities from Stordalen Mire near Abisko, Sweden - III_Palsa_N2_3 | ecosystem: Environmental > Terrestrial > Soil > Palsa > Peat permafrost | place: Sweden... | reverse complement strand
GGAGATATCGACTGATCGAGAGACTTGCTCATCGGATTTGACCCAAAATGGAACTCTCTTTAGCCAACCTTCGCTGGATGCTCCATTGCCGTGAATGTTCGCCCATGGGCTCGGGGATACTGAGGTTTATGGACCCTGGCACCATTGCTCCATCGAAGAGGATGACTGGCAGCGCGCTTGCGGAGCGCGTGTTCCGTCCCGCGTTCCTGTGTATTGCCCTGCTGGTTGCAACTACCTTTTGCTGCGTTCCGCGATCGATGGCGGACCCGGATATCTGGTGGCATCTTCGGAACGCACAGATGCTAGTCTCTACTCATCAATTCATCGGCACGGACGTGTATTCCTTCACCGCGAGGGGAGCGCGGTGGATGAATCATGAGTGGATTGCGGAGCTGCCGTTCTATTTTGGCTGGGCGGTGGATGGCGAGCGCGGGGTGTACCTGATCACCGTGGCGGCGGTGGAGTCGTTGATATTGGGGATCTTCGTGCTGGCTTATCGGAAGTCGCGCAATCTGGGCGGGGCGCTGATGGTGTCGCTTGTGGCTGCGCTCCTTTCGACCGTCAGCTATGGGCCACGGACTATTCTATTTGGATGGCTGTTGCTGACGGTCGAACTGCTGATTCTCGATGCGTCGGAGAACGATGAAAGAGTGCTGTGGGGGCTGCCGGTGCTGTTCGCGGTGTGGGTGAATACGCATGGGTCGTGGTTGATCGGACTGGTGATGATGGGTGGGTTCGGCGTTCTGGAGGCACGGCGGTTTCGCCACGGGAAGCTATTTTGCGATGGGATGCGGAGGAGCCGACTGGTGCGGCTGGGAGCGATGTGGATCGCGAGCGTGGGGGCCTTGTTTGTGAATCCGTATGGCTGGCCGCTGGTGGCGTATCCGTTCAACCTCGCGTTTCGTCAGAAGCTGAACGTCGCGAATGTGTTGGAGTGGAAGAGCCTCGATCTGCACTCACCGCGTGGGCTGATCCTGCTGGGATTGATTGCGCTGCTGGTTGCCTCGCAGCTTGGACGCGGGCGAGAATGGCGATTGTATGAGCTGGCCTATCTCTCCCTGGGGGTCTACGCTGCACTGACCTACACGCGGTTTCTCGTGTTGTTTTCCGTCGTCGCGGCTCCTGTGATGGCTGCGAGCTTTTCGATCGAGGAGCATGAAGAAAGAGGAAGGAGACGGATGAGCCCTATGCTCAGCGGCGCGGTCGTCTTCTTCTTGCTCTGCCTTGTGTATGCTCGCTTTCGTGATGCGAGCAGGTCGGGCGCGAAGGAAGAGGCAGCGTTTCCGGCTGAGGCTATTCCCTTCCTCGTCGCACATCCTCTGCAGGGGCGCGTCTTCAACGAATGCCTATGGGGAGGCTATATGATCTGGCACCTGCGGGCGATGCCAGTGTTCATCGACTCGCGTCTCGACATCTTTGAATACAACGGAACACTCAAGGACTATCTCGACATCGTACGAGTGAACAACAGCCTTGCACTGCTTGATCGATATCACATTCAATATGTCTTCTTCGAGAAGGACACACCGCTGGTCTATCTGTTGCGGCACGCCGGGGGCTGGAAGGTCGACTTTGAGGAGCACAATCTTATTCTGCTCGAGCGCAGTGGGGATGAGCGGCGCGACGGCTCCAACCCGATGTAAGTTGGGAGCCGTTGCTGATTGATCACTGGTGCGGTGACGTTACGGCATAACGGCTGCGCGCTGGTTGAGCAGGTATGCGGCGCGATCGTATGGTGCGGACCTCTCGTCCACTTTCTTCAAGGGCGAGCTCTCAAAACGCTGGTAGACATAGTGGTCCGGAGTTCCGTGCACGGTAACGATCTCGACCGAGGTTGGCTTTTGGGGAATTTTTCCGCCGAACCAACGTGGGTCTTCCTGCTCTTTCCATGTGACCAGCGAGAGCACAGAGCCATCGGGATAGTCTGCCGTTGCAGCGTTGCGCGCGTGCTGAATTGCCGCGTCGTTGCCGTAGAGCGTCGACATGGTTCCAATCTTGCGATCGAACCACGAGGTGATGACTTTCTCTTTAAGCGGGTTGGAGGGCAGGTCGCCGACGAGAGCGGCATCTTCGTTCAGGCGGGTCGCCACACGCGGATTGACGCGTCCTGGCAACCCAGCAGTGTGACGAACAAGAGGGGACCGAGCAGATGGATCTTTCTCATAGTCACTCCGGATCTCTAGCGTTGGCCGCTGAACGGCATGGTGTAGACGAAGTCGTTTTTGCACACGGGCTCATGGCAGCCTGTGCATTCGTTCTGGAAGACTGCGCTCTTGCCGTAGGGCTTGAGGTCGTCTCCGCGCCAGCGGCCCCAGCCCCAGCCATCGGTCGACGCATACTTTTTAGCGTCTTTGATCATGAGCTCGACCTGGATGAACTTGCCGGTCTTCACCATGCCGTCGGCGTCGGGCGCAGCCTGGGCCCATGCGACTTTGGCGAAGGCGGCGCCATCGGGCCAGGGATTGATGTGGTTCTCGGCGATGGCCTGGAGAGCGATGTCGTTGCCGAGGATCTCACGCATGGTGTGGTTGTCGAAACGATCCGTACTGCTGATCGGTCGCCAGTTTTTGTAGTCGTCGGTGAAGGGGACGCCGTTGAACTCCGGCTGAACGGTGAGCGGGGAGGTCTTGGGCTTGATCCAGTCGGTGAACTCGAGGTCTGCTGCAGCGGCCGCAGTGGACGCGTTGGACGCGGCGACCTGGGCCGCAGGAGGAGGCACAGGTGTGGTGAGGTAGGTCCTGAGGACGGCGAGGCCAGAGGGGCTGACGGCTGCGCCGGGATGCACCTTCAGATACGACGGCAACGGCATCGCACCGAGTTGGATCTGGTGGACTGCTTCGAACAGAAGGCCGCGTTGCTGCGCTTCGGGAAGCTTGGCAATCTCAGAGAAGTTGAGGTGGGCGCGTGCCTCTTTGACGTCGTGCGTGACCAGCCAGTAGGCGGGAACGACCCGATCGAACCACGGGAGCTTCGTCTCGTTCTAGTGGCAGTTGTAGCAGGAGTTCTTCAGCACGGCGAGCACCTCAGGAGGCGCTTTCAGTTCTGCCGTGACGGGAGGATTCGTCAGCTCGGGTCGGACAAATTGCAGGCCGAAAAAGACTACGGCCAGGACCCCGATGATGGCGGCGATGGGGCGTAAGACTCCTCGTGATTGTGTCGTCATAGAGTTCCTCGTTCGACTGTTCCTGTACCCGGTAGGATGCGGTTTGCGCCGTGGTAGACGTTGAAGTGGTCTCCGCGAAGGAAGCCGACGAGGGTGATGTCGAACTCCTTCGCAACCTGAACGGCGAGGCTGGACGGCGCGCCGACGGAGGCGACCAGGGCGATGCCGGCCATGAGGCTTTTTTGCAGCAGCTCGAAGCTGGCCCGGCCAGACAGGAGAAGAATGCGGTCACGCAGCGGGGTGCGGTCGGCGAGATACTCCGCGCCGAGAAGCTTGTCGACCGCGTTGTGCCGACCGACGTCTTCGCGGACGGAGCGGAGCTTGCCGTGGCGGTCGAAGAGACCAGCTGCGTGCAGGCCGCCGGTCTGATCGAAGACATTTTGCGCGCTCCTCAGGCGATTGGGCAAGCCATAGAGAACGCTCGCTTCGACCTCAAGATGGTTTGGCAGGCGCGGAGGGCAGACGGTACGCAAGGCAAGCAGAGAGGCCTTACCGCAGACGCCGCAACTGGAGGTGGTGTAGAAGTTGCGCTCGAGGTTTGCCATGCTGACGGGGACGTCCGGTGCAAGGCTCACCTGGACGATGTTCCGTTCCGGCTGATAGGGAAGGATTACGTTGTTTTCGACCTGCGGCATGCTTTCCGCGCTGCTTGCTTCCGGGCGACCCGCGACGTAGATAATCTCGACGATGTCTTCGGGTTCGCGGATGACGCCTTCGGTCATCAGGAAACCTGCGGCCAGTTCGAAGTCATTCCCCGGCGTGCGCATGGTGACTGAGATGGACTTCACCTTGCGCGAGGAGGATGGGCCATAGGCAAGCTGCAGCTCCAGCGGTTCTTCGACGGCGAGCAGATCGTCGGTGATCGAGGAGGCTTCGCCAACAAAGCGGGTGATCGAGTTTTGAGCGGTCGCTCGGCCACCGGAGATGAGAGGCTGCGGAGCAGGTTCCGATTCGCTGAAGTTATTGCGCATACGTCTTTTGCCTATTCCTTCGCGAGATGCATACAACTTCTTTTATGGCGTTCTCAGTACGCGGTACTGCATCTTCCCCGCTGATGAATCAACCTTCGTACGCACGAGATGTGAGACTTGAGCACTGTCGGATTATTGCTCAGGAAAAGAAGCTTCGGCAGATAGATTTCCTATACAAACCGATAATTGCAATCCCTCTGGCGGCTAACTAGGATGAGCAATGATAGGTGAGATGCGACTTGGGTCACCTTCGGTGAAACTGCGCGGGTTCAGCGATTGATTCGAAGCTTGTTGCAAGAGCTCACCGTTCATTCGCGAGAAAGAAGATGGTATGAAGCTACGAATCAAAGGCAACTCCATTCGCTTACGGCTTGGCCGCTCCGAGGTATCGCGGCTCAACGACGGGGAACGCATCGAAGAGTCGATCCGACTTGCTCCAGAGGCTGGAGCAAAGCTTACGTACGGCCTGGAACAGGCGCCTGACCTCGAGCGGATGACGCTGCGCTACAGGCCAACGGAGTTCACGATTCTTGTGCCGCAGAAGCTGGTCGCGGTATGGGCCGCTGGGGAGCAAGTCGGACTCTATGACAGCGTCGACCTCGGCTCAGGAGAGACGCTCGACCTGATGGTTGAGAAAGACTTTGCCTGCCTGGACGTGAGCGACGAAGAGAACGTCGACACCTTTCCAAATCCCATTGCGGGCGCGGTCTGCTAAAGCGTCTTCCTTCTGACATCGAAAAGCGCGTAGGAGTGCCATCCCGCCACTTCTACGCGCTTTTCTTGCCATTCGTCGAAGGAATTTTACTTGCGCAGAGCGGAGCCGAAGAGGTTCAGCAGGCCAATTCCTGCGGACATCCCTCTCCATGTATCGGCGCTGAGCAGCATCTTGAGAGACGACCAGAGAGACGCTGGCTTGCGATCGGTGGGAGTAAGCAGATCGTGCATTCGGTCGGCATCGAGATTGGTCAGCAGATTCATCGTGAGCAGGCCGGCGCGGGTTGCGGTGATGGCCGGCTTCGAGCTGATGACATCGACGGCCTTTTCCACGACGGTCGTGCCGGCGCTGAGCAGACCGTTGGCTACATCGATCAGGCCTGCATCATGCAGGCGCTGAAGCAGTTCATAACTGGCAAGAAGCGCCTCAGCATGCGCCTCGGGGGCCTCTTCAAGGCGCTTGATCAGATCACGCCGCGCGTTCTTCGGCGTGAAGGTACGAAAGTCGACGGCGTGTGCCATGGTTGACTCCTCTACAACTGCTTAGTGCTTGGTCTGAATCTGGACAAGAGGCTGGGTGCCCGGCATGCGATAGTCGTTGCGTTTCCACTTGCGCTCGACCTCGACACCCGGCTGCGGTGTGGGCTTGCCCGAGTAGCGGAAATTGCTCTTCATGAGCGGATTGCTTCCCTTCTCCGGGAGAATCTCAATGCGCACAGCGGTCTCTTTGTAGGCGGGCGTGTTGGTCGCCGAGTCCGCCTGTGGGCCGGTGAGGATGTTGACCGGCCCTTCGAGCGAGGTGAGCGGCAGAAAGACCTGCTTGTCGAAGACGCGATCGGTGACGAGCACCTTGATCTTGAGCGCACCGTGGCGGCTGACGACGCGGACCCACTGGCCGGATTCGATGGCACGCTCAACCGCCAGCGCGGGCGAGATCTCGATGTAGCGCTCGGGGGTCTCCTGCTGGATGCCAGCGACGCGGAGGGTCATGTTGCCCTCGTGGAAGTGCTCCATCTGGCGACCGTTGTTCAATACGAGATCGTACTCGACATTGGGCTGTTCCACCGACTCCCGAGCCTTGAGGGGATAGAGCCGTGCCTTCTTATCCGGGAACTCGAAGCCATCCAGGTAGAGGACGGGCTGGTCGGTTCCGTCTGCCGCGACCGGCCACTGCAGCGTGTTGTAGCCTTCGAGGCGGTCGTAATTAACACCAGCAAAGATGGGCGAGAGTGAGGCCATCTCGGCCATGATCTCGGACGGATGCGTGTAGTTCCAGTCCGCGCCCATGCGCTGCGCGATGAGTTGCGTGATCTTCCAGTCGGCCAAGCTCTCGCCAAGTTCAGGGAGAGCCTGATAGAGGCGCTGAATGCGGCGTTCGGTGTTGGTGAACGTTCCATCCTGCTCGAGGGCGGGAGCAGCGGGCAAGATGACGTCCGCGTAGCGACAGGTCTCGGAGAAGAAGATGTCCTGGCAGATGAAGAAGTCGAGCTTCTCAAACGCGCTCGCAACGTGGTGTGCATTCGCGTCCGCAGAGATCATGTCTTCGCCTGCAAGATACATGGCGCGCAGCTTACCGTTGATGGCGGCGGTGACCATCTGGGTGTTGTCGAAGCCGCGTACGGGGGAGAGCTTGGTGTCCCACGCCTTCTCGAACTTGGCCTGCACCTCGGGGTCGTTGACGAACTGGTAACCGGGGTATCGATTCGGCATCGCGCCCTGATCGCCAGCACCCTGCACGTTGTTGTGACCACGCAGCGGGAACGCGCCGCAGTTGGGCTTCATGTAGTTGCCCGTCAGCAGCAGCATGTTCGAGATCGCGGTCGAGGAGTCTGAGCCCATCGAGTGCTGCGTGATGCCCATCGCCCAGAGGACGGAGATGGTTTCGGCCTCGACGATGGTGCGGGCGACTTCGTACAAGGTCTCGATCGGCACCTCGCACTCCTTGGCCGCGTATTCCATTGTGAAGGGCTCGAGGCTCTCCTTGTAGGCATCGAAGCCGTTGACCCAGGTGTCGATGAACTCCTGCTTCTGATGACCGTTGTCGAGGATGTAGCGGCTCATCGCGCAGAGCCAGATCAGGTCCGAGCCGGGCTTGGGACGGAAGAAGATGTTCGCGCGCTCAGCCATCTCGTGTTTGCGGATATCGGCCACGATGATCTTGCTGCCATGCAGCTTCTGTGCGCGCTTGACGCGGGTGGCGATGACCGGATGCGACTCGGCCGTGTTGCTGCCGATGATGATGATGAGCTTGGAGCCGCCGATGTCGGTGATCGAGCCGGAGTCGCCGCCGTAGCCTACGGTGCGGAAGAGGCCTTCTGTTGCGGGCGACTGGCAGTAGCGCGAGCAGTTGTCGACGTTGTTGGTGCCGATGACCTGGCGGCCGAACTTCTGCATCACGTAGGCATCTTCGTTGGTGAACTTCGAGGAGATGACGATGCCGATCGAGTCCGGGCCGCTCTCCTGTTTGATCTGACCAAGCTTGCTTGCGATCAGGGTGAGGGCTTCTTCCCAGCTTGCCTCGCGGAACCCTGCTCCCTCACGGATCAACGGTCGCTGCAGGCGGTCTTCGTGGTTGACGAATTCCCAGCCGAACTTGCCCTTGACGCAGGTCGAGATCTCGTTCGCGTCGCCATGCAATGGCTCGATTTTGAGAATCTTGCGGCCCTTGGTCCAGACATCGTAGCTGCAGCCGACGCCGCAGTAGGTGCAGGTAGTCTTGGTCTTCTTGATGCGCTCTTCGCGCATCATCGACTCAGTCTGGGAGACCTGCATGATCATGCCGTAGCCCATCTCGGGCTCGATCTCCTTGACGACGTCGATCATCTTTTCGAGGGCGTCCTTGGGCATGCTGCTCATATAGCCAGCTTCGCCCAGCATGGACTTTTCCATCAGCGCGTTGCAGGGACAGACCGTGACGCAGTGACCACACGAGACGCAGCTCGAACCGCTGATCTGCATGCCGCCATCCCAGAGGACGCGCGGGTGATCGAGCTCCCAGCCGATCGAAAGTGTCTCGTTGACCTCGACCGTCTGGCAGGCCTGCACGCAACGCCCGCACAGGATGCACTGGCTGGGGTCGTAGCGATAAAACGGGTTCGACATGTCGACTTCGTAGGGCTTCTTCTGGAACGGAATCGCCTGGTGGGTCACGTCGAGAGCAAGTGCCGTGTTGTGGACGGTGCAATTCTCGTTGTTGTTGTCGCACACGGTGCAATAGAGCATGTGATTGCCGAGGATGACATCGAAGGCCTGCGAACGGGCCTTCTCGGCGCGCTCCGATGCAGTGACGATCGACATACCGGGCTTGACCTTGGTTCCGCACGCTCGGACGAGTTGGCCATCCACCTCGACCATGCAGGTATCGCAGGTCTGGATGGGGCCCATCAGCTCAGAGTGATAGCAGACGTGAGGAATCTCTTTCTCGCGAAGCACGGCCTGCAGCACCAGTTCCGACTGCGGAACGTTGACTTCCTTGCCGTCGATCAGGACCGCGACAGTACTGCCACCCAGGTCCTTCGTCGTCTTCCGAGTGCCGCCGAGATTCTTGCTCATCGTCAACTTCCTTTCAAGCTTCGCAATCAGTCCGGTTGCCCGGAAAACGATTGCGCCTTGTGAAATGGCCAGACGCGTCCCGGGAAGATACTGCATGATGCTAACGACTTAACCTTGCTCTGCCTACTATCGGTTTGTATAGGAAAGAACATAACAAACCCACAGACTCCACAACGCGTCTCCTGAAATAGTACCGCTGGATACGCTGCCTATTCGCCCTCCGCAGTACAACGAGTGGGGGACACAGCCCATCTCCTCAGGTTCCACATTCGCAACACCATGAGCCATCGTCCGTATCGGGAAACAACTCGTTCAACCACGTCTGCAGGGAGAAGGGGCACTCCCAAAGTGCCGTTTGTTACCGATTCGTTGGAGGCGGGCGCGGGCTCCGGGCTGAGGCTAGACTAAGAGGCGATTGAACAAGGAGACAGGCATGCCAGAAGAGAGCCACGTGCAACCGATTGCCGGTCTGCACCACGTTACCGCCATTGCATCCGATCCCCAAAGAAATCTCGACTTTTACACCGAGGCGCTTGGGCTTCGATTTGTGAAGCGGACGATCAACTTCGACGATCCAGGGACGTACCACTTCTACTTTGGCGACGACCTTGGTTCGCCAGGAACCATCCTGACGTTCTTCCCGTGGCCCCATGCGGCACGCGGATCAGTAGGAGTAGGCGAGACATCGGCCACGGCGTTCAGCGTTCCAGTGGGCTCGCTTGAGTTCTGGGAGAAGCGCCTGCTGGCTGCGGGTGTCCCGGTCGAACGGCAGGCGGAGCGGTTCGGAGACGGCGTGTTGAGCTTTTCGGATCCTGACGGAATGCGGCTCGAGTTGATCGGGCATGCGGATGCTCCAAAGGCTCATCCTGCGCGCACGAGTGAAGTGCCGCCGGAGTATGCGATCCGTGGTTTCTTCGGGGTGTCGCTATGCGAGGCCGGCTTTGAGATGACGGCTGCAGTTCTGGAAAAGATGGGCTTTCAGCGGTCGGGCAACGAGGGGAACCGATACCGGTTCAGTGCGCCGGGCAGCGCCCTTGGGCGGCATATCGATGTGCTCGTGCAGCCGCAACTCGCGTATGGCAACATGGGCGCGGGCAGCGTCCATCACATCGCCTTCCGCGCGAGCGATGATGCGGCGCAGCTCGCGTGGCGAGAGACCATCGGCGCACTGCCTCTCGATGTGACGCCGGTCCTCGATCGCACGTACTTCCATTCCATCTACTTTCGCGAGCCGGGAGGCGTTCTCTTCGAGATCGCGACCGACCCGCCGGGCTTCTCGTTCGACGAGCCTGTTGAGGCACTGGGTGAGAGTCTGCGGCTGCCGGGTTGGCTTGAGGCGAAGCGCAACGTCATTGAAAACGTGCTGCCACCGATCTCACTGCACTACCAGAGGAGCGCGTCTGATGCAAAGTGATCCTCATCGCGATCAGCCGGTGCTGGCGCGGGGCGCAGCGCTCTCCCGGAGTCGAAGGGCTTTCATTCTGCTGCATGGGCGCGGCGGAACGGCGGAGGATATTCTCGGGCTCGGGCAGGAGCTGGGCGACCTGGAGACGACGTTGATCGCGCCACAGGCAGCCGATAACACGTGGTATCCGAACTCATTCCTTGCGCCGCTCACGCAGAACGAGCCGTGGCTCAGCTCGGCCATCGCAAAGGTTGGCGCATGCGTCGAGCAATGTGTTGCTGCGGGTCTTGGCAGGGAACATCTTGCGATCATCGGTTTCTCGCAGGGGGGCTGCCTGGCGAGTGAGTTTGTCGCGAGAAACCCCGCGCGTTATGGAGCTGTGGTCGCCTTCACCGGCGGTCTGATCGGGCCGCCAGGCATGAGCCTGCTGCATGCTGGGAATCTCGCGGAGACTCCCGTCCTGCTAAGCTCCGGCGACCCGGACCCGCATGTCCCCTGGGAACGTGTCGAGGAGACCCAGAAGGCTCTGACGGAGATGGGTGCTGTGGTTCAGCTGCTGCATCATCCGAGCCGGCCGCACATGGTTATCCCGCTGGAGGTTGTGCAAGCGCGGGAGCTGCTGGAATTGATTCCGTTTGCTGCGAGGGATTGAGAAAAGTGAACGACTGGTCTGGGCCCGTCGTCCGATCTCATCTTTTATCCCTCATCCTGATGGGAAGGCTCACGTCCTTCGGCCTGGTGCCTGAGTTGAAGCAAGCGCTGCAACCACATCATCCTCGTGCTGGGGAATCGGTAAGCCTGTCGCGCCGGGACGCGAATTTCAATCTCGGTTCCTGCGCCTTGCGAGCTCCAAAGCTGCAACGTTCCCCCGATGGCAATCGCACGTTCCCGCATGCCTACCAATCCCCAGTGGCCGGTGCGGTCGCCTTTGGAGAGTATGGCCGGGGCAAGCCCGACGCCGGTGTCACAGCACTTCATCTGAAAGTAGGGACTGGCGTACATCAGGGATATCTCAGCCGATGCCGCCTGCGCGTGGCGAACGGTATTCGTAAGCGCCTCGCGTGCAATCACGCAGAGCTCTCGCTGGATCATGGGGTCCAGTTCGATACGCTTACCGTCTTCGACGATGCGAAAACTCATGGTTGTCTGGACGTCAAGATCCGCGGCAATGATGGCTATCTGCGTTGCGAGATTGGTGAGGTTCGGAACCTCTTCGCGAAGATCCTGCACGCGTCTGCGGCCTTCGAGGATCACGTCGTCTGCGCGGGACAAGGCCAGTTGCAGGGACTCTCTGACCGGCTCATCGTGAGGTAAAGCTTCGGCTGCGAAGTGAACCCGCAGGACGAGTCCGTGAATGGACTGGAGCAGGGTGTCGTGGAGCTCGCGGGCAATTCTCAAGCGCTCTCCGGAACGTTCCTTCATGCGCTCCCGCATCCGGTTCGTTATATGTTGCACGCGGACGAGATAGATGAGGTACAGCAGAGCGAAGACGGCAATAGCGCAGAGCGCCCGAAACCAGAGCGTCTGATAGAACGCCGGTGTGATCGTGAGCTGGAGTGGAGTCGCCAACTCCACCCACTTCTCTTTTCCATTACTGGCCCGCAGGCGAAAGCGATAGCTTCCCGGCTGGAGGTGTGTGTAGAAGGCTTGCCTGCGGTCACCAGCTTCGTGCCACTCGCTCTCTTCCCCTTCCAGCATGTACTTATACGTGACCTTCTCGGGCGAACCGAGATCGATGCCGATGTAATCAATCTGGATCTCATGCGACCTTCCTGCGCTGGTTGCAATCGCTGCGGGCATATGCTCGCGATCAAGGACGGAGACGCCATCGACGAGGACGTTCTCAAGACCGAGAGCAGGAGCGGAGCGGCGGAGAGAAATCTTCGCTGGATCGATCGAGAAGACGTGGCCTGATGTCGAGAACCAGAGGAGCCCATCTCGATCAGCGACCGCGGAGGGAGTTGGCTTGATCTGCGTGGCGGTCCCGAGCAGGCCTTGTCGCTCATCGAGCAGGTCGTAGTCCAGAGCGGCGTCACTACCCGCCAGAGCCCTGGTTATGTCGCCTGCCGGGATGCGAACGATTCCCTTGCTCGCGTTGAGCCACAGGTTGCCTTCTTTATCTTCGGTCACCCCTGAGATCCCGCGTAAAACGCCGTCTTTTTGAATTGCAAGGCGATGAAAGGAATTGTTGCCGAAGTACGCCAATCCCTTCGCTCCGGCTGCCCAAAGGGTGCCATGGGCGTTCGCAAAAGTGAGTACGTCCCCGAGGTCAGCGGTATCTCCATTGGCGAAAACGTGGAAGCCTCGTTCATCGCGCATGACGATGCCGCCGCTGGCGTAGCCGAGCCAGACCCGGCGATCCGCATCGCGATAGATAGTCAGTATCTGGTCCGCGGGAAGCGCTGCATCGCGAACCTGCTGCCAGTTGCCATCGAAGCGCCACAGCCCAGCCTCATCGAAGGAGACGAGGATGGCCCCATCGCGATCGAGCCCGACACTCTGCGCGGCTGCTCGATGGACCTCATCGGGCACGGGAAATTCGTTCGAGTGCATTCGGTCGTAGCTGGTCAGCGCATTCCGAACCGGATTGACCATCCAGAGGAGCGAGCGGTCGTCACAGACGACTGGGCTTGAACCAACCCCGCGCCCAAACCAGGTAAGAGCGTGGCCTTCGGCATGAACCACAGGATGCGCAAGCGCCGCGATCCAAACACCGTGGGCAGGATCGGCTGCGAGCGATGGGTAGTATTCCACGCGGATGTTGCTGAATGCCTCCAACGCGGAGGGAAGGAAGCGGTCCAGTCCGCGCGAAGTGCCGATCCATATGTTGCCATTGCGATCCAGCATGATCGCGTTTGTCTGTGCTGAACTCAGCTCAGGTTCGCTCACCGGTTCATCTTGACGCGGCGATACCTGGTCCCATGCAATGTGCGCTACGCCGCGATAGTCCTGGGCCATCCACAGAGCTCCGGAGGAGACGGTGAGAATTCTGACGTAGCCTTTGACAGGAATTGCGGGCCGTCGGTCGTCCGGGATGAGAGGGCGGACGATATGCCAGCCGTCGCTGACCCATAGCTGGCCGTCGGGCATCTCGGCGAAATCGACGACCTGGAAGCTTTCAGTCGGATAGAGTTCAAACGATGCCTGCCCCGGATGCAGGACGAAGAGCTGCTTGCGGGCCGAGGTCCAGATGTTGCCGCTTCTATCGAAGAACAGGCTGAGCAACTGATCGCTGGGCAGACCGTGCCGGGCCCCGAAGTCCTCCCACTGCTCGTGGCGGAACTGCATCAGCTTATGGTCGGCGAGCGCCCATACAGAGTGATCGGCACGTAGGACAAACTTCTGTGCGGAGTTGGGCCCGCGGCCGTTCCGAATGTTGTAACTGGTGACCGTACCGTTCGCGGAGAGATAGCTGATGCCCCCGATGCGAAAGCCGATCCAAAGGCCACCATCGGTGCCAGAGCTGAGAGCTGCGATGTTCGATGATGGGAGTTTGGCGTCCAGCGCAGTGATGGGATAGCTCAGGAACTGTTGCCCATCGAAACGGTAGAGACCGAGCGGTGTGCCCAGCCACAGATACCCATCGGAGGTCTGCGCCAGCGCCGATACATCCCCCGGAGCCCCGTCGCGCCCAGTCCAACTGGTATGGGCGACCAGAGGCCTCATCTCGGGGTTGAACGGCGGCTCTTCCTGAGCCCGTCCAATCGACGGGAAAAAGCACAGGAGAAGGAGAAGAGACAGAGCGCCTGAGACAGGCGAGATCAACCTGCCCGCCGCGCATCTCGCCCCCTTCTCAATCACAAGGCTCCCGTTCGACCTCATACGTTCATCGCTTCAAGAAGCATCCAGAAAGCCACGCTTCATTGCGATCAACACGGCATGGGTCCTGTCATTCGCTCCCAACTTTGAGAGGATGTTCTTCATGT
>Ga0302314_10014018_pt1 | contig 13734 bp, 14 predicted proteins | sample III_Palsa_N2_3_FD_200533 | JGI IMG/M metagenome (GOLD analysis project Ga0302314, IMG submission 200533) | Peat permafrost microbial communities from Stordalen Mire near Abisko, Sweden - III_Palsa_N2_3 | ecosystem: Environmental > Terrestrial > Soil > Palsa > Peat permafrost | place: Sweden... | reverse complement strand
CGCCGCAGACGCCTCAGCGCTTGGCGTCGACCCACTCCTGCTGCCGGACCAGGTCCGCCTTCACCTCGGTGAGCTGCGCCGCCACCGCCGAGGGCGCGGTCCCGCCGCGTCCGTCGCGGGACGCGATCGCCCCGTGGACGGTCAGCACGCTCCGCACCTCCGGCGTCAGCAGCGGCGAGATCTCCGCGAACTGCTCGTCCGTCAGGTCGGAGAGCTCCAGCCCGCGCGGCTCGCAGAACTTGACACAGGCCCCGGCGACCTCGTGCGCCACCCGGAACGGCGTGCCCTGCTTGACCAGCCACTCGGCGATGTCCGTGGCCAGCGAGAACCCGGCCGGGGCCAGCTCCTCCAGCCGCTCGTCGTGGACGGTGAGGGTGGCCATCATCCCGGTGAAGGCCGGCAGCAGGACCTCCAGGGTGTCGCAGGAGTCGAAGACCGGCTCCTTGTCCTCCTGCAGGTCCCGGTTGTACGCCAGCGGCAGCGCCTTGAGCGTGGCCAGCAGCCCGGTGAGGTTGCCGATCAGCCGACCCGACTTGCCGCGCGCCAGCTCGGCGATGTCGGGGTTCTTCTTCTGCGGCATGATCGAGGAGCCCGTGGAGAAGGCGTCGTGCAGCGTGATGAAGCCGAACTCGCGGGTGTTCCAGATGATCACCTCCTCCGCGATCCGGGAGAGGTTGATCCCGATCATCGCGGTGACGAAGGCGAACTCGGCGACATAGTCGCGCGAGGCCGTGCCGTCGATCGAGTTGGCGGCGGAACCGCCCTCGAAGCCGAGCTCGGCCGCCACGAACTGCGGGTCCAGGCCCAGCGAGGAGCCCGCGAGCGCGCCCGAGCCGTAGGCCGACACGGCGGTGCGGGTGTCCCACTGGCGCAGCCGCTCCGCGTCCCGGCCGAGGGCCTGGACATGGGCGAGCACGTGGTGGGCGAAGAGCACCGGCTGGGCGTGCTGCAGGTGGGTGCGGCCGGGCATGGCCGTGTCCGGATGGGCCTCGGCCAGGCCGACCAGGGCCTGCTGGAGGTCCAGGACCAGCCCGCCGATGATCCGGGCGTGGTCCCGCAGGTACATCCGGCCCAGGGTGGCGATCTGGTCGTTGCGGGAGCGTCCGGCCCGCAGCTTGCCGCCGAGGTCGGCGCCGAGCCGCTCCAGCAGTCCGCGTTCGAGGGCGGTGTGGACGTCCTCGTCGGCGACGGTGCCGGTGAAGGCGCCCGACTCGACGTCGGTCAGGAGGGTGTCCAGGCCGTCCAGCATCCGCGCCAGCTCGTCGGCGGACAGGTGTCCCGCCTTGTGCAGGACCTTGGCGTGCGCCCGGGAGCCGGCGATGTCGTAGGGCGCCAGCCGCCAGTCGAAGTGGACCGAGGCGCTGAGCCGGGCCAGCGCCTCCGACGGGCCGTCGGCGAAGCGTGCGCCCCAGAGGCGCACGTCGTTGTTGCCGCTGCTCATATCGGCTCAGCCCTGCTGCAGGTCGCGCTTGGCGGCGATCTTCGAGGAGAGGCCGAAGATCTCGATGAAGCCCTTGGACAGCGACTGGTCGAAGGTGTCGCCGGTGTCGTAGGTGGCCAGGTTGAAGTCGTACAGCGACTCCGAGGACTTGCGGCCGTCGACCACGGCGCGACCGCCGTGCAGGACCATCCGGATCTCACCGGTGACGTGCTGGTTGGCCTCGTTGACGAAGCCGTCCAGGGCGCGCTTCAGCGGCGAGAACCACAGGCCGTCGTAGACCAGCTCGGCCCAGCGCTGCTCGACCTGCCGCTTGTACCGGGCCAGTTCGCGCTCGACGGTGACGTTCTCCAGCGCCTGGTGGGCGGTGATCAGCGCGATCGCACCGGGGGCCTCGTAGATCTCGCGGGACTTGATGCCGACGAGGCGGTCCTCGACCATGTCCAGCCGACCGATGCCCTGGGCGCCGGCCCGCTGGTTCAGCTCCTCGATGGCCTGCAGCACCGACACCTTGCGGCCGTCGATGGCGACCGGGACGCCGGCCTCGAAGGTGATGACGACGGTGTCGGCCTCACGCGGGGTGGCCGGGTCCTGGGTGTACTGGTAGACGTCCTCGATCGGGGCGTTCCAGATGTCCTCCAGGAAGCCGGTCTCGACGGCGCGCCCGAAGACGTTCTGGTCGATCGAGTAGGGGTTCTTCTTGGTGGTGGCGATCGGCAGGTTCTTGGCCTCGGCGAAGGCGATGGCCTTGTCCCGGGTCATCGCGTAGTCGCGGACCGGGGCGATGCACTTGAGGCCGGGGGCGAGGGAGTTGATGCCCACCTCGAAGCGGACCTGGTCGTTGCCCTTGCCGGTGCAGCCGTGGGCGACGGTGCCGGCGCCGTGCTTCTTGGCGGCGGCGACCAGGTGCTTGACGATGACCGGCCGCGAGAGGGCGGAGACCAGCGGGTACTGGCCCTGGTACAGCGCGTTGGCCTTGAGCGCCGGGAGGCAGTACTCGTCGGCGAACTCCTGCCGGGCGTCGGCGACCTCGGCCTCCACCGCACCGCAGTCCAGCGCCCGCTGGCGGATGGCGTCCAGGTCCTCGCCGCCCTGGCCGACGTCCACGGCGACGGCGATGACCTCGGCGCCGGTCTCCTCGGCGATCCACCCGATGCAGACGGACGTGTCCAGGCCGCCCGAGTAGGCAAGTACGACGCGCTCGGTCATGGCTATCTCCATTCAGGTGCGATGCAGTGCAGGCAGGCTTCATGCGGTGCTTGGAATAATTATGCATGAGCCCGTATGGATTTCAAAGCCGACCCCGCCGCCCCACGGCTCCCCTGTCGGCGAGCACACTGCAGCCGCTCCTCACCGGCACCACCTCGACCGCCACCACCGTGGCCCTGTGCACGGTGGTGGCGGCACGCTCAGCGCACGGTGGCGATGACCTCAGCGCACGGTGGCGATGACGGTGTCCTGGTCGCCGAGGCCGGAGTCGGCCGGCCAGTGGCCCCGACGGCCCGACCACGCGCCGTAGAGGACCACGGGGTCGGCCGCGAAGCCGTGCGCGGCGCAGAGCTCGCGGATGTACGACTCCCGGTAGCCCACCGACAGCTCCGGCACCTTGACCGAGGCCACGTACGCCTCGCCGATCCGGTGCCTGAACCGTCGCTGCACCGAGGACGTCGCCATCAGCGCCTCGGTCTCCGGCGAGAGCAGGAAGTAGGAGATGAAGGCCCGTCCGCCCGGCTTCAGCACCCGCGCCAGCTCCGAGAGGTAGCGGTTCACCTCGGCCGGCAGCATGTGGGTGAAGACCGAGATCAGCACCGCCACGTCGAAGCTGTCGTCCGCGAACGGGAAGGTGTACTCCGACGCCTTCATCCGCCCCTTCGGGTGGTACTCCTTGTTGTGGACGTCCGCCAGCGTGAAGTGCACGTTCCCGTAGGGACCGGAGACATTGGCCCGGCACCAGGCGATCCCGTCCGGGACGATGTCGATCCCCTCGTAGCCGCCCTCCGGGTCCAGGAACCCCGCCACCGGGATGGCCAGCCGCCCGAGCCCGCAGCCCACGTCGAGCAGCTGCGAGGAGGGCGTCAGCCCCGCAGTCTCCCGGAGCGCCTCCAGCAGCAGCCCGCCGGTCGCCGCGAAGTCGCTCACCGCGCCGGTGAACGTGCTCGCCTTCGGCGGCAGCGACTCCTCCCGCCGCCCCAGCCAGCGGTCCGCCAGGTCCACCGGCGCCAGGTACACCCGCCGCAGCGCCCACCGCAGACGGCGCGGCAGCGCCGGCAACAGCACACTGGTGAACCAGGGCTGCGCCAGCAGCCAGATCCGGAACCGTTCGACCGCCGTGACCAGGGCTGTGACCAGCTTCTTCATCCCGCACTCCCAGGGGGCCGGCGAGTCGGCGACACCAACCTGCTGCCCACCCTAGGACGGACCCCGAGCCCCCCGCCACGCGAGCGGCGGCGGGCTCAGGACTCCGCGAGGGCCATCAGCCGGTCCGCCAGGACCTGTCCGCCGACCGGGTCGCGGCTGATCAGCAGGACGGTGTCGTCCCCGGCGATGGTCCCGATTATCTCGTGGATGCCGGACTGGTCGATGGCGGAGGCCAGGAACTGGGCCGCGCCCGGCGGGGTGCGCAGCACCACCAGGTTGCCGGAGGCGGTCGCCGAGACCATCAGCTCGGAGGCCAGTCGGGCGAGCCGGCCCTCGTTGCCGGACTCCCCCAGCGGGGCCTGCGGGGTGCGGTCCCCGCCCTCGGCCGGGACGGCGTAGATGAGCGTGCCGTCCCGGTCGCGGATCTTGACCGCGCCCAGTTCGTCCAGGTCACGGGAGAGCGTGGCCTGGGTGACCGCGAGTCCGTCGTCCGCGAGCAGCGTCGCCAACTGGCTCTGCGAGCGGATGGGCTGACGGGTCAGCAGGTCCACGATGCGCCGGTGCCTGGCCGTCCGCGTCTGCGGCAGCTGGGGCACAGGACCCGTGGAGGAGTCGCGGGGGGCGTCGGCCATGGGGGTCAGTCAGCCTCTCGTACGGATCGCAGGATGCCGGGCAGCACGGCGAGGAAGTGGTCCGCGTCGCGTTCCGTGAGGATAAGCGGTGGGGCGAGCCGGACGGCATCCGGGACCGCCGCGTTCACCAGGAACCCGGCCCGCTGGGCGGCGGTCTGGACCTGCCCGGCGAGCGGCCGGGTGAGCACGATGCCGAGCAGCGTGCCCGCGCCCCGGACGTGGTCCACCAGCGGGTCGCCGATCGCCTCGATGCCCTCGCGCAGGTGCGCGCCGACCTTGGTGACCTGGTCGAGCAGCCCGTCCGCCGCGATGGTGTCGAGGACGGCGAGGGCCGCCGCGCAGACCACCGGGTTGCCGGAGAAGGTGGAGCCGTGGTGGCCGGGGTGCAGCAGCTCGGCGGCCTCGCCGAAGGCGAGGGTGGCGCCGATCGGCAGCCCGCCGCCGAGGCCCTTGGCGAGGGTGACCACGTCCGGGTCGACGCCCTCGAAGGCCTGGTGGGCGAACCAGTGGCCGGTGCGGCCGATGCCGGTCTGGATCTCGTCCAGGATCAGCAGGGTGCCGGTGGCCCGGGTGATCTCGCGGGCGGCGGTGAGGTAGTCGGCGGGCGGGACGACCACGCCGTTCTCACCCTGGAGGGGCTCCAGGAAGACGGCGGCGGTGTCGGTGGTGACAGCGGCGCGCAGCGCCTCGATGTCGCCGAACGGGACATGGCTGACGTCGCCGGGCAGCGGGCGGAACGGCTCCTGCTTGGCGGGCTGGGCGGTGAGCGCCAGCGCGCCCATGGTCCGGCCGTGGAAGGCGCCGGTCGCCGAGATCAGCCGGGTCCGGCCGGTCAACCGGCTGATCTTGAACGCGGCCTCGTTGGCCTCGGCGCCGGAGTTGGAGAAGTAGACCCGGCCGTCCGGCCGCCCGGTCGCCGGGTCGGTCCGCCCGGCCAGCGCGACCAGCCGCTCGGCCAGGGCGACCGGCTGCTCGGCCACGAAGAGGTTGGAGACGTGGCCGAGGGTGCCGATCTGCCGGGTGACGGCGGCGACGACGGCCGGATGGGCGTGGCCGAGGGCGTTGACCGCGATGCCGCCGAGCAGGTCGGTGTAGCGCTTGCCGTCGGCGTCCCACAGGTGCACGCCCTCGCCGCGGACCAGCGGGACGCGGGGGGTGCCGTAGTTGTCCATCATCGTGCCCTGCCAGCGGGCGGTGAGGTCCTGGTTGTGCGTCATGCGAGCCCCCCGGTGATGGGTGTGTCGGTGGTGTCGTCGGGCACGACCATGGTGCCGATGCCCTCGTCGGTGAAGATCTCCAGCAGCAGGCTGTGCTGGACCCGCCCGTCCAGCACGCGCGCGGTGCCGACGCCCTCCCGCACGGCGCGCAGGCAGCCCTCCATCTTCGGCAGCATCCCACTGGCCAGGGTGGGCAGTATCTTGTCCAGCTCGCTCGCGCTGAGCTGGCTGATCACGTCGTCGCTCTGCGGCCAGTCGGCGTAGAGGCCCTCGACGTCGGTCAGCACCACCAGCATCTCCGCGCCCAGCGCCACCGCCATCGCGGCGGCGGCGGTGTCGGCGTTGATGTTGTAGACATGGCCGTCGAGGCCGCGGGCGATCGAGGAGATGACCGGGATCCGGCCGTCCGCGAGCAGCGCGTTGACCGCTCCCGGCTCGACCCGGGAGATGTCGCCGACCAGGCCGATGTCGACCTGCTCGCCGTCGACGTTGGCGAAGTGCTTGACCGCGGTCATGGTGTGGGCGTCCTCGCCGGTCATGCCGACGGCGAAGGGCCCGTGCTCGTTGAGCAGCCCGACCAGTTCGCGCTGCACCTGCCCGGCGAGCACCATCCGGACCACCTCCATGGTCTCCGGCGTGGTGACCCGCAGTCCGGCGGTGAAGCTCGACTCCAGGCCGAGCCGGTCCAGCTGGGCGCTGATCTGCGGCCCGCCGCCGTGGACGATGACCGGGCGCAGCCCGGCGTAGCGCAGGAAGACCACGTCCTGGGCGAAGGCGGCCTTCAGGTCCTCGTCGATCATGGCGTTGCCGCCGAACTTGATGACGACGGTCTTGCCGTGGAAGCGCTCCAGCCAGGGCAGCGCCTCGATCAGCGTGAGTGCCTTGGGCAGTGCGGTGTTGTTGCGGGCCTGCTCGCCCTTGGGTGCGATCTGCACGGCGTTCGGTCCCCCTCAGCTGGAGTAGGCGCTGTTCTCGTGGACGTAGTCGGCGGTGAGGTCGTTGGTCCAGACGGTGGCGGAGGCGTCCCCCGCGTGCAGGTCCGCGGTGATGACGACGTCGCGGTCCTTCATGCTGACCAGGTCGCGGTCCTCGCCGACGCTGCCGGCCTGGCAGACCCAGACCCCGTTGATGGCGACGTCGAGCGCGTCGGCCTCGAAGACGGCGCTGGTGGTGCCGATCGCGGCGAGCACCCGGCCCCAGTTCGGGTCCTCGCCGTGGATGGCGCACTTGAGCAGGTTGTTGCGGGCGATGGTGCGGGCCACGTCGACGGCCTCGTCCTCGGTGTGGGCGCCGACGACGTCGATCCGGATGTCCTTGCTCGCGCCCTCGGCGTCGCCGACCAGCTGGCGGGCGAGGTCGGCGCAGACGGCACGGACCGCCTCGGCGAACTCGGCCGGCTCCGGCGCGACGTGGGAGGCGGCGGAGGCCAGCAGCAGCACGGTGTCGTTGGTGGACATGCAGCCGTCGGAGTCGACCCGGTCGAAGGTGGTGCGGGTGGCGGCGCGCAGCGCGGCGTCCAGCCCGGCGGCGTCCACGTCGGCGTCGGTGGTGAGCACCACCAGCATGGTGGCCAGGCCGGGGGCGAGCATGCCGGCGCCCTTGGCCATGCCGCCGACGGTCCAGCCCGCGCCGTGGGCGGTGGCGGTCTTGTGGACGGTGTCGGTGGTCTTGATGGCGATGGCGGCGGACTCGCCGCCGTCCGCAGCGAGCTCGGCGGCGGCAGCGGCGACGCCGGGCAGCAGCCGGTCCATCGGCAGCCGGACGCCGATCAGCCCGGTCGAGGCCACGGCCACGTCGGCGGCGTTGAGGCCCAGCGCCTCGGCGGTGAACTCGGCGGTGGCGTGGGTGTCCTGGAAGCCCAGCGGCCCGGTGCAGGCGTTGGCGCCACCGGAGTTGAGCACGACCGCGGCGACCTTGCCGTCCCTCAGGACCTGCTCCGACCAGAGCACCGGCGCGGCCTTGACCCGGTTGGAGGTGAAGACGCCGGCGGCGGCGTGGGACGGGCCGTCGTTGATGACCAGGGCCAGGTCGGGGGTGCCGCTGGCCTTGATCCCGGCGGTGATCCCGGCCGCGCGGAAGCCCTTGGCCGCGGTGACGCCGACTCCGGCGGGGTGGGACTCTGGGCTGGTCACGGTGCGACTCCAGTCTGGGGAAGGCCGAGCTCCTCGGGGAGCCCGAGGGCGATGTTCATGCTCTGCACCGCGCCGCCGGCGGTGCCCTTGGCGAGGTTGTCGATGGCGCTGACCACGGTGATCCGGTGCACCGACTCGTCCAGCGCGACCTGGACCAGCGCGTGGTTGGAGCCGAGGACGGCGGCGGTGGCCGGCCACTGGCCCTCGGGCAGCAGGTGCGCGAAGGGCTCGTCGGCGTAGGCGGCGGTGTAGGCGGCGCGCAGCTGCTGCCGGGTGACGCCGGGCTTCGCCTTGACGCTGCAGGTGGCGAGGATGCCCCGGGACATCGGCGCGAGGGTGGGGGTGAAGGAGACGGCGACGTGCTCGCCGGCGACCGCGGAGAGGTTCTGCGTCATCTCCGGCGTGTGCCGGTGGACGCCGCCGACGCCGTAGGGGCTCATCGAGCCCATGACCTCGCTGCCGAGCAGGTGGGTCTTGGCGGCCTTGCCCGCACCGGAGGTGCCGGAGGCGGCGACCACCACCACCTCGGGCTCGGCCAGCCCGGCGGCGTAGGCGGGGATCAGCGCGAGGGTGACCGCGGTCGGGTAGCAGCCGGGGACGGCGATCCGCCTGCTGCCCTTCAGCGCGGCGCGGGCGCCGGGGAGCTCGGGCAGCCCGTAGGGCCAGGTTCCGGCGTGCGGGGAGCCGTAGAACTTCTCCCAGTCGGCCGGGTCCTGCAGCCGGAAGTCGGCGCCGCAGTCGACGACCAGCACGTCCTCGCCCAGCTGCTCGGCCACGGCGGCGGACTGGCCGTGCGGCAGGCCGAGGAAGACCACGTCGTGCCCGGCGAGGGTCTCGGCGCTGGTGGGTTCGAGGACCCGGTCCGCGAGCGGCCGCAGGTGCGGCTGCAGCTCGCCCAGGCGGGTGCCGGCGTTGGACCCGCCGGTGAGCGCGCCGATCTCGATCTCCGGATGCGCGAGCAGGAGGCGCAGGACCTCACCGCCCGCGTACCCGCTCGCCCCCGCCACTGCTGCGCGGAATGCCATGGCTCCTCCTCCGTGTCGCGACAACTATACGGAGTAATGCATACTCATGCAATCGACCATGGCGGGTCGAGGCGCGGTTCTCACGAGGGGTCGTTCAGTTGTACGAGCTCAGCACGTCCTCCACCCCGTAGGGCCGCAGCCGCAGCGTCCGGGCGTCGCGCTCGCCGATCGTCCCGGCCTGCTCCAGCAGCTCGCCGATGTTGTCGTGGCCCAGGTGCAGGAAGCGCCCGTGCAGCAGGTCCAGCCGGCCCCGGGCGGCGTCCTTCACCGTCGACACCAGGTAGGGAATGCTGCCCCAGTTGACCATGTCCGCGAACATCGGCATCCCGGCCGTCATGTCGGTGGCCACCGCGCCGGGACTGATGTCCAGCACGGTCACCCCGTGCGGGCGCAGCGGCCCGGCGATGTTGTCGCTCAGCCGCAGCAGCGCGGCCTTGGACGTCGCGTAGGCGGAGTAGCGGTACTCGGGGCGCAGCGCCATCCCGGAGTTCAGGTTCACCACCCGGCCGCGCTGGCGCTGCACCATGCCCGGCAGCACCGAGCGCATCAGGTTGAAGGGGCCGCGCAGGTTGGTCTCCACCACCGACCACCACTGGGTGGGGTCGGCCTCCCACATCGGGACCTCGGCCCGGTCGACCTGTCCGGCATTGTTGATCAGCAGGTCGACCGGGCCCAGGTCCCGTTCGACGCTGCGGACCGCCTCCCGCACCGCACCGGGGTGCGCGACGTCGGCGGAGAGCGCGACGCAGCGCACCCCGTGCCGCACGCAGGCCCGCAGGGTGTCGGTCAGCGTCTCCCGATGGCGTCCCAGCACGCCGAGGTTCATCCCCTCCTCGGCCAGGCCGAGTGCGATCTCCCGCCCGATACCCCGACCGGCCCCGGTGACCAGGGCCACCTGCCCTTCCAGCGTTCGCATGGTCATGGGGCCATTGTTGATCCGCGCTCAACCGTTCGGTCCCAGGACACGCGCTTACCAACGGGTGAGCCGGGGGAGGTAACGTCGGGGCGGCGGCCGCGCACCTCGTGGCCATGGGACGAAGGACGATAGACAAGTGAACGACATCGCGCGGGTAGGGGTCGTCGGCTGCGGCCTGATGGGGTCGGGCATCGCGGAGGTCTTCGCCCGGGCCGGCCTGGACGTCAGGGTGTCCGAGGCGAGCGGCGAGGCGCTGGAGCTCGGCCGGACCCGGCTGACCGGCTCCCTGGACACCGCGGTGCGGCGCGGCAAGCTGACCGAGCCCGACCGGGACGCCGCCCTGGCCCGGATCTCCTTCACCACCGACCTCGCCGACTTCGCCGACCGCGACCTGGTCATCGAGGCGGTCGCGGAGCGCGAGGACATCAAGACCGCGATCTTCCAGAAGTTGGACCAGGTCGTGGAGCGGCGCGACGCCATCCTGGCGTCCAACACCTCCTCCATCCCGATCGTGAAGCTGGCCTCGGCGACCACCCGCCCCGAGCAGGTCCTCGGCGTCCACTTCTTCAACCCGGCCCCGGTGCAAAAGCTGGTCGAGATCATCCCGACGCTCACCACCTCGGCCGACACCGTCGCCCGCGCCGAGACCTTCACCCGCGAGGTGCTGGGCAAGGACCCGATCCGCGCCCGCGACCGGGCCGGCTTCGTGGTCAACGCCCTGCTGGTGCCCTACCTGCTCTCGGCCGTCCGGATGTTCGAGACCGGCGTGGCGACGGCCGAGGACATCGACAAGGGCATGGAGGCAGGCTGCGCCCACCCGATGGGCCCGCTGCGACTGTGCGACCTGATCGGCCTGGACACCATCGTCTCCATCGCCGACTCGATGTACCACGAGTACAAGGAGCCGCTGTACGCCGCTCCGCCGCTGCTCCAGCGGATGGTCGACGCCGGCCTCCTCGGCCGCAAGTCCGGCCGGGGCTTCTACCAGTACTGACAGCCGGCCGCCGGCGGCCCGTCAGTGCGAGAAGGGCGGGACGCCGGTGGTGGTCGGGACGGGAAAGGGCGGGAAAGGTGTGCCGCCTCCACCGTGGAAGACCGTGTACGCGAAGAGCAGCGCGGCGGCGACGAAGATCAGTGAGACCGGCCATGCTGACATCGCAGACTCCAGGCTGGTACGGGGTGGCTCCTCCGGGCAGTGGATCAGTCGGCAGCCGTCGACGCGAGCGGGCGTAGGCCGTTCAGCGGCGGTCCCGCCGGGGCTCCTGCTAACGGCGTTCGCGACCACTGGCTGCCAGGGCCGGTAGCCTCGGGGCACGCCGAACCCGGGAGGGACCATGGCCGGGCACATCATCGTGCTGACGACGACCGACACCGCCGAGGGCGCCGCCGAACTGGCCCGCGCCGCAGTCGAGGCCCGGGTTGCCGCCTGCGCCCAGATCGACGGGCCCGTCCGCTCCGTGTACTGGTGGGACGGCGCGGTCCAGGAGGGGTCGGAGTGGCGCATCAGCTACAAGCTGCCCGCCGAGAAGTACGCCGACCTCGAAGCACTCATCAAGCGCGTCCACAGCTACGACACCCCGGAGATCATCTCCGCCGACATTCCGCGCGGCAGCGCCGAGTACCTGGGCTGGCTGGACGCCGCGACCGCACCTCGCTGACCTGCGGGACCTCCCTGGACGGGCGGGGGAACTCTCTGCATGATCAACCGGTGACCACTCCGGAGAACGTCGTCGAACGCCAGCTGACCGCCTACAACAGCCATGACCTCGAAGCCTTCGCGGCGACATACGCCCCCGACGTCTGCGTCAACCGCCGCAGCGACCGCCTGCTCGGGCGCGAGGCCGTGCGGGAGGCGTACGCCGACATGTTCGCCGAGGGCCGCTGCCGGGCCGAGATCGTCGGCCGACTCACCGAGGGCGACTGGGTGGTGGACCACGAGATCGCCCACGGCATCACCGACGAACCCCTCCGCGTACTGGTCGCCTACCGGGTCCGCGACGGCCTGATCGACCGGGTCGACTTCCTCCGCTGACCGCCGGCCCGGTGCGGAGCCCGCTAGCGGGTCGCGATGGCCAGCCGGGCGCGGAGGGTGGGGCGTTCGCCGGGGCCGGGGTTCCGGTTGGCGTGCGCGGCCTCGCGCGCGGCCTCCCGGGTGAAGCCGAGCGCTTCGAGGAACCTCAGGCCGGGCTGCCAGCCCTCCGCGACCGAGGCGACGACCTCGGTGCCGCCGGCCGCCGCCAGCGCCTCGAACAGCGCCCCGGCCACCGACCGGCCGAGACCGAAACGGCGGCAGTCGGGGTGGACCAGGAACAGGCCGACCGTGCACGCGCCGGCGGCGGGATGCTCCCGCACGGCGTCCACCAGGCCGACGATCCGATCGTCGGCCTCGACCACCAGCAGCACCTTGTCCTCGTACGCCGCGCCTTCGGGCAGGCTGTAGTAGAGGCTCTGGACGTCACCGGGCATGGCCGGCTGGCCGAAGGCCGCGGTGAACCAGTCCTCCGACGCCTCGAACAGCGCGAGCGCGCCGGCCTCGTCACTCGGTTCCAGGTCCCGGATCCGGAACCGCCGACCGTCCAACTCACCGTCCACCAGCATGCCGACGAGTCTATTCCGCCCGCTCCCCCGTTCCCGGCGCGCGGCGCGAAAACCATGTGCGACCGCGCCGCCCGGGTCGGTAGCGTGAGCGTCGTCCAGGTGCGCAGGCTGCGGATACTTCTTCCGGTAGACGTTGTCCGGGTGCGAATCCCGGCCGCTGGCAGCCTGTCAGCGGTGGTGTAAGCAGCACGCGTTTCGTTTTTCGCCGCCGACCACGATCGCGACCTCTGGACGCACAACTTCAACTGCACCTCCCGGTGCGAACGTTCGGGGCTGCTTCTGCTAGAAGTCACCGCCTCGGACCACCATTGATCTCGGGAGGACATGCAGGGGGGTGCCCGGTGCGCAGGCAGCGGATACTTCTCCGGATCTGTAGGTCGTGGGTTCGACTCCCACCCGGCTGCCCTCAGGGAGGCCGGTAGCTCAGCGGACAGAGCAGCAGACACAAGCCCGCCGCCGACTCCTGATCTCGGGCACCCCACCGCATGTCGTCCCTCCAGGTGAGGGGGGAACCTCATGTCTCGTTTCAACACCCGTACCGCCGCGCCCGCCGGTACCTCGCCGGTGACCTCGACCGGGCAGACCACGGCCACCTTCGAAGGCGGCGCGGGGTTCCTCCGCGACGCCAGGAGCGAGCTGTTCCTCCTCGCCGTGGCCAACCTCGTCGGCCAGGACACCTACTACGAACGCGGCGGACAGCGCGACGACCGCTTCACCCGGCTCGTCCGCAGCCTCGCCGTCGAGGACCCGGCCTGGACCGCCGGCCTGCTCGCGTGGCTGCGCGGCGACGGCAACATGCGTACCGCCTCGCTGGTCGGCGCGGCCGAGTTCGCCCGGGCGCGGCTGGACGCCGGGCTGCCCGGCCTGTCCCGACAGGTCGTCGGCTCCGTGCTGCAGCGTGCCGACGAGCCCGGCGAGCTGCTCGCCTACTGGACCTCGCGCTACGGTCGGAGCCTGCCCAAGCCGGTGAAGCGCGGCATCGCCGACGCCGTCGGCCGCCTCTACACCGAGCGCAGCCTGCTGAAGTACGACACCGGCTCCAAGGGCTACCGCTTCGGCGACGTCCTCGAACTGGTCCACGCCCGTCCCGCCGCGCCCTACCAGCACGAGCTGTTCAAGCACGCCATCGACCGCCGCCACCAGCGCGGCAACCCGGCCCCCGAGGGGCTGCGGACCGTCCGCTCCCGCGAGGAGCTGTTCGACCTGCCGGTCGAGGAGCGCCGCGCCGTGCTGGCATCGGCACAGGGCGTGCAGCGGCTGGCGGACGCCGGTGTCACCTGGGAGGCGCTGGCAGGCTGGCTCCAGGGCCCGATGGACGCGCAGGCCTGGGAGGCCGTGATCCCGTCCATGGGGTACATGGCGCGGCTGCGGAACCTGCGGAACTTCGACGAGGCCGGTGTCGCGGACGGGACCGCCGC
>Ga0302314_10014015_pt1 | contig 13736 bp, 16 predicted proteins | sample III_Palsa_N2_3_FD_200533 | JGI IMG/M metagenome (GOLD analysis project Ga0302314, IMG submission 200533) | Peat permafrost microbial communities from Stordalen Mire near Abisko, Sweden - III_Palsa_N2_3 | ecosystem: Environmental > Terrestrial > Soil > Palsa > Peat permafrost | place: Sweden... | reverse complement strand
GAACGACATTTCGCCAGCCATCTTGACGTATCCGCCAAGGGGGACGGCAGCAATCTGGTACTCGGTGTCACCACGACGGAAGCCAAAGAGACGCTTGCCAAATCCGATGGAAAAGACCTCGACGCGGATCCCACAGAGCTTGGCGACCGCGAAGTGGCCAAACTCGTGGACCAGAACCATGATGCCGAGGACGATAAGAAGCTGGATGATTGTTGCCATGAAGTTGGGGAAGACCTCTTACTTGGTTGGCTGCAGTCTAGCGTCGGGCGCCGGTGAGTTGGCGGGCAATCACTTCTCGCGCACAAGCACGAGCAGCAAGATCTGCATCAAGCACATCGAGGATAGACGCCGGAGATTGACCGGAAGTTAGCTGCAGCACAGCCTCTATTGTACGCGGGATGCCGAGGAAGGGGATACGTCCTTCGAGGAAGGCGGCTACGGCGATCTCGTCGGCCGCATTCAGCGCGATGCACGCATTTCCGCCGACTTCCGCTGCCTCGTAGGCGAGGCGCAGACAAGGGAAGCGGGTGAGGTCGGGTGGGGAGAAGTCCAACCGTGAGAGCATCGCGAGGTCGAAGGTGAGCGATTCTTTTTCGGTTACGGCGACGCGCTCTGGGTAGGCGAGGGCGTAGAGAATGGGGAGCCGCATGTCTGTGACGGAGATCTGGGCGAGGATGCTGCCATCGATGAACTCGACCAGAGAATGGACCGTGGATTGGGGGTGGATGGTGGTCCGGACCTTTTTCGCGGGGAGGTTGAAGAGGCGGCAGGCTTCGATCACCTCGAAGCCTTTGTTCATCATGGTGGCGGAGTCAATGGTGATGCGTTGACCCATCACCCAGGTCGGATGTTTGAGCGCTTGCTGTGGGGTGATGTGCTCGAAGTCGGCGAGGGATGTGTTGCGGAAGGGGCCACCTGACGCGGTGAGCCAGATTTGTTTGACCTCCGCCGCTGTTCCGCCGCGCATGCATTGGTGAACAGCGTTGTGCTCGGAGTCGATCGGCAGGAGAGCTACATTGTGTTTCTTCGCAGCAGCGATGATGAGTTCCCCGGCGGCTACGAGACACTCCTTATTGGCTAGGCCGATGGTCTTGCCAGCACAGACGGCCGCGTAGGTGGCTTCGAGACCAGCTACTCCGACGATTGCCGACACGACGAAGTTAACCTCAGGCAGGGTGGCGACGTGGATGCTTCCTCTGGTTCCGTAGACGGCATCAATATCGGTAATGCCTTCGGCTTTGAGCCGGGATTTCAGAGTTGCGGCTAGTGTTTCAGTGGCGAGAGAGATGACCGTGGGACGCCAGCGGAGACACTGAGCAAACGCGTCGTCGATGTTGGTCCCGGCGGCAAGGGCGATGACCTGATAGCGGTCGGGGAAGGATTCGCAGATGGAGAGGGTGCTGTGGCCGATCGAGCCGGTCGAACCAAGGATCGCTAGCTTTTTCACAAGCTTTATTTTCGCAGATTTGAACTAAGTCAACTTTCGGTGGTCGTGATTTAGAAACGCCCGAGGCCGAAATAGTCTTTGAGTAGGAGGATGTACCAGAGGACAGGCGCAGCGAGGAGGAGGGCGTCGATGCGGTCGAGGATGCCGCCGTGACCGGGGAGCATGGTACCGGAGTCCTTGACGCCTGCTCCGCGCTTGATGGCGGACTCGAGTAGGTCGCCTAGCTGAGCGGCGATGTTGAGGATTGCGGCGAGCAGGAGCGATTGCCAAAGAGGTTCCGAAATGTGGAGTAGCGTGTTGCCGCGGGCGGTGAGGGCGTCGGCGATGGCGATGACGATGCCTCCGGCGATCATGCTGCCGGCGATGGAGGCGATGGAGCCGGCCCAGGTCTTTCCGGGACTGAGACGGGGCGCGAGCTTTCGTTTGCCGAAGGCACGGCCGATGTAGAGGGCTGCTATGTCGCCAGCCCAGACGCAGACCATCAGGAATAGCACGAGGGCTGGGCCATCCTCCTGTTTCCAGAGGAGAGGGACGAGAGTGAGTGGGTAGGCGATGTAGATGAGGCCGAAGAGGCCCTGGGCAGTGTCGGGCAGGACCTGGATAAGCGGGGCGCGGAAGCCGTTCCAGGCGAAGAGAACCAGGGTGAGCGCGCTGAGTACGGGGAGCTGGGCTTCTACTGGAAAGTTAGGCAGGGTGACGACGAAGGCGAGGGCGGTTCCGAGGATCATCCACCAGGTGGGGATGCGGAGTTTGGCGCCGTGGGCTTCGGCCCCGACTGAGGCCAGCTTGAGGTACTCATAGGCAGCGAGTTCGGCGACGATGGCGCTGAAGAGGGTGATCATCCACAGCTGTCCGAAGAAGATGAGGGCGAAGACGGCGAGGATGAGAACTAAGGCAGTAAGAATGCGTTTCATGAAGTCCTGAACAGGATATATCGGGCTATAAATTTGGCTTGGAAAGATTATTTTATTTTATATCTTGACTTATCAAAATATATCTTAGTACTATCCAGGCATGAGAAAAGTATATGAACACTTACATGAGCACTACAGAGGTTGCCACGACAGAGAAGAATGCCGTGGTGAGAGACACAGGGACGATCAACGAGGTGGTTTTGGCGACTTTGGCGGAGGCCGGCATGGCTTTCGCGGTGGACGCGGGGGACACGGTGGCCCGATGCGATTCTTTGGGGCCGGAGATCTTCGCTACGTGATCCTGCAACAGATCGCGGAGAAGCCTAGCCACGGCTACGAGATCATCAAGTCGATCCAGGAGCGGCTGGGCGGAATGTATGCGCCGAGTCCGGGTGTGGTGTATCCGATGCTGACGATGCTGGAGGAGATGGGACATGCGACCGTGGTCTCCGAGGGCGCGCGGAAACTTTATACGATCACGGAAGAAGGGGCAAAGTCGCTGGCCGAGAACAAGGCGATGGTAGATGCGATCTTCGCGAGGATGGACCATGCTCGCAGTGAACAGGGAGGTGGTCGTTCGCCTCAGATCGAACGCGCTGTGGAGAACTTTCGGATGGCGCTGCGGATGAAGAAGGGGCCGTTGACGACGGAACAGATTCACGCGATTACGGACATCATTGACGCTGCTGCCAAGCAGATTGAGAGGGCGTAGATGAACTCTTACCGGTACAAGATCACGGTTGAGGCGCTGACTGGAGCGAAGGGAGAGCCGGTGGAACGACGGACTCTCTCGTTCGAGGCTGCGAATCACGACGATATTTTGGGGATTGTGGAGCGAATGCAGACTCGGTTGCCGTTCGATAGCGATACCGTCGCGTCGTTGGGAGTTGGGTTGAAGTTGTTCTCCGAGGTGGCGCTGATGCAGCGGAACGATCCGATGTTTGCCGTGATTCGTCCGGCGCTGGGGGAGTTTGTGCGTGGATTGAAGCAGCGGCCAGCTGAGGAGCCGGTTGCTGGCCGGGGCAGACTGCTCTAGCTGGAGAGTGTTGACCACGGCTTACTTCCGAAATGAAGTGAGCCGTGGTCTACGTTTCACAGGCTTGAAACGGGACAGAAGGGTGGATCAGGACATGGAGGAGTTGTGGGAAGGCTGGGCGTGGTTCGGTGAGTGACTTTGTAGATGCCGAAGACGGTGACGCCCACCGCAGCGGCGATACCGACACCGATGAGGATCTTTTCTGATCGAGGCATCTGAGAGTTGGAGCGGACGGCTTTGACCTCCGAGGGGTTGAGCTGTTCGCCGGTGAGTTGACGGACGCGATCGACGAGGACGGCGACGGATTCGTCAAATCCTTTGTCGCGGTCGCGCTGGGTTCCGGCGGCTTTGACGTTGGCGGTCGTGGTCCAGAGAAGGGCGTTGGTCTTGGGATCGAGAATGCGGAGGATGAGTTGGGGGTTATAGACGATAGCCCCGTCGGATCCTGTACTGATCGCTGGAGCGATAGCGTGGATCTCGAAGAGAAGATCGGCTTGTGAGGGTGAGTCGACGAGTTGATAGCGGTTCCATTGCTGTAGTGCTGCATAGATCTGGCTGTAGGCGCGATCGGGGCCGCCGCTGAATGCGTTGAAGAGGTTGGATCCACCGCCATTGGAGACGAAGATGGTGTGGGCAGAGATGATTTGTGGTGGGATTGGTGGGGGAGCGAAGGTACTGGTCTGTTGGGCCCGAAGTAAAGGCGTGGAGGCAAGAAACAAGGCAAGAGTAAAGCAAAGCAATTTACGCAGTGAGACGAGCATTTCGTCTTTCCTCTGATCTTTGAAGACCATGGGGAAGGAGGGAAGTTGTGGATGGGCGCCACAAAAAAATGGGAGCGAGAAAGGTTGTCTGTGAAGAAAGATTTTTGTACGACACGGAAGCCTAACTTCCAATAGCTATCGGCGGGTGAGGACGGCGTCGGGCTTTGTTTCGGATTTGGCCTCGGACTTCGCGTCCGGTCTCAGGATGAGGTGATCCTTAATCTCGGCGGCTACTTCTTCGGCGGGCTCGAGGTTGTTGAGGTCTTCGTCGGTGAAGCTTTCGCCGAGGCCACCGAAGCGGCGCTCGCGATGCTGGTAGGCGTTGATGGCCTCGAGCAGGTGGAGGCCGTTGAAGTCGGGCCAAAGACGATCGGTGACGAAGATCTCGGAGTAGGCGATCTGCCAGAGGAGGAAGTTGGAGATGCGCTGCTCGCCGGAGGTGCGGATGACGAGGTCGGGGTCGGGCATGTGCGCGGTGTAGAGGGCGCGGGCTATGGTGGGCTCGTCGAGGGACTCGAGTGCGCCGGCGCCGAGGAGGTCCTCGACGGAGCAGCCGCGGGTGTGGGCTTCAGTGGTGAGGTCGGTGAGGATGGTGCGGACGGCGTCGACAATCTCGGAGCGGGCACCGTAGTTGAGGGCCAGAGTGAGGGTGGTGCCTGTGTTCTTCGTGGTGGCCTCGGAGGCCCACTGCATGGTGTCCTGTACTTCCTGCGGTAAGTCGTGTGTCCGACCGATGTAGGCCATGCGGACGTTATTGTCGTTCATGCGCTTGACGTTGCCGACGAGGTAGTTTTTTAGCAGCTTCATGAGGAAGCTGACTTCTGACTTGGGGCGGCGGAGATTGTTTTCGAGCGAGAAGGCGTAGAGGGTGAGCCAGGGCAGATTAATACGTGAGGCGGTCTCTACGACGAACTGAACGGATTCGGCACCCTTCTGGTGGCCGAGGAAGCGCTTGAGGGCACGTTTTCCGGCCCAACGGCCATTGCCGTCCATGATGATGGCGACGTGTTGCGGAATTTTGGCTGGATCCAGCTGCCGGTAGACACTCTGCTCTTCGGAGGAGAGCTCATGGCTGCGATTGGGGACGCGGCTGGAGTTCGGTAGGGGTGTTGATGCGCGCAAAGCGACCTCGCAGATATTGACGCTAGCACACCGTTGTGGGGTACGCAATGAACGCCCTATACATCTTTCGTGCGCGAGAGTGTGGGAGTTCAGAAGGGAAGGAGAGGAAGGCGTCACAATGAGTGCTGACGCCTCCCTGGAGGTCGTGGATCGGTGTTGCAGGGACGCTATTTAGGCAGTACGACGGCGTCCTGCAGCTAACTCGCGAACGTGATTGAGAAAGATGGAACGTTGCAGATCGTCAAGCTGCGAGGTGTATCGCGATCTCGGCGAGGAACGGGTCGGTCATGAGGACCGCTGTCTCGTCGCGATGGCGAGTGTTCGAGTCGCGCAACAGGGCGGAGATGTCGACCTGAAGGGCGCGCGCGAGGCGATCGAGCGAGGACAGAGTCGGCATAGCCTTGCCGTTCTCGATCTTTGAGATGTAGGTACGGGGTACTCCCATGCGAGCTGCGAGCTGGCGCTGCGAGAGATTGCGCACGTGGCGCAGGTCGCGAACAGCGTGGGCTACTTGCAGGCCCCCTTCTTGGGTTGTCGGTGGAGGAACCAGCGCCAGTGGTGCCGGAGCCGGTTCGGGCTCTTCGACCTCGAGGCATTTGTGGCAGCGGCGGCACAGCGTGTTGGCTGTCCGAAACTGCACCAAACTGCAATGGTCGCAACGTAGTACCTCACGCTGTTCGACAGGTGCCATCATGGTTGCCATAAGTTTTGTTGTTGCGAAGGGACCCAGAGCAAGGACCCAGCACATGTCCGATAACGGCACATATGATGTGCCTAGATTGACACCCGTATCGAGTGTGAGTCAAGAAGAAAGCCGCAGATTTACACAGAAAGACCTAAAAAAACCGAATAGGAATCAAGTTGGTAACTTGCTTGCCCAGCGGGAAGGCGATAGATCGCGATCGCGTTAGATTGTTGAAAAGGAGTTTTGCATGAGCGATGGTTTTGGGAGAGAACAGGCGCTGGGTTTGCTGGAGGAGTGGACCAAGGGTGAGAGCCTGCGGAAGCATGGGCTGGCGGTCTCGGTTTGTACGGAGGCCTATGGCGTGATGGAGGCTTCGCGGTTGGGACTCACGGGGGAGGAGGCTGCGGAGTTTGTCGGGAGGTATGCGAGTGCGGGGCTGCTCCACGATATGGACTATGAGCGGCATCCTTCGCTGGAGGAGCATCCGTTTGTCGGAGTGAGGCATCTGCGGGAGTTGGGTTGGCCGGAGGAGGTGCTGCATGCGATTCTGGCGCACGCGGATTATTCGGGAACGGCGCGGGAGTCGCACCTCGATAAGGCGCTGTTTGCGTGCGATGAGCTGGCGGGATTTTTGACGGCTTGCGCGCTGGTGAAACCTTCGAAGTCGATACACGAGGTGGAGGCGGGGGGAGTGAAGAAGAAGATGAAGGATAAGGCGTTCGCGCGGGCGGTGAAGCGGGAGGATATTACCGATGGCGCGGAGTCGCTGGGGTTGAGCGTGGAGGAGCATGTGGGGAATTGTCTGCGTGCGATGCAGGCGCGGGCGGGAGAGTTGGGGCTGGAAGGCAGCCAGTCAGCTAGTTAGCAAGTCGGCGGATCGGATGCGGGGAATGCCTGCGGCTGCGAGAGCGGTGTTGGTTTCGGTGACTGAGGCTCCTAGGTTGACGGGGCGGGTGGCGTCTTCGACGACGATGGTTTCGAAGCCGAGGGCGTGGCCGTCGAAGGCGGAGTAGCGGACGCAGAAGTCGTAGGCGAGGCCGCAGAGGAAGAGACGTGTGATGTTGCGTTCGCGGAGATAGCCAGCGAGGCCGGTAGGGGTGGTGTGGTCGTTTTCGAGGAAGGCGGAGTAGGAGTCGATGTTGCGGCGGAAGCCTTTGCGGAGGATGAGTTCGGCGTGGGGGATGTGGAGAGCGGGATGGAAGGCTGCGCCGTCGGTGTGTTGGAGGACGTGTTCGGGCCAGAGAGTCTGCGGTCCGTAGGGGGCTTCGACGGTTTCGAAAGGCTGTTTGTTGTGGGTGGTGGCGAAGGAGATGTGTTGGGTGGGGTGCCAGTCCTGGGTGAGGATAACGTGGTCGAACTTTTTTGCGAGGGAGTTGATGAGGGGGACTATGGCGTCGCCGTCTTTGATGGGCAATGCTCCGCCAGGCATGAAGTCGTTTTGGACGTCGATGACGAGGAGGGCGTCGGTGGGTTGGATAGTGATCATCATGATTTTGCGAAGGTTACAAACTATCGTTCTTGCAAATAGATCACAAGCGCGGCTAGAGACGCGCCGATTACCCATGCGACTACACGAATCCAAGTGATTTGGTAGTCAGATCCGGTATTACGTGAGGGATTCATCGGGTCATAGGAGATTTCGAAACGATGGCCGATTGCCACAGGGGTGCCAGTATTCATTTTTCCGCGGTAGTTTGTGCCATTGACCGTGTATTCAAAAGTTGCCAGGTAAGTCGTCGGACTCGCCGGGCCACCAGTTGCGAATGCTCTGCCGCCAGACATAAATTTTCGACGACACGAGATGATTATTGCCTTGGTGATTGTCCATCCGTTGCCCGTTGAGAAATCCAACTTTCTTTCAAGGTGTGCTGATGCAGTGAGATTATCAAAGGCTCTCGGAACGAAACTGTCGCCTAGTGGTTATAGGAAACGCCACTTCGCGGACTATGGTTTGAGGTTTGTGGTGTCCTGGATGGTGCCGATCTTTATGTCGGAGTTTTTGCAATTTTTGTCGAGACAGAATCCGGTGATCCACACCTCGCCGTCGCCGAGCATAACGCCTTGAGAGTTGACGAAGAGAGAGTCATATTTTTGTTTGAGGATGACGTCGGAGATGTCGTGGGTGATGATGCGGTCGTAGTCTTTAGCGAAGGCTTTTGGAGATTTGATGGTAAGGGGGTGCTTGCCCGGATTAACTTTGATGGGGTAGTGGACGAGGGCCGCGACGGCAGCAGTGTTGTGTTGGGCGACGGCTTGCTGGAGGTTGAAGAGGAGCTGCTGAACTTTGACGTGGCTTCCGACGGAGAGGTCGATGGATTTGTCGAGGTCGGCGGTGGGAGTTTGCGCGACACCGAGGATGGGCAGAAGAATCGTCCCGGAGAATAGGATCAGGTTTGCGATGTGGGTGCGAATGGTCATTCCGTCTCTCCGTAAAATAGTCTGGATTCAGTTCGAAGATAGGCTACACGGGTTCGGGCAAGACGGTCAGCCTAATGTATGGCTAAGATGCTATGCTGACGTGTTTTTGTAGATAGCTGTGAGGCGGAGGATTTGAAGTTGGAGAGTGCGTTGGGGTCGAAGCTGGATGTGAAGGCGGTGCGGTTCGGTGCGAATCGTGCGGCGTTGCAGGTGTTGATGGCGGCGTTGCGGGTTTCGGAGGACGAGATTCGGCTGGGTGGCGGGGCGAAGGCTGCGGAGGCGCAGAGGGACAAGGGGCGGCTGACGGTGCGGGAGCGGCTGGCGCTGCTGCTGGATGAGGGCAGCGAGTTTCTGGAGCTGGGGCTGTGGGCCGCGTATGGGATGTATGGCGAGTATGGCGGTGCGCCGGCGGCGGGGGTGGTGACCGGGTTGGGGCGGGTGAGTGGACGGCTGTGCATGATCGTGGCGAATGAGGTGCTGCGCGCGCAGACGATTGCGCTGGAGAACCGGATTCCGACGTTGTACCTGGTGGATTCGGCGGGGGTGTTTCTGCCGTTGCAGGAGGATGTGTTTCCGGATACGGATGACTTTGGCAGGGTGTTTCGCAATAACGCGGTGATGAGCTCGCTCGGTGTGCCGCAGATTACGGCGATTATGGGGATGTGCGTGGCGGGTGGGGCTTACCTGCCGGTGATGACGGATACGGTTTTGATGACGGAGGGGTCGGGGTTGTTTCTGGCGGGGCCGTCGCTGGTGCAGGCGGCGATCGGGCAGAAGACGGACGCCGAGGAGCTGGGTGGTGCGGCGATGCATGCGGAGATCTCGGGGACGGTAGATTTCAAAGAGCCGAATGATCATCTGTGCCTGGCGCGGTTACGTTCTCTGGTGGGGAAGATTGGTTCACCGGCGAAGGCTCCGTTTAGTGTTGTTGCGTATGACGGGGTGAAGGATGCTCCGAAGTTTGCGGCGGAGGATTTGTATGGGTTGATTGATCCCGATCCGGCGAAGGCTGCGAGCAATGTGTACGACATGCGCGAGGTGATTGCGCGGATCGTGGATCGCTCGGAGTTCGATGAGTACAAGGCGGAGTTTGGGCGGACGGTGTTGTGTGGGTATGCTCGGATTGGTGGGCGGGCCGTGGGAATTGTGGCGAATCAGAAGGTGCACCAGTCGCAGACGGTGGCGGTGGGGCCGCAGGCGGGGGAGAAGCGGACGGAGTTTGGGGGAGTGATCTATACGGAGAGTGCGCAGAAGGCGGCGCGGTTCATTATGGATTGCAATCAGAGTCTGGTGCCGCTGATCTTTCTGCATGACGTGAATGGGTTCATGGTGGGGAAGGATGCGGAGTGGAGCGGGATTATTCGTGCCGGGGCGAAGATGGTTTCGGCTGTGAGTACTTCGGTTGTTCCCAAAATAACTGTGATCGTTGGTGGGAGCTTTGGCGCGGGACATTATGCGATGTGCGGGAAGGCTTATGATCCGCGATTTTTGTTTGCGTGGCCTACAGCTCGATATGCGGTGATGAGTGGGGCTTCGGCGGCGAATACGCTGGCTGAGGTGCGGGCGAAGCAGATGGAGCGCGGGGGGAAGGTGCTTTCGGATGCGGAGAAGAAGGCGCTGTATGACGAGATCAAGTCGTCGTACGATGCGCAGGCTGATCCGCGGTATGGGGCGGCGAGGCTTTGGATCGATGCGATTATTGACCCGGTGAAGACGCGGGAGGTGCTGATGACGGCGTTGGAGGCGGCTAGTTTGAATGCGGATGTGCCGAAGTTTAATCCGGGGGTTCTGCAGACGTGATCTCCCGACAGACAATTGTTTGGTTTGTTTTTTCGATTCTTGCGTTTTTGATCATTCATCATTGGAGATCAAATCAAGATAATTGCTTAGGAATTCGAAACACGAAGGCCGCATCATCAGTAGGACAGGAAGGAACTCCCAAATCCAATGCCGTGGAAATCCCTTGCCGAGCATTGAATCCTCGACAACCTGATTGGGTGAATTTCACGACGTTGGTTGGAGTCATTTGTGTCATCGCATTTGGAATTAGCGCAAGAGAAGACTTGAGGAGATGGTCTCAGTTACGAAGAGGTAAAAGTGAGTAATCAAATAAAAATTATTGAATGTCCGCGGGATGCTTGGCAGGGGTTGCCGAAGAATATGCCGGCGGAGGTGAAGGCGGACTATCTGCGGGTGTTGATTGCGGCGGGGTTCAAGCATATCGATGCGGTGAGCTTTGTTTCGCGGTCGGCGGTGCCGCAGATGGCGGACTCGGAGCTGGTGCTGGAGTATCTTGATCCGCCGGATGATGTGGAGATTATTGGCATTGTGGTGAATGCGAAGGGTGCGGAGCGCGCAGTGAAGTCGGGGAGCGTGCAGACGCTGGGATTTCCTTATTCGGTGTCGCCGACATTTTTGCAGCGGAATCAGGGACAGACGCCGGAGGAGGCGCTGGAAGAGTTGGAGAAGGTGGGCACGCTGGCGTACAAGGCGGGGATGGATGTGGTGGCGTATATCTCGATGGCGTTTGGGAATCCGTATGGCGAGGCGTGGAACATCGACGAGGTGGTGGCCGCTTGCGATCTGCTGGCGGACAACGGCGTGACGCAGATCTCGCTGGCGGATACGGTGGGACTGGCGACGCCGAAGCAGGTGAGCGATCTGGTGGCGGATGTTCTGGCAGTGCATGAGGGGATTGAGATTGGAGTGCATCTGCATGCGAGGCCAGACCAGGCGACGGAGAAGATTCGTGCGGCGTATGAGGCTGGATGCAGGCGGTTCGATGCGGCGATTGGCGGGTTGGGTGGGTGTCCGTTTGCCCAGGATGCGCTGGTGGGAAATGTCGCTACGGAGGTGCTGCTGGCGGAGTTGAAGGGGCTGGGGGCGGAGTTGGAGCCGCTGCGGCCGCTGGATGGGTTGCTGGCGGGGAGTGCGGAGATCTCGCGGAAGTATGGCGAGGGAGGCTTTGTGAGTTATGTAACTATTTTGGTCACCGATGTAGACGGGGTTCGGATGATTACTTTGAATCGTCCCGAGCGGCGCAACGCGATGACGCCGGAGATGCAGCTGGAGTTGATTCGGGCGATGGAAGAGGCTGCCGCGAGCGACTGCAGCGTGGTGGTGTTTGCTGGTGCGGGGGAGGCGTTTTGTGCCGGGTTGGATTTGAGCGCGCTGCAGGGGATGAATGACAAGTCCGCTGCGGAACATACCGCGGATGCGGAACGGATTGCGCGGCTGTTTCGAACCTTGTATGAACTGCCGAAGCCTACGATTGCGGCGGTGCATGGAGCGGCGATTGCGGGTGGGACCGGGCTGGCGACGATGTGCGACTTTACGCTGGCGGTGCCGGGGGCGAAGTTCGGATATACGGAGGTGAAGATCGGATTTGTGCCAGCGGTGGTGTCGGCTTTTCTGGTGCTGCAGATTGGAGAGAAGGCGGCGCGGGATCTGCTGCTGACAGGGAGGATCTTTACCAGCGAAGAGGGGGCGCGGCTGGGGTTGGTGAATGAGGTGGTTGAAGCGGAGAAGCTGACGGCGCGGACGCTGGAGTTGGTGGGGATGCTGAGGGCAAATAGTCCGGAGGCGATGTCGGCAACGAAGCGGCTACTGAGGGCGCAGAATAAGGTGTGGCTGGATGCGGCGATTGCGGCGGCGTTGGCGGCGAATGCAGAGGCCAGAGGGACGCATGATTTTCGCGAGGGTGTGGCCGCATTTCTCGAGAAGAGGAAGCCGGTTTGGGGCAGGGGCTGATAGGTGCGGGGACGTGTAGCTGCTCGGCCCGGAGGCACATCGATCTGAATCGTGGTTCAGATTAGGTAGACTGTCTTGATGATTGAAGTTGTCGCGGAAAAGCGTGTGGGGGTGGCCCGGGTACGGGTACGGTATGCCGAAACCGACCAGATGGGTGTGGTGTATCACTCGAACTACCTGATCTGGTTTGAGGTAGGGCGGGTGGAGTTGATCCGCAGCATGGGGCTGGACTACAAGCGGATGGAGGTGGAGGAGGGCTGCGGGATCGCAGTGGTGGACGTGCATGTGCGGTATCGCGCGCCGGCTCGGTATGACGATGAGTTGGTGGTGGAGACGAGGCTGGTGGCGGCTCGTGGCGCGGTGGTCAAGTTCGGGTATAGGGTGTTGCGGATTCTGGACGGTGTGCTTTTGTGCGAGGGCGAGACCGTGCATGTGGTCGTGGGGAAGGATATGAAGAAGACGTGTCTGCCTGCGAAATATGCTGAACGTTTTGCGGCTCATCTCAAGTTAAGGGCATCTGATGCTGTAGATGGTTTGCAGTCAGATCGGTGATGAGGTGAGGTCGGATGAGTCCTGACAAGAAGGTTGCGCTGATTACGGGTGGCAATAAGGGAATTGGCCTGGAGACGGCTCGGCAGCTTGGGAAGCTTGGGATTACTGTGCTGATTGGCGTTCGCGACGAGGCTAAGGGCGAGGCTGCTGTGGCGGAGTTGAAGAAGGATGGCGTGGAAGCTCGGGCCGTGAAGCTGGATGTGGATAATCCGTCGGACTATGCGGCGGTGGCGAAACTGATCGAGAAGGACTATGGCGTGCTCGATGTTCTGGTCAATAATGCCGGAATCTTTCTGGATGGCCGAAAGGCAAATGAGACGTCGACCACCTCGAAGGATATTTTGCAGAAGACATTCAATACGAACTTTTTTGCTGTGGTGGGTCTGACGCAGGCGTTGCTGCCTTTGTTGAAGAAGAGCCTGGGGGGGCGGATTGTGAATCTGTCCAGCATTTTGGGTTCGAATACTCTGCACGCTACGCCGGGATCTTTTATCTACGATGCGAAGACGTTTGCTTATGACGCTTCGAAGGCGGCGCTGAACTCCTTTACGATTCATCTCGCGCATGAGTTGAAAGATACGAAGATCAAGGTGAACTCGGCACATCCCGGATGGGTGAAGACGGATATGGGCGGTGAGGGCGCGCAGCTGGATATTGTGACGGGTGCGAAGACCTCGGTGGAGCTGGCGACGCTGCAGGACAGTGGGCCGAATGGTGAGTTCCTTCACCTTGGCAAGGCGCTGCCCTGGTAGTTTTCCTGTCAGTTGATGAGTAAGCCGCGAGGCTTTACGTTCTCGCGGATGAAGGTGATGGTAGTTTCAAGCGGCGTTCCCGGTCCGAAGATGGCCGAGACGCCGTTTTCTTTTAATTTCGGTTGATCTTCGTCGGGGATGGTGCCCCCCAGGACGAGGAGGATGTCTTCTGCCTTTTGTTCGCGTAGGAGGGCAGTGATGCGGGGGACGATGACGTTGTGGGCGCCGGAGAGGATGGAGAGGCCGATGCAGTCGACGTCCTCCTGGATGGCGGCGGAGACGATCATCTCGGGGGTTTG
>Ga0302314_10014014_pt1 | contig 13737 bp, 11 predicted proteins | sample III_Palsa_N2_3_FD_200533 | JGI IMG/M metagenome (GOLD analysis project Ga0302314, IMG submission 200533) | Peat permafrost microbial communities from Stordalen Mire near Abisko, Sweden - III_Palsa_N2_3 | ecosystem: Environmental > Terrestrial > Soil > Palsa > Peat permafrost | place: Sweden... | reverse complement strand
CGCGATCCGAACCGAGTCGGGCGAGCCGCCACCCGAGTCAGGCGAGCCGCTACCAGTGATACCCGCTGCGGTTTCGGCGCGGCCCCAGTCGACGCGGCGGTAGAGCGCCCGCAGCGGTGGCAGCACCGCCTCAGATGGCTCGTCTCGGATCCGGTGAAGCAGCGTCTGCACGGCGCTGCGTAGCGCGACGCTAAGTGGCGCGAGCTCGGGTCGCGGCCGCCGGGGATCGAGGTCAGCGATCGCCAGCCGCAGCGCATGTACGCCATAGACGAGCCTGCGCAGGGCGGCAAGCATCGCCGCCGCGGTCTGCGGCAGATGGGCGCCCCGCACCGGCTCGTTGCGGGCCGAGCGCAGTGTCCCTTCGGCGTCCCCCCAGGCGATCCGCGCCCGCTTGGCGAGCGGGCGCAGCTGGGCAGTGCTCGGTGGAAAGCCCTCGACCAGCGCCGTCAGCACCGCCTGCAAGTACTCACTCTGAGCTTCAACGAGCTCGCCCAGCAGACGCGGCATCGCCCGGCCTGACCAGGTCGGCCACAGCGCATAGGCGGTCAGACCGATCACGCCTCCGATCAACGTGTCGATGCCGCGGTAGAGCGCCAGCTGGGTCGTGTCGGGCGAGACCGCATGCAGCAGAAACACAACGATGGCGGTGAAGCCCGCAACACCCGCCGTGAAGCTGGCGGGGAACAGCGAGAACGTGCTGTAGCCGAGTAGACCGATCACTGCCACCAGCCCCCAGCCGCTCGGTGCGATCGCTACCGCGATCAGGGTCGCCACCACGGCGCCGACACCGGTACCGAGCATCCGCTCACCGCCGCGGGTGAAGGTCTGCTCAAAGCCCGGTCGCAATACAGTCGCCGCTGCCATCACCGCCCAAGCACCATGCGGTAGCGAGGTCAGCTGAGCAAGCAACTCGGTGCCAGCGACGACGACCGCCAACCGCAATGCGTGGCGGCCGGCCGGTGCGTCACGCCGGGCACCATCGCGGATCCGGCGCAGGTCGGCTGCGACCGTCGCAGCCATCCGCGCCAGCGAGCCGGCACTCGGCCGTGGCCAGCGGTTGACGCCACGCGGCGGACCCGCACTCCAGATGCCGGGCGCATCGTTGACCATCCCAGCGGCCTCCAGCGCCAGGCGTCCGGCGGCTGTTGTTTGGCCAGTAAGCGCAGCGACGTGATGATCGAGCACCGACTCGCCCAAATCAGCGCGTTGCGCACCCCACTCGCCAAGCTCGATCATTACGGCGACCAGTCGCTCGGCGTCGGGTGTTGCGCCGGTCAAGGCACTCGCGATCAGGCGCTGAGCGGAGGAGATCCGCGTAAGCGCCAGATCAAGCTGGGCCTCGATCGCGTCCTCGCCCGGGGCCGTCCGCTCCAGATACGAGCGGGCAGCGGCCAGTGCGGTCAGCTGCAGACGGATCCGCCTGCCCTCGCCGACCAGTCCACTCAGCGTCGCCAATTCAGGATCGGCAAACAGCGCCGGGACGGCCACGATCCGCTCGGCGTTGTCCAAGGCAACGCCGGTGGCGACGGCCGGTGAGAGCGGTGCGGCGGTCTGCGCGGCGAGCCGTTCGTACGCCGCAGCCAACGCCGCCCGCTGGCGGGTGAACGCCAGCGGCGAGGCGATCAGTGCGCAGAACGCCACCTGGACACCACCACCGAACAGCGCAAGTCCCCCGAGCCCAATCGCCTGCGGCGCAGCCTCCGGAAACGCCCCGAGGATCACGTAGGCGATGATCGCCTGAGTCCCAACGACCGTCCCGCGCCGGCCCAGCGTCGTGCCGAGTCCGGCAGTCAGACAGAGCACAACGAGCACGGCCAGGTGCACCCAGCGGACGTTGCCGGCGAACGTGCCAGCCGCAGTCGCTAGCGCGATGATCACCGCGTCGGCAACCATCGTGCCCACAGGCGGCTCGGGCGGCGCGTCGCCGGCCAGCCAGCACATGCCGACGAGCAGCGCGCCGACCGCCATCGTCACCGCGGCGGCCGGCTGATTCAGCGCCGTGCCGAGCGCCAGCACACCCAGTACCGGCAGCGCGGCGATCAAACCGTTGCGCAGTCCAATCCGCCGCGGATTGAACGTTGCTGCCTGCAGCGCCGCGCGGCTGGCGATCTGCGGCGCGCTTGGCGGCGTGTTTGTTGCCGAGGCGGGGCTCAAGCGTATGGACCGCTGGGCAGATACGGATTCAGCGTTCCGGGCTCTCCACACACGCACAGCGCCCCAAACGGCTGCAGTCGCAGCCCGGCCTGGTGCGCAACCTTCACGGCCCACTGCTGGTCGTCCGTGACCCAGCGGAGCGGCGGCCAACTCGGATCGTTGCCGAGCAGGTGCAGGCCGAACCACAACAGCGCACTCGCAGCCTCCTCGTCAGCCGCACCCAACGCCCAGATGCCACGCCCCTGCTTGATGATCACGTAGCCGCGGTCTTCAAGCGCGTAGATCTCGACGCCCCAAGCGATCGCGCCGGGCAGCTCCAGCGTGTATGGAGCGCCGCGTACCGCACGGGTCACCGGTTCGAGCTGCTCGATCGCCTCAAGCGTCACCGGGCTAATCCGCGGATCGAGTGGCGGCAGAGCCTGGCGGTCAACGGCACCGACCGACTCCATCGTCTGACGCACGTCAAACCCCGCCGCGGCGTAGATCCGCAGCGCCCGCGGATCGTTGGATGAGACGATCAGCCCCGTGTCGCCCGGCTCGAGGTAGCCGCAGGCTGCGGCGAGCAGCCGCCTGCCGGCCCCGGATGACTGGTTGACTGGATCGACCGTCAGCAGCGACAGGTTCCACAACTGCTCGCGACGGATCGCCTGACCAACGCCTGTCACGCGCCGGTGCTCGGTCGAGACGAAGCAGCCGTCGGGATCGGTACTCAGTGCATGGCCGAGCCGGCGAAGCCAGCCGGCGCGTTCCTCGTCGCTTGAGAACTCGACCTCAAACGCGCGGGCCGCAACATCGACGCACTGCTCGACGTCCTCTTCGGTCATCGGCCGGATCGTGCTCACGGCATTACGATGACACGATCGATGGGATCACCGGCGGTAGTCACTGGTTCAGATGGGGTGCTGCGCTGCAGCTGGGGTGATTCGACGGCTGACTACCGCCCCTACCACGACCGCGAGTGGGGCTTCCCGGTCGCCGATGATGTCGTGCTGTTTGAGAAGTTGTGCTTGGAAGGTTTCCAGGCCGGCCTTTCCTGGCTGACGATCCTGCGCAAGCGCGAGGCGTTCCGCTCGGCTTTCTGCGGGTTCGACTTTGAGCTTGTCGCGCGGTTTGGTGAGGACGACGTCGCGCGGCTGCTCGGCGATGCCGGCATCGTGCGGCATCGCGGCAAGATCGAGGCCGTGATCAACAACGCCGCACGGGCGCTCGAGCTGGTTGAGGCCGAGGGCTCGCTGTCGGCGTTTGCCTGGCGCTACGAGCCGTCGACAAGCGGCGATCCGAGCGCCGGAAAGCCGCTCGCGAAGGAACTCAAACGCCGCGGCTGGCGGTTTGTCGGCGAGACGACCGTCTATTCGTTCATGCAGGCGATGGGCCTGGTCAACGACCATGACCACGCGTGCGAGAGTTGGGCTGCCGTCGAAGCCGCACGCGCGGCGTTGCCGCGGCCTTAGGCCGGGGGAAACTCCTTGACGAGCGTGATCAGCCGCTCGCGCACGAGTTCCGGTTTCTCGTCGACGATGAAGTGGCCGCTGTCGGCGACTAACTCAAGCTCGTAGTCGTCGGCGTTCGCGCTCTCGGGTGCCGCCAGCGAGTGATGAACCGCCTGGTCGTGAACACCGAACAGCACGCGTGTGGGGACATGCGAGCGCCGCGTCTCCGGCTTGCTGCGAAGGGCCGGCAGCTCCTCCAGCAAGAAGGTCCGGTAGGTGTCGGAGGCGGCTCGCGCGCAGACCGGATCACGGAAGCGATCGCCGAACCAGCGGATCTCAGCAGCGGTCATCGTGCTGCGATCCCAGAGTGCGTACCAGATCACGATCGACACCGCCCGTGTGTGCCGCGCGATCGGCACGCCGGCGAACGCGACGGCTGGTTGATACATCGCCGATCGCCAGAGGTGCGGCAACACCATCCGTGGGGTCAGCCAGAGGTGCACCATGTTCAGCACCAGGTAGGCGCTGAATTGATTCGGAGCGCGCAGCACCATCAAATGGCCGATCCATCCGCCCCAGTCGTGGGCGACCAGCACCACTCGTTCAAGGCCCAGTTCGTCCAACAGCGCCAGCACATCGCTCGCCACCTCTTCCTTCTGCCAGCGGTGCGGCGGTGGCCCTGACCATCCATAGCCAGGAAGGTCGGGCGCGATGATCCGCACTCCCTCCGGAGGATCGGCGAGCAGGTCTCGATAGGCGTAGTGGTGCTGCGGCCAGCCGTGCAGGCAGAGCACCGGGATTCCGTCAGCCGGCCCTGACTCGGTCACGTGGAAGTCAACGCCGCGCGCAGTCACAACGCTGCGCCTGACGCCGGGAATCGGCGGCGGCTGTGGAGGCGCGGTGCGCACGCACACAGCGTATTGGAGCTAGCCCGGCCGCGCCCCGTGGCACAGTGGCCAGGTGCCCAGCGCAGATCTCAGCACCACCGCCGCGCGACGAATTGCGATCGCCGCCCAAGGGTTCGCTGCGCGCCCGGCCAGCCCGCCTTCAACCGCTCGGATGCTGAAGCTGATCCGGCACCTCGGCGTGCTGCAACTTGACTCGGTCAATGTCTTCAGCCGTGCCCACTACATGCCGCTGTTCTCGCGGCTCGGGCCCTACGACCGCGGCGCGCTTGACCGGCTGGCCGCGCACACTCCGGGGCGGATCGACCGCCGGCTCGTCGAGTATTGGGCGCACGAGGCATCGCTGATTCCGGTCGAGCTGCATCCGCTGTTCCGCTGGCGGATGGCGAACATCGAGGGCGCCTGGGGCTCGATGCAAAGGATCGTCGACAAGCGGCCTGGGCTTGTCGAGAAGACCCTCGCGCTGGTCGCCGAGGACGGGCCGATCCGAGCGCGCGATACCGGCAGCGTGCCGAACCCCTACACCTACGGCGCGATGTGGAACTGGCACGACGGCAAGGTCGCGCTTGAGCATCTGTTCTTCGTCGGCCAGGTCGGGGCGGCGCGGCGGATCAACTTCGAGCGTCACTACGACCTGATCGAGCGGATCCTCCCAACGGAGGTCCACGGCACACCAACGCCGAGCACCGAAGACGCTCAGCGCGAGCTGATCCGGATCGCTGCTCGGGCACAGGGGGTCGCGACGCTCGCCGACCTGGCGGACTACTTCCGGATCACCAAGGGCCGGATCGTTCCGCGTGTCGTGGAACTGGTCGAGAGCGGGGAGTTGCGTGAGGTGACGGTCAAGGGCTGGAAGGAGCAGGCGTACCTGTGGCACCAAGCGAGCACCCCACGGAAGTTGAACGTCCGGGCGATCCTCTCGCCGTTTGACTCACTGATCTGGTTTCGCCCGCGGACCGAGCGGCTGTTCGGCTTCCGCTACCGGATCGAGATCTACACGCCGAAGCCGCAGCGGGTCTACGGCTACTACGTGCTGCCGTTCCTGCTGGGCGACCGGCTGGTTGGCCGCGTCGACTTGAAAGCTGACCGTCAGGCCGGGCTCCTGCGTGTGCAAAGTGCCCACGCCGAGGACGGAGTCGATCACGCGCAGGTCGCCTCCGAGCTGATCGCAGAGCTGCGGATCACGGCGGACTGGCTGGGGCTTCAGGGTGTCGAGGTTGCCCAGTCAGGCAACCTCGCACAACAGCTACTCAGCGAATCCTGAACCGAACCGTCAGCGGCACGCTCGGCCCGCTGTCGTATCCGGTGGGCTGTGCCTGCACGCTCAGCCGGTAGGTGCCGGGGCGTAGCTTGCCGGGGATCGAAGTCCGGTTCAGGCCGGCTCGGTCCTTGTGAGCGAAGCGCGTGACCAGCTTCCGGCCGCGTGCCGGCACCAGGCGGTAGAGCGAGAACTCGGTGCGCGTGGCCTGCGTGTCGCGGTAGCTGAGACGGCCGTGATCGAGCTTCAGGCCGTAGAGGATTGGCGCAAACACCTCGCCCTCGGCGATCACCGGCGGCGGGCGCCAGGCACCGATCAGGGCGCTGCGCGCGGGCTGATAGATCCGCAGAGTCAAGTGAAAGCCGCCTGCTGGCGCCGGCAGCCAGTTCGCCAACTCGGCGGGGTTCGTCGGTGCCTTGTGCTGGATGTAGAGCGTTAGCGAACCATCGTTCGCAAAATGCAGCGCGCTGCGGTTGCCGAGCGCGTAGCGGTTCAGCGAGTTGGCGTAGAGGAAGTCGTCGGGTTGATACATCGTCAGCGACCAGAACGCCTTCGCCGGCGGCAGCTCGCCCTTGGGGAAGGTCAGCGTGTAGTCATGCGCGCCGTTGAACACCAGACCGTCAACATCGGTGAAGGTGGTGGGGTACAGCGCCTGGGCGTTGGTGTTGGCACCGAGGAAGTCGGTCGCGATGATCGCGCGGCCCAGGTAGCGGGTGCCAAACCGCGCGATCCAATTGCCGACCAGCGTCCAGCCGTGATTCTGGGCGTCGGCGACGGTGATCAAGTGGTTGGCGGCACCGGCGATGATCTTCACGGCGGCGGCGGTTCCGGCTTTGACTGCGGCGGCTCTGGTCGCGTCCGTCTTTGACGGCGGTGTGGCGCCGGCGATGTTCTCGACGTCAGCCTCGAAGCTCTGCTGCGCGCTGGGGTGGGCGAGCTCGACGCCGGCTGGGGCCATCGCGTGCAGGGCGCAGTCATCCGCCGCCGGCGGCGGATCAATCGTCAGCTCCTGGTTCAGCGTCGCAATGAACTGGGCGCCGGTCGGTAGCGTCTTCTTCTTACCGGTCGGGGCCTGGTTGAGAATCAACGATGGCTCGCGGACGCCTTCGGCCCAAGCCTCCAGGGGAGTGATCGTGTACTTCTCCTCGACCTTCTTCACCGCCGGCAGATCGGCGGCGTTCTCCACCAGCGTGCGGCCGAGGAGCCAGTCGGTATTGGTCGGGCTCTTGATCTCGTGGACGCCGGCGGGCAGCGTGCCGCTCCAACCGGGCGGCAAGATCGCGTAGGCACCGGCCGCGGTCCCGGTCGAGCCGGTCCCGATGTAGGCATAGGCGTTCGTGTACGCGTCCATGATCTGGAAGGTGTAGAAGCGCGAGCCTTCGTTGGGGACGGTGATCACGACCGGGCCGGTCGTCAGGTCGATCCAGGAGACGCTGTAGGCGGTGTCGACGTTCGGGGAGACGACGGCGTGGGTCGAGGCGTTGGCCAGGCCGTCGACGCTGATGATCTCGTTGCGAATGAAGCCCTTGATCGTCTGGCGCTCGGTCACCTGCGGCAGTCCGAACACGTAGGCCGCGGTGGCGGCGGCAAACGCCTTCGTCCCCTCGGCACGGCTGGCTGAGGGGAGCGAAGCGCCGTAGGCGGCAGCGGCCTGGCTGACGGCGGGTTGCAGGTAGCCCTCAAGATCAGGAACCGAGGTTCCGTAGGCGCAGACGGCGATCGGGCTCGTCGGTGTGCTGGCGGCGGTCGCAGGCGAATCCGGCGCCAGCACGAGCGCAGTAAGCACGGCTGTGGCCACCGCGCCGAGCACTCCAGCCCGGCATGAATGCAATCTCAAGTAATTCAATTCAGATGCGAATGTAGCCAGGCACGAGCGCGTACGGGTGCGCTATGTCACAGGAGGCTGAGATCTTCAAGCAGAATGTTGAAGTCGAGCGTCTCGCCGGTGAGCTCCTCAAGCATCTCCTCAGCGCTCAGCCGCTGACCCTCGGCCCACCATTCACGCAGCAGCTCGGCAGCGCCTGGATCCTCAAACCACGCTTCGCCGAAGCGCTCGATCAGCAGCTTTCGCATGTGGGCCTCAAGCGCCCAAGCCCGCAGGTAGGCCATGCAGTAGAAGCCGGGGTCGACGTCGGTCAGATAACTCTCGGGAGTCCATGGACAGCCGACCGCACTCTCAGCCAACTCCGCGTAGCGCGCGGCTAGGACCTCGTCGGAGCGCGCGTCGGCACTGTGTAGCTCAAGTTCATAGGCGAGCTTGTTGGAATACCGGCGTAGGAACATCAGCCGATTGGCGCGGGCGTAATCGGCCAGCGCCTCCGGCTCGGTCGCGTTCAAGTGCTTGGCGAGCCAGCGCGGATTCTCAATCAGGTGCTCGAACAGAAACGCGAATGACTCGGTGATCGCGTTGTCGCCGAGGTGGCGGAACTCGAACGGCAGGTTCGGCTCCATGTGGGCGAAGTGCTCGGTGTGCCCAGCCTCGTGGAACAACGCCTCGTAGTCATCACGGCCGCCGGTCGGCGAGATCACCAGGTAGACCTCGTTCGGCGAGCGCACCGGCGAGCAGAACGCGCGCGGCGATTTGTTCGGCCGCTCCTCGACGTCGAGCGTCACGTTGTCCTGGGCGCGGATGTCGATCCCCATCCCGGCCGCGGTCGCGTACAGGGTGTCGAGGAGCGGTCCTGCCGGGAATTGATGGTCGAGGCCCGGTGCGCGCCGGAAGCGCGGGAAGTCAGACTTGCGCATGTCCTCAAATCGCACCCCGGTGACGCGCTCAAGCTGCTCGCCGATCAGCCCCGGGTAGAGCTCGTCGGTGGCTTTCACGAACGCCTGTGTCTGCGCATGGGTGCGCTTCAGGTCATACCCCTTCAGCTCCGTGCACATCGCGGCATAGCTTTCGTAGCCGAGGTCGTGCGCTGCCTGGTGGCGCGCCTCGTTGATCCGCCGCGCGACCGGGTTCAGATCGCTCGCGGTGACCGCCATCAGCTGATCGTGGATCTCGGCGCGGCGGTCCGCGTCCGGTTCCTTGGCGAGCTGCCCCCACGCCTGGCGCAGCGGCGTCTCCACACCATCGATGGCAACCGTCAGCTTGGCCTCAAGTCCCGCCAGCTCCTCCTCGTCAGTCTTGGTCAGCTGGCCGATGTAGTGCTCGACGGCGAAGTCCAGCAGCATCCGCCGCGCGCGCTGCTCATCGCTGCCGGGGGTTGCCTGCGCCAGATGGCGCTTCAGCTCCTCGATCGCCTCGCGCGTGAAGAGTTTTGCGTGAGCGTTGTAGATCGCCTCGATCTCAAGCGTGTCCTTGTGGCCGGCGAAGTGGCGAAACCACTCAAGCTCAAGCGACTGGATGAACTGCTCTGCGTCGTGGCGGTAAGCGTCGATGTCCATAGGAGTGGAAACTACCGCTGGCGCGGCTCCGGCTACGCGGTTGTTCTCATTCTTGGCCTGCTATCTGCAATATCACCGATTCGCAAGCCAAGTTGAGCCCGGAAGGCGGTCAGGGCTTCGGGGCGCGCAGGCTGATGATCGTCTCGTAGGCCTCCCCCGCCGCCACCGCGGCAACGACCAGCGCGACGACCCGGTCACACCACCACCAGCCGAACGCGCGGAATAGCACCAAGCCGAGCAGTGCCAGGATCGCGGTCGAGGCGCCGATCGCCGACAGCGTCGAGTCGCCCTTCAGTGCATCGCTCTCGAGCGCATAGGCGGTCCGGCGCTTGGCCAACGCCAGCGGGATCAGCACGACGATCGAGGCCGACGCTGAGGCGATCGTCACGACCGAGCTGCCTGGATGGGTGCCGTTCACCAAAGCCTTGATCGACTCAACCGCCAGCGATACGGCGATCCCACCGAGCGCCGCGGCGATCACTGCCGCAGCGCGCGCCTCAACGTGGGCGGCACGCTCGGGCTGGTGCTGCTCTACCCGGAAGCGCCAGACCAGCACGATCGAGCCGGTCACGTCTGCCAGCACCGCCAAGCCAGCCGCCAGCACGCCGAGGCTATGGGCGATCAGCCCCGAGCCGACCGAGACGCCGCCGAACAGCAGGCCGAAGCCGATCGACAGCCAGCTCAGCCGCAGAGCGCGGTGAAGCAATGCGGTTCGTGTCATCAAGCGCTGGACGCTAGCGAGCCGCTGCTCGCCCGCCGCTCGCCCGCCGCTCGCCCGCCGCTCGCCCGCCGCTCGCGCCGCTCGCCGCTCGCCCGTTCGTTAGGCGATCGTGTTGCGCAGCACGCCGATCCGCTCGATCTCAAGCTCAACAACATCACCGACCTGAAGCCAGCGCTCGTCCCCGTGCTCGAGGATGCAGCCGCCGGGAACGGTGCCTGACCCGATCACGTCGCCGGCCTGCAATCCGCGCGTGTTCCGCGCCGCCGCCGCCAGCAACTCGTCCCAGGAGAAATGCATCCCGCCCGTACGCGTGTCAGAGCGCACCTCGCCGTTTACCCGCGCCACCGCACGGAGGTCCAGGTCCGCTGGCAACTCGCCCGCTGGCACCAGCACCGGGCCGAGCGCGGTCGCAAAGTCCTTGCCCTTGGCCGGGCCAAGACCGACAGGCACCTCCGCGAACTGCAGGTCCCGGGCGGAGAAGTCGTTCATCACCGTGAACCCCGCCGGGCGCCCGTCGCCGCCGATCACGCACGCCAGCTCAAGCTCGTAGTCAAGCTTCTCTGTGTCCGCCGGCTTGGGGACCGCCTCGCCATCGCGGTAGATCGAGGCCGGGTTTGAGAAGTAGAAGACCGGCTGCGCGTACCACTCTGGCGCCACGTCAAGCCCGCGCCAGCGCCGCGCGTTACGGACGTGCTCCTCAAACGCCATGAAGTCACGCACCGATGGCGGTTGGTGCCCGACCGGCGGATAACACGCGCCCCCACTCATCGGTGGAAGAGTGTCGACAACACGACCTCGGTCACGGTCCGGATCACCCCGTCGGTCGCGCGGATTCGCTCAAGCGCCTGCTCCAGGTCCTTGGTGTCCGCAGCGCGCACGTGCAGCAGCGCGCTTGCCTCGCCGGCAACCGTGTGGGCGGAGACCACTCCGCCCTCAGGTTCGACCGCCTTGCGGATCGCATCAGCCGACATGTTGCCCTCGCAATAGAGGTCGACGAAAGCCTCCGCGCGCCAGCCGTAGGCGATCGGATCGACCACCGCGCTGTAGCCGAGGATCACCCCATCAGCCTCCAGCTTGTCGACCCGGCGCTTGACCGCCGGCGCCGACAGATGGACGTGCCCGCCGACGTCCAGAAAGGACCGCCGAGCATCTTCTCGCAGTAGCGCAACGATTTGACGGTCAATCTCGTCCATCAACGGCTCTCGCGAGCATTGTACGCAACAAACAGTGATTGTGATCGCAACGAATAGAGCGGATCATTGTTCGTAATGGCTACCGAACTCCTCACCAACGCCGCGCGCACCAGCGCCGACCCGATGCCGGTCCACGGCATCGACCACCTCGAGCTCTACGTCGGCAACGCTGCCCAGGCCGCTTACTTCTACACGCACGCTTACGGTTTCACCGAGACCGCCTACAAGGGCCTTGAGACAGGCTCACGCACCAGCGTCTCGCGGGTACTCGAGCAGGGCCGGATCCGACTGGTCTTGACTGGCAGCCTGACCGGCGAGGATGAGATCGCCGACCACCATCACCACCACGGCGATGGCGTGATCACAATCGCGCTGAGCGTTCCTGACGCAACCGCGGCCTACGAGTACGCGACCGCTCACGGCGCCCGTGGACTCAGGACTCCCTACACCGAGGGGGACGAGCACGGCACCGTCACGCTCGCCTCAGTCGCCACCTACGGCGAGACGCGCCACATGTTCGTCCAACGCGACAGCTACGAGGGCCCGTTCATGCCCGGCTACGTCGCCCGCGGCGACCGTACAAAGGCGACCAGCGGAGAGAACCTGCTGCTCGGCATCGACCACGTGGTCGGCAACGTCGAGCTTGGGCACATGAACGAGTGGGTCCACTACTACGAGCGCGTGTTCGGGATGACGGAGCTGATCCACTTCTCCGACGAAGCGATCTCGACCGAGTACTCGGCGCTGATGTCGAAAGTCGTGACCGACGGCAGCGGCAAGATCAAGTTCCCGATCAACGAGCCGGCCGAGGGCAAGCGCAAGTCGCAGATCGAGGAGTACATCGACTTCTACCGCGGCGCCGGCGTCCAGCACCTGGCGCTGTCGACCCGCAACATCGTCGAGGCGGTCACCACGCTCTCCGCCAACGGCGTCGAGTTCCTGCCGATCCCCGAGTCCTACTACGCCGATGTCCCCGAGCGCGTTGGGCCGATCGAAGAGGACCTCGCCGACCTCCAGCGCCTCGGCATCCTCGTCGACAAGGACGAGGAGGGCTACCTGCTGCAGATCTTCTCCAAGGCCGTCGGCGATCGCCCGACCGTGTTCTTTGAGCTGATCGAGCGCCACGGCGCGCGCGGCTTCGGTGAAGGCAACTTCAAAGCGCTGTTCGAAGCACTCGAACGCGAGCAGGATCTCCGCGGGAACCTCTGATGCGCTACGAGGTTCGCGGTCGCGTCCCCGCCAAGCGCCACACGGCGTTCCGTCTTGACGACGGCACGCTGTTGACCGAGGAGGTCGCCGGTTATGAAGGGTTCTCCGGCAACGAGTCGATCCTCTATCACCTGGTCACACCGTGCCGGGTGTCGGAGATTGGCTCCTTCGAACCGATTGTCAAAGAGGAGTGGGTTCCCAACGCCCACCGCCATCACCGGTTCGAGACCAACGGTGTGACGCGCGGCGGCGACCCAGTCCGCGGTCGCCAACTGCTGATGTTCAACAACGACGTCGAGATCGCCATCTGCGCCCCCGATAGCGAACAGTCGTACTTTTTCCGCAACGGCGAGGGCGACGAGGTCGTCTTCATCCACGAGGGTGGCGGCACGCTGGAGACGACCTTCGGCGCGCTTCCGTTCAAGCCGGGCGACTACGTCGTGATCCCACGCGGCACGACCTACAAGTTCGACTGCGAGCCGAGCGAGCAGCTGTGGCTGACCTTCCACACGCCCGGTGAGATCGAGACGCCGAACCGCTACCGCAACCGCTACGGCCAACTGCTTGAGCACGCCCCGTTCTCACAACGTGACTTCCACGGCCCGAGCGAGCTGACCACGTACACCGATCCCGGACCGCACGAGCTGGTGATCCGCGTCCGCGGCGGCTACCAGACCTACACACTCGACTATCACCCGCTCGATGTCGTCGGCTGGGACGGCTACGTCTACCCCTACACCTTCAGCATCCACGACTTTGAGCCGATCACAGGTCGTGTGCACATGCCGCCGCCGGTCCATCAAACCTTCCAGGGCCCGAACTTCGTGCTCTGCTCGTTCTGCCCGCGCGCGCTCGACTGGGGCGAGGACGCGATCCCGATCCCCTACAACCACTCGAACCTGCAGTCGGAGGAGATGATCTATTACGTCTCCGGCTCGTTCGGGTCACGCCGCGGGATCGGCGTGGGCACAGTCACGCTGCACCCCTCGGGTCTGCCGCACGGCCCCCAACCCGGCCTCGCCGAGAAGTCGATCGGCACCACCTGGACCGATGAGCTGGCGGTGATGTGCGACACCTTCCACCCGCTGAAGTTGACGGCACTCGCACATGGGATCGACGACGGCGGCGCATACGCACTGTCCTGGGCTTCGGAGGGAGTTGCTGTGGGGGCCGGCTAGCCGGCTCGGCCCCCACACTGAAAGGAATCTGATGTTCGAAGAAGGCCAGCTCTACGCCCCAGTTGTTGTAGCCGAAGACGGCAAGGTCTCGGTCGAGCTGAGTGCTGATCACCCGGGCTTCGCCGACTCGGAGTACCGCGAGCGGCGAAACCACATCGCCTCGCTGTCGATGGACTGGCACGCCGGCCAGAAGATTCCCGCGGTCGACTACAGCGACGAGGAGATCGGGGTCTGGCAGATTGTCTGCCGCGAGCTGGCCCGCAAGCACGAGCAGCTCGCCTGCCGTGACTACGTCGATGGGATGG
>Ga0302314_10014013_pt1 | contig 13737 bp, 8 predicted proteins | sample III_Palsa_N2_3_FD_200533 | JGI IMG/M metagenome (GOLD analysis project Ga0302314, IMG submission 200533) | Peat permafrost microbial communities from Stordalen Mire near Abisko, Sweden - III_Palsa_N2_3 | ecosystem: Environmental > Terrestrial > Soil > Palsa > Peat permafrost | place: Sweden... | reverse complement strand
GACCCGACAATCTGGACCTACCTCTATGACGGCCCGTATCCCGACCTCGAGAGCTTCCGCGAGTCGCTCGAGGAACAGGCAGCGCGCCACGACTACGTGTTCTTGGCGGTCACCGACGCTGCGGATGGGGAGCCACTCGGCATCGTCTCGTACCTCTCGATGATTCCCGAGCATGGCGTGATCGAGATCGGGAACATCTGGTTCACCCCGAAGCTGCAGCGCACACCGGGCGCTACGGAGACGATCCTTCTGCTCGCTCGCCATGCGTTTGACGAGCTCGGCTATCGCCGCCTGGAGTGGAAGTGCAATGCGCTCAACGAGCCGTCGCGCAGGGCCGCCGCGCGTTTCGGCTTCAAGTTCGAGGGCGTCTTCCTCAACCACCGCGTGGTCAAGGGACACAACCGCGACACCGCCTGGTTCGCGATCACCGAGGAGCGCTGGCCAGACGTTCGCAGCGCGTTCGAGCGGTGGCTCGACCCCGAGAACTTCGCCGCAGACGGCAGCCAGCGCTCGCGCCTCAGCGATCTCACGGCCAGCGCCTGACCAGCACCCTCCCGACGGCGCACTGCAAGACGATCGCGCGACGCTTACAAGTGGCCTGCTCAGCGGCTCGCAAATCGTCAACCCAGACTCACGTCGACCGGATAGATTCCCTCAGATTCCGAGGAAAACGACCGACGACAGGCGCAAGCGGGCGGCCACTTCTGCAAAGCCTCACCGCGCTGCCGACTAGACCGTAGATGGGCCCAAAGAAGCACGAATCCGAGATCGACTACCAGACGATCGTTGAGACAGTCCCGGCCATCGTTTTCGTCGCCGAAACTGGCCTCAATGGCCGCTGGCATTACGTAAGCGACTGGATCGAACCGATCCTCGGCTTCACGGTCGAGGAGTGGACGGGCAACGATGTCTGGGCGCGCCAGATTCACCCCGACGACCGCGATCATGTGGTCGGCGTCGAGGCCGACGAGGTCGCGGCGGCTCTCGCGTCCCAGGGCCCGGACGCCGGACGCGCCTGGGGCACGTTTTACCTCGACTACCGCATGTTCCACAAGGACGGCCACGTGGTCTGGATCCGTGACAACTCGGTGCTCGTGCGCGCTGCCGGCGGCGAGCTTCTGTGGCACGGCGTGATGATGGACATCACCGACCAGAAGCTGGGGGAGCAGCAGCTCGAGCGCCAGTCCGCGTCCCAGGCTGCAGTGGCGCGTCTGGGCGAGCACGCGCTTGGCGGCATGCCGATCGAAGAGCTGCTCAGCGAAGCGTGCCGGATCAGCACGGAGGCCCTGGATATCGACGCCAGCCTGGCCAGCCAGGCAGGCGAGGATGGAGACTCGCTGACCCTACGCGCAGAGTGTGGGTGGATCTCCGACGAGAGCGTCCGCCATGAGGTGCGCGTCGCACCTCGCAGCCCGGGAGCGCGCGCGCTGCTGACAGGCAGGCCTGTGCTCGTTCAGAACTGGGACGAGGAGACCGAACTCGAGGCCAGCGAGCCGTTGATCAAGGGCGGGATCAAGAGCAGCATCTCGGTGCGCATCGAGGGTCCGTCGCACCCGTGGGGCATGTTCGGCGCCCTCTCGCGCACGGCCAACGCCTTCACCGAACACGACATCAACTTCGTCGTCGCGGTGACCAACATCCTCGCCGACGCGATCGAGCGTCGCGAGGCCGAAGACGCGATGCAGCACCGGGCGCTGCACGATGTGCTCACCGGCCTGCCCAACCGCAGCCTCTTCGCCGACCGTCTCGAGCAGTCACTCGAGCGCGTGCGCAGGCACCCGGGTTCACTCGCAGCGATCCTCTTCATTGACGTCGACCACTTCAAGCAGGTCAACGACTCACTCGGCCACCAGGCTGGCGACGAGCTCCTGATCGGCGTCGCCACGCGCCTGCGCGAGGCGGTGCGGCCGACCGACACGGTCGCGCGCTTCGGGGGCGACGAGTTCGGGCTGTTGCTCGAGGAGATCTCCAGCGAGCGCGTCGCGATCGCAACGGCGGAGCGGATCGCCGCCAGCTTTGCGCGGCCGTTCACGCTCGATTCCGGCTCGCAATTCGTGACCGCCTCGATCGGCATCGCCTTGGCCGACGGCCACCAGGAGGCGGAGGCGCTGCTGCGTGACGCCGACGCGGCGATGTACCGCGCCAAGCAGCGCGGCCGCGCTCGCTATGACGTCTTCGACGACGACCTGCGGATGCGCGCACTTGCCCGCGGCCGCACCGAGAACGAACTGCGGCGCGCACTCGACATGCACGAGCTGCGGCTGGTTTACCAGCCGGTCGTCGACCTCAGGGACGAGCACGTCAACGCGGTCGAGGCGCTCCTGCGATGGGAGCACCCGCAGCGTGGCGTGGTGCCGCCGAGCGAGTTCATCGAGGTCGCCGAGGAGAGCGGCATGATCGAGCGCATCGGTCAGTGGGTGATCGAGGAGGCGGTACACGATGCCGCTCGGTGGGAGCAGATGCGCCCGGATCAGCCCCCGATCCGCGTCGGTGTCAACGTCTCGGTCCAGCAACTCCTGAGCCCGCGCTTTCCCGACAGCGTCAGCGATGCGATTCGCAGCGCCGGTATCGAGCCGCAGACACTTGCGCTCGAGCTCGACGAGTCTGTGCTGCGCGACGAGGCCGAACAGATCCGCAGCGCGCTGCGCTTGCTAAAGCGCGTCGGTGTGCAGCTCGCGGTGCATGACTTCGGGACCGGTGATTCGTCGCTGCGCCAGCTGGCGGCGTTGCCGATCGACACGATCAAGGTGGAGCGGCGCTTTGTCGCAGCGCTCGGCACCGAGGACGCCACCAGCCCGATCGCCCACGCGGTGATCGCGACCGGGACTGCGCTGGGGCTGAACGTGATCGGCCTGGGGGCGGAGTCAGCCGCGCAGGTGGAGGAGTTGCGTGCGCTCGGCTGCAACGGCGCGCAGGGGTTTCTCTTCGCCGAGCCGCTACCGGCAGCCCAGGTCAGCGCGCTGCTGGCCGAAGGCGGCAGCCTCAAGCGCACACTCAGCTGAGCCCGGCGTCAGGCGGTGAGTTCCATACCGGCGGTCCAGGTCTCGTACATCTCGGCGTAGCGGCCGCCCTGGGCGACGAGCTCGTCGTGGGAGCCGGTCTCGATGATGCGGCCGTCGTCGACCACGACGATGCGGTCGGCCTTCATCGCGGTCGTCAACCGGTGCGCGATCAGGACGGCGGTGCGGGCCTCGAGCAGCACATCGAGCGCCGCCTCGATCTTGGTCTCCGACAGCAGGTCGAGGTTGGAGGTGGCCTCGTCGAGCACGAGCACGCGCGGCTGTGCGTGGAAGGCACGGGCAAGCGCAATCAGCTGGCGTTCGCCAGAGGACAGAGACTGGCCGCGCTCATGGACCACCGTGTCAAGGCCCTGCGGCATGCGCTCGACGACATCGTGCAGGCCGACCGCGTCGACGGCCTCCCAGACCTCGTCATCGCTGGCGTCGGGTCGGGCGAAGGCGATGTTGTCGCGCAGCGACCCGGCGAACAGGAAGGGCTCCTGCGGCACCACGCCGAGCTGGCGGCGCAGCGAGTCCAGAGTGACGTCGCGGAGATCGTGTCCGTCCAGCATCACGCGTCCGGAGGTCGGGTCGTAGAAGCGGGTGATCAGCTTGGCCGCCGTCGACTTCCCGGCGCCGGTCTGGCCGACGAACGCAACCGTCTCACCGGGAGCGATACGGAGGTTCACGTCGCGCAGAACCGGCCGGTCGGCGAGGTAGCCGAAGCCAACATTGTCAAACACGATCTCGCCCTTGATCGGCGGTAGCTCCTCGGCATCCGGCTTTTGCGGGGTACTCGGTTCGGTGCGGAACAGCGTCCGCAGCTTGGTCACCGACGCCTGGCCCTGCTGGAAGGTGTTGTACTGCTGCACGAGCAGCTGGATCGGCGCGAAGAAGCGATTCAGGTAGAGGAAGAACGCGACCAGCACACCGAGCTTGAGCTCGTGGTGCACCACCATGTTGCCGCCGATCGCCAGCAGCGCCCCCTGACCGAGGTAGCCGAGCATCTGGGTGCCGGGACCGTAGATCGCGTTGACCTGAGCGGTGTAGTTATTCGCCGCGCGGTACTCCCCGACGACATTGCGGTGCTGGACGACGTTCCAGCGCTGGCGGTTGAAGGCAGCGACCGTGCGGACACCCTGCAGGCTCTCGGACAGGTCACCGAGCACGCCCGCGATCCCGTCACGCACCCGCATGTAGCCGCGCTGCGAGGCGCGCGTGAACCAGACCGTCGCAGCGGTCAGGATCGGGATTACGATCGCCAGCGTGATCCACGTCAGCTCGACATTCTGCGTGAACAGGATCACGGTGATCACGACCATCGTCAGTGCCTGCGCGACCAGCTGGGCGAGCCCGTCCTGCAGCAGCTGCTGAAGGTTCTCGATGTCGCTGGTCATGCGGGTCATGATCACGCCCGCCTTCTCCTCGGTGTAGTAGTCGAGGCCAAGGCGCTGCAGCTGCGTGAAGACCTTGACGCGCAGATCGTTCATCACTCGCGCCGCCAAGCGCCCTGTGACACGCGCCTGCGAGCGCTGCGCGAAAGCGCTGACCAGGATCGCGAGCAGGAACAGTCCTGCGCAGATCGCGACCGTACCCATGTCGCTGCGGGCCGCGGGCGGCATCGCGTGGTCGATCGCGTACTCGATCAGCAGCGGACCGACCTGGTTGAGCAGGCTGACGATGCAGACGAACACCACGGCCATCGCGCCCAGCCGCCAGTGGCGGAAGATCAGCTGCCGCAGATTCAGGTGCTTGCTGGGCTCGTCATCGTTGATGTAGGTGAAGGCGGCACTCGGCTCGGGGTACTCCGGCTCCTGAGCAAGCAGCTTGTCGACGCCGTCCTGAAGCTCGGAGGGGATCCCGGCGAAGGGCAACCCGCCGCCCGGCGCCGCCGCTGAACGTGAGCCGCCGCCACCTCCGAACATCGGGGCGCCGCCACCAAAGCCACCGAAACTCATAAGGGGTCCTCACTTGTTGCTGGCGGGGGTCCCGCTGGACCCCCGCCGGCCTCGCGCTCGAGCCGTTGCTGCTCGCGCTCGTCGGCCTCAGCCTGCGCCAGCACCTCCACGTACAGCGTCGAGCTCCCCATCAGCTCGGTGTGGGTGCCGTCGGCGACGATGTGGCCGCCGTCGAGCAGCACGACACGGTCGGCAAGGCCGATCGTCGACAGCCGGTGGGCGACGATCAGCGTGGTGCGACCGTGCATCAGGGTTTTCAGTGCCTCGTGGATCTCCTGCTCGACCTGCACGTCGACGGCGCTGGTGGCGTCGTCGAGTACCAGGATCGGCGGATTGACGAGCAGCGTGCGTGCGATCGCGATGCGCTGGCGCTGACCGCCGGAGAGCGTGTAACCACGCTCGCCGACGACGGTGTCATAGCCTTCGGGAAGCCGCTCGATGAAGCGCTCGGCACCGGCCGCGCGAGCGGCCGCACGAATCTCTTCAAGCGGCGCATCCGGGCGGCCGTAGGCGATGTTGTCGCGGATCGAGACCGAGAACAGGAATGGCTCATCGAGCACCACGCCAACGCTGTGGCGCAGCGACTCGACCGTGACCTCGCGCACGTCGTGTCCGTCGATCTTCAAAGCGCCGCCGGTGACGTCGTAGAAGCGCGACAGCAGCCGTGCAACCGTGCTCTTGCCGCTGGCGGTGCGTCCGACCATCGCTACGGTCTCACCAGGCAGCAGTCGCAGCTCGAGGTTGTCGAGGATCAGCGGGCCGTCGGGCGAATAGGCGAAGTCGACGTGCTCGAAGGCGACCTCACCGGCCGGGTCCACTAGGTCGACGGCCAGCGGGCCGTCGACGACGCTCGGCTGTTCATCGAGTACCTCGTAGATGCGTCCCGCCGACGCGGCCGCACGCTGACCGAGCATGACCAACATGCCGAGCATCTGGAACGGCGCCTGCAACATCACGATGTAGACGCTGAACGCGAGGATCGCGCCGACGCCGAGCTTGCCGTGGATCACCAGATAGCCGGCGAGCAGCAGCACCAGCGCCATCCCCACCTGCGGCAGGTTCTGCACGACGGGAGTGAAGCGGGCGCGCACGTCGGCGTCCTGGATGTATGACCACTGCAGCTTGTCGGCGGCACGCTCCAGCGAGTGCAGCTCGCGCTGTTCGGCGACGAACGACTTGACGACGCGCACGCCGTTGATGTTCTCGTCGACGATCGTCGCGATCTCGGCCAGGCGCGACTGGATCAGCCACGAGACCGGGAACAGGCTGCGGCGCATGCGCAGACCCATGAAGAACACGAACGGCAGCGTGCACATCGCGACGAAGGCGAGCGGCACGTTGATCGTGAGCATGTAGATGAACGCGACCAGCGCGATCGAACACTGAACGATGATGTTGGGGCCGAAGGTGAGGTACATCTGCACCGCGCGGATGTCCGAGTTGGCGCGCGAGATCAGCTGGCCGGATTGGACGCGGTCATAGAAGTCGAAGCTCATGCGCGTGAGGTGCGTGTAGATCATGTTGCGCAGGTCGGCCTCGATGCCGTAGGCGGTGCGCATCAGGAACAGGCGCGCGATATAGGAGCTCACACCGGCGGCAACGGCGAGCACGAAGACGATGCGCACGTAGTGGCCGAGCGGCGTGTGGTGGTGCTGCAGCGAGTTGTTGACGGCGCTGTTGAGCAGGTTGGGAATCTGCACCTGCAGCAGCAGCGACAGGAACGACAGCCCGAGCGCCGTGAACAGCGTGTTCTTGCGGGCGAGCACGATCGGTAGCGCGCGGCGCAGCCAGCTCTTGCTCTGGTCGCTATCGATCCAGGCACGGGGCGGGTTGTAATGCGAGACGTTGCCACTGGGGACGAAGCGCTCGCCCGCGACGCCATCGGTGACGGCACTCATCGCGGCAGCTCCGAGAGCAGCTGGTCGATGCGCTCCATGCGCTGCTCGACGGCGGAATCGGCGGCGGCCAGGAGCTCGCGTCCGGCGTCGGTGAGACCGACGTCGATGCGGCGCCTGTCATCCTCGGTGTGGTCGCGGCGCACGAGCCCCCGCGCGACGAGTCCGTCGACCACGCCCGTGACGCTGGGGCGGCTCACCGCCAGCTTCTTGGCGAGCACCGAGGCAGCCTCGCAGCCGTCGCCGAGGATCGCGAGAACGCGGTATTGGGCAAGCGTCAGGCTGACGGTGCTGACGGCGAGCTCGATGTGTCGAGCCAGGCGGGCGATCGTGTGCCCAGGATGCGCCGGGGCGCAGGTTGGAGACTCGTCCGGTAGTTCGCTTGCCACATAGTTAGGGTAGCGAACTACCGCGTGATGCCCAGGGCGGTCCAACCCAGGACGAATGTTCTAGTTGCGTCTCTGGCGGGTGCGGACGTACGTTCTAGAACAAGGGCAAGTTGGTTGACAGGGGCGACCCAACCGCCGAACAGCATAGGGACGATGTCAGTCTCTCTCGCAGCCGAACTTCCGCAAGCGCCGCCGGTGCTGATCTCGCGTCAGCCTGTGCTCGACGCACGCGACCGAGTCGTGGGCTACCGGATCTCCTACTCGATGCTGAACGGCGGCGTTGCGGTGAATCCGACGCCGCTCGAAACCACGGAGATCGTTGACGAAGTGCTCGCCGTCATCACCGAGGAAGAACGAGTGCTGGGGAACATGGCGCACCTGCCACTCACGCGCGAGATGCTCGAGCGCCGAGAGATTCCGCCCGTCGACCCAGGACAGGTACTGCTCAGGGTCCGCTACGAGGATGCTGCCGGCGGTGTGCTGGTGGGGGCGATCGCGGAGGCGGCAAATCGCGGCTACCGGCTCGAGCTCGACGACCTGCCCGGACGCGGCGTCAACCTCGAGATGCTGAAGATCTTCCATGCCGTCGCGATCGACCTCGAGCGATGGAGTCTCGACGACGTCGCGGCGATCCTTCCGCATCTGCGCTACCGCGGCACACTTGCGCTGGCGACCGGGGTCACAAGCCACGAGCAGCGCAGCGCCGCCAAGAGCGTCGGCTTCGACTGGTTCTCAGGACCGTTCTTCTGCACACCGAACATGCTGGGCGGCCAGCAGATGTCCGTCGGCGACCTGCGCACAGTAGTCGAGCTCTGCCGGCTGCAGGGCAGCGAGGCGTCGCTCGAGAGCCTGATCGCGGTGATCGAGCAGGACCTCGGGCTCGGAGTGCGGCTGCTGAGGTACATGAACTCTGCGTACTTCGGGTTCGGCGGGCGCGTGCGCTCGATCAGCCAGGCCGCGACCATGCTCGGGACGCGCGGGCTCTCGCGCTGGGCGCTGATCGCCGCCGCGCTGGGCGAATCTAACCCCGTCTCGCGCGAGCTCGCGATGACCGGGCTGACCCGCGCCCGCGCCTGCGAGCTGGTCGGCGCCGAGTGCAATCCCTCGCTGGACCGTGACGAACTGTTCACGCTGGGCCTGCTCTCCACCGCCGACGCCGTCTTCCGCATGCCGATGGAGCAGGTCGTCACCGAGCTGCCGCTCGACACGAGCGTGATCGAGGCGCTGCTCGAGCGCACCGGCCCGAGTGGCGAGATTCTGAAGTCGGTGATCGCCTACGAGCAGGGCGAGTTCCTGGCGCCGAGCCTCAGCTCGTTGCTGCTGGAGAACTCGGCGGCGTATCGCGACAGCCTCGCCTGGGCTCGTCGCGCTGTCTACGGCATGGCCTGACAGCGCGTCAGCCGGCCCCGAGCCGGCCTGACGGCGCGTCAGCCGGCCGCGAGCCGGCCAAGCAGCGCGACAGCCTCGCGCAGGATCTCCTGCTCGTCGGGCGTGAACTCGCTGATCTCCTTGCCGAGCCAGCCCTCACGCGCGGCGCGATCGGCGTCGAGCGCCTTGCGGCCGCGAGCTGTGAGCGCGACACGTGTGCGGCGACCGTCGCTCTCGTCGGGGCGGCGCTGGATCAGACCCTCGGCCTCGAGCTCGCAGATCGTCTGGCTCATCGACTGCGGGCGCACCGATTCGATCGCGGCGAGCTCGCCGATACTCCTCGGGCCGTCGCGGTCGAGCCAGCCGAGCACCGAGGCCTGCGTGAGCGGGAAACGATGCTCGCCGCGCAGACGGCGCATCAGGCGCCCGAGGACCACCCGCAGCTCAGTCGGCAGCGTGTCCAGATCCAGGTCCCGGACGAGGGTCGCGGGCGTCAGTCCCGCATCAGTTTCCACAGGCCAAGGATAAGGCCCAGCTGTCAGACCGCAAGGAGATATGAAGGTAACCTGTGAAATACTCGACTGGTGGCAGGCTTCCTGATCTCGGCTCAAAGCAGCGACGCACCGCTGCCTCGCAACTACAAATGGATCGCGCTCTCCAACACCACGCTGGCGGTCCTGCTGGCGACGCTTGACGGATCGATCACGATCATCGCGATGCCCGCGATCTTCCGCGGGATCAAGCTGAACCCACTGCAATCAGGGAACAGCTTCTACCTGCTGTGGATGGTGCTGGGCTACCTGATCGTCTCGAGTGTGCTGATCGTCAGCCTCGGGCGACTCGGGGACATGTTCGGCAGGGTGCGCATCTACAACCTCGGATACGTCATCTACACGGCAGCATCGCTGCTCCTGACGATCGACTGGATGACCGGTGCCGCGGGCGCCACCTACCTGGTGGTCCTGCGTCTGTTCCAGGGGGTGGGTGGAGCCTTCCTGCTGGCGAACTCGGCGGCGATCCTCACGGACTCATTCCCTGTCAATCAGCGGGGCATGGCGCTCGGGATCAACAACATCGTCGGCGTCAGCGGCATGTTCATCGGCCTGGTGCTGGGCGGCCTGCTGGCTCCTATCAACTGGCGGCTGGTGTTCCTGATCTCCGTTCCCGTCGGACTCTTCGGGACGGTCTGGGCCTATCGGAACCTGCGCGAACTGAGCAAGCCGCAGAGGGGCGCGAAGGTCGACTGGGCGGGCAACGTGACGTTCGCCCTCGGCCTGATCCTGATCATGGTCTCGATCACCTACGGAATCCGGCCCTACGGCCACCATGCAATGGGCTGGATCAGCCCGCGCGTGCTGGGGCTCGCGGGTAGCGGGCTGCTGTTCCTGATCGTCTTTGCGGTGGTCGAGTTGCGCTCTGAGGACCCCATGTTCCGCCTGCCGCTGCTGCGCATCCGCGCGTTCAGCGCGGGGACACTTTCGACCTTCCTGGCGTCGGTGGCGCGCGGCGGCCTGATGTTCATGCTGATCATCTGGCTGCAGGGCATCTGGCTGCCGGAGCATGGCGTCGACTTCACCAACACGCCGCTGCGGGCGGGACTCTGCATGCTGCCGCTGACGGTCGGAATGCTCGTCTCGGGTCCCGTCTCCGGGATCCTGTCGGACCGCTACGGAGCCCGCGGCTTTGCCACCGGCGGCATGATCGCCACCGCTGCGACGTTCGTCTGGCTGTGGGCGCTGCCGATCGACTTCAGCTACGTCGAGTTCGCGGCCGTACTGCTGCTGATGGGCATCTCATTCGGGATGTTCGCCTCACCCAACCGCGCGGCCGTGATGAACAGCCTGCCGCCGCAGGACCGTGGCGCCGGGGGCGCGATGAACCAGACCTTCCAGAACAGCGCCCAGGTGCTGTCGGTCGGCATCTTCTTCTCGCTGATGATCGCCGGCCTGGCGACGAACCTCCCGCACACGCTCACGGCCGGGCTGCACGCCCACGGCGTGCCACTGCACAAGGCGATCGCAATCGGCAAGACGCCGCCCGTATCGGTGCTGTTCGCAGCCTTCCTAGGCTTCAATCCGGTCAAGAGCCTGGTCGGCAAGCACGTCTTGCACACGCTCTCGGCCCCCAATCGGACGCTGCTCACCGGCCGCTCGTTCTTCCCGCACCTGATCGCGTCGCCGTTCAGCGATGGTCTGCACATCGCCTTCACGTTCGCGATCATCGCCTGCGTGGTCGCCGCCGCGGCCTCCGCGCTGCGCGGCGGGGTGTATCACCACGTGGACGCTGCGCAGGAGCAGGACCCCGCAGATGCGACCGAGGGCGCCGTCATCGCAGCACGACACGCCTCCTCCTCTTAGGGGACATAAAGCCCACATCAGCCTCGCGCCGCAAGCCCGCCGGGGCCGCCTCGCGGTAAGCCCCCCTTGTGGCCGTGTTGGAAGTCGATTAGGTTCACCGCAAATAAAGGCCGTTGCCAATAGCATTTTTGGCAACTCTCTAATCCACGTAGGAGGACGCCACAGTGCGTAACCATGTAAAGCGATCCACCTGGTCAGTGATCCTGACCGTGGTCGGTATCGCAGCGATCGCAGCAGTGATCGCGGCCACCGCGACAGCAAAGGCAACAAAGGCCCACGCTGCCGCGGCCGGCACCATCAATATGGTCGAGGGCACCGCGCCGCAGTCGCTGGACCCGGGCCTCGATTACACCACGCAGGGATCCGAGGTCAACTGGGAGGTCTACACCGGCCTCACGACCTACGCCCGCAAGCCGGGCCTCGCCAGCACCGACCTGATCGCCGGCCTGGGCACGTCCCTTCCTGTGATCTCGAACGGCGGCAAGACCTACACGGTCACGCTACGCAAGGGCCTGAAGTTCTCGAACGGCGACCCCGTCGTCGCAAGCGACTTCACGTTCACGGTTGAGCGCGCGATCTCGATCCCGTGGGGCGGCTCTTCGACGTTCATCACGCCGCAGATCGTGGGCGCGGCGGCGTACGCCAAGCACCCTGGCAAGGGGACCATCTCGGGTATCTCGACGAATAACGCCACCGGCAAGATCGTCATCCACATGACCGCGGCCTACGGCCCGTTTGACAACGTGCTGGCATTCCCGGCCCTCGGTCTGGTTGATCCGAAGGGCACCTCGCTGACCAAGCCGCAGCCGACGAGCCCGCCGGCCGGCGTTGGTCCGTACATGGTCACCAGCATCGTCCCGAACGCGTCGTACGACGTTGTCCTCAACCCGGACTACACGGCGCTTCCCGGCATCCCCGCTGGCACGGACAACATTGACGTGAAGATCAACTCCAACGTCAACGCCAACGCTGACGCGGTGCTGAACAACAGCGCCGACATCTTCGACTGGGCGGACACGATCCCGGGCAGCTATCTGGCCAAGATCAACTCCCAGGCGAAGAGCCGTTTCAGCCTTGTCAACATGGGCGGATCGACGTACTACATCTTCCTGAACGCGACAAAGGCCCCGTTCAACAACCAGGACGCACGTGAAGCCGTCGTCACTGGCCTGAACGAGAACTACATGAACCGCCTCGGTGGCGGAACGCTGGCCCCGGCCTGCTTCTTCCTGCCGCCGGCCATCCCCGGCCACCCGAGCGGCTCGTGCCCGTACGGCACACCCGGCAACGGCAACACCGCCAAGGCCAAGGCACTGGTGGCGAAGTCTGGTGACGCCGACACGCCGATCGTCATCTACAGCCAGGAGCGCGTACCGCGCGCTCAGTGGATGACCTACTACGAGTCCGAACTCAAGGCGATTGGGTTCAAGAAGGTGTCGATCAAGCAGGTCGCCGACGCGAACTACTTCACCACCATCGGTGAGTCGAAGACCGTCGACCCGCAGACGGGCTTTGCGGACTGGAACCAGGACTTCCCGAACCCGGTCGACTTCTACGGGGTTCTGCTCGACGGGAAGTCGGTCACTCCGACCGACAACGAGAACTTCGGTCAGACGAACGACTCGCACATCAACACTGAGGTTGCGAAGCTCGGCGCGACGCCGACGACCCAGCTGAACAGCATCAAGGGTCAGTGGCAGGCACTGGACAAGTACGTCGCTCAGAAGGCGTATGTGGCGGTGTTCGGGTACCAGAAGTTCCCGTTCTTCACGTCCACCAGGATCGTTCGCTCCGCGAACATGATCAATTACATCTACGGCTGGAACTTCACGGCGCTGAAGCTGAAGTAGTTCTGGATTGAGCCGTAACGGGTAACAGCGGGGCGGTCCACCTTCGGGCGGGCCGCCCCGCAACTCGTTAAATCCGCTATACCCTCTCCGCTTAGAGGGACGGACGCGTAGATGTCGACCATCACAGAGATTGCCTTCGAAGAGCCGGTAGCGCCGGACGACGAGAACGCGCCTTCAGGTGTAGGCGTATTCGCGCTCGCGTGGCGACGCCTGCGCCGCAACCGCGTGGCGATGTTCTTCGGCTTCATCTTCCTGCTGATCATCGTGCTCTGCCTGCTGGCGCCGGTGTACGCGAGCACCGTGGCTCACATAGGCCCGGACACCGAGGTCACTGGCCCGATCAACCTCGGCCACGGCAAGATCCTCTACTCGCTCAACACCGTCGGCGTGCCGATCGGCCCCACCTGGAGCTTCAGCCACTTCTTCCTCGGCGCCGATGACAACGGCCGCGACATCGCCGTACGCCTGCTCTACGGCGGGCGCAACTCACTCGAGATCGGCTTCGTGGCAATGCTGATCACGATGATCTTCGGCACCGTGCTGGGCACCGTCGCAGGCTATTTCCGCGGCGCCGCCGACTCCTTGATCAGCCGCGTGATGGACGTCATCTGGGCTTATCCCGCCGTACTGCTTGGGATCACACTGGGAACGGTGTTGAACATCCGCGGGTTGCTGTTCCTGCACTCGACGACGCTGTTGACGACCGCGGTCGTGGTCGGCTTCGTCTACATCCCCTACATCGTGCGGCCCGTCCGCGCCCAGGTGCTGGGGCTGCGCGAGCGCGAGTTCGTCGACGCTGCCCGTCAGCAGGGGCTCAGCAGCTTCCGGATCATGTTCGGCGAGCTGTTGCCGAACCTCTCTTCGACGATCGTGGTGTTCGTGCCGCTGATCCTCGCCAACGCGATCCTGCTCGAGGCCGCA
>Ga0302314_10014012_pt1 | contig 13737 bp, 11 predicted proteins | sample III_Palsa_N2_3_FD_200533 | JGI IMG/M metagenome (GOLD analysis project Ga0302314, IMG submission 200533) | Peat permafrost microbial communities from Stordalen Mire near Abisko, Sweden - III_Palsa_N2_3 | ecosystem: Environmental > Terrestrial > Soil > Palsa > Peat permafrost | place: Sweden... | reverse complement strand
TTTCTCGGTCGAGTTCTTGCCGGCGAAGTCGAGCGGCTGCGGCAGGACCGGCCCGAGCGGGGCCGCGGGCCGGCCGGCCCAGGCGGCATCGAGCGGGTTCCAGTCGACCGCGCGAATCTCGGCCCCGGCCTTCTCTGCCGCCGACTTGAAGCGCTCGACCTGGGCCGGGGTCAGCAGCCAGGCATCATAGCCCAGCACCTGGCCGGGTTTCAGCGTGCGGCCGAGCCAGGCCTCGGGCGGATCCTCGATCAGGTGATGCGGCTCGAACAGCGTCGCATCGGTTTGCGTGCGCACCTGCAGGGTATAGCGGCCATCGACGAAGATCGCGGCACTGTGCTTCAGCACGACGGCCGCCCCGGCCGAGCCGGTGAAGCCGGTCAGCCAGGCCAGCCGGTCGGTATAATCAGGCAGGTATTCGTTCTGGAACTCATCGGCATGGGGCACCAGGAAGGCGTCGATGCCGAGCCGGTTCATGCCGTCGCGCAAGCCGGCGACCCGGCGCGCGTGATCGGCCGCTCCGGGCCGCGCCGCGGCCGCGATCTCGGCCTTGAGCGCTGTCAGCTGCGCCACCAGGGCGGGCGACGGATCGGCGGCGACCAGCACGCACCAGGCCGCCGGATCGCGCGTCGGCGCCGCGCCGAGCACACCGTGGATGAGGGCCCGCACGCCCTCGACATCGTAGCGCGCGCCGGCTTTCGCGAGCAGCCCGGCCAGAGTGGCATCGCCCTGATAGGTGGTCCGGCATTCCTGGTTCTGCATCATGGCACCGTCGCAAGAGTCACATGGCGGGTGATCCGCCGCTCGCGGCCAAGCTAGACATCAAGGCTTTCCGGCACAAGAGCGTCGGTTTTGTCGCTGCGAACTCTATTCCGGCCAAGGGCATGCGAGTCCGGAAGCGCTGTGCTGCGCTGCAGCATCTTCAATCTGTTGAGAATGCAACTATCTTGTGCGGCGCAGCAGGCCAAGCCTGGTGCAGTGCAATAGGAGATACGCCATGCTTTCGATCGTTCCCACTCTCGTCGCGAAACTGCGCGGCTGGCAGGAGCGTCAGCGGGTGCTCAACGAGCTTTATGCGATGGACGACCGCGCGCTGGCCGATATCGGCCTGAGCCGGGGCGACATCCCGTTTGTCGTCAGGGGCACAGCGCCGGTGCCGCCGCTGGCACCCCGTCAGGGCCTGCCGATTCCCGCCAACACCGTCACCAGGCGGGCCGCGTGATGCTGTCCTGGATCCGTAGCCTGGCCGGCCACCTGATGCACGGCCGTCTGGTCGAGCATCTGGCCGGTCTCGACGACCGTCTGCTCGCCGATATGGGGATCGATCGCAGCGACATCGCTTCGCTCCGCTTCTGATCGGGGCTGACATTTCGTCTGCACCCCTAGAGCCCGATGGTTTCGCTCCGAAACCTGAATCGGGCTCTAAACTTATCAATTAGAGCAAGATTCAGATTTCGGATGATTCCATCCGAAATCATCTTGCTCTAGCATCCCGGCCGCTTTCCTTTCGGGAGCCGGTCCGGCGATGCTCAATGTCTATGTCAAAGCCAATGCCAGGGCGTTCTTCCTGGATCGTTGCCTGCGCTCGATCCAGCGGAACGTGCATGGCTTCGACAAGATCATCGTCCTCAATGACGGCATCACCGGCGCCGCGCTGACGCGGCTCATGGAGCTGCATCCCCAGGTGCAGTTCCGCCGCTCCGACCGCATCCTCAGCGACCGGCCGAATGCGGGCAAGGCGCGCGCCGCCCGGGCCAATCCGGCGCGGTTCTGGGTGCGCGAGATCGCCGCCGACAAATATGATTATGTCCTGATCCTGGAAGAGGATACCTGGCTCACCGCACCGCTCGACCTGCCGGCGTTGCTGCCCGAGATTTCGGCCGCCAATGCCCTGCTGCTCCGGCTCTATTGGGGCAGCAACGACGCCATGTCGGTCGCCGGCGACATGCTGCGCGAGGTGCCGATCGCCGAGGGCCGCAGCCTGCAATACTACATGATGCCGATCCGGGCCCTCGATCTCGCCGAGATCTACAAGATCTTCCCGCTCGCCCAATCGATCTTCAAGACCCGGTACTGGGTCGCTGCCTATGCTGGCGCCCCCTATTGGGATGCCGAAGCCCCGGTGCTCGGCCAGGCGATCAGCTATGTCAACGAGCAGCTGCTGCAGAAGCGGCCGATCTCGTTCTGCAGCCTCGACCAGGAGATCATCCGCCACACTGCGATCTCGACCAGCCGCGCCGATTCCGGCGGCCGCGGCGTCACCCACAAGATCGATGCCGGGCTCTACAACGCGGCGCTCAACGACGCCTGGCTTGCGGGCGAGATCGATCCGATGGCGAATTTCCCGGCCGATCCGGACGATGAGACGGTGCTGGCCGTGCTGCAGCGCCGCCTGACGCCGGAGCAGATCGAGGCCTGGCAGCTGTGGCGCGAGGATTACAAGCGGATGTATCTGAGCCTGGGGGTCCGGCTCTAGCCCTCGGCCGGGTTTCCGGTTCCGCTCAATAGGCGACGCGGGCACCGTCGAGATAGCGTCGCGGTGGCCAGGCCGCCGAAGCGCCGCTTAGATCGGCTGGCACCGGATAGTGCGAGTGCCAGATTCGGATGTCGCCAACGGCAAGCTCGCCCAGGCCGCAGTAATTATAGACGGGCGACAGCACATACGGCTGGAAGCCGAGTTGATCAAAGGCGAGGCTGAGGAAGGGCTGATCATTCGGATGGTCGTTGCCGACAATGCGACACAGGTCGCGCCAGCGGCCGAGCACCGCGCGGACGGTCTCGGTTAGATGGCAGAAGATGACGCCTGAATTATACTGCATTTGGCCGGACGGGACGACGTTCAGCTGGCGCATGACGGCATCGAACCCGAAGAACGCTTCGAGATTGTAATGCGGTGCCGGGACGATCGCGATGCCGTGTTGTCGCGCCTTCTCAAAACCGAGCGAAAGGTCGCCAAGGACCTGCGTATCGGTGTCGAGAAACAGGATCGTGTCATAATGCGACGGAATGAGGTCGCCCAGCTGGGACTTGTCCAGGTTGTTGCCGAAGCCGAACGTCGCCACGACCACTGAGCTGAAAAGCCCGTCCGGCTCGACCAGCCGCGCGGTCGCGGCATCGGTGATCAGCACGCGATCGATGCCGAGCGACAGGGTCGTGCGCGCGCTGACGCGGGCCTGCTCCAGGTACGCCGCCCCCCAGCACAGCCAGACGGCGGCACAGTCGGCGCCGGGTTTCGCACGCACCGGCGCCGGTTCACGGGCGGGCGATACACGGGCGGCCGGCCTGGAGAAATAGCCCAGCTGTGCCATGGTTTCGCCGTGCAAGCGGTCGAACAGCGCCTCTTCGCACGCCGTCATTGGCGGGTACGCAGTTAACCCCGGACTGAGCCAGTGCGGGCCGAGGCCGACCGCCGCAAGTGACGGCGGCGGAACGGCGCTGATCGCGGCAACGTTGAGAAAGCCGGCCAGCCGGATGAGCACCTGATCGAAATCCTGGGTCAGATCCTCGTAGCGCAAGAACAGCGTATCTGGCCGCGTCATCGGGTTCCAGGCCAGGACATGCCCACTCCACGACCCGAAACGATGCCGGCCGGCAATGATGTCGGTGAATTCGACGTCGTAGCCCGAGGCGCGCAGGAAATGCCAATGGCTGCGACAGCTCGCGCGACCATCACGCACGACATAGATCGCTTTGCGGCCATCGACCGGCCACTCATGCGTCTTCACCAACGGCAGGCGCCGGAACGGCGCCGAGAACACCCCGTGAGCAGCGGCCTCGTAATGGCCGATCTGCCGCGCAACATTCACATCGCCCTGGAGATCGTCCGCATACAAGCTGCCCGAGCGAAGGCCGAAACAGTTCCACAAGATCGCGCGCAGATAGGAATTTCCGCTGCGCGGATAGGAGGCAAGCCAGACCGTATTGTCCGGCCACGCATCGGCCAAGAGCCGCTCTGTCATCGTGGCTGCGGCCTATATTTGGCGTTCATCGGCTTCGGACCGCCCCCCAAGAGCCCGCTGCGTTGCGGCGGTCGAACCGCGATTTGGCTCGGCTGTCGCGCGAAGAAACCGGCACGCGGTTTTCCGAAGACCACGACGTTGCCGATCGCGGCGATAGCGCGCGCGACAAAGGTGCGTCTATTGCCGCCGAGTCCCGAATGATCTGCCGAAACCCCATATATTACTCCGATCTTGGGGGGAAGCTCAGTACTTGGGCAGATTTACACAAATTAGAAGTACCCTAGTACCGCAGATTTTCTACGCGCGGGGCCGTATTCCGTTGCTATCGTTTATTGGGTGTTGATCCGGTCGTTGTCAATAAGGCAGCAGATCGGCGCGAGCTCGCGCTGCTGCCCGCCCGATTTCTAAGAGCCCAAGGAATACTAGATTTCCTAATGCGCTCCATACAACCATCGAGACATGGCTGCGCGCCCGCGGCCGATCACGCGGCCTTCGTTACCCTCCGACGCGGCCTGGTCACCGCTCGGCCGGCTTCTCGAATACCAGCGTATGCCAGCCATGCTTCGGCAGCCGCCCGCGGAACACCAGGCCCTGGGCGCGATGGGCGGCGCGGACATAGGTTTCCTGGTTGGCCAGCAGACCCGACAGGATGGCGATGCCGCCCGGCGCCAGGCTGCGCGCCAGATCCGGTGCCATGGCGGCCAGCGGCCGGGCCAGGATATTGGCGAAGACCAGGTCATAGGGAGCACCGGCCCGCACCTCGGGCGCGCTATAGCCATCGCTCGGCCGGCAGGTGACCAGCCCGGCGACGTGATTGAGCCCGACATTCTCGGCCGCGACCTTGACCGAGTTGCGGTCGATGTCGCAGGCCAGCACCGGCACCTGCCAGCTCTTGGCCGCGGCGATGGCCAGGATCCCGGTGCCCGTACCCATATCGAGAATGCGCCGGCGCCGCCCGCGCCGGACCAGGCGGTCGAGCGCCTTGAGGCAGCCATGAGTGGTGGCATGCTCGCCGGTGCCGAAAGCGGTCGCGGCATCGATCAGCAAGCCCACCGCACCCGCCGGGAGCGGGGTCGCGACATGGCTGCCATAGATGTAATAGCGGCCGATCCGCATCGCCGGGAAGCTTTCCTGGTTCTCGCGCACCCAGTCGGTATCCGGCAATTGTTCGAGCTCGAGCGCCGGCTCGGCCGCACCATAGGCCAGGGCGGCGAGCGCCAGCCCGGCCTCGAGGGTGGCGCGGTCGGGCTTGCCCTGGACGAAGCCCTGGACCAGCCAGGGGCCCTTCGGCGTCACCTCGAAGGCGGTGATCGCCGCCTCGGTCTGCTCGAACACGGAAGAGAAGGCATCGGCCAGGCGTTCATCCGGCGCCTCGATCGCCATCCGCCAAAGCGGTTCGCCGGAGGGGCGGGTGGATGCCGGGATCATGGAGTGGCTCCTTGCGGCGGCTTGGGTCAGGCCTTCTGGACGAAACTGTCCATGACCTTCTTCTCGCCCGCCTGGTCGAAAGTGATGCTGAGCTTGTTGTCTTCGACGGTATGGATCGTGCCGTTGCCGAATTTCTGGTGGAATACCCGGTCGCCCGGCTTGAAGCCGCCGGCCTTGCGGATTTCCTGGCCTTCGACCGGCACGGCGCGGCCGGCGATGGTCTGGCCGCCGCCCCAGCTCTGGCGGCGGAAGCCCTGGAACGGCACGGTCTCGACATCGAAGACGGTGCCGCGCCCGGTCGGGGCGCCCGAACCATACATGCCGCGCGCCAGATCGGAAGCGATCTCGGCACTGGGCAGCTCGCCGACGAAGCGCGAGGGCAGGGCGCTCTGCCATTGGCCATACATGCGCCGGTTGGCGGCATAGCTGATGGCGGCGCGGCGGCGCGCCCGGGTCAGGCCGACATAGGCCAGGCGCCGCTCCTCTTCGAGCCCGGCATGGCCGGATTCGTCGAGGGCGCGCTGATGCGGAAACAGCCCCTCTTCCCAGCCGGGCAGGAAGACCACATCGAATTCCAGCCCCTTGGCGCCATGCAAGGTCATCAGGCTGACCTGATCCGAGGTCGCATCGGCGGCATTGTCCATGACCAGGCTGACATGGTCGAGGAACCCGGCCAGCGTGTCGAACTCGGCCATGGCGACGATCAGCTCGCGCAGGTTTTCCAGCCGTCCCGGCGCCTCGGGCGATTTATCGGCCTGCCACATCGCGGTATAGCCGGATTCATCGAGCAGGATCTGCGCCAGCTCGTGATGCGGCAGACGGGCACTCTGGTCGCGCCAGCGGTCGAGATCCCGGATGAGCGTGCCGATCGCCTTGCGCGCCGCCGGCTTCAGCTCGTCGCTGGCGATCAGCCGGCGCGCCGATTCAGTCAGCGAGACCTGGGCGTGGCGGCCGTAACCATGCAGCAGCTGCAGGCTGGCCGTGCCGATGCCGCGCCGCGGCACATTGACGATGCGCTCGAAGGCCAGATCGTCATCGGGCTGATTGACCAGCCGCAGATAGGCCATGGCGTCGCGGATTTCCTGGCGCTCATAGAAGCGTGGGCCGCCGATGACGCGATAGGGAATGCCCAGATTGATGAATCGCTCTTCGAATTCGCGGGTCTGGAAACCGGCGCGCATCAGGATGGCGATCTGGGCCAGCTTGGTGCCGCGGCGCTGCTCGGCCTCGATCTCGTCGGCGACCCAGCGCGCCTCCTCCTCGCTGTCCCAGACGCCCTTGAGGCTGACCTTGTCGCCCGAGGCCCCCGCGGTCCACAACGTCTTGCCCAGGCGTCCGCGGTTATGTGCGATCAGATGGCCGGCCGCCGACAGTATTTCCGGCGTCGAGCGATAGTTCTGCTCCAGGCGAATGACCACGGCACCCGGGAAATCCTGCTCGAATTTCAGGATGTTTCCCACTTCCGCACCGCGCCAGCCATAGATCGACTGATCATCATCGCCAACGCAGCAGATATTCTTGTGCTGCTGCGCCAGCAATCGCAGCCACAGATACTGTGCGACATTGGTGTCTTGATACTCGTCGACCAGCAGATAGCGGAATTTGCGCTGGTATTCCGTCAGGATCGCCGGCTGCCCCAGGAAGAGGCTCAGATTATGCAGCAGCAGATCGCCGAAATCGGCGGCGTTGAGCACCAGCAGCCGCTCCTGATAGAGCCGATAGAGCTGGGCCAGCCTTCCGCCGGCGAAATCGCCGGCCTCGCCCGGATCGACCTTGTCGGGGGTCAGGCCGCGATCCTTCCAGCGCTCGATGGCGCCCAGCACAGCGCGCGCCGGCCAGCGCTTGTCGTCGATATTCTCGGCCTGCAGCAGCTGCTTGACCAGGCGGATCTGGTCGTCGGTATCGAGGATGGTGAAATTGGATTTGAGCCCGACCGCCTCGGCATGGCGCCGGAGGATGCGCGCGGCCAGCGCATGGAACGTGCCGAGCCACATGCCCTCGACGGCCGAGCCGATCAGCCGCTCCAGCCGCTCGCGCATCTCGCGCGCCGCCTTGTTGGTGAAGGTCACGGCCAGGATCTGGCTCGGGAACGCCTTGCGCAGCGTCAGGATATGGGCGAGGCGCGCGATCAGCGCCCGCGTCTTGCCGGTGCCGGCCCCGGCCAGCACCAGGACCGGCCCGTCCAGGGTTTCGACCGCCAGGCGCTGCGGTTCGTTGAGATCGGCGAGATAGGAGGGCGGCAGGCTGGGCATCGACATGCCCGGCACCTTAAAGCAGATCCCGGCACGGGGGAATTGCCGGATCGGCGGGGCGGGCTGCGCTGCTCCAGCGAGTTCCCCGCCCCGCAATCCGGACTCAGTTGATGACCGAAACCGCGCTTCGGTTCTGCGCCCAGGCGGCAGCATCGTGCCCGATGGCAGTCGGGCGCTCCTTGCCGTAGGAGACAGCTTGGAGCCGCGCCGCTTCGATGCCGAGTGCTACCCAGGCGGTGCGATCGGCTTCTGCGCGACGCTCGCCGAGAGCGAGATTGTACTCGCGCGTGCCCCGCTCGTCGCAATGGCCTTCGATCGTAAAGGTGATATTGGGGTGCTGCTTGGCGAAGGCGACCTGTCGTTCGGTGATCGCCCGCGCTTCCGGGTTGATGATCGAAGAATCGGTGTCGAAGAAGATGCGGTCGCCGACGGACCGCCAGGCGGCCCTGATGGCCCCATCATCGACCAGCGACGGCAATGGCGATGGCGATGGCGATGGAATCAAATTCGCCGATGGCGTTGGATCCTTTGCCGAGTCGACGGGGTCATGGCAGCCGGCGACGATGACCAAAGTAGCGAGTGGCGCAAGCTTCAGCAGCTTGCAGAGCGATGCCCGTTCGAGAAGCCCAGTCATAGATTACCCCTGCGGTTCGAGTTCCCGCTTGTATGCGCGGTGACCTGGGCAAGGTCCTGCCGGATTGGGGCGCGGATGTGACTGGAGGTTGACTTCACCGTGACCATATAACGACTTGCGGTCACGATTCGCCGTTGGCTTGATGTCCGGTGGCGCCGGGGTAGGGAGGGCTAGACCTGCCCGGTCTTGACCGGCGCCGATTCATCGACGAGCAGGATCGCCACCAGCCCGATCACGACCGAGCCGGCCATGTACCAGGCCGGCACCATCGGGTTCTGGTATTTATCGACCAGCCACTGGATGACGACCTGGGTCGAGCCGCCGAAGATCATGATGGTGAACGCGTAGAGCATGGCAATGGTGCCCGAGCGGGAAGCGGGCGGCAGGGATTCCGTGATCGTCGTCAGGGTCGGCCCGGTCAGGCCCAAAAGGATGCTGAGGAGTGCCGTGCCACCATAGAGCGTCAGGTAGGATGGGCTGGCCGTCATCGCCCAGAAGACCGGCAGGGTCGCCACCAGCAGCAGCAGGGCCGCCACCAGCATGACCGGCTTGCGCCCGATCCGATCGGACAGCACGCCGCTCGGCAGGCTGCCGAAGATCAGCGAGCAGCCGATCAGTGCCGCGACCCCGAACGCCGTCGTGGGCGGCAGATGCAGGCTGTGCTGCGCGTAGCTCGTCATATAGATCAGCACATAGGAGCAGACCGTACCCATCACCAGCATGAGCATGCCGAGCACGATCAGCCGAGGCGAAATGCGCCGCTTTTCCGGTGGCAGCGCCGCGCGCTCGGCCGGCCCCATCGTCTCCGGCAGGCGCCGCCGCAGCATCAGCCCGAACGGCACGATGGCGGCGCCGAGCAGGAAGGCGACACGCCAACCCCAGCCATCCAGCTGATCCGGCGTCAGGCTGGCGGAGAGGACGAGACCGACGATGCCGGCGGCGGCCACGGCGACGCTTTGCGTCGTCGACTGCAACGCGACATAGAGGCCGCGCCGGTGCGCCGGCGCCGCTTCGACCAGAAAGGCGGTCGACGGCCCGACCTCGCCGCCGAGCGCGAAGCCCTGCAGCAGCCGGAACATCAGCAGCAGGATCGGCGCCGCCGGCCCGATCTGCGCATAGGAGGGCGTCAGCGCCAGGCCGAAAATGGCGATGCCCATCAGCAGAAAGGATAGCAGCATCGCCGGCCGGCGCCCGGCCCGGTCGCCATAGATGCCGAGGACGATGCCGCCGATCGGCCGCGTGCCGAAGCCGGCGCCGAAAAAGGCGAGGGTCTTGAGCAGCGCGGTTCCGCTCGCCTCTTCCGGGAAGAAGCAATGGCCGATCTGCACGGCGAAGATCGAGAAGGTCAGGAAGTCGTAGAATTCCAGCGCGTTGCCGATGGCGACCGCGAACACCTTGCGGATGGGCAGTGACGGCGCTACGGCCGGCACCGGTTCGGATCCATCCAAGCTGACTGCCGTCATCACCACTCCCCCGGAAGCGGCGGCCACCCTAACACGCGCGCTGCCCAGGGCAATATGCCCAGGATGTGGCGCGGGCAGAGGCAGGGTTCGAAAATTCAACTGAAAGTTCGAGCCAGTTGCCTGCCTAGCCGAGTGGCCTCGTGCGGCAGACCTCGAGCGGGTGGTCGATCAGCGGCTGGGCTCGAGCGATGAACCGGACGGTATGGGGCAGCTCGGCATGCAGATCGAACGCCGCCTCATCGATCCAGCGCGAGTGGACGTAGAACAGCCGGGGATCGCGCGTCGACCGAAAACCCTCGATCGCGACACAGCCGGGTTCCGCCCGCGACGGACCGAGCACGTCACGCAGCGCCGCGGCGACGGTGCCCTCTTCGCCTTCACGGGCGTGAAGCCGGATGAAAACGAACAGCTCCATTTCGGCCCTCCGCCTGCCCCTCGCCGTTGAAAATGACTTCTGCCTTCACGGAGCGCGCGCGATCAGGCCGGTATCCAACTCGGTGCCGGCCCCGACGGCTCTCGCCCGCAGGACGACCCAGATCAGCACCCCGGAATAGACCGCCGGCAGGATGGGTACAATGCTGTTGATGAACACCTGATAGAGCGGCGCGCACAAGGTCAGGGCATAGATCTCGATGTCGCCGCGGCGGAAGCCGATCGCGAGGCTATCCTTCACGAGAAAGGCGACGGCCACCACCACCAGTACCGTGTCATGCGCCATGACATAGGGCGTGACCAGGAAGCTGCCGATCGCAAGTGCGGCCGCCTTGAGCTCGTACCGGACCGGCTGGCGCCAGAACCAGCAGATCAACGCGGTGCAGCCGCCGGCGGTCGCGGCATAGACGCTCCAGGCGAGCACGGAGCCGGCGCCGAGATAGCACGCGACCGAATACCAGGTCTGGACACCCGTGTAATCGACGTGGCCGCCGAGCGAGACGGAGCCGATTGCCGGCCCGATCTGCAGATAGGCCCGCCAGACATCGATGCCGAACGCGAGAGCGGCGAGGCCGGCCAGCAGGATGGTGGTCGCCGCGGCGCTGAAGACAACACGCCACCGCCCGGTGAGAACCAGGATGAGCGGGAACAGCAAGCCCAGCTGCGGCTTGAAGGTCAGCGCACCGAGCGCCACGCCGGCCAGGATCGGCCGGGTTTCCATCAGGATCAAAGTCGTACCGGTGAGTGCCGCGACGGCAAAGCCGGTTTCCATCAGGAGGATGTTCAAGAGTACGGGAGGGGCGGCCAGCGCCAGGACCACACCGAGCCGATGCGGCAGGATCGCGCGGATCGCGGCAACGTAACCGATCCCGGTGACCGCGAGCCAGGCCAGGCAGGACCAGAGATAAGGCAGCAGCGCCAGGCTCGCGGTCGCCAGCAGAAATGTCGGCGGGTAGAACCAGGGCAGGATGAAATCATCCGGCGCCGAGGCGCCGATGACGGCGCGCTCGACCGGGTAGAGCGCGTTCCAGTCATAGGTGGCCGCGGCCTGTCCGGTGAGGGCCATCCGACCGGTGACCCAGATGCCGAGAAAATTCGAAACGATCGGATGTCCGAGGCGGTCGAACAGCCACCCACCCTGGACGACCTGAAAGAACCAGATGAAAAGCCAGGCACATATTGCCGCCGCGCCGTAGAGCCCCAGCTTCTTCGGGCTGGGCAGCGTCACGATCTTGTCACCCTCGTTCATCCAGTTGCCCCCGCCGGCCTAGGCGCCACCCTAGCCGGGCGCGACGGGGCCGTCCAGGCCGCGAGGTTCCGGTTCCCAGGCCATCATATGCCCGGATATGACCCATCCAACTTACCCGTCTGCTTCCTGCGATATCGACAGGCCTCAGAACATGTCATCATCCTGCTGGGATTGTTCGAGAAGATAAAGCTCTTCATACTCTTCATTCTGATGATACCACAATGCGTCGGCGTTCCGCCGAACGAACTCTTCGACGGGAATGCCATCTATAGTCGGCGGCCTCTTGACGCGCTTTTGCTTGCCGTTGATGAAGATCGTCATGAACTCCAGGCGTCGTTTCTTTTTGGCGGCCTTCTCGGCGGCGGTGAGTTTGCGTTTGGTCATGCTCGTGTAATCGTCCAAGGCCTGAACATGTAGACGGATTCCCGTTCCCAACATCCCGGGCCATGCTAAATGCTCCCGGTCGCCACCGGCAAGAGCGCGCCCTCACCTTCTTTCCGCAACATGGGCGCCGGTCGTAGAAATTCTGCGCTATGGTCCCAGAGCGGCGCGGCGGACCGCCGACGCACTAACCCTTTGCCCCGGCCCGAAACCGCGCATACTCTGCCGTCCCGAGCACATTCGCCCTTTCCCAGCCAGATATCCGCCCGTGCCGCTCGATCTCCCTTCGCTGCTCGCGATTGCTCAGAACGTGGCCGTGCTGCTCGTGCTGTCCTTTCTGCATGATCTGCTGCTCGGTCGGCTGCCGGTTGCGAGCCGGCGCTACCAAATGGGCACCGGGGCGCTGTTCGGCGTGATCGCGATCATGATCATGACTGTTGCCATCCAGCCCGTCCCGGGCATCCGGGTCGACGGCAGCAATGCCATCGTCATGGCCGCCAGCGTCTTCGGCGGCCTGCCGGCGGGGGCGCTGGCCGCCATCATCGCCTCGCTCGGCCGCCTGGCCATGGGCGGGGTGGGGGCACCGATCGGGGTCGTCAGCATCGCGCTCGCCGCGGTGCTGGGCGCCGGCCTCAGCTGGCTCGGCACCCGGCTGGTCACGCGCATCGGCCGCGCCACCTGGCCGCTGACCATGGGCGTGGCGCTGGGCCTGACCAGCGCTGCGCTCGGGCTGGCCATTCCGGGCCAGCCATTGGCCGGCCATGCCGGCGCGCTCTGGCCGCTTTTCGCCACCTATGTGCTGGGCTATCCGCTGCTCGCCTATCTGCTCGGCCGCGAGCGCGCCCGGGTCGTCGCCGAAGTGGCCCTGCTCGACGAGCGCCGGCGGTTCCGGGCGATCTTCGACCAGAATCGCGAATTCCTGGCGATCCTCGATCCGGACGGCAAGGTGATCGAGCTCAACGCGACGATGCGCTCGGCCCTCGGTCCGGCCGCCGCCGTGCCCGGCAAGCCGTTCTGGTCGATCGGGCTGGCGCTCGCGGCGGCCGATCGCGAGCAGTTGAGTCGCACCGTGCTGGCCGCTGCCGCCGGCATCCGCGCCGGCTGCACGCTCACCCTGGCCGAGGCCGAAGAGCCGGTGACGCTCGATTTTGCCGTGTCGCCGGTGCTCGACCAGGGTGGTCGCGTCATCCTGCTCTCGGTCGAGGCGACCGATACCTCGCAGCGCATCCGCGTCGAGGCCCAGCTGAAGAGCAGCGAGGCGCTCTATACCGCACTGTTCGACAACACCGCCGATGGCTTGTTCGTGGTCAGCCGCGAATCCGGCGGCTTCCGCTTCCGCGAGGTCAACCCGGCCTTCGAGACCGCCAGCGGCATCCGCCGGGCCCAGCTGATCGGCCGCCGCCCGGTGGAAATGCTGCCGGCGCCGGCCGGGACCGAGATCGAGGCGATGCTGCAGCGCTGCATGCTGGGCAGTGGTGCCGTCGCCTTCGATATCGGCTTCGACCGCCAGGGCGAGCGGCGCTACTGGGCCGTGTCGCTGGCCGCCTTGCCCGGCGACGCGCTGGCGTCCGCCACGGTCATCGGCAGCGCCCGCGACGTCACCGAGGCCCGGCAGCAGCAGGATGCGTTGATGCAGGCGCAGAAGATGGAGGCGGTCGGCCAGATGACCGGCGGCATCGCCCATGATTTCAACAATCTGCTGACCGTGATCGCCGGTAATCTGGATCTGATCGAAATGCGGCTGACCCGCGGCGGCGCCAAGCTCGAGGAGGGCGTGTCCCGGACCATCGCCTCGGCCCAGCGCGCGGCCGAGCGGGCCGAGCGGCTGACCCAGCAGCTGCTCGCCTTCTCGCGCAAGCAGCCCCTGCAGCCGAGCGCCGTCGATCTCAACGCGCTGATCGACGAGGTCCAGGATTTGTTGACCCGCTCGGTCGGCGAGACC
>Ga0302314_10014011_pt1 | contig 13738 bp, 12 predicted proteins | sample III_Palsa_N2_3_FD_200533 | JGI IMG/M metagenome (GOLD analysis project Ga0302314, IMG submission 200533) | Peat permafrost microbial communities from Stordalen Mire near Abisko, Sweden - III_Palsa_N2_3 | ecosystem: Environmental > Terrestrial > Soil > Palsa > Peat permafrost | place: Sweden... | reverse complement strand
GGTCGTGGAGGTTCGAGTCCTCTCCTGGGCACCACCGCCTTGAAATGACGGCGCTATAGCCGCTTCGTTCCAAGGCGGAGCTCCCCTTATCATTGGGCAGGATCGGAGCTACATCCTTCCCGTGACCAATTATCTCCATGAGGGCGACCTGCCCGACAACGTGACGTTCACCGGCTCGGTGGCCGTCGATTCGGAGACCATGGGTCTGCGGCTGGGCCGCGATCCACTTTGTGTCGTCCAGCTCTCGGCCGGGGACGGCAACGCCCATGTGGTGCGGCTGAACAGGCCTGGCTATGACGCCCCAAACCTGAAGCGGGTGCTGACCGATCCCGACATCCTGAAGATCTTTCACTTTGGCCGGTTCGACATCGCCATGTTCGCCCTGCACCTGGGGGTCACCACCGCGCCGGTCTATTGCACCAAGATCGCCTCGAAGATCGCCCGCACCTATACAGATCGGCATGGGCTGAAGGACGTCAGCCGCGAATTGATCGGCGTCGACCTCTCCAAGGCGCAGCAAAGCTCCGACTGGGGCGCGGCGACCTTGAGTCCCGAACAGCTGGCCTATGCGGCCAGCGACGTACTCAACCTGCATCGGCTGCGCGAGCGTTTGGACGGCATGCTGGTGCGCGAGGGCCGGATGGAACTGGCCCAGGCCTGTTTCGACTTCCTGCCCTGGCGCGCGCGGCTCGACCTGGCCGGCTGGGAAGACGTCGACATCTTCGCCCACAGCTAACGGGTCGGGAACAGCCCTTGGCCTCCATTAGCCCCCTCCCCGTCGATCTCGCCGCCCTGGATGTGCGGCGGCGCGAGCGGCTGGAGAAATGGCGGCGGCGCTCCCGGCTGATCCACTTCATGCGCAAGGCTCTGCCCGCCGCGATCGCAGCCATCCTGGTGCTGATGGCCGGCTGGGTGCTGGCGCGGGGGCTGCTGGCGCGGATCGGCGATCTGCGCGGCCGATTGGCCGGCGCCATCCACATGACCAATGCCCAGTTCCACGGCCGAGACGACCAGGACCGGGCCTATGTGGTCGGCGCCAAGGAGGCGAGCCGGGACGATTTCGACCAGAATCGTTTCTATCTCGTCGAACCCCGGATGCTGTTCGACTCCGAGAATGACAAGGACAGCCACATTTTGGCCGATCAGGGCGTGTACCGGAAGGACACGCGCATCCTTAGCCTGCGCGGGCATGTGTCACTGCTGGATCCGTCCGGAGACGATTTCAAAACCGACCAAGCCATCGTTGACACCGCTCACGGCACCATCGCCGGCCAAGGGCGGGTTACGGGAACGGGACCGACCGGCTCGATTACGGCCCAGTCCTTCACCGTCTTCAACCAGGGCCAGAGGGTGGTGTTTCGCGGCAATGTTCACTCGGTGATCAAACGTGGCTAAAGGAAATACTCGCCGGCCCAATGGACAAGCTCGATTCGGGTCCCCAAATGGCGCATGGATGCTGAACCAATGAGACGCCCGGCCGCCCCTCTTGCCTTTGGTTTGCTGCTTGGCGCTTGCGCGCTGGTCGGCGCCAGCGGCGCCGTGGCTCAACTGTCGCCACAGTCCGGGGCGCCGGTGGACATCACCGCCGACCAGCTCGACGTTCAGAACCAGAAGTGTCTTGCGATCTACACGGGCGACGCCGAGGCGCTCCAGGACACCAGCCGCCTGCGCGCCAATACCATCACCATCTACAACAAGATCCTGGCGCCCCGCAGCGGCGCGCAGAACGCCTCGGGCCAACCCGGAAGCCAGAATTGCGGCCAGCTCGATCGCATGGAGGCCGACGGTCAGGTCTACTATGTGACGCCCAATCAGGTCGTCAAAGGCGACCATGCCGTCTACAACGCCGACGACAAGACCATCATCGTCACCGGCGATGTGGTGGTGGCCCAGGGCAAGAATGTCACCGCCGGCACCAGGCTGGTGATCAATACCGACACCGGCGTAGCGACCATGGCCTCGAACGTCACCGGCCGCGGCAAGTCCGGGCGGGTGCGCACAGTGGTCTATCCCAACCAGAACCAGTCCGGCGCGGCGGCCAAATCCAGCGAGAACACCGGCGGCTTGAAGGCGCCCGTTCCACCGCCGGCCCGGCCGCAGACCGGCTGACCCCGCCTTGCCCGCGATTTCCAGCCGATGAAGATGGTCCCTATCGCCGAGGCCTCCACCAAACAGGGGCTCCGCGCCGACTCGATCGGCAAATCCTTCCGTGGCCGCGCGGTCGTGGCGAACGTGTCGCTGAAGCTCGACCGGGGCGAGGTCGCGGGCCTGCTGGGTCCCAACGGCGCCGGCAAGACCACCTGTTTCTACATGATCACCGGCCTGATCCCGGTGGACTATGGGACCATCCATCTCGACGGCGCCGACATCACCGGCCAACCCATGTACCAGCGCGCGCGGATGGGCGTCGGCTACCTGCCGCAGGAAGCCTCGATCTTCCGGGGCATGAGCGTCGAGCAGAACGTCATGGCCGTGGTCGAACTGGCCGAGAAGGACGACAAGAAGGCGACCGAGACCGTCAATCGCCTACTTGAGGAACTGCGCATCGATCACCTGAAGAGCGCGCCGGCGGTGTCGCTGTCGGGCGGCGAGCGGCGGCGGGTGGAGATCGCCCGCGCCCTGGCCAGCGAACCCGACTTCATGCTGCTGGACGAGCCCTTCGCCGGCATCGACCCATTGGCCATCGCCGACATCCGTGACGTGATCGCCTATCTGAAGGGGCGTGGGATCGGCATCCTGATCACCGACCACAATGTCCGCGAGACCCTGGACATCATCGACCGCGCCTCGATCATCCACGCGGGCGAGGTTCTGTTCGAAGGCGCGCCGGATGAAATCCTGGCCGACCCGGACGTCCGCCGCGTCTACCTCGGCGACCGGTTCGGGTAGGATAGACGGCGGTATCGGCCGCCAAAGGGATCCACCACCAAGCACACGAAGGACACCAAGGGGCCGGCGTCCAACGGGACGAAGGTCCGCGCGGATAGCAATTTCCTAGGGCGGAACGCCCTTAAAATCGTTCAGATCAGAGACGAGGGTCGCCGACGAAGAACCGGCCTCTTGGTGTCCTTCGTGTGCTTGGTGGTCATTCTTTTCCGCCCGCTTCGCGGCAGAACCCTATCGCGGCGCGCGCTTGGCCAGGATCCGTTGCAGGGTCCGACGGTGCATGTTCAGCCGCCGGGCCGTCTCCGAGACATTATGGTTGCACAGCTCATAGACCCGTTGGATGTGCTCCCAGCGCACCCGGTCCGCGCTCATCGGGTTTTCCGGCGGGGCCGCGGGCATGTCCTTGCGCGCCAGGAGCGCGCGGACCACGTCGTCGGCGTCCGCCGGCTTGGGCAGATAGTCCACCGCGCCAGCTTTAACGGCCGCCACCGCCGTGGCGATCGCGCCATAGCCTGTCAGCATGATGGCCCGCGCATCCGGCCGCGCGGCGCGCAGCGCTTCAACCACCTGCAGGCCGTTGCCGTCTTCAAGCCGCATATCCAGAACCGCGAACGCGGGCGGCTTGATCTTCACCGCGGCCAGGGCCTCGGCGACGCCACCCACCAGCACCGGCTCAAAGCCACGTGACTCCAGCGCCCGCCCCAGGCGGGTGCGTAGCGCGACGTCGTCGTCGAGCAGCAGCAACGTCTTATCCGGCAGGGCGCCGACCACGTCCTGGACATCGTCCATTCGCCATTCCTCACTCTTCCGCACGCATCATTTTTCGGCGCGCCGCCAGCGACATGTTGTCGCCCCTTTGGGGGACGCTTCAAGTTGTTTTCACGCCTAAGTGGCGGACGTTTGCGACTCGAACGCGCCAAGCTCGAAACCGCCGGGGATTGGCGGGGCTTCGATAGCCTCACGCGGCCAGCGGGCGGCGATGATCGCGCCGCCGCGCTTGCCATTGTGAAAAGCGACTACAGCGCCGGTTCGTTCCAGCAGGGTCTTGGCGATAAAGAAGCCCAATCCCATGCCGACATGGCCAGATCTCGATCCCTCCGCGCCCGGACGGCTGGTCACATAGGGCTGGCCGAGCCGCGTGAGGATGTCGGGGGAGAAGCCCGGCCCGTCGTCCCGCACCTCGATCGCGAGAAAGCCCTCGTCGAAGCGGACGCTCACCAGCACCTCGGAGCGGGCGAAGTCGACGGCGTTTTCCACCAGCGAGGTCATGGCATGGAGCACCTCGGGCATGCGGCGGATTTCAGGCTGGCGCGCGCCGGGGGGACCGGCCACCACCGCCTCGACCCGCACCGGGGTCTCCAGGTGCGGCTCGATCACTTCATTGACCAGCTGCAGCAGGGTCATACGGGCGTGGACCGCGTCGTCGGTGTCCGGCTCTTCCGTCAGGCGCCGCAGGATTTCCCGGCATCGTTCAGCCTGGGAGACCAGCAGTTCCGCATCATCGCGCAAGGCGCCGGCGCCGATTTCGCGGACCATCTCCTTGGCGACGATGGAGATGGTCGCCAGCGGCGTGCCCAACTCGTGCGCCGCCGCCGCCGCCAGACCGCCAAGGGCCGAGAGCCGCTGTTCGCGAGCAAGCACCGTCTGCGTGTAGTTCAGCGCCAGTTCCATTCGCGCCGCCTGCACCGCAACGCGCCAGGCATAGCCACAGGTGAAGCCCATGCCGACCAGGACGGCGGTGGCCGACGCCAGCTTGAACGCCAACGGCGGACGCGGGGCGAGGCCGCCGGGCCAGGGCAGAGGCCAGGACCAGACCGTCATCACCACGACCGCCCCAGCCGCCAAAAGTACGACCGCCAACGCCCGGCGATTCTTCAAGGTGGCCGCGGCCAGGCTCGCCGGCGCGATCAGCAAAAGGCAGAAGGGGTTGGCGCCGCCGCCGGTCAGGATCAGCAGGGCGGACATCTGGACGATGCTGAACACAAGCTGCACCGCCAAGGCGCCATCGGACGCACGCGTCCAAGCCATCGGTCCATAGCCGAAGGCGAGATTAGCCGCCGCCGACAGAGCAACCACGGACACGCAGGCGACAAACGGGAACTTCAAGCCAAGCAGCGGCCCGGCTGTCAGCAACAGGGCGAGTTGAGCGCCCAGGATCAGCCAGCGCAGTCGGATCAGCAGCCCGGCGCCGAACCGGCCGGAGGCGGGCGATCCATCCAGGACAAGGCCCGCGCCATCGCTGGCCGCGCCCGCTTGCGCGGGCGCCGACCCCGGCCTATCCAGGATCGCCAGTCGCGAAGGGGGCTTCTGCGAGGGTTCCACGGCCGGACCCTAGCACCCGCGCATGGAGGCCATAAGTCCGATGATCAGAAGATTTGCGCCCTGGATCGCGGTGGGGGTGGCCAGCCTGGCGCTCCTGGCGGCGATCGCGTTCAGGTCGGGGACGAATGTCGCCACCGGATCAGGCGGCGCGGTCGGCGGCCCATTCCAACTGGTCGACACCTCCGGCAAGCCGGTTGACCAGTCGGTGCTGAAGGGCAAATGGTCGGCGGTCTATTTCGGCTATACCTACTGTCCCGACGTCTGCCCGACCACCCTGACGACCCTGGGCGGCGCCATCGACCGGATGGGCGCGCGGGCCAAGGACTTCCAGGTGGTCTTCATCACCGTCGACCCGCACCGGGACACGCCGGCGCAGATGAAGAACTACCTCTCGAGCGCTGAATTCCCACGCGGCGTGATCGGCCTGACCGGCAGCGACGCCCAGGTGGCCAAGGTCGCCCAGGCCTACAAGGTCTATTTCCAGAAGGCCGGGACGGGCGCGGCCTACACGGTGGACCACTCCTCGGCCATCTATCTGATGGACCCCAAGGGGCAGTTCAACACCGTCATCCCCTATGGGCTCACGCCGGACCAGGCCAAGGACAGCATCGTCAAGGCGATGCAGGACGAGGCGGCGCACAGCTAGGCGCGAGGCCCAGAACGCCGGTTTCGGGCGGGCGGCTCTGCTGATAGGCTAGGGCCATGCCCAAGCTCTTCTGCCTTTGCGGCCAGGTCCGCATCCAGGTCCCCAACCGGCCGGACTTCATCAACGAGTGCAACTGCAGCCTTTGCAGCAGGTCCGGCGCGCGATGGGCTTATTTTCATCCCGAACAGGTCGTCGTCGAGGGCGTGACCAAGGGCTTTAGACGGACCGACAAGGAAGAGCCGAACGCCGAAGTCCGATTCTGCACCGAATGCGGTTCAACCACCCACTTCGTGCTGACGCCGAGCGCCATCGCCAAGTTCGGCGACGTCCAGATGGGCGTCAACATGCGTCTGGCGGACGACAAGGACCTCGCCGGAACGGAGTTGCGCTACCCCGACGGACGGGCCTGGTCGGGCGCCGGCGGCTTCACCTATGTGCAGGACGCCCGCATCATCGGCCAGTGAGCGGTGCGGAACTTTCCTGCGCCGGGTGGACTCTGGTAACCGTCGCCATGATATGCTGCATTGCACAATGCGCATGAGCGCGCCGGAACCCGCCGATGCTGTACGCCCTGCATGAAGCTGCCTACTACGCCTCCGCGCCGCTGCGTGAGGCGGCGCGGATGGCGCGCGACTTCTGGAGCTCGCCGCTGAACCCCGGCGCCGACACCGCGATCGGCCGGCGTCTCTACGCCTCCAACGACCTGTTCGCCAATGTCACGCGGCGCTATGGCAAGCCCGACTGGAATATCGACAGCGTGGCCATCAACGGCCACTTGGTGCGGGTGCGTCCCCAGACGGTGTGGGCCTCGCCTTGGGTCAAACTGATCCAGTTCAGCCGCGACCAGTCCGACCTGCGCCGTGCGGGCCGCCGTTCGATCGAGCCTGCAGTGCTGATCGTCGCGCCCCTGTCCGGCCACCACGCCTCGCTGCTGCGCGGTACGGTCGAGGCTTTCCTGCAGGACCACGACGTCTATATCAGCGACTGGTCTAACGCCCGCGACGTGCCGATGCTTGAGGGCCGGTTCGACTTCCACGACTACATCGACCACATCCGCTTCATGCTGCGGGCGCTCGGCCCTCGGCCGCACGTGGTCGCCGTCTGCCAGCCGGGCCCGCCGGTCCTGGCCGCCGCCAGCCTGATGGCCGAGGACAATGAGATCAGCCGCCCGGCCTCGATGACCTTCATGGGCTCGCCGATCGATGCGCGCCTCTCCCCCACGGTGACCAACAAGCTGGCCGAGGAACGTCCGTTCACCTGGTTCCAGAAGCAGATGATCTACACCGTCCCGCCGCCCTATCCGGGCGCCGTGCGGCGGGTCTATCCGGGCTTCGTGCAGCTCTACAGCTTCATGTCCATGAACCTGGAGCGCCACCAGGACGCCCACCTGCAATATTTCAACGACCTGGTGAAGGGTGACGGCGACAGCGCCGACAAGCATCTGGAATTCTACAATGAATATCTATCGGTGCTGGACCTGACCGAGGAATTCTACCTCCAGACCATCGACATCGTGTTCCAGCAGTACCTGTTGCCCAAGGGCGAGCTGACCCATCGCGGCCGCGCGGTGCGGCCCGAACTGGTCAAGGACATCGGCCTGATGACCGTGGAAGGCGAGAACGACGACATTTCCGGCATCGGCCAGACCCAGGCCGCGCACGGTCTCTGCTCGGGCCTGCCCGAGGATATGAAGGTGGACTACGTCCAGCCCAAGGTCGGCCACTACGGCGTCTTCAACGGCAAACGGTTCCGGGAAGAGATCTACCCGCGCGTCCGCGACTTCATCGTCAAATGCGACGCCGAGGCCGCCGCGACCGTGGACGCGTAAAGCGCCCACACCTCTCCTGGAAGGAGAGGGAGGGGCCCATCCGAAGGATGGGAGGGTGAGGATTGCGTGTCCTCAGATTCATCCTGAACCCGCACTATCCCCATCCTCCCAAGCTTCGCGGCGGGGATGGTTCCTTCTCCTTCCAGGAGAAGGTTTGGAGAGCGGCGCTCACAATTCGCCATCGACCGCATGGAGGCATTTTTTCCGCGGTCCGCCAAGCGATCGATGGCGAGGTGGCGGTGAGGGCCGGTCACTCCAAACCTAGCGGACCTCGAGCGGCCCGTCGGGCAGGCTGCTTAAATAGCTGGAGATGGCGGCAACTGTAGCCTTGGCCCGACTATGTGTGGTTTCGTTTAGGCTTAGCCCAATGTGGCCGGTCTCTATCTTTTCAAGATATGCCACGATCTCTGCTGTCGGCTCACCTTGCCGTAGCCTACCTGCGACTTGGAGTAGGTAGCGGTCGTATTCGTCAGCGCACGCTCCGCCATCCTGCCATTCGCCACCGCTTATTCCCTTGAGACCGATGGGATCCCAGAGCGACCAACCAATTTCTCGCAGACTGGATAGCTTGATCTTCGCTTGTTCGGTCATGACGAGGATGGTGCCTTGCCGCCCTAAAGACCGCAATCGCCCCCCAAGCCGTCATCGGAAATGTCACCAGTCCGGCCCCCGGGCGTGACCGCAGGGCCGCATATCAGGCCCGCCTATTTAGGCGCAAGAGACGATACGGAAATAGAGGCGCAGCAAGTCGGACAATAGTGCGTGCAGTCCGATCGACGATCACCAGTTCATCAAGGAGGCGCTTGCAATCGTATTTCACGATGGCTGACCAGTGATCATTATCCCCCGAAGTCAACCGAAGCGCCGTAGTTTTATTGACGCAGTAATTGGCTTGAGTGACTACGGCTAGCAAGAGATGGGCTTCAGAGAGGTTAGTTGTGATTCGTGGGACTGAAACCAGTGCCGTGCGCTGAACAGCGCTTACTTCCTGCGGATGCATGCAAGGATGCTTGTACCATGGATAGCCGAGTGGAGGGTCGATCCAAACGCTCCCGCCATTGTGGCGGATAAGGTAAACTTTCTGCCCACATTGCTGTGGACAAGATGTCAGAAAGCAATGGGGTTCGGTGGGTCTAAAGCTTCCTCGTCGCGAAACGCTGCCACGGGCCGTACTCCAGGCGTTTTGGATTGGAATATTTCGGCCGTTTTTGCGTCGAAACTCGATCATCTCGCTTCGTTCCTCCACGTGATAGCAATTTCACTGAAGTTACGGTTTGTGCCGTAGCGCGGTCGACGACCGATTTCCACCCATCTATGACTTCGCCAACGCCCGTTTCCCGGCAAGGGCGTCAGCTCAGGCCGACAGGATCGGCGGGGCGACAAAGCCGCCGAACGCAATTTCCAGGGCCTCGGCCGCGGCCAACGTCTTCGAATCCCCGCCGCGCGGCCCGATGATCTGCACCCCGAACGGCAATCCATTGGCCAGCGGCCCGATGGGGATCGCCGTCGCCGGCAGGCCACAGGCGGTCGCCAGCGCGATCCAGTTGAGCATGGAGCGGTAGGGAATCCGGGTCCCGTCGGACAGCAGCAGGGTGCGGCGATTGAACGGGCCGTGATCGTGCGGAAAGGCGCAGACCGGCGTCGCCGGGGCGATGATGACGTCGACCTGCTCGAACACCGTCTTCATCCGCTCGCCGATGCGCACGCGCGCCTCGTTGGCGTCCAGCCACTCGCCGTGGGTCGCCGTGGAGGCCATGACCTGGGCCGCCCAGGACGGATCGCCGAGCCCGATGCTTCGCATCAGCTGGACCAGGCCGCGCATGCGCCGCATCGACCGCTGGGTCTTCGCCGGCTGGCCGCGGCCGATGAGCGACAGCAGCAGGACGGTGTAGGCCTGCATCAGCGGGCCGGTTTCCGTCGGCTTGATCGGCCGCACCTCGGCGCCCCGCTCACCCAGGGCGGCGGCGAGGGTGGCGATGGCCGCGCCGCATTCGGGATCGAGCGGGAAGTCGTCCTCCTGCGCCCAGACGCCGACCTTCAGGCCTTTCAGCTCCGCGGGCGGCGCCTTGGCCGCGAACGGGCCGTCGGCGATCACCGACAGCAGCAGACGCAGGTCGCGGGCGGATCGCGCCATCGGGCCGACGACATTCAGATCGCCCTCGGCAAGGGTTCCCGGCGCCGGCGGCACGTGGCCGCGCTGGGACACCAGACCATGGGTCGGCTTGTGGGCGTAGACGCCACAGAAGGAGGCGGGCACGCGCAGGGAGCCGCCGATGTCCGAGCCGATCTCCAGGGTAGTGATCCCGGTCGCCAGCGCCGCGGCCGCCCCACCGGAGGAGCCGCCCGGCCCGCGCGACAGGTCCCAGGGGTTGTTGGTGGTCCCATAAAGCGAATTGTAGCTCTGCCAGTCGCCGGTCATCACCGGCAAATTGGTCTTTCCCCAGATCACCGCGCCGGCCTGGCGCGCCTTGGCGACGGCGGCGGCGTCGCTGGCCGGGCGTTTGAGCAGGGCCTCCACGCCCGACGACGCGGGCATGCCCTCGACGTCCAGGCTGTCCTTGATCGTCATCGGCAGGCCGGCGAGGGGACCCAGCGGGACATCCTTGGTCCGCAGCTCGTCGATCGCCGCCGCGCGGGTGCGGGCGCGCTCCAGGTCGGTGACGGTCACCGCATTGATCTTAGGATTGAGCGCCTGATAGCGGGCGACGGCGGCGTCCAGCAGTTCCACCGCCCCGATCCGCTTGGACTCCAGCGCCTGGAGATGGGCGGTGGCGTCGAACAGGGTGCGCTCAGCCATCGGCCTTGAACCCCAGCACGTCCATCATGTCGTAGAGGCCCGGCGGCTTATCCGCGACCCACAGGGCCGCCGCCACGGCCCCGCGCGCGAACAGGGCGCGGTCCCGCGCCGAATGGGCCAGGGTGATGATTTCGTCCTCGGCCGCGAACACCACGCTGTGCTCGCCGACGATGCCGCCGCCGCGCAGCACCGAAAAACCGATCGCGCCCGGTCCGCGCGGACCGGTGACGCCATCGCGCGCCCGCTCCTCCACCGACTGCAGCTTGACGCCGCGCCCCTTGGCCGCCGCCTCGCCCAGCATCAGGGCGGTGCCCGACGGCGCGTCCACCTTGCGCCGGTGATGCGCCTCGACGATCTCGATGTCCCAGTCGTCGGGGCCCAGGGTCTTGGCCGCGCGCGCCACCAGGCCGGCCAGCAGGTTGACGCCGAGGGAGAAGTTGCCCGAGCGGACCATGGCGACCTTCGCCGCCGCCGCCTCAATAGCCCGGGCGTCCTCGTCGGAGGCGCCCGTCGAGGCGATCACCAGGGCTGGACCGCCATGCGCCGCGGCGGCCTTGGCCAGGGCGACCGAGCCAGCGGGCGTGGAGAAGTCGATGATCACGTCGCTTGCGGCGAGGGCTGCGTCGAGGCTGAGAAGCTTTGCGCCATCGCAATCCTGGCCCGCCATGTCCGGGCGATCCGTCAGGCCGGCCAGCACCGCGTCCTGGCGCGCCCTGATGACCGTCGCGGTGACCCGGCCCATCCGTCCGAGCGCGCCCCCGACGCCAATCCTTACCAACGCGGCTGACGCCATGTTCCGCCGATCCCCAAATTCGGCGCCAGTTTCCCCAGCCCGCTGCCCCGGTCAATGGCCTAGAAAACGCGCATTGGCGCGGCAAGGCCGAAAGAACGATTTTGAGTCTTCCCCGCGCCGATCATACCGCCGATAAGAAAGGCCTTGTCCGGGCCCTTGGGGGGCTTGTCGGGTCGCGCGATGACGGTGCGACCGGGCTGGCGGATAAGGATCAGGCGTTAAACCGCCCACATGAAACGTGGCAGCGAAGTGGCTGACTCATAACGTCTTCTTAGATTGTTCTATTTTTGTTCTTGATCCGGCCCGCGAGCTATGCTGTGCTTGTGGATAAGTCGGAGGACTTGAATGGTCGCACGCGTGGTCACCGTTGCGTTCGAAGGCGTCGAAGCGCGCCGGGTCGACGTGGAGGTTCAGATGACCTCCGGCACGGTCTATTTTGCTGTCGTCGGACTTGGCGACAAGGCGGTCGCCGAGAGCCGCGAACGCGTGCGGTCGGCCTTCACCTCCCTCGGCCTGGCGCTGCCGGCCATGCGGATCGTCGCCAACCTCGCCCCCGCCGACCTGCCCAAGGAAGGCAGCCACTATGACCTGCCGATCGCCCTGGCGATCATGGCGGCGATGGGGATCATTCCGGCCGACGCCCTGAATGATTGGGCCGCCGTCGGGGAGCTTGGCCTCGATGGCCAGATTGCGCCCGTGCCCGGCGCCCTGCCGGCCGCGGTGGCCGCAAGCGCCATGGGACTGGGCCTGATCTGCCCGGAAGCCTGTGGGCCCGAAGCGGCCTGGGTCGGCGATTGCCGCATCCTGGCGCCCCGCTCGCTGATCTCGCTGGTGAACCATTTCCGCGGCCTGCAGATCATGAGCCCGCCCAAGCCGGGCCAGATGATCGAGAGCGCGGCCGGTCCGGACCTACGCGACGTCAAGGGCCAAGAAGGCGCCAAACGGGCGCTGGAGATCGCCGCGGCCGGCGGCCACAACCTGTTGTTCATCGGCCCGCCCGGCTCCGGCAAGTCCATGCTGGCCCAGCGTCTGCCGGGGCTTCTGCCGCCGCTGTCGCCGGCCGAACTGCTCGAGACCTCGATGGTCCATTCGGTGGCCGGCCTGATCGCCAAGGGGGCCCTGACCCGCGCCCGCCCGTTTCGCGCGCCACACCACTCCGCCTCCATGGCCGCCCTGACCGGCGGCGGCATCCGCGCCAAGCCGGGTGAGGTGTCATTGGCGCACAACGGCGTGCTGTTCCTCGATGAACTGCCGGAGTTCCAAAGCCAGGCGCTGGACTCCCTTCGTGCGCCGCTGGAGACCGGCGAGGTGCTGGTGGCGCGGGCCAACGTCCATGTGCGTTATCCCGCCCGCATCCTGCTGATCGCCGCGATGAACCCATGCAAATGCGGCCACGGCGGCATGGGCCGGGGCGCCTGTGGCCGCGCGCCGCGCTGCATCCAGTCGTACCAGTCGCGCGTGTCCGGGCCGTTGATGGACCGGATCGACCTGCAGGTAGACGTGCCGCCCGTCACGGCGACCGACCTTTCCTTGCCGTCACCGGCCGAAGGCACGGCGGAAGCAGCCGCGCGGGTGGCGCAGGCCAGGGCCATGCAGCAGGAACGGGCCGACGCCGCCGGCGATGGCGCGCCCGGCCTGAACGCCCGCGCCGAGGGCGGCTATCTGGAAAAGATCACCAACCTGGACGATCCCGCCCGCGCACTTCTGGCCAAGGCCGCCGAGGCGACCGGCCTGTCCGCGCGCGGCTGGACCCGCACGCTGCGGCTCGCCCGCACCATCGCCGACCTGGATGGCGGTGGGGCGGTCAAGCGGGTGCATGTGGCCGAGGCGCTTATCTATCGGCGCGTAGCGGCGGCGGGCATCGAGACGCCGGCATACGCGGCGGGCGGTTAGCCCCGCCGCTTGACCTCGCCGTCCGCGTTGTGCGGGGCGTGGCGATCGGCGTCATCGGAATCCAGACCGCCTCGGCCCAGCTCGGCGTCGCGGGCCGCGCCGTGGGCAGGCTCGTTGGGCAGAGCGGCGGGGCCGGCCGCCTTGCGCTCGTAGAGGCCGACCACCTCGCCCGAGGCGACGGCCTGGCCTTTCAGCACATCCACCAGTTCCTGCAGCGTCGTCTTCGGCGGCAAATCCAGCGGCTCGGTCAGGGCGAACAGCTGGAAATGATAATGGTGGACGCCGTGGCCTTCCGGCGGCCGGGTTCCGTGCCAGCCGACCGTTCCGCCGCTATTGAGTCCCTGAACAGCGCCCGCCAGTTCCGGCGGATGCGCGGTTCGCGACAGGCCGGCTGGAATCTCGATCGCCTTGCCGGGGATGTTCCAAAGCAGCCAATGGACAAAGGGCTGGTCCATTGGCGCGTCGGGATCCTCGACGACCAGGACATAGGAATTGGCCTCGATCACCGCGCTCCAGCTCAGGCCCGGAACCTGATCGTCGAAATAGGCGCTGTAGCGGTCGTCGATATAGCCG
>Ga0302314_10014008_pt1 | contig 13740 bp, 11 predicted proteins | sample III_Palsa_N2_3_FD_200533 | JGI IMG/M metagenome (GOLD analysis project Ga0302314, IMG submission 200533) | Peat permafrost microbial communities from Stordalen Mire near Abisko, Sweden - III_Palsa_N2_3 | ecosystem: Environmental > Terrestrial > Soil > Palsa > Peat permafrost | place: Sweden... | reverse complement strand
TCGAGGCGCGGTTATCTTCCGGGGGGGCGGAAGATAACCGCACGCTGTTATGCCATTTCTGGCACCTGGGGCTGTCTTGTTACGACGCCTTGAGGTGCAGCAGGATGACCTCATCGCTGCCGGTGCCCGGGCCGTTGTTGGTGCCCGAGGGCTGGCCGCTGTCGTAGGGGTCGGTCTGGGTCGGCCAGCCGGTGAAGTGCTGCGAGTCGTACTCGAACCAGTCGGCCGCCGTGGTGGTCGGGATGACCGGCAGCTGCGTCGCGACGTAGGACTCGATCGGGGCCAGGTCGGCGGTCTGCTGTGCTACCGTCTGGTCGCCGTTCAGCTTGTTCAGGTCGGCCTGGATCGCCGGGTCCTTGAGGTGCTCGAAGTCGCCGGCACCGCTGGAGATCAGGGTGTCGTCAAGCCAGGTGTCGTACAGGAAGTACGGCGTGATGCCGCCGCTGCTCCAGTGCACGGCGAGCTGGAAGTCACCGCTGGCCATGTCGGCGTTCCACGCGTTCACCGTGGTGCCGTCGAAGGTGGCGTTGATGCCCGCCGCCTTCAGGGCCTGGGCGATGAGCGCGCCGTCCTGGGCGTAGTCGGTGTAGGACGCCGGGTCGACGATCGTGAGCGAGACTTCCTTGCCGTTCAGCGCGTAGAAGCCGGCGCTGTCCTTCTTGTACCCGGCCTTGGCCAGGATCGCCGCGGCCTGCGTCGCGCTGCCGGTGGCGGGCACCGTGTCACTGGCGACCGAGGGCGCCAGCCAGGCCTGGTAGGTCGGCAGGGTGATGCCGGAGGCGTTGGTCAGCGGGGCCTCGAGGCCCGACTCGCCCTCGCTGCCGATCACCGTGCGGTTGATCGCCACGTCGATCGCCTGCCGGACGGCGAGCTGGTTGGTCGGCCACTCGTTCAGGTTCGGCCACAGGGCGTTGGAGGAGCCCGCCGCCTCCCAGAAGTGGTGCGTCGCCGGGTCCTTGGACACGAAGTCCTGCTGGAGGTCGGGGATGTAGTTGCCGGTCCAGTCGATCGCCCCGGAGAACAGGGCGCTCAGCGCGCCGGTGTTCGAGGTGTAGTCGGGGAAGTAGACCTTGGCGACCGGAACCGGTGCCCAGTAGTCCGGGTTCTTGACCATCGTGAAGCCCTCGGGGGTGAAGGTGCCGAGAGTGTACGGGCCGGTGCCGATCGGGTTCGGGTCGGTGAACGTGGCCGGGTCGGTGACCGAGGCCCACTGAGCCTTGGGCAGGATCGCCTCGCCGGCGATCTGCTCGAGCTTCATGTACTGCGGGGTCGGGAAGTTGACCGTCACCGTGTCGCCGGAGGTGGAGACGCTGGTGATGTCCAGGCCGCCGATGTTGATGTCATCGGTGCCGGTGGAGTGAGCCTTGACGTAGTCGAAGGTGAAGGCCACGTCGGCCGGGGTGAGCGGGGTGCCGTTGCTCCACTTCACGCCCTGGCGGATCGTGAAGGTGATCGAGCGGCCGCCGTTGCTCCACGCGTACTTCGTGGCCAGCCACGGGTACGAGACGGTCGGGTTGGCCAGGTCGAACTGGGTAAGCGGCTCGTAGACGAGGCCGGTCGCGCCCATGCCCTGCGGGGCACCGGTGGACACGAACGGGTTGAAGTCCTGGGTGATGCTGTTCTCCGGCGAGCTCTCCATGACGACTTCGGAGCTGCCGCTGGTGGAGGACGCGGGGGCGGAGGAGGACGTGCCGGAGCCGGAGGTAGCGGTGGAACCGCCGGCCGCGGAGGAGCCTGATCCACTCGATGAGCAGGCCGCGAGGCCCGCGGCAAGGAGCCCGGTCGCGGTCAGCGCCAGCGCTCTCTTGCTAGAGATTCTCTTGATAGTCAACTTTGACCTTTTCTCTCGGTGGTTAATGCGATTTAAGGAGTGCTTTCCGTTCACGGAAAGCGTGATTTCAGATCGAGCCGCTCGCCTGGAGCGAGGCGGCTTCGTCCAGCCGCCAGCAGGCCGCCGCGCGGGTGGGTGCCAGCAGCTGGAGGGCGGGGTTCTCCCGCCTGCACTTGTCGTCGGCCAGCGGGCAGCGGGTGCTGAACGGGCAGCCTTCCGCGGCCGGGCCGACGTTCGCGCCCCTCCCGGCGCCAGCTCCCCCTTGCGTGACGTTCCCTGACTTGAGCGAGCTGCCCAGGTTGTCCGGGTCGGGGGCGGAGGCGATGAGGAGCTGCGTGTAGGGGTGGGCGGGATTTTGGGTGACTTCCTCGGCCGGCCCGCGCTCGACGATCTGGCCGCCGTACATCACCAGCACCTCGTCCGCGAAGTAGCGGGCCGACGCGATGTCATGGGTGATGTAGAGCAGCGCCAGTGAGAGCCGGGAGCGCAGGTCGTCGAGCAGGTTGAGCATCTCCAGGCGGATGGAGACATCCAGCATGGACACCGGCTCGTCGGCCAGCAGCACGGTCGGCCGGGCCGCCAGCGCCCGGGCGAAGGAGACGCGCTGACGCTGGCCGCCGGACAGCTCGTGCGGGTACTTCACCACGAACTGGGCGGCCGGGGTCAGCCTGACCTGCTCGAGCAGCGCGTTGACGGCGGCGGTGACGGCCTTGCCCCCCTTGACCTCCGGCTGGTGCAGCTTCACCGGGCGGTCCAGGGCGTAGCCGACCGTGTGCACCGGGTTCAGCGAGCTGAACGGGTCCTGGAAGACGTACTGCACCTGGCTCTTGTAGGTGCGGAACGCGTGGTTGCCGTGCACGTTCACCGGCTCGCCGTCCAGCGTGATCCGACCGCTGGTCGGCCGCTCCTGGCCGGCCAGCAGCTTGGCGACCGTCGACTTCCCCGAGCCGCTCTCCCCCACCAGCGCGACGACCGCGCCCCGGTAGAGGCCGAAGGAGACGTTCCGCACCGCGTGCAGGGTCGCGCCCCGGCCGAGTTGGAAGACCTTGTTCAGGTCGACGGCTTCCAGGGCGAGGGGGCCGCGGGCGGCGGCGACCGACCGGACGACGGCCGGCTCCCCCACCTGCTCGGCGGCCGCGTTGACGGCCGGCGCGGCCGACGACCCGGCGGCCGGCACGGCGTCGTTGTCGGGCAGGCTGCTCGCGGGCACGCTGAGACCGGGCTCGCTCATGACAGCACCCCTTCCTGGCTCACTTTCGGGGCTCCGCCCTGAGCGGTCCCGCCCTGAGGGGCCCCGCCCTGGGGGAGCACGATGGGACAGGCCGTCAGGTGGCCCACGCCCGGTACGGGACCGAGCGGTTCGGCCCGGCCGCTGACCGGTATCAGCGACATGTCCACCTCCGCGCAGGCCGCGACGGCGTGCGTGCAGCGGGGGATGAACGGGCAGCCGGGCTGCGGGTCACGCAGGTCGGGCGGCGAGCCGGGGATGCCGGCCAGCTCCCGGCGCGGGCCGCGCAGCGAGGGGAACGAGTTGAGCAGGCCCTGGGTGTACGGGTGGGCCGGCGACCGCATGATCGCGTCCGCCGTCCCGGTCTCCAGCAGCCGCCCGGCGTACATGACCGCGATCCGGTCGGCCAGTTCCAGCAGCAGGGACAGGTCGTGGGTAATGAACAGCACGGAGAACCCGAGGGTCTCCTTGAGCTCCACGATCTGCGCGAGGATGTCCCGCTGCACCACCACGTCGAGCGCGGTGGTCGGCTCGTCCATGAGGACGACCTCGGGGTCCGCGGCCAGCGCCATGGCGATCATCACCCGCTGCCGCATGCCGCCGGACAGCTCGTGCGGGTAGGAGCGGAGCCGGTTGCGCGGGATGCCGACCAGGTCAAGCAGCGTCGCCACCTTTTCCCTGGCCTCGCTCCGGGGCAGCCGCAGGTGCGCCTGGACCGCGTCCAGGAGCTGGTCCTGGACGCGCAGCACCGGGTTGAGCGCGTTCATCGCGCTCTGGAAGACGATCGCGATCTCCCGCCAGCGCATCTTGCGCAGTTCCCGGTGGTTCATCGTCAGCAGGTCGACGGGATCACCGCCTGAGGTGATCCTGCGGCCCGCGTAGCGCACGCTGCCGCTGGTGACCAGGGCGGGCGGGCGGAGCAGCCGGGTCGCGCCGTAGGCCAGGGTCGACTTGCCCGAGCCGCTCTCGCCGCACAGGCCGACCACCTCGCCGGCGTTCAGGGTGAGGTTCACCTGCTCGACCGCGCGAACGTCGCCGCCCGGCGTCCGGTAGGCGACCGACAGGTCGCTGATCTCCAGGATCGGGCTCATAGAAGTTCACCTCCGGCTGGCGTCTCGTCGAGGAGCGAGCCACGTGAGAAGGAGTGGGCGAAGGCCGCGAGCCGCCCGCGGCTCGCGGTGAGCTGGGTGAGCACCGGGGTGGGGTCGGTGGGCCAGATGCGGCGGCCGGCGATCTTCGCCGCGCCCCGCGAGGCCCGCAGCCGCGGGCTGCCGAGCTCGTCGATCCCGGTGTTGAGCAGCACCAGGGACGCGCCGATGAGCGCGACCGCCAGGCCCGGCGGCACGAACCACCACCAGGCGCCGAGCTGCAGCGCCTGCTGGCTCTGCGCCCAGTAGAGGATGGTGCCGAGCGACCAGCTGTTGAGGTTGGTCAGGCCGATGAAGGCCAGCGCGACCGAGGTGGCGATCGCGTAGAGCACCGTGTTGACGAAGCTGGCGGCGATCAGGCTGACCTCGTTCGGGATGATGTCGAGGGTGATGATCCGCCAGCTCTTCTCGCCCGACTCGCGGGCCGCGGCGATGAAGTCGCGGTTGCGGATCATCAGCGTCTGCGCCCTGATCACCCGCGCGCCCCAGGGCCAGCCGAGCGCGCTGAGCACGATGATCGTGGCCCACTGCCCCTTCTGCGGGAGGTAGCCGAGCAGCAGGATCAGCAGCGGCAGCGCCGGGATCACCAGGAACACGTTGGTGACCACCGAGAGGACCTCGTCCCAGACGCCGCCGAGGAACGCGGAGGTGACTCCGACGATCACCGACAGCGCGGTGGCGATCACCCCGACCAGCAGGGCCAGCTCCATCGTCAGCCGGATGCCGACCAGCATCTGGGAGAGGATGTCCTGGCCAGTCTGGGTGGTGCCGAGCAGGTGCTGGGCCGAGGGGTGGGCCATCAGCAGGTTCGGCGCCGGGTTCGCGTACGACGGGTCGTACGGTGACAGCTCGGGGCCGATGATCGCGCACAGCACGAACAGGCCGAACAGCACCGCGCCGACCTTGGCCTTGAGCGGCAGGTTCCGCCAGAGTCTCATCAGGGTGCTCATCGCGCGACCTCCCTTGCCCGCACTCGCGGATCGACGAAGACGATGACCGTGTCGACGATGAGGTTGGCGATCAGCACGGTGAACGTGATCACCAGGAAGATCGCCTGCATCAGCGGGAAGTCATCGGAGGAGACCGCGTTCAGCAGCAGCAGCCCGATGCCGGGATACGCGAACACGATCTCCATGACCAGGGCGCCGGAGACCACGTACCCGAGGGCCAGGCCGAACCCCTGGAGCTGGGGCAGCAGCGCGTTGCGGGCCGCGTAGGTGTAGATGACCCGCCGGTTGGCCAGGCCCTTGGCCTGGGCGGCGACCACGTAGTCCTCGCCGATCGTCGTGATCATGACGTTGCGCATCTGCAGCATCCAGCCCGCCACCGAGGTGACCACGATGGTGAACGCGGGCAAGATCGCGTGCTGGATGGCGCTGCCGATGAAGGCCCAGTGCCAGCCCGGCTGGGTGGTCGCCCCGTTGTACCCCTGGCCGGTCGGCAGCCAGTGCAGCTCGATGCCGATGAAGTCGACGAGCAGCAGGGCGAGGAAGAAGTACGGGATGGCTTGCAGGAACATCAGGCCGGGAAGCGAGCGGTCGAGCCACCCGCCGTGCCGCCAGCCGGCCAGGATGCCAAGCCCGGTGCCGATCACGAAGGAGATCACCGTCGCGACGCCGACCAGGGTCAGCGTCCACGGGATCGTCTGGGCCAGCAAGGTGGAGACCGGCGTCGGGTAGTTCGCGATGTCAAGGCCGAAGTTGAACGTGAAAACGTGGCCCAGGTAGGTCACGTACTGGGACCAGAGCCCACCCTGGTTCCCTCCGCCGAGCATGAGCTCAAGGGCCTTGAACGCGCTGGCGGTCAGGTCCGGGTACTTGGCAGCGATCGACTCCACCGGATTGCCCGGCATCGCGCGCGGGATGAAGAAGTTGGCGGTGATCGCCACCCACGCCGCTACCAGGTAGAAGGCCAGGCGGCGCAGTAGGAACAGCATGCCTGTCTACCTTTCTTTACTCGGGTCGTTAGTCGTTTGGTCTTGGACTATTGGACGTTTGGCCAGGTGATTGCGGCCGGTCGGGGGCCTGCCTGGCGGTTGCCGGCCGTTCGGCGGTCTCGCCGCCGCCGGCGGCCGGGCCGGGGCCTGGGCGGCCGGCTGGGCGACGGGCGCCACCGGCCGGCGTTCAACCGTGCCGACCGGGCAGCCGCAGCTGGAGCGGATGACCAGCTCGGTCGGCAGCAGCTCGACCTCGGGCCGCAGGCCCGGGTCGGCGATCAGCTCGATCAGCCGGTCGCAGGCCCGCTCGCCGATGCCGCGCATCGGCTGGCGGACCGTGGTCAGCGGCGGGTCGCACAAAGTCGCGGGGTAGATGTCGTCGAAGCCGACCACCGCGATGTCCCCGGGCACCCGGATCGACCGCGCGGCCAGGGTCCGGAGCACGCCGATGGCCATCTGGTCGTTCGCGCAGACGATCGCGTCGGGCAGGTCACCGCCCGCGCTCCCGGCCCCGCCGAAGTCCGCGAGCATCCGCTCGGCGGCGATCTCGCCGCTGCGCACGCTGAACCGCCCGTTGTAGACGCCGGCCAAAATGGCGCCCGGCTGCGCTTCGATGACCGCCTGCATGGCGAGCCGCCGGGTCGTCGCGTCGGGAGCCGTCTGCGGCCCGTCGACGTGGAACAGCCGGCGCCGGCCGTGCTCGACGATCAGGTGGCAGACCAGGGCGTGCGCGCCCGACCAGTTGTCCGCCGCCACCACGTCGGTGCCGCGCAGCGCGGTGTCGCCCGCCACGACCACCACCGGGAGCCTGCTGGCCAGCCCGGCCAGCGCGGACGACGGCACCACGCCCTCGCCGATGATCAGCCCGTCCACCTTGCCGGAGAGGGTGAGCAGCCGGGGCAGGATCGGCTCGTCCTCGCGCGGCGCGGTGTTGCGCACCTCGTCCTCGCGCAGGTAGGTGATCAGCAGCGACCAGTCACGCTCGCGGATGCGCCACTCGACGCCGCGGGTCACCTCGTCGTAGAAGAGCAGGCTCATCGACTCGATGTCGTACTGGTTGGCCCGCAGCCCGGTGTGCTCCACGCAGACCAGGCCGATCACGTCCTTGCGGCTCCGGGCCAGGGACTGCGCCGCGCCGTCGGGCACGTAGCCGAGCTCCTCGATCGCCGCCTGGACCCGGGCCCGGGTGGATGCGCGCACGGCACCGGGGCCGTGCAGGACCCGGGAGACGGTGGCGATCGACACCTCCGCCCGTCGCGCGACGTCATAGAGCGTTACCACGCTGTAGCCTGCCCTTAATGTAAGCGTTTACAACCAATGATGTAAGCGCTTACGCTAGACCCCGCAAAGGGTCCGGTCAAGGAGGAAACATGACCAATGTCACGCCGCCCGGTGAGCCACTCGCCTTCCCCGAGGGGTTCATGTGGGGTGCGGCGACGGCCGCGTACCAGATTGAGGGCGCTACCGACGCCGACGGGCGAGGCCCCTCGGTCTGGGACACGTTCAGCCACACGCCCGGCAACGTCCGCGGGGGCGACACCGGCGACGTCGCCTGTGACTCCTACCGCCGTTACCGCGAGGACGCCGACCTGCTGAGCTCCCTCGGGCTGTCCGGCTACCGGTTCTCGATCTCGTGGCCGCGGATCTTCCCCGACGGCGCCGGGGCGGTCAACCAGGCGGGCCTGGACTACTACAAAGACCTGGTAGACGCGCTGGCCGAGCGCGGGATCACCCCGGCGGCGACGCTGTTCCACTGGGATCTCCCGCAGGCGCTGCAGGACCGGGGCGGCTGGGCGGCCCGCGACACCGCGTTCCGCTTCGCCGACTACGCCACCACCGTCGTCGAGGCGCTCGGCGACCGGGTCACCCGGTGGATCACGCTGAACGAGCCGCTGGTCGTCTCCCACCACGGGCACCGCATCGGCGTGCACGCGCCCGGGCTGCGGGACCCGGCCGCGGCCGCGGCCGCCACCCACCACCTGCTGCTCGGCCACGGCCTCGCCGCCGCCGCCGTGCGCGCGGTGACCCCGGCCGCCGAAGTGGGCATCACGCTCAACCTGACCCCGGTCCGCATCGCGGCCGACGTCAACGGCTCGGGCGCCGTCCTCGAGCGGGCCCGCCTGGTCGCCGACGACACCCTCAACGGCGTGTTCCTCGAGCCGCTCCTGTCCGGCCGCTACCCGGCCCACGCCCCGGCCGAGCTCCTGCCGCCGGCCGAGCTGATCCAGGGCGGCGACCTGGAGACCATCGCCGCGCCGCTCGACTTCCTCGGCGTCAACTACTACCAGCCCATGCACCTGCGGCCCGGCGACCCGGCGAACCTGCGCCGGGGTGAGGAGGCGCCGATGCCCGGGATCGAGGGCGCCGTCGTCGAGTACCACCCCGAGGGCCTGGAGCGGACGCCGATGGGCTGGCTCATCGACCCGGAGGGGCTGTACGAGCTGCTGCTGCGGGTGTCCAAGGACGCGCCCGGCCTGCCGCTGTACATCACCGAGAACGGCTGCGCGGCCGAGGACTACGTCAACCCGGACGGGGAGGTCTACGACCTCGAGCGGATCAAGTTCCTGCACCTGCACCTGGAAGCGGCCGCCCGGGCGATCAGGGACGGGGCGACCCTGGCCGGCTACTACGTCTGGTCGCTGCTCGACAACTTCGAGTGGGCCTACGGGTACCAGAAGCGGTTCGGGATCGTGTACGTCGACTTCGCCACCCAGACCCGGATCCCCAAGGCGAGCTCGGCCTTCTACGCCGGGGTAGCGAGGGAGAACGCCGTGCCGCCGCTGCCCGCGGCCTGGCCCGCCTAACGATCCCCGACGCTGACCCCGACAGTCGCCGACGCTGAAGATCTGGCCGGTCGTAGCCGGTCAGATCTTCAGCGCCAGCCGGTTTCCCGGTCAGCCCTGGCCGGAGGCGCGGGCCCGGCGAATGCGCTCAAGGGCGCGGGCCACCTCGGCGGCCAGCGCGGAGTCCCGGCTATCTGACATAACCGAAATATCCGGAATGTCGGGCGCGCTTTTGGCGCCCGACATTCCGGATCCCGGGTCGTCGTCGCGCGGTTCCCTGGTCAGGCGGCAGTCCAGGCACTCGATCTGGTCGAGCCGCCTGATCAGCCGCACGCCGCCGCAGCCCGGGCAGCGGGTGAGGTCGGCGGCCGCGGCCGGCTGGCAGGCCGGGCAGATGAGGACCTGGTGCTCGCCGACGACGCCCCGGCGGTACGGGCTCGGCTTGCCCGGCTCAGGGTCGGCCTGCCGGGTGCCGCACCGGTAACACGGCATAACCCGGCATCACGAACGCAGCATTATCACGAGCGCGCTACGCCAGCTCGGCGAGGGCCTTCTGGTAGTCGGCGATGTCGCGCGCCTGCGGGATGGGGTTGACCACCTTCCAGCGCACGATCCCCTCCTTGTCGATGACGAACGTGCCCCGGACGGCCAGCCCGCGGTCGTCGTTGAACACCCCGTAAGCCTTAGCCACGGCGCCGTGCGGCCAGAAGTCGGCCAGCAGCTTGAACTGGAAGTTCTCCTGCTCGGCCCAGACCTTGTGGGCGAAGAAGGAGTCCACCGACACCGTGAGCAGCTCCACGTCTTCCCCGGCGGCCTCGGGGAAGTCTTCCCGCATCGCGCACAGCTCGCCGCTGCAGACCGGGCTGAAGGCCAGCGGGTAGAACACGACCACGACGTTCTTGGTCCCGCGGAAGCTGGACAGCTTCACCGGCGTCCCGTGCTGGTCGGGAAGCTCGAAGTCGGGGGCCTCGTCCCCGATCTCAACTGACATGCGTGAATCCCTTCACCGGATGATCCGCGCGGAAGAACCCGCGCGGGCGTCTGCCAGGTCTCAGTGTGCCACTACGGGGGCAGGCTGGAACCACGGGACCGTTCGCTAGGAAGGGCGGCGGAAACCGGGGACGACCGCGAGCGGCGCGCGCTGCTCAGCGGCGCGCCTTGGGTGCCACCAGTCTTGATCCTGACCAGTCGCGAGCGGCGGACACGCTCGACGTCTGGGCGAGTCCGGCGGTGGGGGCCGCCTCGCCGATGTCACTCGGCTCGACATGGCCGTCTCTGCCCGCCTTCGGCGTGAGGAGCCAGATGTACCCCCCGTCGGCCAGCGGGGTCAGGGCGTCGACCAGCGCGTCAACGAGGTCGCCGTCTTCCTCCCGCCACCACATGAGGACCACGTCGACGACATCTTCGTACTCCTCGTCGACAAGCTCGACGCCATCGATCGCCGTGATGGCCTGGCGCAGCTGCTCATCGCAGTCCGTGTCATAGCCGAGTTCCTGGACTACCTGGCCCGGTTTAATGCCGAGCCGCTCGGCCTGGCCGCGTTCATCCTGCGCCTGGCGCGCGGTCGCGCTCACTGACGTTCCTCCCGAATCCTTCCTCGCGTGCCGTCGGTCGCTGTCGGGCGTCCGTGGCCGCGTCTGTACTTCTTGTTGGGACAGTTCACACTGGGTCGGCCCCGCGCGCAAGTGGCAATCTGCCTTGCGCGGGAAACCGCTGCATTTTGTTGACCTTCTAGTAGTCGGTTCGACGTCCGCCAGCCACGCCCGCGGGCGGGCTGTTGATACGTACCGTAACCGGTAAGGTCTCATACCGCGAGCCACGCGTGGCCGTTCCGGCGTTTCGCAGCGTTTCGCGGCGCCGATCGGCACCGCGCGTGACCCATGTCACGGCCTGCGAGCAGTTACCGTTTGGTAGAGATGAAAATCAGGCCAAGACGTACGACGATTGGTCTGTACAAGCTAGTCGAACTACTCGCGGCCAACAGCCGCCGAATGCGGAAGGCGAGGCTACCCCGTGGCTTCCGGACGCCAGCGTTACTCCATCATCAGCGACGGGCTGCCCACGCAGCTGCCGGACATCGACCCGGATGAGACGCGGGAGTGGGTCGATTCCTTCGACTCGGTCACGCGCACCCGCGGCCGCGGGCGAGCCCGCTATCTCATGCTGCGCCTGCTCGAGCGGGCGCGCGAGCAGCAGGTCGGGGTGCCCGGCCTGCGCTCGACCGACTACATCAACACGATCCCGCCGGAGCGGGAGCCGTGGTTCCCGGGCGACGAGTACGTCGAGCGGCGCATCCGCGCCTACATCCGCTGGAACGCGGCGATCATGGTGTCGCGGGCCAACCACCCGGGCGGCGCCGGGGTCGGCGGGCACATCGCGACCTACGCCTCGGCCGCGTCCCTGTACGAGGTGGGGTTCAACCACTTCTTCCGGGGCAAAGACCACGGCGAGTCCGGCGACCAGGTCTTCTTCCAGGGCCACGCCGCGCCCGGCATCTACGCGCGGGCGTTCCTCGAGGGGCGGCTGTCCCAGCATCAGCTCGACGGCTTCCGCCAGGAGCTCTCGCACCCGGGCGGCGGGCTGCCGTCCTACCCGCACCCCCGGCTGATGCCGGACTTCTGGGAGTTCCCGACGGTGTCGATGGGCCTCGGCCCGCTGGACGCGATCTACCAGGCCCGGTTCAACCGGTACCTGCTGGCCCGCGAGATGCACGACACGTCCCGCTCGCACGTGTGGGCCTTCCTCGGCGACGGCGAGATGGACGAGCCCGAGGCGCTCGGCGCGATCGGGCTCGCGGCCCGCGAGGAGCTCGACAACCTCACGTTCGTGATCAACTGCAACCTGCAGCGGCTCGACGGCCCGGTGCGCGGCAACGGCAAGATCATCCAGGAGCTCGAGTCGTACTTCCGCGGCGCCGGCTGGAATGTGATCAAGGTCATCTGGGGCCGCGACTGGGACCCGCTGCTCGCCCAGGACCGCGACGGCGTGCTCGTCAACGCGATGAACTCGACTCCGGACGGGCAGTTCCAGACGTACAGCGTCGAGTCGGGCGCGTACATCAGGGAGCACTTCTTCGGCTCCGACCCGCGGCTGCGGAAGATCGTCGAGCACCTGTCCGACGACGAGCTGCGCGGCCTGTCCCGCGGCGGGCACGACTACCGCAAGGTCTACGCGGCCTTCAAGTCGGCCCGCGAGCACGTCGGCCAGCCGACGGTGATCCTCACCCACACGATCAAGGGCTGGACGCTCGGCAAGGACTTCGAGGCCCGCAACGCCACGCACCAGATGAAGAAGCTCACCGTGGCCGAGCTGAAGGAGTTCCGCGACCGGCTCTACCTGCCGATCTCCGACGCCGCCCTGGAAGCGGAGCTGCCGCCGTACTACCACCCGGGCGAGGACTCGGACGAGATCACCTACATGAAGGAGCGGCGGGCCGCGCTCGGCGGGTCGCTGCCCCGCCGGGTGGTCCGGGCCAAGCCGCTGCCGCAGGCCCCCGACTCCGTCTTCGACCAGTTCCGCAAGGGTTCGGGCAAGCAGTCGATCGCGACCACGATGGCGTTCGTCCGGATCCTCAAGGACCTGATGAAGGACCCGATGCTCGGCGACCGCTTCGTGCCGATCATCCCGGACGAGGCCCGCACCTTCGGCATGGACTCGATGTTCCCGACGGCGAAGGTCTACTCGCCGTTCGGCCAGACCTACGAGTCCGTGGACCGCAACCTGCTGCTGGCCTACAAGGAGTCGGAGAGCGGGCAGATCCTGCACGAGGGCATCAGCGAGGCCGGCGCCATGGGATCGGTGATCGCGGCCGGCACCTCGTACGCCACCCACGGCACGCACATGATCCCGGTGTACGTGTTCTACTCGATGTTCGGCTGGCAGCGCACGGGCGACTCGATGTGGGCGTTCGGCGACCAGCTCGGGCGCGGTTTCCTGCTCGGCGCCACCGCCGGGCGGACCACGCTCACCGGCGAGGGTCTCCAGCACAACGACGGCCACTCGATGCTGCTCGCCTCGGTCTCCGAGGCCTGCATCTCCTACGACCCGGCCTGGGCCTACGAGGTCGCGGTGATCGTGAAGGACGCGCTGCGGCGGATGTACGACACCTCGGCCGAGCACCCCGACGGGGAGAACATCTTCTACTACCTCACCGTCTACAACGAGCCCTACCAGCAGCCGCCGGCGCCCGACGTCGACGGCCTCGACGAGGGCATCCTGCGCGGGATGTACAAGTACGCGCCGGTCACCCCGCCCGCCGACAGCACCCCGCACGCCCAGGTGCTCGCCTCCGGGGTCGCGATGCCGTGGGCGCTGAAGGCCCAGCGGCTGCTGGCCGAGGACTGGGGCGTGGCCGCCGACGTCTGGTCGGTCACCTCGTGGACCGAGCTGCGCCGGGACGCGCTCTCCTGCGAGTCGCACAACCTGCTGCACCCCGACGAAGAGACCCGGGTGCCGTACGTCACGACCGCGCTCTCCGGTTCCGCGGGACCGGTCGTCGCGGTCTCCGACTGGATCCGCGCGGTACCCGACCAGATCTCCCGCTGGGTGCCGCAGGCGTCCCCGTACACGTCGCTCGGCACCGACGGGTGGGGGTTCTCCGACACGCGGCCGGCCGCCCGCCGGTTCTTCAACGTGGACGCGGAGTCGATCACCGTCGCGGTGCTGTCCGAGCTGGCCAAGTCGGGCGCGGTTGACCGGGCCCTTCCGGGCCAGGCCATCGCGAAGTACAAGCTGAACCTCCCGGTCAGCGAGTCCCTGGCTTAGTTCCTCCGGTCGCGATAGCCGGGCGGTTCCGTTACTCCGGGTAACGGAAC
>Ga0302314_10014006_pt1 | contig 13741 bp, 14 predicted proteins | sample III_Palsa_N2_3_FD_200533 | JGI IMG/M metagenome (GOLD analysis project Ga0302314, IMG submission 200533) | Peat permafrost microbial communities from Stordalen Mire near Abisko, Sweden - III_Palsa_N2_3 | ecosystem: Environmental > Terrestrial > Soil > Palsa > Peat permafrost | place: Sweden... | reverse complement strand
ACACCGCGGCGGATTTCGTCCGACGCAGGCGGCGCGGCGCCCCGAGGGTCGCGGTAACCGACGGCGGTCGCGGCCCGCTTTGCCTTTCGATTCCGATGCGCGGCTCGAAAATGGGATAGAACATCTGCGTGTACCAAGGCTCGTACCCGAGCAGCGGATCTTCCGGGACGCCGAAGCCGGCCGGATATTTCTGACTGATCAGCGCGGTGCCAAACAGCACATCCCAGAAGAACAGCAGAGCGCCGAAGTTACCGCTGTAGTGACCGACACCGTCACCCTCGTGCAGCGCGTGATGCGCAAAATGGGTGGCCGGCGTCGAGATGGTGCGCTGAATAATCCAGGCGAGCGGCTTCAACACCCGGTAGCGATAGAGAAAGGCGTCCCAGCGGACTTCACTGTGGGCACCGGCGGTCACGAGACCCTTGATCGTCGCATACCAGATGAAGGTCTCGCCGAAACCCAGGTAGACGAGCAATCCGGCGGTGTAGTGATTCGGAAAGAGGATCTTGTAGAAGAAGCCATTGCGCTCGGCCACGCGGATGCCCATGTAAGGCGCACTGTGATGTCCGAGGTGCAGGGGCCAGAGGCTCGGCGATGTGTGGACCGCGCGGTGGTACCAGTACTGGACCATGTCCTCGAAGACCAGGAATGCCAGGAACTGTACCCACACCGGCGTGCCGGCCAGCGTCCCGGCGGCGCCGGGAAAGAGCCGGGTGGCAAGCAGCGCCGTCAGGACCGCCACGACCGGGGGCACCAGCCACCTGGAAAGCGCGACGCTGCCGACATCGGCGATCCAGTCGTCGAGCGAAAGGTTTCGCACTTTGTAACGGTTCAGCGCGAGTTCGGCGAGCGAGAAGCCGATATAGATCAGCGTGCCGATGCTGAAGACTGTCAGGAGCTGGTGAATCATGGCGTTGCAACGTAGCGTTGCGCCCGGGCCCGGTCCAATGCCGGCTGGTTATGCGAGTGTGACGGCCGGACATGTCACCACCTTGTTATCGCACGTTATGGTGAGTCGGGTGGTCAGCTGCTGCTGCCTTTGAGTCCGGTGACCGTCGCGATCCCGGCAATGGTCATGAGCAATGACCCGAAGAGATGGAGGGCCGCGGTCGAGCAGGCCCAGAGGAGCCGATCCTGGCGCAGCATCGTGACGACCTCGGCAGAGAAGCTCGAGAACGTGGTGAGGCCACCGCAAAAGCCGGTGATGACGAGCAACCGCCACTCCGGCGAGAGGCTGTTGTTCAATGCGAAGAACGCGTAGGCCACACCGACGACATAGGCACCCAGGAGATTCGCGGCGAGCGTGCCGAGCGGCACGACGGAGGGTTGGGTGTTGAATAAGACTCCGAGGAACCAGCGCAGCAGGCACCCGACACTGCCACCGACACAGATCGCCACGACCGATTTCCACATTTTTGCGAATCTCCCGTAAGGGCGGTTGCTGATGCGGTCAGTGCTGCGACGGAAAGCCTTCGACGGCGCCGCACTCGAGTGCGACATCGAGCAGCTCGATGTCGGTGCTCACGCCGAGCTTCTGCCGGATCGTCGAATGATTGTTGGCCACGGTCTTGATGCTAAGGTTCAACAACAGCGCGATCTCCTCGTGGTTCTTGCCGCCGGCGATCATCCGGAAGATGTCGAACTCGCGCACCGACAGGCCGAGCGTAGGTGAGGCGCGGATGTCGGCGGCGACCCGTTCGAGGCGCTGCCGGACATCGGGGCTGAGCGCGACTTCGCCGCCGAGGACGCTGCGTACGGCATCGACCATCAGCAGCGGGTCGCTGCCCTTGGTCAGATAACCGTTGGCGCCGGCCCGCAACGCCTGGGTGGCGAAGGCGACCGTGTCGTGCATGCTGAAGACGAGCACCGGCAGCAGCGGCCAGCGCAGCTTGAAGCGACGCAGGCTCGAAAGACCACCGAGCCCCGGCATGCTCAGGTCGAGCAGCACGATATCGGGGGCAAGCTTCTGCAGCAGCACGTAGGCCTCCTCGCCGGAGGCCGCCTCGCCGATCACCGAGTAACCAGGCTCCTGCTCGAGGAAACGTCTGAAACCGGCGCGCACCACGGCGTGGTCATCCACCAGCACGATGCGCACTTCACCGACCATCCATCGCTCCTGTAGTAGTCGTCCCGACCGGCATCGATGCCGTCAGCAGCATACCGCCCGTGGGGTCCCATAGTATCTGCAGCTCCCCGCCCTGTGCCTCAACCCGCTCGCGCATGCCGGCAAGCCCGCTCCCGCCGGCGGTATCCGGCGGTGTTCCCGGCGGCACTCCGGACTCGGTGACCCGCAGACGGACCCGGGCCGCATCGACCTCGAACCGGATCGCGATCACGCGCGCCCGCGAGTGGCGCACGGCATTGGTCAGACACTCCTGCAGCAGCCGGTAGAGGGTGATGTTGAGTTCCGGCGTGAGCTCGTCGAGGGGGCCCTCGAAGTCGAGCGAGCAGCTGAAGCGGTCGGCCATCCGTGCCTGCCAGCCGCTGACGAGATCCTCGAGAGTGCCGCGCAGCCCGATGGTCTCGAGCTCGTGCGGCCGCAGCCGGGTCAGCATGCTGCGGGTCAGCGCCATGATGCTGTCGACGACCTCACCGACGCCGCGCGCGCAATCGACGACACCGGGGAGGACCCCGCGCGCTTCGCGCTCCATGTAGGCCGCGTCGACCTTGATCGCGGTGAGGCACTGTCCGAGCTCATCGTGCAGCTCGCGCGCCAGACGACGGCGCTCGTCCTCTTCGACCGCGAGCAGCTGCAGGTTCAGCGCGCGCCGCTGGTCCGCGGCCGACTGCAGGGCCGCGGCGCAATGGTTGAAGCTGTCGGAGATGTCATCCAGGTCCTTGACCCGAAAATGCGGCAGGCGCGTCGCGAGGGCTCCGGCCTGCAGCTGCGACAGTGCCGACTGGATCTGTCCAACGGGTCGCAGACCCCAGCGGACCATGAAATAGACCGCCCCGGCCATCGCGAGAATCACGAGGACCAGCAGCACCAGGTCCGACTCCGCGCGTTCCTCGATTTCACTGACCTCGGAGCGCGGATTGGCACTGACGCGCAAGGCACCCAGCTGCTCGCCGGCCCGGGTCAGTGGATAGCTGCGTTGCGAGTGCCCGCTGCCATCGGCGATCTCCGAGGCAAGCCAGCCACCCTCGCCGGCATCGACCGTGGTCATCGCGAGGTTCCGGCCCGCGGCATCCTGGAGAGTGATGCGGACATGCCGCAGCGGTTGCGATTGCCGCACCGCCGCCGCCGCGTCCGCCAGCGCCGCGGCCGCATCGGGTGCGGATCGCACGCGATCCTCGACACCGAGCAGCAGGGTCGTCAGTTGCAACGTGCCATCGGTTTCCCGATCCACCTCGGGCCGCACCGAACCGAGCGGCACGAGGACGCTGAGAAGCAATGCCGCGAGGGTCACGGCCGCGATGCCCAGCAACAGCCGGGTATGCAGATACATGTCGAATCTCCCACTCAATCGCCGGTGCGCTACACTGCGAATCGTGACCTATAAGAACATCCGGCGTCGATTCAAATTCGCGACCGTGATTGCGGTCATCGGCTGCTACGGCGCGGCCGCCTCCGATTCAGGGCATGACGCCGACCTCGCCGCGATTTCGGCATTCAAGGCGGGCTACCTCAAGGCCATCAACTCCGGCGACAGCGCTGCCCTTGCCGCACTGACGGACGAGGATCACGTCATGCTGGCCCCCGGCAGGCCGCCGGTGGTCGGCAAGTCGGCCAACGATGCCGCCAACAGCAACGCGTTCCGGCAATTCAACATCGTCGAGCACTGGATTCCGGTGGAGACGGTGATTGATGGCAATCTTGCCTATCAGCGCGGCGCCTTCACGGTGGACGCGACCCCGAAGGCCGGCGGCGCTACCCACGCCACGCGCGGCAGTTTCCTCAGGATCTACCGCCGGCGGGCAGACGGCAGCTGGCGGATGACCCGCGACATGTTCGGCACCAAACCCTAGCGCTGCGGCAGCGGCGGCGCCCGGCGGGCGTGGCTCGCCTGCTCATAGGAGTACGCGATTCCGATCAGGCCGGGTTCGCTGAAGGCGGTTCCGACGAACGAAAGCCCGACGGGCAACCCGTGCACGAGCCCCATCGGCACGGTGATGTGCGGATACCCGGCGACGGCCGGTGGCGAAGTGATGTCACCACCGACGACGTGATCGCCGTCGATGAGGTCGGTCACGAAGGCGGGCCCGACGGTCGGCCCGACGAGCGCATCCAGATGATCGTGCGCGAGCGCCGCATCGATCCCCTCGGAACCGGCACGCCGCCGCGCTCGTTCCCGGGCCTGGATATACGCCGGATCCGTCAGCGGGCCGGTGGCCTGGGCGGCAATGAGAATGTCCTGACCGAACCAGGGCATTTCCTGCGCGACATGTGCCGTGTTCCATTCGATGAGCTCGGCAAGCGAGTGCGGCGGGTTGCCGAGGCGCGCTGCGAGATTGCGGTTGAGTCCATCCTTGAACTCATACAGCAGCGCGAGGTGTTCATCGTCCGAGAGTTTGTCGGCATTCGGCAGAGGCACCGGATCGACGATGATGGCGCCCTGTGCCTTCAGCACCGCGAGCGCCTGTTCGAAGACGACATCGACCTCGTCATCGAACCCGGCGAACTGGCGGAGGACGCCGATGCGCTTGCCTTTGAGGGCGCCGGCATCGAGGAACTGCCGGTAGTCAGGCGGCGGTGCGCTCTTCAGGGGCGCGGTCGCGGGATCATCGGGATCGAACCCCGCGATCGCCGTCAGCAGGGCGGCGGCATCCGCGACGCTGCGCGCCATCGGGCCGGCGGTGTCCTGCTGGTCGCTGATCGGAATGATTCCCGCGCGGGACACGAGCCCGACGGTGGGCTTGATGCCGACCAGTCCGCTGAAGCTTGCCGGACAGACGATCGAGCCGTCGGTCTCGGTGCCGATGGCCAGCACGGCGAGGTCCGCGGCAACCGCGACGGCGGATCCGGAACTGGATCCGCAGGCGTTGCGGGCCGGGTCGTAGGGATTACGCGTGAGGCCACCGCGCCCGCTCCAACCCGAGCTCGAGCGGCGTGAGCGGAAGTTGGCCCACTCGCTCAAGTTGGTCTTGGCGAGGATCAGGGCGCCACTTTCGCGCAGCCGCCGCACGATGAAGGCGTCCTGTCGTGGCCGCGAATCGGCAAGCGCCAGCGAGCCGGCGGTGGTGAGCATCCGGTCGGCGGTCTCGATGTTGTCCTTGAGGACGACGGGAATGCCGAACAGGATCCCGGTCCGCGCCGGATCGGCATCGAGCCGGGCAGCCAACGCCGCGGCCTCCGGATTGATCTGAATGATGGAATGCAGTGCGGGCCCGTGGGCATCCAGGGAATTGATGCGCTGCATGTAGTGTTCGGCCACCGCGGTGACGGTGGTGCGATGCGCACTCAATGCGGCCTGCAGCTGCGCGACGTCCGGCTCGACGAAGAGGAAGGCGACCAGGACCGGGGCGATGTGCATGGTGCATTATATCTGCAGCTGATTTCGTAGCGGAGTGACTTGCATGACTTTTTCCCGCGAACCCCGTATCCACCCGGTGCCGATGGCCGCGTTGCGCCCGACTCAGATCACGGTCGGCATGCGCGAGGTGAAGGCGAAGCGCAAGGCCTGGCGCGAGCACCCCGATCGCAAGAAGGCGGACTTCCTGGGCAAACACATGATCCCGGTGGTGTGGGGCCCGAAGGACGACTACTACGTCGTGGACCATCATCACCTGTCCCTGGCGCTGCACCAGGAGGGCGTGAAGGTGCTCGCGACGACCATCATTGCGGATCTGCGCCGGCTGCCGAAGGCGGCGTTCTGGATCTACATGGATAACCGGGGCTGGCTGCATCCCTTCGATGCGCACGGCGTGCGCCGTGACTACGAGGACGTGCCGCGCCGGATCTGGGATCTGGCCGATGACCCCTACCGCAGTCTCGCCGGAGAACTGCGGACCTCGGGCGGCTTCTCGAAGGACACCACGCCCTTCAGCGAATTCCTGTGGGCCGACTTCCTGCGCCGGCGTCTCAAACGCAAACTGCTCGACGCCGATTTTCCGCGGGCGCTGGTCCAGGCCCTGAAACTCGCGAAGAGCGCGGAGGCCGACTTTCTGCCGGGCTGGTGCGGGCCGATCACCGGGTAGTCGGATTTGAATCCCAGACGCTTCGCGGATGCGGCCGATGTGCTGGCGGCCCTGTCGATTGCGGGCCTGCTGCTGCCGGAGGCGGTCGCCTATTCGGGCCTCGCGAACCTGCCGCCGCAGGCCGGTGTGATCGGGCTCTTCGCGGGCCTGATCTGCTACGGATTGATCGGCCGCAGCCGCTTCGCGATCGTCTCGGCAACCTCCTCATCGGCGGCCGTGATGGCGGCCGCGACGACCGCGATGGGTGCGACCGGCATCTCGACGCGGGTGCTGCTGGCCGGGGTCCTGGTGCCGTGTACGGGGCTCGCGTTCGTGCTCGCCGGCAGCGCCCGTCTGGGTGCGATTTCGAACCTGATCGCCCGACCGGTGCTGCGGGGCTTCGCGTTCGGCCTGGCGCTGGTGATCGCGGTCAAGCAGGTCCCGTCACTGTCCGGACTGCACACCCATAGCAGCGATTTCTTTGCCCTCCTCCTCGAGATCGTGCGGATCATTGCGAGCGCGAATCCCGCGGCCCTGATCTGCGGCATCGCGGCGCTCGCGGCACTGTTCATCCTGGAGCGCGTCCGGCGGGTTCCGGGCGCGCTGGTCGTCATCATCGCGGGCATCGCCGCCGCGGGTGTGCTCGCCGCGCATGGCGTCGAACTCGCAGGCGCGATCCATCTGTCGCTGGATCCGCCGCGGTTCCTGCGGCCGGATCATCTGAACTGGCCGCAGACGATCGAGTTCGCCCTGGCACTGATGTTCATTCTGTATGCCGAGTCGTACAGCTCGATCCGCACCTTCGCCCTGAAGCACGACGACCCGGTGCAGCCGAACCGAGACTTGGTCGCCCTGGGCCTCTCGAATCTGATTTCGGGCGTATTCCATGGCACCCCGGTCGGCGCCGGATATTCAGGCAGCTCGGCGAATGAGGCGGCGGGCGCCCAGTCGCGCGCGGCGGGACTGTTCGCGGCGGCGATCATCCTGGCACTGGTGCTGCTGTGCCTGCCCTACATCGAGCGCATTCCCGAGCCGGTGCTGGCGGCGATCGTCATCCACGCGGTCAGCAAGTCACTGCGCCTGGGCCCCCTGAAGACCTATTTCGACTGGCACCGTGACCGACTGATCACGATCATCGCGATCGTCGCGGTGCTCATCTTCGGCCTATTGAACGGCCTGCTGTTCGCGATCGCGTTCAGTTTGGCGATGCTGCTGCGAGCCTTGGCACGCCCGCGACTGGTCGAACTCGGCCGCCTCGGCGCACACGACTTCGTGAGCATCGAACGCTTCCCGAAGGCCGATCGGGCCCCCGACATCCTGGTCCTGCGCCCCGAAGAACCACTGCTGTTCGCGAATGCCGACCCGATGCTCACCCTCGCGCGCACCCGGATCCAGAACTCCCCGAACGTGAAACTCGTCGTGCTGAGCCTCGAGGAATCTCCGGACCTCGACGGTTCATCCCTCGAGAGCCTCTCCGAATTCAGCACCTGGCTGCACTCGCGCCAGGTCGAACTGCGTCTGGCGCGGCTCAAGGACGGCGCCCGGGACGCGCTGCTGCGCGCGGGCTTCGCGCAGCTGCCGCCGGCCGCGCTCGAATATTCGAGCGTCGACGACGCCGTCAGCGGTCATCCCTGCGCGGACCCGTAACATCGACTTGACCCCATACCAACCGGTTGGTATGTTTGGCCCATGGATCACCCCGCGCACGCCGCGACCCCACCCTCCCCGACCGCGGGCGCTCGTCAGAAGCTGCTGGCTTCGGCCCTCTCGCTGATCCGGGAGCAGGGATATTCGTCGACTTCGGTCGATGAGCTCTGCGGCAGGGCCGGCGTCACCAAGGGCGCGTTCTTTCATCACTTCAAGAGCAAGGACGCCCTGGCGGTCGCGGCCGCTAATCACTGGTCGCAGATCACCTCGGCCTTCTTCGCGGCGGCCCCCTACCGGCAGCACGATGATCCGCTCGCGCGGGTTCTCGGCTATCTGGATTTCCGCAAGGCAATCCTCCAGGGCGAACTCGCTGAATTCACCTGCCTGGTCGGCACGATGCTGCAGGAGATCTACGCGACGAATCCCGAGATCCGCGCGGCCTGCGAGGCGAGCATCAGCGGCCATGCGGCGACGATCGAGGCGGACATCGCCGCGGCAATGAAGCGCTACGGGATCCGCGGGCCCTGGAGCGCGGCGAGCCTCGCGTTGCATACCCAGGCGGTGCTGCAGGGGGCGTTCATTCTCGCGAAGGCGAAGGGAGATGCGGCGATCGCGGCGGCGAGCATCGATCACCTGCGTCGTTACATCGAATTGCTGTTCCAAACTACAAAACCGAAAAGGACGAAAGCCTCATGAGCGCGAACAACACGTACCTCGCAGTGTTCCTGGGCAGCAAGCAGAGCCAGCGCTCGAAGGACTGGTGGGCCCTCCCGGAGAGCGAGCGGCAGGCGAAGATCCAGGAAGGCATGGCCGCATGGGGCGGTTGGATGGAGAAGCACAAGGACTCCGTCATCGAGGGGGGTGGACCGTTGGGCAAGACCAAGCAGGTCAACGGGCGCGGTGTCGCGGACGTCACCAACTCGATGTCGGCCTTCACGCTGGTGCGGGCCGAGTCGCACGAGGCCGCCGCGAAGCTCTTCGAGAACCATCCGCATTTTGCGATATTCCCGGGCGATGCGATTGAGATCATGCCCGTCCTGCCCGTGCCGGTGCGCTAGGAGCAACGATCATGCCGAACACCGCCCGACTGCATCGCGTTCTCACCACGAATCCCGCCAAGATCTATCGCGCCTTCATCGAACCGGACGCGCTTGCCCGCTGGCTCCCGCCGAATGGCTTCACCGGCACCGTCCAGCAGATGGAGCCGACGGTCAGGGGCACCTATCGGATGTCCTTCCGCAACTTCACGACCGGCCACGGCCACTCGTTTCACGGCGAGTATCTCGAACTCGTCCCGGGCGAGCGCCTGCGCTACACCCATCGGTTCGATGACCCGAATCTGCCGGGCCTCGTGCAGACGACCGTGACGCTGAAGAAGGTCCCGGTGGGAACGGAGATAACGGTCGTCCAGGAAGGACTGCCGGATGTCATTCCGCTGGAAGCCTGTTACCTCGGCTGGCAGGAATCGCTGCGGAATCTCGCTCGACTCGTCGAGCCCGAAATCAATCAGTAGCGAGTGGCAAGCGCCGACCGGGCCGTAAGGGCCCGGTCCCGGCGGCGCTGTAGCCAATCGATCTGCGCCCAGCGACTCCGGGCAACATAGCGCAGCACGAGGGCGAGCAGCGCCAGGGCGCTTTCCAGCAGGATGACGGTCCTCAACTCACTGGTTGAGCGCGCGGCCAGCACGGCGACCGCCATGAGAGCAAGCATGACACCGATGGCCAGCAGTGCTTCGAGCCAGCCGAGCCCGCGGGTGATCATGAGGCCAAGGTAGGTGCTCAGGATCGTGCCGAGGACCAGCAGCGGCAGGCCGATCGCAAGCAGCACGACGGGCAGTTTCTCGTAGCTGCCGATCGCGATCAGCAGAACGAGCAGCACGGCGAGTCCGCGGCTGTTATACCGCCAGAACGAGCGCTCGACGCGCACGAAGAGCTGTGCCGGTGACCAGTCGCCCCGCAACCACAATGCGCGGCTGCGCTCCGCGGCCTGTCCCGCGATGGCGCCCGCGACAGTGCTGAAGACCGTCAGGTAATACAACCAGACGGCCGCCGAGTAGTAGCCAATGCGTGCCGCCAGGATCACCGGCAGCAGTTGCCCGAAGGCCAGCAGCCAGGGGTTCGCGGTGCCGAGCAGCAGATCGATCTCACGCCCGGTGACTCTCGAAGCGCGCGCACCCGATCGGCCCGTGGCGCCGGCACGACGCAGTCTCCCCGCCAGCGCTCGCAGCCGCGGCCACGTCAGGAACAGCACACTGAACGCAAGGAGGGTCACCGCGCACACCGTCACGTCCCATCTGATTTGCGCGTCGGGGTCCCGGATCTGTCGGACCGGGGCGAGTACCACGATCGCGATGATCGCGAGCCCCTTGAGGAATCCCGCGGTATTGCGCTGACTGGTGATGAACCACAGGGCAACGTAGAGCCAGCCGGCGAACAACGTCACGGTGCTATAGGTGAGCCAGAAGGTCTGGACCATCCCTGCGTGCGCCCGGGCAAGCTGCTCGGCAGTCGCCATTGCCGCATGTGGGCCGCTGGCTGTCAGGCCATAAACCGCCAGGACTGGCAACGGCAGCGCGACTATCAATAGAGTGATGAGGCCGCTCGCCAGCAACCTGATTCGTGCCCCCGGCAGCACCTCGGACAGGTGGCTTTGGGCCAGTCGGCCAAGCAGCAACGGCATCATTGCAGTGCCGAGATAGAACGAGGCGACGCCCGCCAGAACCATCGCCACCATGGATCCAGACTGCGGCAGCGTACGCACCATCACGTAGGCGGCAACGATCAGCACTGCACCGATCGCCGAAAAGATCCGCATGATCGGCGTGCAGGTGAAGTAGGTGTAAATGAGCCGCAGGACCGCCTTCATCGATGCAGCTCCAGGAAGATCTCCTCGAGCGCGAGCGACTCGACCTGCACGGTGCCCCCGATCTGTTCCTCGAGTTTCCGTTGGGAGTCTGCGGTCCAGTCCCGGGCAACCGCGATGGCACCGGCTCCGAACCGGCGCAGCGAGAGCATCCCGGGAATGTCGATCGACTCGGGCAGGCCCCCGGCGCTGTGCAGATGCAGGCGTACGATCGATTCCTTGAGTGAATCGAGATCCCCCTGCCAGTCGAGGCGGCCGTCCTTCAGGATCCAGATCCGATTCGCGAGGCGCTCGATGTCGGAAACGATGTGCGAGGAAAAGACGACCGCGCGGCGCTCATCGGTCGAGAGCTCGACGAGCTGCTCGAGGAACTGCCGGCGGGCAATCGGGTCGAGGCTGGCGACCGGCTCATCGAGAATAAGCAGGTCGGGCCGCTGGCCGAAGGCGAGGACGATCGAGAGCTTCTGCCGTTCTCCGACCGACATGCTCCTGATGCGCGCCCGCATGTCGATATTCCACTCGCCGCACAGGCGCGCGACGAGGTCGTGGTCCCAGCCCGGATAAAAGGCGGCGACGAGATTCAGCTGATCGTGGACCGCGAGGGGATCGAGGAGCTCATCCTGTTGCGGCACGAAGCCGATGCGCATCTTGATTTCGCCGGGCATCCGCCTGCTCGGATGGCCGAAGACCCGGACCTCGCCGGTCGTCGGTGGCGTGAACCCCAGCATGAGCTCAAGCAACGTCGTCTTGCCGGCGCCGTTTTTGCCGAGGACTCCGATGACATCACCGGGCATGACATCAAAGAAGAGATCGCGCAGGACCTGCCGGTCACCGAAGGCCTTGCCGAGATGCGCGGCGTGGATCGTCGGGCTGTTCATCGGAATCCTCCCATTTCTGATGCAGGGCCTTCGCGAGTTCGGGTTCGGTGATCTGCAACTGGCGGGCGGCCAGCACGGCCTGATCGAGCAGCGGATCGATCTGCTCCAGACGCTTCGCGAGCGCGGGGCGCCCGACCGATTGGCTAGCGACGGTCATCGGTTTGCCGCGATGACGTTCGAGGATGCCCTCGGCCTCGAGCAGGCCGTAGGCCTTCGAGATCGTCATCGGATTGACCGCATGCGCCTGGGCGAGATCGCGGATCGAGGGCAGCGCGGTACCCGGTGGCAGCTGGCCGCTTACGACCATCCGTCGGACCTGCTCGAGCAGCTGCCGGTAGATAGGCACGCCGGATTGGGGATTGAGTATGAACACCGTTTCGCCCGGACCACCATTCAGTGCATAAGTGCATTAGTACTATAATGCACTTAGACCCGGTGTCCAGTGAAAATCCATCGCACCGCCTATGATTTGCGCCGCGCGATGATATACTGTATGTACATACAGTATCACGACAACACCTATGAAACAAGCCTCCGCGGACGCCAGGCAGGACCGACCGATACGGGAACTGGAGGCCGAGATCACCGAGCTGTCGGGCCACCTGAACGCGGCCCAGCACCGTTTCCTTCTTCTGATCGCAGAGTACGACCGGCGCAACGGCTGGTCGTGCGGGGCGACTCAGTCGTGCGCTCATTGGCTCAACTGGCAGTGCGGGATCGACCTGGGGGCGGCCCGGGAGAAAGTCCGGGTCGCGCACGCACTCGGGAAACTCGACCGTATCAGCGCGGCGATGGCGCGCGGTGAGCTGAGCTATTCCAAGGTCCGCGCTATCACCCGCATCGCGACGGCGGATACCGAAGAGTTTCTACTCAACATCGCCCTGCACGGCACCGCGGCGCATGTCGAGAAAACCGTCCGGTATTTCCGGCGAGCCCAGGAGGCCGAAGAGCTTTCCCGCGAAGAACGCCAGCAGGCGACCCGCAAGCTCACCTACTTCTACCACGATGATGGTTCCCTGATCCTCAAGGGACGCCTGCCCGCCGAAATCGGCGCGCAGCTGATCAAGGCGCTGGACGCCGCCGTCGCGGATGACGAGGCGACGACGGACGTTTCCGCGGAAACGTCGCCGCAGGAAGGCTGGCAGGGCGGTATCTACTTCTCGGACGGCAAACGAAGCTCCTGGGGCGCGCGGCGCGCGGATGCCCTCGGTCGTATCGCCGAGAGCTTCCTGAAGCACGGCCTGGAAGTGCTCGCCCCGGGAGACCGCCAGCAGATCATCGTGCACGTCGATGCGCAGACCCTGCGCGAAGGCGGCGCGGGGCGTTGCGAGCTCGAGGACGGTCCCTCGATGGCCGCCGAAACGGCGCGCCGGATGGCCTGCGATGCCAGCACAGTCCATCTGCACGAGGACGAGAGCGGCGCGCCGCTGGACATCGGCCGCAAATCACGCACGATCCCCGCGGCGCTGCGCAGGGTGCTGAAATCGCGGGACAAGGGATGCCGATTTCCGGGCTGCCCGAACACCCGCTACGTCGATGCACACCACATCCATCATTGGGCACAAGGTGGAGAGACGAAGCTCGCGAACCTCGTACAGCTATGCCGCTTCCATCACCGCCAGGTGCACGAGGGACGGGTCGTCATCAAACGTCTGGATGACGGTGCCTTGCGCTTCGTGAAACCCGATGGAGGCGGCGCGTTCGAAAGCCCAGTCCCGGGCACGAAGAAGACCCACGCGGACTGGCGTCAATCACCCGTCACACGACACCCACCGGGCACCAGGATCAATGAGAATACGGCCCGGACACGCTGGCGGGGCGAGCCCATGGATTACGATCACGCGATCCATCTATTGATGCTGCGGCGGGGCCGCGGCAGGAAACCGGAGACTCCATCATGATTCTGGGTCTGAGAACCACGATTTACCCGGCCCCCGACCTCGAGGCCGCCAAGCGCTGGTACAGCGAAATGCTAGGCTTCGCGCCCTACTTCGATGAGCCCTTCTACGTAGGGTTCTCGGTCGGCGGATTCGAGCTGGGCCTGGTCCCCGATGCCGTTCCAGGTACTACGGGCCCGCAATCCCTTTGGGAGGTCGCCGACATCGAAGCGGCCTACTCACGCCTCATCGGGTTGGGTGCCTCCGCGCTCGATCCGATCACCGAGGTCGGTGGCGGCGTCAGGGTCGCGGCCGTCGTCGATCCCTTCGGGAATCGCTTCGGCGTGATCAGTAGAGGCC
>Ga0302314_10014005_pt1 | contig 13742 bp, 14 predicted proteins | sample III_Palsa_N2_3_FD_200533 | JGI IMG/M metagenome (GOLD analysis project Ga0302314, IMG submission 200533) | Peat permafrost microbial communities from Stordalen Mire near Abisko, Sweden - III_Palsa_N2_3 | ecosystem: Environmental > Terrestrial > Soil > Palsa > Peat permafrost | place: Sweden... | reverse complement strand
TATCCCCCCTCACCGTGTGAACCGGTCAACATCACCGTGCCGAGGTCCTAGTCGAACCCTCAAGCCGTTTGAGACAGATCGACTCCGGCGGCGGCGCCGAACCAGGCCAGTGCCGGGTGCAGTCCGACCACCTCACCCACGATGAGCAGAGCCGGTGATTCCAGATTCGCGGCGGCCGAGGCGCCGCGAATGGTGGCGAGAGTGGCGGTAATGACGCGCTGCTTCGGCGTCGTCCCCTGCGCAACGATGCCGGCCGGGAGGGCGGGCGATGCACCGTGTTCCACAAGCTTTGCCACGATGTGCTCCAGGCGCGCGAGTCCCATGTAGAACACGGCCGTGGTCCCCGGCGCCGCCAGAGCGCGCCAGTCAGGTTCTGCGCCCGGCTCCTTGCCGTCACCCTGCGCATGGCCGGTCACGAAGGTCACGCTATGCGCGTGGTCGCGGTGCGTTAGAGGAATTCCTGCGTAGGCGGCGCAGCCGGTGGCCGCGGTGATGCCGGGTATCACCGAGAAATTGATTTTCGCCGCTGCCAGGGCCTGCAACTCTTCTCCGCCGCGCCCGAAGATGAAGGGGTCACCCCCCTTGAGGCGTACGACGCGCCTGCCTTGATTCGCGTGCTCGATCAGCAGAGTGTTGATTTCCCCCTGAGTGCTGCCGATGTTGCCGGCAGCCTTGCCCACGCAAATACGCGCCGCATCGCGTCTTGCCAGATCGAGTACCGCGGCAGGCACCAGCCGATCGTACAAAATCACATCGGCGTCCTGCAGGGCGCGCAGCGCCTTCAGGGTCAGGAGTTCAGGATCGCCGGGACCGGCTCCCACCAGCGTCACTTCGCCGGCGGCAGGAGGGGCGGTGGAACTCGCGGCCAGCAGTTGTTGCGCGATGCGCGATGCGCCTTGGATGTCGCCTTCGGTGAAGCGCCGGGCGGCCGGCCCGTCCACGATAGCCTCGAAAAACCGCCGCCGCTCGTCGGTATCGCGAAGCTTCAGGCGCGTGCTCGCGCGCAGCGCCCGCAGCCACGACGCCAGCTCGCCTATCCTCTTCGGAATCATCGCTTCGAGCCGTGCCCGCAAGCGGCGCGCCAGTACGGGCGATGCACCGCCGGTCGAAATCGCAATCATGACGGGGTCGCGGTCGATGACTGCGGGCACGATGAAACGCGAGGCTTCTCGATCGTCTACCACATTGACCGGAACGTTGCGCGACTCGCTCAGCTTGGCGATCCAGCGATTCACGGCGCGGCGCGAGGTCGCGACGATGACCAGGCGCGCACCGTCCAAATCGTCGGGAACGAACTCACGAACGGCGAGCTGCAATTGACCTGCAGCGGCGCGCAGCATGAGTTCGGGCGCGATCACCGGCGCAACCACGGTAATCGATGCGCCGGTGCGCTCCAAAAGCGAGATCTTGCGCATCGCTACTTCGCCGCCGCCGACGATGAGCACTTTTTGCCCGTGCAGATCGAAAAAGACGGGAAAATAATTCACGGCGTAAATCCTCGGCGCACCATCCTCTATGTCCGCTCCTGTTTCGGCGCGGCACACCGTTGACGGTTACCGCAGGGGCGCGCGTGCCGCCGCCATCTGGCGGCGCGGATGCAGTCCACACTCGCGCGAATCGCTGCGTTCCCACCACCAACGGCCGGACCGCTCATCTTCGCCGGGCTGCACTGCGCGAGTGCATGGCGCGCAACCGATGCTCGGAAAGCCGCTGTCATGCAGGGTGTTGTAGGGCAGTCGCTTCCTACGAATGTACTCCCATATCTCATTCTCCGACCACTCGAGCAGCGGACTCACCTTGTGCAGGCCGTATACGCCATCCCATTCCACGGGCGCCGCCAGGGCGCGGCTGGCGGATTGTCCCCGTCTGATGCCGGTGACCCAGGCGCTGCGCCCGGCGATGGCGCGGCGGAATGGCTCCACCTTGCGGACTCCGCAGCAGCCGCGACGCTGCTCCAGACCGTCGCGGAAGCCGTTAATGCCGTTCTTGCCGACCCAGCCCTCCAGGTCTTCGGTCTTGGGATAGTAGATGGTCAACGACCGCCCGTAGCGTTGCTGTAGTCGTTCAATGAGATCATAGGTCTCGGGGTAAAGCCGCCCGGTGTCGATGCTGAATATTTCGATTTCCGGGTCGATTTCCGGCATCGATCCCCAAATCAGATCGGTGAGAACGATGGATTCCGAGCCTAAGCTATTGGCATAACACACATTTTTGAACTCCGCCACGGCGTGCCGGAGTTGTGAAATGCTGTTCTCTGCGCGCTCGCGCAGGGCCTTGGAGAGGTCGGACACTGAAGGAATCTCGGCGGTTTCGCTCAAGGACTGGGTGGGAAACTATAGGGCCGCCCGTGGCCGGATAAAACGAACTAGAGCGCATGAGGACATGCGCTTTAGTGATGACGATGGCAGCGAGGAGCGCAGCGCAGGCGGCTTTAACCTTATATCCTATGACGACGACCACTACGACAAGGCCAGCCTGGCATGAAGTTCCAGCAATTGCGCTACCTGGTCGCCGTCCATGAAAACGGCCTGAACATCACCGCGGCCGCGCGGCAGTTGCATACCTCGCAACCGGGGGTCAGCCGTCAGCTGAAACTGCTGGAGGAGGAACTCGGCTTCCAGCTGTTCGAGCGGGAGGGCCGCGCGCTGACGCGGACCACCGACGCGGGCGAAGAAATTATTTCGCGCGCCGCCAGTATTCTGCGGGAAATGCACAACATACGGCGCACTTCTGCGGATCTGCGCAAGGCCGATGGCGGCACTCTGTCGATCGCCACCACGCACACCCAGGCCCGTTATGTGCTGCCGCAAGTGATTCGCGCCTTCAGGCTCAAATATCCGAAAGTTCGCCTGCACCTGCATCAGGGCACCTCGGAGCAAATCGCGGAAATGGTGGCGCGGGACCGCGTCGATTTCGCCATGGCCACGGGTTCGGATGAGCAATTCCCGCATCTGGTGCGCCTGCCGGTATATCGCTGGCATCGGGCGGTGGTCGTCCCGCGCGGCCATCCGCTCGCGTCGGGCGGCAAACTGACGCTCAAGAAGCTGGCTGAGTACCCCATCGTCACCTATGTGTTCAGCATATCGGGCAGATCCTCGCTACCCGCGCTGTTCGAAACCGCCGGCCTGTCGCTCGACGTGGCGCTGACGGCGCGCGATTCGGACGTGATCAAGACCTATGTACGCATCGGCTTGGGGGTGGGCATCGTGGCCCGGCTGGCCATCGACCCCGCGACGGACGGAGATCTGGTCATCATCGATGCGGCTCATCTCTTCGCAGGTCATACAACCTGGATTGGATTCCGGCGCGGCGCGCTGCTGCGTGCCTATATGTATGAATTCATCGAGCTGCTTGCCCCTCACCTGCCCAAGAAATTGGTGCGGGAAACCGAAAAGCTGGAGACCCAGGAAGAAGTGGACCGCATTTTGGGCGATCTGCAGATTCCGCTTCGCGACAAACCTTAAAACGCGATCAGCTTGGCGCCGACGAGCAGCAATATCGCGGCGAGCAGAAAGCGCAGCAGCGTCTCGGGAACACGGCCGGCGAAGTGGCTGCCGAGGTAGATGCCCGGCAGGGACCCGCACAGCAACGACAGCAACAGCGTGAAATTCACACTGCCGAACAGCCAGTGGCCCAGGCCTGCGACCAAGGTGAGCGGCACGGCATGCGCCAGATCCGAGCCGACGATGCGCGACGCTTTGAGCTGCGGGTACAGAAAAAACAGTGCCGTGACGCCGAGCGCGCCCGCCCCGACGGAGGACGCGGACACGAGGACTCCGAGCAATGCGCCTGCCAGGATGGTGTAGACAGGATGACGCGGGGGCTGGGGGCTTTGCGCCTTCGATAGGCGGCGCAACTGTGTGCGCAGCGCGAGGGCCGCGGCCGTGAGCAGCAGCGCCACACCCAGCGTGGTGGTGATGATCTTGGAGCTGCCGATTCCGTGGGTGAAGTGCTGCAAGCCGAAGAGCGTGAGCGCGGCTGCCGGAAGACTCCCTGCGGCGAGGAGGTAGGTGATGCGCCATTCGACACGGCCCTGCCTGGCATGCACGTAGGTACCGCCCGCCTTGGTGATCGCAGCATGCAGAAGGTCGGTGCCCACGGCGGTCGCCGGGTGAATGCCGAACAGCAGCACCAGAATCGGCGTCATGAGCGAACCGCCGCCGACACCCGTGAGCCCGACAATGGCCCCGACGACGAACCCGGACAGCGCTTGTGCTGGGTCGATCATGCAGCCACTATAAAATGGCACACGGGATCGAAGTCCGTTTTTCTCACGGACCTGAAGCGGGCCGGCGCTTCAGGCGCTGGCAGGTGTTTCCCGCCGGCGGGTTTGCAGCTTGAATGGCAGCCCCGCGTCGTTGGAGGGCTGATAGGCCTTGGAAAATGTCGACAGCGCCTCGGCCGCGCCCTCGAGGTCGGCGTCCGACAACTCGAAGCTATTGAATCCGCAGCGCGCCAGCAAAAACAACTGATCCCGGCGCACATACCCCGTGGCGCGCAGCTCGCCGCTGAATTTCCACTGCTCGCGCAGTACACGCGCTTGGGAGTAGCCGCGCCCTTCACTGGGTCCGGAAAATTGCGCACCGATCAGCTCGAGCCGCGAAATATCGGGTGCCAATGATTCCACCTTGTCCGCCGGCTGCAGCACCACGCCCAACCGTCCGCCGCGTGCCATCCATGCGGCGCGGTCGCTTTGCCATTCCGCGAAAGTCAGGATCAGCGCCGATTCCGCGCCATCCCCGGCCTCGGCGCGGTACGACCAGTCATCCGCGACGATTCGGCCGTCACGCAGCAATCGGCGCGGCATAGACTCTTTCCTTAAATGGTTTCACGCCGATACGGCGCACCGTATCGAGGAAGCGTTCATCCGGGCGCCGCTGTCCCACATATACCTCGAGCAAGCGCGCAATCGTCTCGGCCACATCGGTCTTGGCCACGGATGGGCCGATCACCTGGCCCAGGGACGCGTCCGCGCCCGCGGCGCCGCCGATGGTGATTTGGTACCACTCCTCGCCGCTCTTATCCACGCCGAGGATGCCGATGTGTCCGACATGGTGGTGGCCGCAGGCATTCATGCAGCCCGACATCTTGATCTCGAGTTCGCCCAGATCGTAGACATAATCGTAGTCGTCGAACCGCTCATTGATGAGCTTGGCTACATCGATCGAGCCGGCATTGGCGAGGCTGCAGAAATCCAGGCCCGGACAACAGATCATGTCGGTCAACGTGCCGATGTTCGGGGTGGCGAGACCGGCTTTTTCAAGGATCTGCCAGAGCTCGAAAGTCTTGTCCTGCTCCACATCCGCGAGCAGCAGGTTCTGCGTGTGAGTGACCCGCACTTCTCCGAAGCTGTAGCGATCGGCAAGATCGGCGACCAGTTCCATCTGCGCATCCGTGATGTCGCCCGGGGCGACGTCAGGTTTCTTCAGCGACACATAGACGGCCCGGTAGCCCGGCACTTTATGCGCCGTCGTGTTGTAGCGATACCAAGCACGGAACGCCGTGCTTTTCCCGGCAGCGGGCTCGCTGTCCGCCAGGCTTCGATAGGCGGGCGGATCGAAGAATCCGCTCAGGCGGGCGATTTCTGCATCATCGACGCGCGGCCCGGCTGCTCGCGTCGATTCCCATTCGGCTTCCACGCGCCTGCGGAATTCCTCGAGCCCCAGGGAGCGCACCAGTATCTTGATGCGGGCCTTTTGCAGATTGTCGCGCCGGCCTTCCAAGTTATACACGCGCAGTATGGCCTCTAGATACGTCAGCAGGTGCTCGCGCGGCAGGAACTCGCGTACTACCTGGCCGATGATCGGGGTGCGGCCCAGGCCGCCCCCGGCCAGAATTTCAAAGCCCAGTTCGCCGCTGGGGCTGCGCACGATGTGTACCCCTACATCGTGCACCAGCGAGGCGGCCCGGTCCTGTGCCGCCCCCGTGACGGCAATCTTGAATTTACGCGGCAGATAGGTGAATTCCGGGTGGAAGGTCGACCATTGGCGAATGAGCTCGCACCACGGGCGCGGATCCTGAAGCTCATCGGGGCTGACGCCCGCCAGGTGGTCTGAGGTCGTGTTGCGGATGCAATTGCCGCTGGTCTGGATGGCGTGCATCTCGACTTCGGCCAGTTCGGCCAGGATATCCGGAACCTTCTCGAGCTGCGGCCAGTTGTACTGGATGTTCTGGCGCGTCGTGAAATGCCCGTAGCCGCGATCGTAGCGGCGCGCAATGCTCCCCAGGGCTCTCAGTTGCCGCGACGACAGCAGTCCATAGGGGATTGCCACGCGCAGCATCGGGGCATGCCGCTGGATGTACAGGCCATTGCGCAAGCGTAGATGGCGAAATTCCTCGTCGCTCAGTTCACCGGCCAGGAAACGGCGCGTTTGATCGCGAAATTGTGCGACGCGTTCCTTTACGAGCGCTGTGTCGACTGTGTCATACCGATACATAGACCGTCACCATACGTCCGGCGCCCTTGGGCCGCCAATTACCGGAAAGCATTAGCTCATGACGTTTCGTCCTGTGCAACACGCCTGTCAACACCCTGGCCAATAGCGGCCGGCAGGCCCTGGACGCCGAACGGCGCGTTGCCTTGGCAAAACCGTGATTGGCTCGGCAGAGGAAATCGACGGTTACGGGCAGCATCCCAGAGAATCAACTAGGGGTCCGCATTGGCAACTGATCTCACGGAAGTCATGGTCGCGCCGGACACTTACCATGTCTCGCCCGAACCCATGCTCTTGGTCGCCGAATTGCACGGCGCGCTTGCACTCTGCCTGCACGATGAGGGGCGGGCGGTCGGCGGGCTGCTGCATCTGCGTTTCAAGGGCGGTACCGGCCGTCCCAGCGACGTGACGGACAATACTCTGAGTTCGGTGCTGGTGGTGCTGGACCGCTTCAAGCGCGCGGTGCTCGGTAATGCCGCTGATGCCGACGAAGTGCAGGCGCGCATCCTCGCGCATGCTTTGCCCCCGACGGATGCCGGGGAGCCTAGCGCCACTCTGGTCGATTTGATTCAGGCCGATCTCGCGGATGGGAAAATCGCGTGCGGCACTCAAACCATGCGCAGGACCGAGACTTTGCGCGTGTGCTTTCAGCCGTTCGAGGGCCGGGTCTGGATTTGCGGGCCGTCCGACTTGCGAGCCATGCCTCGAGCACGCCGCTCGGAGGGCTGACTCCCTCGCTACCTGTCGATCTGAGCTTCATTGTAGAATTTGGCCATGCGACTGGTCGTTGTTCTGTCAGTGATGTGTCTGACATCCTGTGCAAGCGAAAAACTTGCGCAGTCGCCGCCCGCGGGCGTGGATTTCAGCGGAACATGGAAGCTCAACGAGGCCGACAGCGACGACGCACAGCGCCTGATCGCAGCTCAATTCAGCACTCCTACCACCGACCAGAGTACGTCGCCCTCGGGTGGACAAGGAGGCGGCCGGGGTGGCCGCGGGCAGGGTGGCCCGGGCGGCATAACGAATCCCGGCGTCGCGGCGGGTCCGGCCATGCCGTCGGTCAGTGCCCTGAATGAGGGGTTACGCTGGCCAGGGAAGCAGCTGCAAATCAAGCAAGTCGCCGCGGTAGTGGCCTTTACCTCCGACGGCGTGAACCGCATTTGCCAGCCCTCAGGCGGAAGAGCCCACAGACACCAAGACGATCAGGATGGCGATTCATCGGGACGCGAGCCACCCAGCAGACGCGACCCGCCTCCGCCTCACTGCGCCTGGGAAGAAAAGACTCTGATTGTTCGAGGCGGCGATCCCGACGACGATCGTCCGCCGTTCGAAGAGCACTACAGCCTTTCCGACGACGGGCAGCGACTGGTAGAGGTGGTGAGCTTCAGGGGAGGCCGCTCGAGCGGATTCACCATGTCGCGCGTATGGGATCGCAGCAAATAAAAAAGCCGGGCATTGATTGCCCGGCTCTTAGGTCCCCATGCCTTTTTGCGGCGCTGTTCTCGCGCTCTGGCGATGATTGGTCTTTTTTACTTCCCTAGAGTCCTATTGCGTTCCGGCAACACTCTAGCTCCGTGCCGCCGCCGAAGCTAGTCCTATTGCAAAGAAGTGCAAAAGAATTGTGTAGCACAAAACCAACAAGTGACGGCGGCCGATGGCGGGTTGCGCTGCGGCCGCCTCGACATCGCGTATTCTTGCTGCCATAAATCGCAAAGCGGGAGTTCCAGTTGTGGCCAAGGTCTCGAAATCCTCCATTCCATCCACGACCGTCCGTACTCGCCGGGCTTATTTTGATTGTAAATTCGGGCAGTTACACGTGCGCACCGCCTTTCCGGGCACCGGCGGCTTCGATGAGCAGGTGACCTTGTTCTGTCTGCATCCCATGGATGAGTCGAGCCGCACATTCGGCCGATTCTTGGCGGATATTGCCGACGTGCGATCGGTTTATGCTCCTGATTTGCCGGGCTACGGAGAATCGGACTCCTCGCCTGCGCGCAGTATTGCGGATGCCGCGGCCGCGATTTCCGATCTGGCCAAGGATCTGCGGCTGCGGCAGATCGATGTGCTGGGAGTTCAATACGGAGCTGAGGTTGCCGTGGAGCTCGCCGTCTCGCAACCGGAGCTCGTGAGACGCTTGGTGCTGGCCATCGTTCCGGCTGCTGAGCGACTGAGCTCGGTCAAGCAGCCCAGGCTGGTGGTCGATGTGGCCGGCTACGGAGCGGATCCGTTCGGCGCCGGCTCGCAGGCGCTGGCGAAGCAGGTCAACGCATTCTTGCGCGCCCGCGCCTGAGAAGACTCATTGAGACTCAATAAGTACATCAGCGAAACGGGGGTCTGCTCGAGGCGCGAGGCGGACAAGTGGATCGATGCAGGCCGCGTTACCTGCAATGGCAACCTCGCCACCTTGGGAACCCAGGTCGGCGAGAGCGATGTGGTATGCATCGACGGGCAGCCGATCGGCGCCAAAAAAAAGCAGATCTACATTGCTCTGAACAAGCCGGTGGGAGTTACCTGCACCACCGAGGCCCACATCGAGGACAACATCATCGAATTGGTGGGGTATCCCGAGCGCATATTTCCGATCGGGCGATTGGACAAGGACTCGGAGGGCCTCATCCTCCTGACCAACGATGGCGATATCGTCAACGAGATACTACGGTCCGAGAACAATCATGAGAAGGAATACGTCGTGACCGTGGATCGCCCCATCACCGATCTTTCACTGAAGATGATGGCAAGCGGCGTCAAAATCATGGGTGAGCTGACCAAACCCTGCAAAGTCGGCCGCATCGATCAGAAATCCTTCCGCATGATTCTCACCCAGGGACTGAATCGCCAGATCCGCCGCATGTGCTCCGCTCTGGGCTACAAAGCGCAGCGGCTGCAGCGCGTGCGCATCATGAACATTCACCTGGGGACGCTGGGTTCCGGACACTGGCGCCACCTGACCGATGCCGAGCTTGCCGGCTTGCTGCCGCGCTGAAGGACCTAACCCGACCGCAGCGCAATTGCGGCCAGACCTTCCGACCACTGCCTCGCGCTGGTGACTCGCCAGTCAGGATCTTCGGCCCTGGTTGCCAGCCAGCGAAAAAAATCATGGTGTTGATGAGTCCAGTAGGCGTGGCTATACAGCACGCCGCCCGCGCTCGAGTCGACGGTGAAGCGCCTGCGAAACCCGAAACTTGCCCAGCCGTGCGTACAGCGTATCCGAGGTGAATTCTCCGCCAGCGCGAACTGATTGGGACCGACTTGCAGGCGTAAGCGTCCCCCGTGGCCATAAACGCAGATATTCGGCTGCGAGGCGCGGATCAGCGCGACGCCGTGTACCAGCGCCGGCGGCGTGTCGCAGGCAGTCCACGTTCCGCCGAGCGCATGCCATTGCAGCACCATGCTCTGGCGGCGGAAATCGATCACCGCAATGGTCGTGGCGTTATCTGAGGTCATGCTCGCAGCATGCAGCATTCATGGGGCGTGGCTGGGTGTATCCGCGAAGGCTTGTTGCACGACGTTCGCGGTCAGAAGCTGCGGCAAGACGACAGGTTCGGACGAACCGGGTTTCGAGTTGTACACCACATAGAGCGGCACACCGGCGCGACCAAAAGACGTCAGCGCACGAGTGATGGCCGGGTCTCGATTGGTCCAGTCCCCTTTCATCAGCGTGACGCCCTTGCTGCGAAAGACCTCCTGAACCGCGGAGTCCGCAAAGGCATTGCGCTCGTTGACCAGGCAGGTCAGACACCAGCTGGCGGTGAAATTCACCAGTAGCGGCTGCCCGGCCGCGCTGAGCTTGGCGACTTCGGCGGCATCATAGGGTTGCCACTGATTGACGGCATGCGCACCGCCCGCGGATACGCTGGGTGAGGCCGCGGCCACGTCGGCGAAGCGCACCGGCAGAACGCAGGCGAGCAGCACGGCCAGCGCCGCGGTCACGAGCGCCGTCACGCGTCCTCCCGTGGAGGTGGACTTGGATTTTTGGTAAGCCCAGGCCGCGAACGCGATGAGGATGGCGCCGGCCAGCGCTGCGCCCAGCCCGAAGGACGAGGTCTGTTGGGCCAGCACCCACAGCAGCCATGCCGCCGACGCATAAATCGGAAAGGCAAAAACTTGCTTCAGAGTATCCATCCACGCGCCCGGCTTCGGCAGCGCCCGGCGCATCCAGGGCGCGAAGGACAGCAGCAAGTAAGGCAGCGCCAACCCGAACCCTAAGGCCGCGAAAATGCCCAGTGCGGCGATTGTTGGCTGCGTGAGCGCCGCGCCCACCGCAAATGCCATGTACGGAGCGGTGCAGGGTGTTGCCACCAGGGTCGTCAACACGCCGGTGAAGAAGGAGGCTCGATAGCTGTCGCCCTGGGTGAGACCGTCGCCGACGCCCGCGAGTCCGCCGCCGACCTCGAAAACGCCGGACAGGTTCAGGCCCACGGCCAGCAGCAGGTACACCAGGAAGGTCACGAACAGCGGCGACTGCAGCTGAAAGCCCCAACCGATCTGTTCACCGCCCGATCGAAGCGCCAGCAGTACGGCGGCGAGGCATAGCATGGAGCTGATGACGCCGAGGGCGAACACCACGCCTTTGGCGCGCACCGCGGCGGGATGCTTCTTGGCCTGCTCGACCAGACCGATGGCTTTGATCGACAGAACCGGGAACACACAGGGCATCAAATTGAGGATCAAGCCGCCCAGGACAGCGAAGAGCATCAGAGCGGGCAGCGATGCACTCGTATTGTCGGGGGCGCTTGCGGCGGCGGTTTGCGCATCGCCTTTGCTATTGGTTTGGCCGGCGCCCGCACCGCTGAAGTTTGCGGCGATCTCCATGGGCACGGTCACCGTGTCGCCGCCGGTTTGTTCCGTCGCCAGCAGCACGCCGCGAACGGTGCCCCCTTTGGGTGGCTGATAGCCCAGCTTCATATCGAGTTCGACGGCGTTCTCACCGCGTGACAGAGTCTGCGGGGCGGCGTACTCGATGCCGCCATCATCATAGGGAAAAAACGCCAACGATTTTATCTGCGGCAGAGTGGTGCCCCACTCCTTACCGAGCGTGATCACCAAGCGGCCGTTGCGGATCCGAGCCGTGGTCGCGGCGAGTTCGGCGCTGGGCAGCTCGCCGCGCGCGGCCGTGAACAGCGCCGCATCCGCCGGATCGGCGCCGGCCTGCGCGTTGACCGGCAGCTTCAATTGCAGGCTGGCATCTTCCGGAATGCACACATCGGAACAGACCAGCCAGCTGGCCTTGGCCGACAGCACCACCGGCGCACCCACCGGCAAGTCCTTGGGCGCGGTTATATTGACCAGATGCACGGCGTGCTTGGCGTAGCCGTAGTTCACCAGAGGTGGAATCTCGAAACGATGCGGAGTGGTCCAGACGATGTCGCCCGCCTTGAATCCCGGCGGCAGCTGCCAGGTGAGCTTGGTGGCCTGGCCGGAGTCGCCCGGATTGCGCCAGTAGGTATGCCAGCCGTCGCGAATGTCGAACTCCAGGGCGACCCAGAACGACTGGCCCGGTGCGATTGCGCTCATCTCGCTGACCAGCCGGGCTTTCACATTGTCAGTGGCGACGGTATTCCCGGTGAGTGCAAAGGCGGCCGGAGATGCCAGCAGCAGACCCAATAACAAGTACTTGAACGTGCGCATAATCGTATGTTACCGAATTAAACGAGGCAAAACTCTCAAGGCGGGCGGGCTGTGGATCACCTCACACATACTCAGCCATACCGCTTCATGGACGCATCGGCTAATGTAGGCGTCCCTCACCGATATCACCCATGCAAGAAAACTACGTAGATCGTATCCTCAAGGCAAAGGTATACGACGTTGCCGTCGAAACCGCCCTGGACGCCGCACCGCGGTTGTCGCGCCGCCTGGACAATCGCATCTGGTTCAAACGAGAAGACCTGCAGCCGGTGTTTTCGTTCAAAATTCGCGGCGCCTACAACAAGATCGCGCATCTGTCGCCGATCAGCGCGCAGCGCGGGGTCATCTGTGCATCGGCAGGCAACCATGCTCAGGGAGTCGCCTTGGGGGCCCGCACGCGGGGCATCCCGGCCGTCATCGTCATGCCATTGATCACGCCGGACATCAAAGTGCAGGCGGTGGCCGACCTGGGCGCTGAAATCGTGCTGCACGGCGACGATTACGATCAGGCTTACGAGCACGCCGTCGAACTCGCGCGGGAGCGAGGAATGGTATTCGTGCACCCCTTCGACGACCCCGACGTGATCGCCGGACAGGGCACCATCGCCATGGAGATCCTGCGCCAGCAGCACGGCGATGCCATCGACGCCATTTTCGTTCCCGTGGGCGGCGGCGGCCTGATCGCCGGCATCGGCGCCTACGTAAAAGCGCTGTATCCGCGCATCAAGATCATCGGCGTGGAGCCGGAAGATGCGGCCGGAATGTACGAATCACTGCGGGCGGGGAAACGCGTGACCCTCGAGCGGGTGGGCATGTTCGCAGACGGCGTCGCGGTGCGGCGCGTGGGCGAGGAGACCTTCCGCCTCGCCAAACAGTATGTGGATGAAATCATCCTGGTGACAACGGATCAGATCTGCGCCGCCATTCAGGATATTTTCCAGGATACGCGCTCCATTGCCGAGGCATCGGGCGCCCTGGCGGTTGCCGGCATCAAGAAATACGTGGCCCGTGAAAATTGCACAGCCCGCAGCTTCATCGCCATCAACGGCGGCGCCAACATGAATTTCGACCGGCTGCGGTATGTGTCCGAACGCGCAGATCTGGGTGCCCAGCGCGAGGCATTGTTCGCAGTGGAAATTCCGGAGGCGCCCGGTTCCTTCCTGCGTTTCTGCGAACTGCTGGGCCGGCGCAGCGTCACCGAGTTCAACTATCGCTACGGGGATTTGAAGACGGCGCAGATATTCGTCGGCGTCGCACTGACACGGGGCAGGGTTGAGCGCGAGGAATTGCTGCAAAGCATCTCGGCCGCGGGCTTCGCCGCACACGACATGACCGACAATGAAATGGCCAAGCTGCACGTGCGCTACATGGTGGGCGGCCAGCCGCGGGACCTCGCCGACGAACGCCTGTATCGATTCGAGTTTCCCGAGCGTCCCGGCGCGCTGCTGAAGTTTCTGCAGGCCATCGGCACCGCCTGGAACATCAGCCTGTTTCACTATCGCAATCACGGCTCGGATTACGGGCGGGTTCTCGCGGGAATCCAAGTTTCCGCGGAAACGCGCACGGACTTTCTGCTGCATCTGAACGAGCTGCATTACGCTTATACAGAAGAGACGGATAACGCGGCTTATAAGATTTTTCTGGGCGGCTGATGAACGGGGCGGCGCTCGTCGGCGCGAC
>Ga0302314_10014004_pt1 | contig 13743 bp, 12 predicted proteins | sample III_Palsa_N2_3_FD_200533 | JGI IMG/M metagenome (GOLD analysis project Ga0302314, IMG submission 200533) | Peat permafrost microbial communities from Stordalen Mire near Abisko, Sweden - III_Palsa_N2_3 | ecosystem: Environmental > Terrestrial > Soil > Palsa > Peat permafrost | place: Sweden... | reverse complement strand
TCGCTTCTGGACATGTCCGTCACGCCGCCAACGTCCTGCGCGGGCTGTGCGGTCGCGGTTTCGGTGGTTGCAGGCTGGTTTTGCGCCCATGCGTGTCCAACGACAAGGACGGCTGCGCAGGCAGCCACGAATCTAAGCGTTTTCATGTTGATTTCTCCCAAAAGCCAAAGTCGGACCGGTCAGCAAACGACTGGCCGAAAAAGGCGATATCGGGCAGTTCATCGCTTGAGCACCGTACAGCCCGGATCGCGTGGGGTCATGTTGCGACGCTGTTATGCAGAACGCCATCGACGCAAGATGAAGAAATCGTTAACGCGCTTCACTTGCCGGCGCAACGCGATTGGAATTGGACGCGATATAGAAGAGTTAGGGTCGCTAACGATCTGCAGAGGTGCGGGACGGCCAGGACTTAGTACGATTCCGCCAGCGATGGCTTGGCGCCGGCTAGCGCGCGAGGAGAGGAAACAATCGTCGTGGGCGTTTCTGATACTGAAACCAGCGCACCGGCCAACGTCGCGCCGGGGTGCGCAATGAAGGACGAACCGCTCACAGCTGCGAGCGGTTCAGAACGCGCTTACCTTTTGCTGTCAGATGGGCTTACCCGCTGCAGGCCTGCCATCGGCGGGTGTTGCGCGGTCCTCGGCACCGTGACGCAATCGCAGGCTGCATAGTGCTGCAATAAAAAGCGCTACCGCGAGAATCACCAAGCCGTTCATGGGGTTGCCGGTCGACTGCTCGATCAGTCCCATGACTGTCGGTCCCACGAAGCCGCCCAGCAGGCCGCATGAGTTGACCAGCGCGAGCCCGCCGGCCAGTGCCGGGCCGTTAAAGCGCGACGACGGAAACGTGAAGATGATCGACTGCACCACAAAGAACATGAACGCCGACACACATACGCCGAGCAATCCGATGACCGGTGTTGAATACGCGGCGATCACGAGGCCGGCCGCCATCACGATCAGCCCGCCGGTCAGGATCTGCCGGCTGCGGGAAGACGTGTTGGCAAAGCGCGGCAGCGTCGCGGCGCCGATAGCCGCTGCGATCCAGGGCAAGGCCGTCAGCACGCCGATAGCGAAGGGAGAAAAATGTCCCGACGCGCCAATGATGCCGGGCAAAAAGAAGATGGTCGTGTAGATGGTGAGCTGGTGGCAGAAATACACGAAGATCGCGAGCCAAACTTGTTTGTCGCCGATCACGCTGCGCAGCGAGTGGCTGCCGCGGCCACCGCTTGCCTGGCTTTCGCGTTCGGCCGCGAGGCGGCGCTCAAGCCCTTCAGCCTGTTCCTTTGATAACCATCGTGCCGACGCAGGTCCATCTGGCAGCACCTTCCACACGACGAACGCCAGCAACACGGCCGGCAGCCCTTCGACCACGAACAGCCACTGCCAGCCGTGCCATCCGAGCAGTCCGTCGAGCTCGAGCAATGCACCACCAAGCGGTCCGCCGACAATGTTGGCCAAACACACGCCGAGCAGGAAATAGCCCGTGGCGCGCGCCCGTTCCTCGCGATTGAACCAGTAGGTGAGGTACAGCATCACGCCCGGAAACAAGCCGGCTTCGGCGGCGCCAAGCAGCAGGCGCAATACGTAGAACGAGGTCTCCCCACGCACGAACGCCATGGCGATGGAGAGCAGGCCCCAGGTGATCATGATCCGCGTGATCCACATGCGTGCGCCTACCCGATGCATGATCAGGTTGCTCGGGATTTCGAGAAGCGCATACGACAGGAAAAACAAGCCTGCGCCGAGGCCATAGGCGGCAGCGGACAGGCTTAGATCCACACTCATGGAATGCTTGGCGAGCGCAATATTTGTGCGGTCTAAAAAGCTGATCACATAGACGATCACCAGCAGCGGCATCAGCTTGCGGATCATCAACCGCGTGACGGCAGCGTGCGCGAGCGGCGTGGCGGGTTGCGGTTTTGTTTGAGGTCTGGACATGGAGAACTCCGATCAGGATCGACGCAACGCCAGGCGCCCGGTGAACAAGCGTTGAGCGCCTGGGGTGCATGGGGCGTGCACATCTGGACATCGGCGAAGCGGCCGCATGATGCAAATGTCGCCGCAAATGTTTTTTCCTTCGATCTTCATCGTCTTTGTCTCCTACCATTTTTTTGTTGTTGAAAATGTGAAAGGCCGGTGAAACCCGGCTCAGAAATTCACGTTGTCGGCACCCTTGAGTCCGAGCATGGCGCGGGCTTCGTGCGGCGTAGCGACCTCGAGCGACAGCCCTTCGATCACCTGCCGGATCTTGCGTACCTGCGCCGCACTCGATTCAGCCAGCTTGCCCGGTCCGATCCACAGGGAATCCTCGAGACCGACACGAACGTTCGCGCCTTGCGCGACGCCTAACGTTGCAAGCGGAATTTGATTGCGGCCGGCGCCGAGAATCGACCAGACGTAGTCCTTGCCGAACAGTCGGTCGGCGGTGCGGCGCATATGCATCAGGTCTTCCGGATGGGCGCCAATACCGCCGAGCAAGCCGAATACGCTCTGGATGAAGAACGGCGGTTTGGCGAGCTTGCGTTCGACGAAATGGGCCAGGTTGTAGAGATGCGAAATGTCGTAGCACTCGAACTCGAAGCGAGTCCCGTTCGCGCCGCACGAAGTCAGGATGAACTCGATGTCCTTGAACGTATTCTTGAAGACCAGGTCGCGGCTGTTGGCGAGATGCTCGCGTTCCCAATCGTGCTTGAGGTCCTTGAAGCGGTCGAGCATCGGATACAGGCCGAAGTTCATCGAGCCCATGTTCAGCGAGGCTATTTCCGGCTTGAAATGATGGGCGGGCCGAAGCCGTTCCTCCACGGTCATGTGCGGACTGCCGCCGCTTGTCAGGTTGATGACTGCATCGGTATTGGCCTTGATGCGGGGCAAGAATTCGGAGAACACGGCAGGGTCTTGCGTTGGCCGGCCGTCCTTCGGATCGCGAGCGTGCAGATGCAGGATTGCGGCGCCGGCTTCTGCGGCGGCGAGCGCGGCATCGCCTATTTCTTGCGGCGTGACCGGCAGGTACGCCGACATGGACGGCGTGTGAATGGCGCCTGTCGGCGCGCAGGTAATGATGACTTTGCGGGTTGAGGCCAAGATGAATTCCTTTACGAATGAGGAGTGATTCAGCGCGTCAGAGCATTTCGACGTTGCCGCACACGGAGATCGATTGGCCGGAGATGCCGCTGCCGCCTGGCGAGCACAGGAACAGCACGGTTGCCGCGATTTCTTCTTGCGTCGTCATGCGGCGCAACGAGATTTTTTCCAGATACTTCGCTTCCATCTCGGGGTAGGACAAGCCGAGCTGCTCGGCACGAGCGGCAATCACGCGCTCCATGCGCGGCCCGCGCACAATGCCCGGCTGGACCGCGTTGACGCGGATGTTGTCCGGCCCCAGTTCGATCGCCAGGCTCTTGGTAAGGCCGATCAGCGCCCACTTGGTGGCGGAATAGGGCGTACGGAATGCATAACCGAGTCTTCCCGCCACGGAAGACATGGCGATGATCGAACCGCCATGCACGGACTTCTTGAGCAGCGGCACAGCAAGGCGCGCGAAGTAAAACTGCGCGTTGAGGTTGATCGCGACGGTCTGCTCCCACTGCTCCACATCCATCTCATCGATACCGCCAGTCGGGCCAGCGATCCCCGCGTTATTGAGCAGCACATCGAGGCCGCCGAGCTTGCTTTCGACGTCGGCGAATACGCGGGCGACAGCGGTTTTATCGGCGACGTCGGCGTGCGTGGTGGAAATGGCTTCATTGGCCGGGTCCGAGCGCAGCGCGTCGAGCGCCTGCTGGCTCGCGTCGCAGACATGCACGCGTGCGCCCGTTTCGGCGAAGGCCCGGGCGATGACCAGGCCGATGCCCGAACCGCCGCCGGTCACGAGTACGCGCAAGCCCGAACGCGGTTGAAGCATGCTTAAAACGCTCATTGTTATTCCTTTCAGTCATGACTCGGGCAACGTCAGGCAGCCTGATGTTGCGCTCATTAATTAGTGATCCTGATAGTTTTGCAAGCTGCGCTGTGTTCCCAGGTCGCCTGCATTCACGGCGAGAACGCACCTGCGCGCGCCATATCGTCGATAAAGCTAACTGTGATGTGTGATCACACTTGCGAGCAAGTTTGGTCGCTGCCGGGAAGAATGTCAACGCGCAGTGACCTAGGGAAAACGCTAAAGGGCGCAGGATGGAAAGGCCCTGCGAGGCGAATGGTTGCGTCGCCCAGTGGGCTGATTCGATCGGTTATATTCGCTAAGACGCCCAAGCAGCTTCAAGGCTGGCGTGACGCAGCCGCTCAAGACCGTGAGTACAAGAAAATGCGATCGCTAATTCGACACTACGCCTGGTGCTTGCTGGTATCGATATCAAGCCAGCCGGCGCTTGCCGACGACCTGCGCAGTAACCACGGAAACGATCCGTTTTTCCAGATTTCCAAAGCAATCCCTGAATGCCCAATTCCTCTGGGACCTTTGGAGACGGAGCAGGAATGGGTGAGCGAAGCGCATTACCGGATCGAGCGCGGCAATAGCTGCTGGGTGGAGGGGCGGTGTCGTTTGTCGAATTCGTATCGCTACGATGCCGAGATAGCCGAAGCGGTTCAGCGTCGGCTCAGTATGATCAATATCGCCATGCATTGGCGCGAACAATCATCGTTATGGTTGTTGCTGCAGCGCAGGTTTATCTACGTGCAAGGTTGCGTTTCGCCGGCTTTCAACAAAGACGAATTCCTCTCCGAGCTGGCGAAAACGGCGGATGTCGACAAGGTCATCGACAACACGATCACCGATCCCAAGACGAAGCCCTTACCGTATCCGCCCTCGGCGCCGTAAGTGGAAGGCCAGTAAAGGAGGTGAAGATGAAGGTCAAGCGAATAGTCGCCAACATCGGCACGCAAGACTTGGCTCAAGCCCGCCGGTTCTATCAGGACGTACTAGGTCTGGACCTGCTGATGGATCACGGCTGGATTCAGACCTTCGGTTCCGAGACAGCGATGAGCGTCCAGGTCAGCGTGGCCTCGGAGGGCGGGTCCGGCATGCCGGTGCCGGACCTGTCGATTGAAGTGGACGATGTGGACGCCGCTTTCGTTCGCATGAAAGAAGCGGGTTTCCCGATCGAATACGGGCCCGCCGATGAACCCTGGGGTGTACGGCGTTTCTACGTCCGCGATCCGTTCGGCAAGCTCATCAATGTTCTTGCACATATGAACCACAAGCCTTAGCAAAGACCGCGGCCTTGAACATCAAACCGCAAAACCGCAAAACCGCAAAACCGCAAAACCGCAAAACCGCAAAACCGCAAAACCGTAAAACCTAATACCCCGCCGGCACATTCGACTTGTTCCCTGCCAGCGGTGAGCCATAACCACCGCTTTGCGTGTTATTGGGCAAGCCGTTGATCAACTGCGCACGTGGATCGGTGGGATTCAGGTTCATTTCACCCGCTTGCTGATTGCCGTGCGTCGGATATTCGCTGCCAAGCGGCGCGTTCGGCATCAATTTCGGACTGTTAGCCGGTGCAAGCATGTTGTCGTTGGGGCTCAAGCCCGTGCTCATGGTTTGCGCATGGACCGCCTGAGTGGCGAACGACGTAACTAGCACTGCTGCAGATACTGATAAAACGCGTTTGAACGTAACAATGATGGTCATGACTGAACTCCCTAAATGAGTGGGTTTTTCGTGTCCTTGTCGTCTTGTCGCGTCACTCGAGCACGCGTTTTTGTCGTGTCAAAAATAGGTCAAACAGTTGCGATCACACTTGCATGCGCGCGTCGCGTCACTTGTTTGCTTTCTTAAGCTTAGCCGCACGTTTGGGCCGTTCATCGATAATTTTTGTCCGGGTTTTGTTCTTCAGCTTTTTCCATTGTTTGCATTCGTCCTTGGTTCGCAAGCAACCTACGCAAAGCCCGGTTTTGCCATCGAACTTGCAGATACTGATACAGGGCGACTCCACGGCCATTACAAATCCATTGCGCGTACGCTTGATTTAGACCTTCCAAATCTCGCACGATGCATGCCCGTGGACCTAAAACATAATCTGGATGGGGACAATAGGCGCGCCACATGCTGTGCATCATCGTGCAACCGGAGATCAGACGATACCGAGTGCTAAGATTTGGAACTTTCCTTCCGCTCGTTGCACTGTGCCCGACAAACCGGCTTTTGCTTGACGACCATGCAGAAACCTCTTTTGTTTTCCACGCTGAGCCAGCTCGAGTTCGAGCGGGCCGTGCTCGGACGCGTCGTTGCAGGCATGCCGTTGCGCGAGGTGCTTGAGCACGTGGTTCATCGAGTGGAAAACCGCTCTGAACAGCCGTTGCGCGCCTCTGTGCTGCTTGTTGATGCCACGGGGAAGCGCTTGGTCCACGGCGCCGCGCCGAGTTTGCCTGATGATTACAACCGCATCGTGGATGGCCTCGAATTCGGGCCGCTCATGGGGTCGTGCGGGGCGGCGGCGTTCCGCGGCGAGCCGGTGATTGTGGAAGATATCCAGACCGATCCGGTTTGGGCGGCATTTCGCGATATTGCGCGACAGTTCGACCTGCGCGCCTGCTGGTCCATGCCCATCCAGGCGGCCGATGGTCGGCTGCTCGGCACCTTCGCCAACTATTACTCGGTCCCGAAAACGCCATCGCGCGAGGAACTGGACGACATTGCGCAAGTGGCGAGCATCGCGGCGCTTGCCATCGAGCGCCATGCGAGCGACCGGGCATTGCGCGAAAGCGAGGAGCGTCTTCGAATCGCACAGCAGGCGGGCGGGATTGGCACCTTCGAGATATTTCCGCATACCGGGCGGTTGGCGGTGTCCGAAGAACTTTGCTGGCAATGGGGTTTGACGCCCCGTCATGAATACCATCTCGACGACCTGCTGGAACTCGTGCATCCCGACGACCGCGACCGCGTACGCGCTGGCCATCTCGACATGCCGACCGGTGCGCTCGATTATCTGGAGTACCGGATTCGCCGCCCGGACAACGGCGAGGAGCGCTGGATGGCGCGGCGTGGCGAAGCGATTGCAGACAGTGCGGGCGGTTTGCGTTATCTCGGCGTGACTTACGACATCACCGGGCATAAGCGCTTTGAGGAACGCCTGCGTGTCAGCGAGGCGCAATTGCGGCGCTTGAACGATTCGCTGGCCGCCGAAGTCGATGCCCGCACCCGCGAGCGCAACAGCATCTGGCGCAACTCGCGCGACCTGTTCATTGTCGCGAGCAGCGCGGGCTTGCTGCGTGCCGTCAATCCGGCCTGGACCGATATTCTCGGCTTTCGCGAGGACGAGCTGATCGGCAAGTCGTTCGCGGAAATCGTTCATCCCGACGACGTGGAAGCTACCGAAGCGGCACTTCTTTCGGCAGCCCGGTCGGGGCTGGTGCGGTTTGAGAATCGCAACCGCCATAAGGACGGCTCGTATCGATGGGTGTCGTGGGTCGCAGCGCCAGAAGGCGACGCGCTCTACGGCAACGGCCGCGACGTCACCAGCGAAAAGGAAACTCAGCGAGCGCTTCAACAAACCGAGGAAGCGCTGCGCCAGGCGCAGAAAATGGAAGCGCTCGGGCAGCTGACGGGCGGGATTGCGCACGATTTCAACAATCTCCTGCAAGGCATCACGGGGCCGCTCGAACTGATCCGCCGATACACCCAGCTCGGCCGGACAGACGACATCGACCGGTTCATTTCGATGGCGACCGGTGCGGCAAACCGGGCGGCATCGCTCACGCATCGGCTGCTGGCGTTTTCGCGGCGTCAGCCGCTCGACCCGAAGCCGGTGAACGCCGACGAACTGCTGCATTCCATCGACGATCTGCTCAAGCGCACGATGGGCGAAGCGATCGATACGCGCGTGGTGCCGAACCCGCACCTCTGGCTCACGCGCTGCGACGCGAACCAGCTTGAAAACGCGCTGCTGAATTTCGCGATCAACGCGCGCGACGCCATGCCGGAAGGTGGCCGCCTGACGCTTGAAACCGGCAATGTGGAACTTGGCCACGACTTCGCCGCGCGCCATCCGGATGTCGCCCCGGGGCCCTACGTGGTGGTATCGGTGTCGGATACGGGCGCGGGCATGCCGGCCGACGTCAAGGCGCGCGCCTTCGACCCGTTCTATACGACCAAACCGCTGGGTCAGGGCACGGGGCTGGGTTTATCGATGGCTTACGGGTTTGCGAAGCAGTCGGGCGGGATTGCGACAATCGACAGCGCGCCCGACGCCGGCACCACGATCCGGCTGTATCTGCCGCGTTTTTCGGGCGATCCGGGCACACAGGAAATCGCGACCGAACTTAACGACGCGCATCGTGCGGCCGGACGGCACGCGATCCTGGTGGTGGAAGACGACGCGTCCGTGCGTGAACTCGTGTGCGAGATCCTGCGCGACCTGGATTATCAGGTGCTCGAAGCTTTCGATGGCCCGTCCGGATTGACCATCCTCAATTCGCATGCGCGTATCGACTTGCTGGTGACTGACGTCGGGCTTCCCGGGCTGAACGGCCGGCAACTGGCGGACGCCGCGCGGGCGACGCGGCCCAAGCTGAGAGTGCTTTTTATGACGGGTTACGCCGAAGCGGCGACCCGCACGAATGGTTTCCTCGATACGGGTATGGAAATGATTACCAAGCCGTTCACGCTCGAATCCATGGCGAGCCGGATTCGCAGGATGGTCACGCTGGGCCTGACGGACGACTAGCCGGGACGATGTGGCCCGTGCTCCCGTAAAGACTCCCCTTACTTTTCCCGTAAAGGCTCACCTTTGGGCGTAAATGGCATGCCCTTTGCTCATACATGTCGACGTTCCTTCGACACCCGAGCTGCCGGACACCGGCTCGTGGCACTTTAGACTCGGAAAACGTGCGCCCGCACCGCGATCCTGCCGGGATGGGCGGGGTGCGTTGCTGCCTTTGATCCCCGCTGTCCATTACGTCCTTACGCCGTCATTAATGAGAACGATGTCATGAATCCAGATCCCGTGCCCCGTCGGCCGTCGACCACGGTCTTGCCGCCCGAAGGACCGGGTTTGCGGGCGCTGACATCGTTAATTACCAGTGTGGTGGTGATTTGCGTGTTGTATTTCGGCCGCGCGGTGCTGATTCCGATCATCCTCGCTGTTTTGTTGAGCTTCCTCGTCGCCCCGTTTGTGGACTTGTTGCGGCGGCTGAAGTTCGGACAGGTGCCGTCGGTGATCGTGGCGGTGCTGGTGGCGTTGTCGGTGCTGACCGCTGTTGGCGCGCTGATAGGCGCCCAAGTCGCGCAACTGGCCGGCGATCTGCCGCAGTATCAGGTCGCGGTGGAGCGCAAGATCGACGCCGTGCAGCAGAAGACCATCGGCCGGGCCGACGCGTTTCTAGGTAAAGCGGCGACGGCGCTCAAGCGCCTTTCTCCGAATCGCCAGGATGAGATTCGCAAGAACGAAGAGAATCCCGCCGCGTCTCCCATCGACTCCCCGATGCCGGTCGAAGTGCACGAACCGGCGCCTTCGCCCGTGGAGCTGGCGCAGCGATTTTTATCGCCGGTGATCAGCCCGCTGGAAACCACCGGCATCGTGCTTGTGGTCGCCATCTTCATCTTGTTGCAGCGAGAGGACCTGCGCGACCGGCTGATCCGGCTGTTCGGCTCACGTGACCTGCATCGCGCGACCACCGCCATGGACGAAGCCGCGCGCCGGCTGTCCCGCTATTTTCTCGCGCAGCTTGGCATCAACATGGGCGTGGGCATTGTCATCTCGATCGGGCTGGCGATCATCGGCGTACCCGGCGCGTTGCTGTTCGGTGTGCTCACCGGCTTGCTGCGTTTCGTGCCGTACGTGGGTACCTGGATCGCGGCGTTGCTGGCTGTGTTGTTCGCGGCCGCCGTCGGACCCGGCTGGTCGATGATGATCTGGACCATCGTCCTGTTCGGCGTGACCGACGTAGTCGCGGGGCAGGTGGTCGAACCGCTGCTGTATGGGCACAGCACGGGCCTTTCGCCTTTTGCGGTGATTGTTGCGGCGATTTTCTGGAGCTGGATCTGGGGACCGATCGGACTGGTTTTATCGACGCCGCTGACCTTGTGCCTGGTGATTCTGGGGCGGCATGTGGACCGCCTGGAATTCCTCGACGTGCTGTTCGGCGACCGTCCAGCACTGACACCAGCGGAGAATTTTTATCAGCGGCTACTGGCCAACGATCCTGATGAAGCGCTTGTACAAGCCGAGTCGCTGCTCAAGGAGCGTTCGCTCAGCGCGTATTACGACGAAGTGGCGCTGGAGGGTTTGCGGATTGCGCACAACGACGTGTTGCGCGGGGTCGTGACCACGGACCAGTTGAGGCGCATCAACGAATCGGCGATGGATATTGTCGAAGGGCTCGAGGAGGTGGAGGACGTGGTGATGGCGGTCAGGCAAGAAGAGGAACCGCCGGCCAGTCTAGAGATGTCCGATCGCGAAGCCGGCATTGTGCATGAAACGCCGCCGTCTCGCTTCGATGCCGCCCGCGAAGGCCATACAGCGTCGGTGCTGTGCATTGCCGGGCGCGGGGTGCTTGACGATCTGGCGGCGACTATCGCGGTGCAACTGTTTCGCAAGCATGGCCTGGGCGCGGATATGGCGCCCTATGATCGGTTTTCGCGCACGCGCTTTGACGAGATCGATTTGACGGGCGTATCGCTGATTTGCGTGATTTCGTTCGATGCCGCCGAGTCGCCGCCGTATTTGCGTAATCTGCTGCGGCGTCTGCACCAGCGGGCGGCCACGGCTGATCTGATTGTGGGTTTGGTGCTGCCGAACAGTGCGCTGGAAGGCGAAGCCGTGATTCGCAAGACCTCGGCAGCTACGTCGTTCAAGGAATTGGTCGAGGCGTGTGTGGCGGCGGCTCGGCGGCAGTCCACCGACGGCATTTCGTGGGAGGGGCTGAATCCACCCGACGCGGTTGTGTCAGGAGAGGTTGAGAGCGCCAAGGGGAAGGCGCCCGTGGTTCCGGTGCTGCGGGGGGCTTGAGGGTTTTTTGCGGATCCGTTCGCGCCGTGGCTGGCGGTTGCCGGCCTGTCATGCGGTCGCGAACGAATCAAACCTAGACCTAACCCTTCTAGCGGTTTCCGTCGAACAGGTCGTTCAACATGGTGTCGAACGCGGCTTGCGCTTCCTCCAGTTCCTGGAGCGCGGCATCGAAGGTCTGCAATGCCATCTGCGACGGCCGGCCGTCACCATCGGGCGGAAAGTGTCCCTGCAACGCCGTAAACGCGGTCTGCACCTGCCGCGTGGCATTGACGATACGCTCCATCGCCCGCGCTTCTTCTGTTCGATTGTGTTCAGCCGTCATCGGAGTCTCCGTTCTAACAACCCCGATAGTACCAACGGTTGCCACCTCAGGCACGCGCTCCGCTTTTCGACTCACACGCAGACGTTACTGCGACGTCCAGCCGCCATCGATCTGCAGCGCTGCACCGCGCATTTCATCGGCGCCTTCCGAGCACAGGAACACGGCCAGTTTGCCGATCTGTTGCGGCGTAACAAACTGCTCCGACGGCTGTTTCTCTCCCAGCAACTTCGAGCGAGCCGCATCTGGCGAAATGTTGTCGCGCGTCGCGATATCGTCGATCTGCTTCTGCACCAGCGGCGTCAGCACGAATCCCGGGCAGATCGCATTCACCGTCACGCCCGTGCGCGCGTTTTCGAGCGCGGCCACTTTCGTCAGGCCGACAATGCCGTGCTTCGCCGCCACGTAAGCCGATTTTCCCACCGACCCGACCAGCCCATGTGCCGACGCAATATTGATCACGCGACCCCAGCCGCTGTCGCGCATCTTCGGCAATGCCACACGCATGGTATGAAAGGCCGAGCTCAGGTTGATCGCGATGATCGCGTCCCACTTGTCGACGGGGAAGGTATCAATCGTCGCCACGTGCTGAATGCCCGCGTTGTTCACGAGCACATCGACGGCGCCGAATTGCTCGATGGCGAAGGCGATCATTGCTTCGATCTCAGCGGACTTCGACATGTCCGCGCCGTGATGCACCGCCTTCACGCCGTGCTGTTCGATTTGTGCGATGGCGCCCTGGATGACAGTGGCGTCACCGAAGCCGTTCAACACGAGATTCGCGCCGGCTTGCGCCAGCGCGGTAGCGATTCCAAGGCCGATGCCGCTCGTCGATCCGGTGACGAGCGCGGTTTTGCCGGCGAGCGGTGCTGCTGCGGATGAGGTCATGGGGGAAGTCCTGTGGGAGAGGAATAGGGAAGGGGCTGCCGCAAAGTTTGCCAGATGCGGATCACGGAGGGAGGCATGCATCGGCGGCCTTCAACGAACGCCGCCGATGCAAAGGGCAGAAACCAAAAGCAGAAAGCCTTAAACCAGCCCGGTTGTGTAGTACACCGCGATCACGAAAAACACGGCCAGCGTCTTGATGATCGTCACGGCGAAGATATCGCGATACGACTCGCGGTGGGTCAACCCGGTCACGGCGAGCAACGTGATCACCGCGCCGTTATGCGGCAGCGTGTCCATGCCGCCGCTCGCCATGGCGACCACGCGATGCAGCACCTCCAGCGGAATATGTGCCGCTTGCGCGCCTTTGATGAACGTGTCCGACATGGCGGCCAGCGCGATGCTCATGCCGCCCGACGCCGAGCCCGTGATGCCTGCCAGCGAGCTCACGGACACCGCCGCATTCACGAGCGGATTCGGGATGCTCTTGAGCGCATCGCTGACCACGATAAACCCCGGCAACGCCGCAATCACGCCCCCAAAACCGTACTCGGACGCGGTGTTCAATGAGGCGAGCAACGCACCGCCGACTGCCGCTTTCGTTCCTACGGCAAAACGTTCGCGCACGCGTGCGAACGCCGTCAAGACAACCAGCAGGATGCCTAGCAGCAACGCGCCTTCCACGGCCCAGATCGCGACAACCGCCTTGATCGGCGTGACAACCGGCGTGTGAATGCCCGGCAGTACGTTGGCGGCCACCGAATAACTTTCGCCGTACCAGACCGGGATCATCTTGGTCAGCACGAAGTTCGCGACGCCAACCAGCACAAGGGGTGCAACCGCGAGCAGCGGATTCGGCAAATGCGTGCTTTCCACGCGTTCCGGCTCGTTCACGAGCGATGTGCCGTAACCCTCACCCGTTGCCATGACTGAACGGCGGCGCCACTCCAGGAACGTCAGCCCGACCACGACGATAAACAGCGAGCCAATGGTGCCGAGCCACGGCGCGGCCCAACCGGTGGTCTTGAAGAAGGTCGTGGGAATGATGTTCTGGATCTGCGGCGTGCCCGGCAGCGAATCCATGGTGAACGAGAACGCACCGAGCGCGATGGCGCCGGGCATCAGCCGCTTCGGGATATTGCTCTGCCGGTACATTTCGGCCGCGAACGGATAGACCGCGAACACGACCACGAACAGCGACACGCCGCCATAGGTGAGCAACGCGCACACCGCGACAATCACCGCATTGACGCGCGTCTTGCCGATGTATCGAATGGCGGCGGCCACGATGGATTCGGAAAATCCCGACAATTCCACCACTTTGCCGAATACGGCGCCGAGCAGGAACACGGGGAAATACAACTTCACGAAGCCGACCATTTTCTCCATGAAGATGCCGGAGAACACCGGCGCGACGGCGGCGGGCTCCGTCAGAAGAACTGCGGCGAGCGCGGCGAGCGGCGCCACCAGGATCACGCTGTATCCGCGATACGCGGCCAGCATGAGAAACGCCAGGGCGGCGAGGACGATGATGAACGACATTGAGTCTCCGTTAGTTGTTGTGTGTCCCGGCAAGCAACAGCAATAGCAA
>Ga0302314_10014003_pt1 | contig 13745 bp, 6 predicted proteins | sample III_Palsa_N2_3_FD_200533 | JGI IMG/M metagenome (GOLD analysis project Ga0302314, IMG submission 200533) | Peat permafrost microbial communities from Stordalen Mire near Abisko, Sweden - III_Palsa_N2_3 | ecosystem: Environmental > Terrestrial > Soil > Palsa > Peat permafrost | place: Sweden... | reverse complement strand
CAGCGTCACCTTCGGAATTGACGCCACCTCACGTATTCGGAGACGGGAATCCAGCAAATGATGGACTTCACTCCGGAATGGGCCGGGCCCGATACCTGGATGTCTTGGCGGATGGCGCGAAGCCACGCGATCGTTCGGGATAATTCTTTGGAATTTCTTAATCTTCTGAGCGGGAGGGGGCTTTGGGGGCACTGTAGGACGCGAGGGCGCAGGCAGTGACAGGGGGGCCATGAGGCTGGACGGCGGACGGCTGCGGCTGGCGGCGAGCGATGTGGCCAACTTCGTCGCCTGCGGTCATGTGACCCGGCTCGACCTGCTGCACGCACGGGGGGTGATTCAGCCGCCGCGGGCTTTCGATGTGGGCTTCCAGGACTTGGTGGATCGCGGTGCCGCGCATGAGGCCGCGGTGCTTCGCCAGTTCCGGAGCCAGGGCTGGCGGGTCGCGGAGATCGCCGAATGGCCGGAGAACGACGCCGCCCAGGCGACCCTGGAAGCGATCCGCGACGGCGTCGATGTTGTGTACCAGGGGGTGCTGCTGGCCGATCAGGGGGCGGACGGGGCGGTGCTGCTCGGGCGGCCGGACTTCCTCGTCCGGGCCGGGCTGCTGTCGGCCCCTGGCGGCGAGACGCGGTCGCCTGGCGCCCGCTACGAGGTGATCGACGCGAAGCTCGCCCGGTCCGCGAAGGCGCGCGCCGTCGCCCAGATCGGCTTCTACTCGGACCTGCTGGCGGGCGCCCAGGGGGTTCGGCCGCGGTGGATGCACCTGGCGCTCGGCGACGGTGAGTTCGCGTCGCTGAAGGTCGACGAGTATGCGGCGTACGAGCGGCAGGCGCGGCGGATGCTCGGGGATTTCATCGCCGGCGACCCGGGGGAGAACCCGCCGTCCTCGCCGTACCCGGAGCCGGTGGAGCACTGCGCGATCTGCCGGTGGAGCGAGCGCTGCGTCGATCGCAGGCGCCGCGATGACGACCTGTCGCTGATCGCGGGGATCACGGCGCAGCAGCGGCGCGCGCTGAAGGGCGCGGGCGTGGCGACGCGGCGCGGGTTCGCGGGGCTGGCCGAGCTGCCCGCGGTGAGCCGCGTGAGCCGGGCCTCGCTGCTCGGCGCGCAGCTGCAGGCGCGGTTGCAGGTGGACAGCGAGGATGCCGGGGAGATCGCGTACGAGCTGCTCGCCCCGGAGCGGGACGCGGCGGGCGCGCTGGTCGGCAACCGGGGGCTGCTCGCGCTGCCCGAGCCGGTCGCCGGCGACCTGTTCTTCGATATCGAGGGGGCCAGGTACTACTCAGAGGACGGCAAGGAGTTCGGGCTCCAGTACCTGTTCGGCATCATCGACACGGCCGACGTCGACGACTCGGGGACGCCGCGGTACACGCAGATCTGGGCCTTTGACCGGCGCGGCGAGCAGCGGGCCTTCGAGGAGCTCGTCGACTTCATCACCGAGCGCCGTGCGCGCGTGCCGACCCTGCACGTCTATCACTACAACCACTATGAGACGACGGCGGTCGATCACCTGACCGAGCTGCACGAGACGCGGCAGGAGGCCGTCGGGCGGTTGATGGGCCGGTTCGCGACCCGCGAGGACGAGGTGGACGACCTCTTCCGGGGCGGCGTGTTCGTGGACCTGTACCGGGTCGTCCGGCAGGGGATCCGCGCCGGGGTGGCGAGCTACTCGATCAAGCGGCTCGAGCCGCTGTGCGGGTACGCGCGGCAGGTGGACCTGCGGGACGCGACGGCCAGCCTGATCGCGTTCGAGGACGCGCTCGATTACGGGACAGCGCAGGGGGAGCATGACCGGCTGCAGGTGGTCGCCGGGTACAACGAGGACGACTGCCGCGCCACTGTGGTGCTGCGGGATTGGCTGGAATCGCGGAGAGCCGAGCTGGCGTTGCGGCTTTCGCTGGCCGAGCTGCCGCGGCCGGTCGTCGAGGAGAAGGCGGGCCTGGTCGAGGATCCGGAGCTCACCGAGATCAGGGCGGCGTTGCTGGCCGATGTCCCGGACGACCCGGCGGCGCGGTCGGCCGCGCAGAGCGCGAAGGCGCTCCTGGCCGACCTGCTCGACTGGCACCGGCGCGAGGCCAAGCCCGGCTGGTGGCGCTATTTCTACCTCCGCACCCTCGAGCCCGCGGCGCTGATCGGCGAACCGGACACGATCGGCGGGCTGACCGGCGGGGACGTCGTCGCGGAGATCAAGCGCTCGATTGTCCGGCGGTTCGCGTTCCCGCCCCAGGAGCACAAGTTCGGGTCGGGTGACACCGCTCATGACAGCGCCACGGACAAGGGCTGGCTGGTCGTGGCGGTGGATGACACGAGCGGGACGATCGACCTGAAGACCGGGGCTGGGTACGACGGCCCGCTGCCCGTCGCCCTGGCGCCTGACGGCCCCATCCCCACGGCGACGCAGCGGGCTCGCTTGCGCGACCTCGGCGTCCGGGTCGCGCAGGATGGGTTCGCTGGGCGGGACGCGGCCACTGCCCTGCTCCTTCGGGCCCGCCCGGCTGACGGTGCGGCGGCCGGTTCGTCCTTGCGCGGCGCGAATGAGACCACGGCCGAGGCGGCGGTGCGGCTTGTCTTGGCCCTGGACGGCTCGTATCTGCCGATTCAAGGACCGCCGGGGACGGGGAAGACCTACACCGCCGCAAGCCAGATCCTCGAGCTCATCGCGGCTGGCCGCACCGTCGGCATCACCGGGCCATCGCATGCGGTCGTCAACAACCTGATCGGCAAGGTCTACGAGCTCGCCGATGGCAATGGAACGGCGCCGCGCGTCGGGCAGCGGGCCGGCCACGACAACCCGCACCTGCACCCTCGGGCTCAAGCCCTGGGCTATGACGGACTGGAGCAAGGCGTTCGCGACGGCGAGCTCGACGTGATCGCGGGGACCAGCTGGCTGTGGTCGCGAGAGCAGTTCGCCGGCTGCGTCGATGTGCTGTTCGTCGACGAGGCGGGCCAGCTGTCACTGGCCGGCGTTCTGTCCGTCACGCACGCGGCCGGAACCCTGGTGCTGCTCGGCGACCCGCAGCAGCTCGCGCAGCCGAGCGATGTCGCGCACCCGCCGGGAACGGGGGTGTCGGCGCTTGAGCACATCCTGGGAGATCACGCGACGATCCCCGCTGACGCCGGGCTTCTCCTTGACCGCACGTGGCGGATGCACCCGGAACTGTGCGAGTACACGTCGGACGTCTTCTACGACGGCAGGCTGGCGGCGATCGAAGGCGAAGGCCTGGAACGTCAGGAGATTCTCGGTGCGGGGCGGCTGCGCGGGGCAGGCCTGCGCATCGTCGAGGTCCCGCACGAGGGGAACACCAACTCCTCGCCCGAGGAGGCCAGCCGGATCGCCGGCCTGGTGCGCGACCTGCTTGGTTCCCGGTGGCGTAACAAGGAGGGGGCGGAGCTACCGATGGGGGCGGCGGACGTCCTCGTCATCACTCCCTACAACGCGCAGGTCAGGGCGATCCGCGAGGCGCTTTCCGCGGCGGGGTGCCCGTCGGGTATCCGGGTCGGGACGGTCGACAAATTCCAGGGGCGCGAGGCGCCGGTGGCTATCTACTCGATGGCCACCTCGTCGGCCGATGAGGCGTCACGCGGGCTGGAGTTCTTGTACGACCATCGGCGGCTTAATGTCGCGACCTCGCGGGCTAAGGCGATGGCGATCATTGTCGCCAGCCCTCTTCTGGTCCAGGCGGCGTGTCACACGCCTCGCCAGATGCTGCTGGTGAACGCACTCTGCCGGGCGTGGGAGTCGGCTGGACGGTAGTGCCCCAGGGGAGGCTGTTTTCTTTCGGATGTCCCGTAGCCTGACGCTTCTGTCTCTGTCCAGGATGCCCACTCGATTTCGGTGACAACGTTTCCCCCGTCGCCGCTGAAGTCGATCATGGATGGCCTGCTGCCTACGTAAGCGCCGATCGTGACATCTGGCAGTGTCGGAGGAACCGCCGACGTGGCTTCCGCCCTTTGAGCGACGGGAGCCGGAGTCCGTGCCGAGACGGCAAGCGACACGGTCGGATGCAGCGACGGGTCTGCGGCGGGGCGCCCGCCCGCCGGGTCTCGCGTACTTATCAGCGCCGCCGCCGTTCCGGCGACTGCGGCGACAAGACACGCGGTAGCGAGCAGGACAACCGGGCGCTTCCAAGGGCCCTGTTTCGACACGGGGCAGCACTTCGAGGCACCGTGAGGTGCAGTCGGGCCGGTGCCGAACGGCGGGTGCCCACTGGCGATTACCTTCGGGCCGTCCGAGGCCAGCAGCACGTTCGACGGCTTGAGGTCGCGGTGCACGACGCCGGCTCGTAGATCGCTGTCAGCGCTGCGGCCGCCGGTTGTTGACACTAGGAACCCCGGTCGCGAAATGGATTTGTTTGGTCAGCCCGCTCGTCAGGTTGCTCCCGGGTAGTTGACGTCCAGGCAGGCCAGCGGATCCGCGCTAGCCGGCGATTACCTTGCGGTAGACCCGGGGGCCGTCGTAGTCGTTGATGGCGTAGTGCCAGGTGGCCCGCTGTTGCGCCAGCCGTCGGATGGCAGAACCGAGGCGGATGGCTTCGTCGAGCAGGTCGCGGGTCGCCACGCACCGTCCCAGCCGCTGCCGGGCACTCGCGCTGACCTCGCACGTTACATTTCAGACATAAATGAACATAATATATGATAATTCTTCGGAAAATCTACATCTTTACTGCGACAAACGCACAAGTTACTCTCACGTAGTGCACAGTAACGGACCCATTCCACCCCTTCCCCCGTTACTTCCCGCAGGCACACTTGCCGCGCGGGGCACCCGCCAAAAGCACGCAGCTATCAACACCCCGAGGAGCCCGCATGCTGCGAAGATGGTGTATCCCCCTGGCCGTTCTGGCCATCGCTACCGGCCCCGCTCTAGCGGCCGGCAGCGCATCGGCCGCTGTCACAGCCGCTACCCCGACACCCTCGTCGGCGGCCAGCCTGATCGCCTCGGAGGCCGCGCACGACGCACACGCCTCGCAGCCGGCCCTGACGGCGGCGAACTCCGGTTCCAGCCACGCCTGCCCCGCCGTGATCGTCGTCGGCGAGCAGTCCTGCTTCGCGCTCAAGCGGGACGGCATCCACCCGATGGCCGCGAGCATCTCGCCGGATGCCATCCCGTCCGGCTACGGCTACGGCCCCTCGCAGCTGCAGTCGGCATACGACCTGACCACAGCCTCCGCCGACGACGGCTCCGGACGTACCGTCGCACTCGTCGACGCGTACAACGACCCGACCGCCGCGAGCGACCTTGCCGAGTACCGCTCGGCCGCGGGCCTGCCCACCGTCCCGAGCTTCAAGCAGGTCAACCAGGAGGGCGAGACCTCACCGCTGCCGTCCACTGCCCCCTCGGACGACGACTGGACCCTGGAGGAGTCCCTCGACCTGGACATGGTCTCCGCGATCTGCCCCGAGTGCAACATCGTCCTTGTCGAGGCGGACGACGACAGCGGCGACGGCCTGTACGTCGCGGAGAACACCGCCGCCAGCCTGGCCGGCTACGTCTCCAACTCCTGGGGCGGCACCGAGTCCTCCACCGACACCACCTACGACACGGAGTACTTCGACCACCCCGGCGACGTCATCACCGCCTCGGCCGGTGACTCTGACTACGGCGTGATCTACCCGGCGACCTCGCCGAACGTTGTCTCGGTCGGCGGCACCAACCTGAGCACGGCCTCGAACACCCGCGGCTGGACCGAGTCGGTGTGGAACGACGGCAGCAGTGAGGGCACCGGTTCCGGCTGCTCGGCCTACGAGACGCAGCCGGCCTGGCAGACCTCGCTCGACGAGTCGGACTGCTCCTACCGGATCGACAACGACGTCGCGGCCGACGCCGACCCCGACACCGGCCTCGCGGTCTACGACACCACGAACAGCAACGGCGGGTGGGTCGAGGTCGGCGGCACCAGCGCCTCCTCCCCGATGCTCGCGGCCATGTATGCCCTGGCCGGCGACCCCGGTGACACCCCGGCCGACGACATCTACACCCACACCAGCGACTTCTACGACGTCACAAGCGGCGACGACGGCACCTGCAGCCCGAGCTACCTGTGCACCGCCGAGACCGGCTACGACGGTCCGACCGGCATCGGCACCCCGGACGGCATCGCCGGCCTGGAGACCGGGACCACCACCAGCAACACGGTGACGGTGACGAACCCGGGCAGCAAGACCGGCACCGTCGGCACCGCGGCCTCGCTGCAGATCACCGCGACCGACTCGGCCTCCGGCCAGACGCTGACCTACAGCGCCACCGGCCTGCCGACCGGCCTGTCGATCAGCTCAAGCACCGGCCTGATCTCCGGCACGCCGACCACGGCCGGCACCTACAGCGTGACCGTCAAGGCGGAGGACACCACAGACGTCTCAGGGTCTGCGTCCTTCACCTGGACGATCAGCTCCACCACGAGTACCTGCACGTCCGAGGACGTCGTGGGAAACCCGAACTTCGCCAGCGGCTCGACCGACTGGACCGCCTCATCCGGCGTCATCACTGAGGAGTCGACCGAAGAGCCTCCGATCAGCGGCAGCGACTACGACGCCTGGCTCGACGGCTACTCCGAGCCGCACACCGACACGCTCTCCCAGTCGGTGACGGTGCCCTCTGGCTGCTCCAGCACGCTCGAGGTGTGGCTGCACATCGACAGCGACAAGACCAGCGGCACCAACGGCTCCTTCACCATCAAGGTTGCCGGCACCACAATCGCCACGTTCACCAACCTCAACGCGAACACCGGCTACACCGAGCACAGCTACACCATCCCCTCCTCCGATTCCGGCTCGGCCATCAAGATCCTGTTCACCGGCATCGAGACTGGCTACGTAGACACCGACTACGTCGTCGGCCAGGTCGAGCTTAACGTCAGCTGACCATCGTCCCGCGACAACGGCGGTGCCCCCGAGCCGACGGCCCGGGGGCACCGCCGGGCTTGCGGGGCGGCCGGTCCTGGCGGCCAGCACCGAGCCGATCAGGATCAGCGGGAAGCCGATCCCCATCCCGGCCGTGAACTGCTCGTTGAGCAGCAGCAGGCCCAAGGCGACCGCGACCGCCGGGTTCACGTAGGTGATGACGGTCGCGCGGTTCGGGCCGATCTCGGCGATCAACGCGAAGAAGAGCACGAACGCCAGCGCGGTGCACACCAGGCCGAGGACCACGATCGAGGAGATGCCGGCGGCGGCCACGTGACGGGGCCAATGGGTGAGCCCGTACGGGGCCCAGGCCACCCGCCACCCGGATCAGCAGGTAGGGAATTCCCCAGATGACGCACATCGCCGCAAACAACGCCCAACCGCGACGGCTCACAACGGCTCCTGTCCACGACACTGCTCCGGTCCGCCAAGCACGCACGTAACAGCGGAAAAGAGACCAGGACCCTTCCCGCGAATTGGCCTCATTTCCGCAGGGAAATTGGCTCTTATCCGCGCTGGCACACCGGCTCCGCGCGGCCTTCGACGAGCTCGCGATGGTATGGTGCTGATGTGCGAGGACCGGTCCCTGAGCCGCCAGGCGGCGGGCTGACCTCCTCCGCCCGCGTCACGATCGGCCAAGTAGCAGAGCTGGCTGGTGTCTCGGTCTCGACCGTCTCCCGCGTGCTCAACGGGCGGTCCGACGTCTCGGCCGAGACACGACGAGCCGTCGAACGGGTCGCCCGCTCCCGTGGGTACGCAACCCGCCGAGCCCCGGCGCCAGGCGTCACCACGACCACGTCGGGTACCGCCTATTTCTCCACCATTCTGGCGGGCATTACCGAAGCGCTGGCCGAGCGGGAGATGTGGGCCTTGGTGTGCCCCACCCGGCAGGAACACGATCGCGAAGTGTCGGTGCTCAAGCGCCTCATGCGCAGCGAGATGGTCGGCGCGCTGCTGCTGCTGCCCGAGGAGTCGCCTGACGAGCTGCGGAGGTTGCGGGACGACGGCTTGGTCTTCGTGGTGGTGGATCCACTCCACGACGTGGGGCACGACATCCCGGCGGTCTCAGCCGACAACTCCGCCGGCGCCTACCAGGCCACCGCGCACCTGCTGCGGCTAGGGCATCGCCGCATCGGGGTCATCACCGGCCGCGGTGACGGTACCGCCACCAGGCAACGACTGCACGGCCATCACGCCGCGCTGGCGGAAGCGGGCATTGAGCCGGACCCGATGCTCGAGGTGGAGGCCGATTTCCTCGTCCAGGGAGGCGCGGCCGGCGCCGAGCGCCTGCTCGGACTGGCCACCCCGCCGACCGCGATTTTCGCCTTTAACGACTGCATGGCCGTCGGCGCCCTCAACGCGGCGCGGGCGCGCGGGCTCCGGCTCCCCGACGAACTGTCGGTCGTCGGTTTCGACGACACTCCGGAGGCCGAAGCCGCTCACCCGGCGCTCACGACGGTTCACCAGCCCCTCAGGGAGCTGGGCAGGGTGGCAGTCAGCCAGCTGGTCAGGCTGCTTGACGGCCACCAGTTCGAGCCCCTGCACGTCGCCCTCGCCACCCGCCTCGTCGTCCGCTCGTCCACGGCGCGCCCCACCCGCTAGGCGGCTCGTCCCGGAAGACGCTTCGGGATCTTGACGACCCCGCGCCCGGGTTCTACCGTCATTCCCGAGAGTTCCCGGAAATTACCGGGAACAACCGGGAGCCAGCCTCGGGGCGGACACATGTCTTCAAAACTCACCAGGGCCGTCGTGGCGGCCGTCGTCGTGGCCGCCGCCGGGCTATCACTCGCGGTGGGCCCGACCCCGCTCGCCGGCACGCCGGCCCGCGCGGCGTCGTGTCCCTGGGTTGGTTCCACCGCGCCGGTGGCCACCAGAGTGGCGGAGGTGATGGCGCAGATAACCGAGCCCCAGGAGCTCGCGCTGGTCAACGGCGGCTCGGGCAGTTACGCCGGCAATATTCCGGCCATCCCGGCGCTGTGCATCCCGGCGATCAACCTGGAGGACGGCCCGCAGGGGGTCGGCGACGGACAGTGCTGCGTCACCCAGCTGCCGGCCCCGGTCGCGGCCGCCTCCACCTGGGACACCAGCCTGGAGCAGCAATACGGCGCGGTCGTGGGCTCGGAGGAGGCGGGCAAGGGGGTCAACGTCAACCTCGGCCCGACCATCAACATCGTGCGCGACCCCCGGTGGGGCCGTGCCTTCGAGAGCCTCGGCGAGGATCCGTACCTGACCGGCCAGCTGGCCGCCGCCTATGTCACCGGCGTTCAGTCCCAGGGGATTATGGACCAGGTCAAGCACTACGCGGTGTACAACAACGAGACCAACCGCAACAACGCCTCCGACGACGACGTGGTCCAGGAGCGGGCTGAGCAGGAGATTTACCTGCCCGCCTTCCAGGCGGCGGTCAACGCCGGGGTGGACTCGGCCATGTGCGCGTACAGCCAGCCGGACGGCGTGCCCGCCTGCCAGAATTTCTACCTGCTTGGCAGCCTCGACAACGAACTCGGTTTCCAGGGCTTCGTCACCTCGGACTGGTTTGCCACCCAGAGCACGCAGCCGGCCCTGGAGGCCGGCGACGACATGGACATGCCGGGCGACGACAACTTCGGCGCCACCCTCGCCGCGGAGATCGGCAACCAGGTCCCGCGCGATTACCTGGATGACGCGGTCGAGCGAATCCTGACGGAGCTGTTCAACTCCAACCTCATGAACACCGGCAACACCGGCTGCACCTGCAACACGGTGACATCGCCCGCCCACACGGCAAGCGCCCTTCAGGTCGCCGAAGAGGGCACGGTGCTGCTCAAGAACTCGGGCAGCATCCTGCCGCTCAACCCAAGCACGGTCGGCTCGATCGCCGTCATCGGCGCCGATGCCAGCAGCAGCCCGGCCTACTCCGGCGGCGGCAGCGCCAGCACCACCGCGAGCAACCAGGTCACGCCGCTAGCCGGCCTCCAGGCCGCGGCGGGCGCCGGCGTGACCGTGACCTATAACGACGGCACCAACCAGGCGTCGGCCGTCGCGGCCGCGCAGGCGGCCCACGTCGCCGTCATCTTCGCCGATTACACCGAGAGCGAGGGCTCCGACCTCACCAGCATCGACCTCGGCACGGCCGACGACAACCTGATCAGCGCGGTGGCCGCGGCCAACCCCAACACGATCGTCGTGCTCAACACGGGCTCGGCGGTGACCATGCCCTGGGCCAACAGCGTTCCCGGGATCCTCGAGCAGTGGTACCCGGGACAGGTGGACGGGACCGCCGCCGCCGCCGTGCTGTTCGGCGCGGTCGATCCCTCGGGGCACCTGCCCGTCACCTTCCCCAGCAGCCTGGCCCAGGTGCCCGCGAGCACGGCGGCGGAATTCCCTGGCGCCAACGGCCAGGTCCAGTACAACGAGGGCCTAGACGTCGGCTACCGCTGGTACCAGTCCCAGGACCTAACGCCGGAGTACCCCTTCGGCTTCGGACTGTCCTACACGACGTTCTCGTACTCCAACTTGTCCGTCACCGGGTTCAACGCCGCCAACACGGCCACCGTGACCGCCACCGTCACCAACACCGGCTCAACAGCGGGCGCGGACGTGGCCCAGCTGTACATCGGCGACCCGTCAAGCACCGGGGAACCGCCGTGGCAGTTGAAGGACTTCCAGCGCGTCAGCCTCAACCCGGGCGCCTCGACCACGGTCTCCTTCAGCGTGCCCGTCCACGACCTCACCTACTGGGCCGGGCCGGGCGCCGCGAGTTACCCGACGGCCTGGTCCGGCCGCGACCCTGACGGCGGCGGATGGACCGCGCCGGCCGGCACCTACGCGATCGGCGTCGGCGACTCATCCGCCACCCTGCCGCTCACCGGCTCCCTCACGCTGGCCAACGCGGTGGGGCCGGACACCGTGACCCTCGCCACCCCGGGCCCGCAGGCGACCGCCGTCGGCTCAACCGTCAACCTGCCGATGAGCGCCACCGACTCGGCCGCCGGGCAGACGCTCACCTACACCGCCTCGGGCCTGCCCGGCGGCCTGTCGATCAACCCGTCCACCGGAGCGATCACCGGGACCGCGCTCTTCAGCGAGAACGACGTCGTGACGGTCACCGCCACCGACGGCGAAGCGTACGAAAGCAGCGTCTCGTTCCCGTGGAACGTCGCCGCCCCGCCGGTCACCACGCCGGTGGTCCCGCCCGGCTCGAGCTGCAACGCCCCGGCCGCAGGCGACTCCCAGCTCAACGAGGGAAGTTTCGTCGCCACCACGAGCACCCCCTCGGGCGACGGCCCCCAAACGGCGATCACCAACGCGGTCAGCGGCTCCACCAGCAGTCGCTTCAGCACCGACACCGACCAGACGGCCGGCATGTACTACGAGGTCAACATGGGCTCGCCTCAGACCTTCAACCAGATACAGCTGGCGTTCCCCGACTGGGCGACCGACTACGCCCCCGACTACAACGTCGAGGTCTCCGACAACGGCAGCTCGTGGACGGTGGTGGCCAGCTGCTACGGCAACGGAAGCCCGGAAACGGCCACCTTCGCCGCGCAGACCGCCCAGTACGTCGAGGTCGTGCTGACCACCCCTGACCCGAGTTCCTGGTGGTCGATCAGCCAGTTCCTGGTGTTCTCGCCCGCGGGGACGACCAGCCCGCCGCCCGTTGGCGACTGCTCCGGGTCGACCTCGGGTGAGACCCCGCTGGCCGAGTCGGGCTTCACCGCCAGCTCCTCGGTGCCCGCCAGCAGCACCGGGGCCCAGATCCCGATCACCAACGCCGTCAACGGCAACACCAACGGCGGGCGCTTCAACACCCAGGCGGCCCAGGCCGCGGGCGACGAGTACATCGTCAACCTGGGCTCGGCCCAGACGTTCAACGAAATACAGATGGCCGCCCCCGACAGCCCCACCGATTACGCCAGCAGCTACAGCGTGGAGGTCTCGCCCAACGGGTCAGCCTGGACCGTGGTGGCCACCTGCACCGGCACCAGCACCCCGGAAATCGTGAGCTTCCCCAGCCAGACCGACCAGTACGTGGAGGTGGTGCTCAACGCGCCCACCCCGACCGACTGGTGGTCGATGGAGTACTTCAACATCTACTCCGGCGCCGATACAGGGGAAGGTCCCTACGGCGGTACCGCCGCCGCCCTACCCGGCACGGTGCAGGCCGCCAACTACGACACCGGCGGCCAGGGCGCGGGCTATAACGTCACCTCGGTCAACGGCACCGCCAACAGCTACCGCCCCGACGGCGTGGACCTGGAGGCCTGCACCGACACCGGCTGCGGCGACGACGTCGGCTGGACGGCCGCCGGGCAGTGGTTCCGCTACACGGTCACCGTGGCGAGCGCCGGCACCTACAACGTCAGCCTGCGCCTGGCCTCCCCCAACGGCGTGACCGACGGCCTGCGCATCGCCAGCAGCTCGGGCGGCAACCTGTCGGGCGCCGTCAACGTCCCCGCCACCGGCGGCTGGCAGGACTGGACCACCGTCACGGCCAGCGTGACCCTGCCGGCCGGCCAGCAGACCCTCACCGTCGCCCAGGACAACGGCGGCTGGAACTTCCACTCCATGGCCTTCACCGCGAGCGCCGCGAGCGCCAACTGCACAGCCAGTCTCACCGGCGCCGAGCTCGCCCGCACGGGCTGGGCCGCGAGCACCAACACCAGCGGCGACCCGGCCGCCAACGCCATCGACGGCAACCTGACGACCAGGTTCTCCACCGGAGCGGCCCAGGCCCCCGGCCAGGACCTGGTCATCAACCTGGGCTCGGCCCAGACGTTCTCCGAACTGGACCTGGAGGTCCCCGACTCGGCCGGCGACTACGCCCGCGGTTACCAGGTAGCGGTGTCCGCCGACGGCACCGACTGGACGCCGGTCGCCTCCTGCACCGGCACCGGCAGCTCAGAGGTCGTGAGCTTCCCGGCCCAGACCGACCAGTACGTCGAGGTGACGCTGACCCAGTCGGTGAGCCCCAACTGGTGGTCCGTCGACGAGCTTTACCTTCGGGACTAGGGTGCGATCCGCGCCTACCCCAGAAAATCAGGATTCATTCGAACGTACGCGTGGCGCCGTGTTTCCCGGCTGTACTGATCGATATCAAGGCTGCACCCATAGGTCAGGGCGGTGGCATGATTTAACCGTTACGGGATCAAGCGGCCACAGCTCCGGCCTCGAGGGGATCGGGATTCCAGGATGGCTTCCACGGCTACCACGCAGACGCGCCAGCAGGCGCAGCTTCAGCAACTGCTCGCGGGGCTCACCGCGGTGCGCGGCGGCGATTTCGACACCAGGCTGCCCGAGGTCAACGACCCGCTGATGAACGAGATAGCGGCCGTCTTCAACGCGATGAGCGAGCAGTTCGGGGTGTTCACCTCCGAGGTGACCCGGGTGGCCCGCGAGGTCGGCGTTGACGGCAAGCTCGGCGGCCAGGCCGAGGTGCCCGCGGTCGCGGGGAGCTGGAAGGGCCTCACCGACTCCGTCAACTCGATGGCCAACAACCTGACCAGCCAGGTGCGGAACATCGCCCAGGTGACCACCGCGGTGGCCAAGGGCGACCTCAGCCAGAAGATCGCCGTCGAGGCCAAGGGCGAGGTCGCCACGCTGGCCGAGACGATCAACGGCATGGTCGACCAGCTGTCCGCGTTCGCGGGCGAGGTGACCCGGGTGGCCCGCGAGGTCGGCACCGAGGGGCGCCTCGGCGGGCAGGCGGAGGTGCCGGGGGTCGGCGGCACCTGGCGCGACCTGACCGAGTCGGTCAACTTCATGGCGGGCAACCTGACCAGCCAGGTGCGGAACATCGCCCAGGTGACCACCGCGGTGGCCAAGGGCGACCTCAGCCAGAAGATCACCGTGGACGCGCGCGGCGA
>Ga0302314_10014001_pt1 | contig 13749 bp, 16 predicted proteins | sample III_Palsa_N2_3_FD_200533 | JGI IMG/M metagenome (GOLD analysis project Ga0302314, IMG submission 200533) | Peat permafrost microbial communities from Stordalen Mire near Abisko, Sweden - III_Palsa_N2_3 | ecosystem: Environmental > Terrestrial > Soil > Palsa > Peat permafrost | place: Sweden... | reverse complement strand
TTCTGTGCATCACCAGCTGGGCCTTTCAGGCGCGCCAGCTCCGTTCCCAGGGTCTGTCGCTACGCAACCGTGACTTCCTGGTATCGGCCCGCGTGCGCGGCGAGCGCCCGCTCTACATCATTCTCGTCGAGATCGTTCCAACGATGACCTCGCTGCTGGCGGCGTCGTTCCTGGCGCTTGCCGTCTACGTCGTTGGCTTTGCCGCAACCCTGCAGTTCCTGGGACTCGGCAACAGCGGTCAGCTGATGTGGGGCACGATGCTCTACAACGCCCAGCAGTCGGCGGCGCTCGAATCGGGAAACATCTGGTGGGCGCTTGCACCCGGCGCGGCGGTGGCGCTGCTGGGCGCGGGTTTCGCGCTGCTCAACTATGCGTTCGACGAGATCGGCAACCCCGCCCTGCGTCCCACGAGGAGAAGGCGCCGTGCCCGACGCACTGCTTGACGTCAACGGTCTGACGATCGAGTACCTGACCGACGCGGCGGACGTACGTGCTGTCGAAGATGTCAGCTTCTCCGTCGCCCCAGGGGAGTTCCTCGGGATCGTCGGGGAGTCCGGCTGCGGCAAGTCGACGATGCTTTTCGGCATCGCCCAGCTGCTGTCGCCACCCGGCGAGGTTGTCGCTGGGCAGGTGATCTTCCGTGGCAAGGACATGGTCCGCCTGAGCGACGGCGAGCTGCGCCACATGCGCTGGCGCGACTACTCGGTCGTCATGCAGAGCGCGATGAACGCGCTCAACCCGATGAAGAGCATCGGCGCGCAGTTCAAGGACGCACTGCAGGCACATGAGCGCATGTCCAAGGCCCAGGTCACCGAGCGTTCGGCCGAGGTGCTCGAACTGGTCGGCATCGACAAGGCCCATCTGGGCAGCTATCCGCACCAGTTGAGCGGCGGTATGCGCCAACGCGCGATGATCGCGATGGCACTGCTGTTCACACCGCAGCTCGTGATGATGGACGAGCCGACCTCAGCGTTGGACGTGGTCGCACAGCGTTCGCTGATGATGAAGATCCGCGAGCTGCAGACGCAGCTCGGCTTCGCCGTGATCTTCGTTACCCACGACATGCACGTCGTGCGGCGCTATTCGGACCGCATGCTGGTGATGTACGCGGGCGAGATCGCCGAGGCCGCGCCTACCGATCAGATCTTCGAGCATCCACAACACCCGTACAGCAAGGGCCTGATCGATGCCTTCCCGGCGGTCACGGGACCGCGCCGGACACTCGTCGGGATCCCCGGATCCCCGCCAGACCTTGCGCAGCCATCGAATGGCTGCCGTTTCCAGCCCCGCTGCCCGGTGGCGCTAGATATCTGCGCCGACCACAAGCCTGAGCTCTACGACGTCGACGGCGCGCAGGTCAGGTGCCTGCTCTACACAGAAGCGGGCGAGCTGGCCGAGGCCAGTCAAAGCGGAGTGGCGAGTGATGACTGACCAGCCTGAGCCAACGAGCGCAGCCGGCGCGGAGCCGCAACCGCTGCTACAGGCGACGGCTCTGACCAAGCACTTCCGGCTCGGCGGAATGTTTGCGAAGCAGACCCTGCACGCCGTCGACAATGTCGACCTGGAGATCCGCGAGCGTGAGATCGTCGCGCTCGTCGGTGAGAGCGGGAGCGGCAAGAGCACGATCGCACGGCTGCTCGCGCGGATCTACACGCCGACCAGCGGGGACATCTACTACCGCGGCCGTCCGCTGAGTCGTCTGCGCTCGCGCAAGGACATGAATTGGTATCGCGGTGAGGTCCCGATGGTCTTCCAGGACCCGTTCAGCGCCTTCAACCCGGTCCACCGAATCTCTCACGGACTGATGCGTAACCTCGCGCTGCACCGCCACGACCTCCACGGCGCCGAACGGCGCCGGGAGGCGGAACGGGTCAGTGAGAGCGTCGGCCTCTCAACCCGGTTGCTCTCGCGCTTCCCGCACGAGATGAGTGGCGGCGAGCGCCAGAGGGTCGGGTTCGCACAGGCGCTGGCGATGCGACCCAAGCTGATCCTCGCCGATGAGCCGGTGTCGATGCTCGACGTCTCGATCCGCGCCGGGATCCTCAACCTGATGGTCGAGCTGCGTGATCGCGAGGACGTCTCGCTGCTCTACATCACCCACGACCTGGCCAGCGCGCGCTACGTCGCTGACCGCGTCGTCGTCATGTACGCGGGCCAGATCGCCGAGTCCGGTCCGACCGAGACGGTGCTCTCTGACCCCAAGCACCCCTACACGCGCCTACTGCTATCTGCAGTTGTCGATCCGCGCGACGCCGACCCTGAATTCGCCGCCGACACCGGCGAGCCCCCGCGGGTCATCAACCCCGGTGAGGGCTGCCGCTTCCGCTGGCGCTGCCCATTCGCGGTCGAGATATGCGATACCGTCACGCCGCTGCCGCGGACGATCGGCACGTCCGAGGTCGCCTGCCACCTCGCCGGAGAACCGGCGATGCAGGTCGCCGACGAGGCCTGAAGCCTCTAGGCGAAGACTTCGAGGGCGCCGGGCGCGGTTGCGCTCGAACTGACGATCGGGGCCGCCCCGCCGCCCGTTGTCTGCTCGAGAGATTCCTGAGCCGCGGCCATGCCGGCCTCGGTCGCCTGAAAGACCTGCAGCGCCTGCACGGCTTCAAGGCCGTTCGACCCTCCACCTATCTGCATTGAGCTCATAGTGCGATTGTCGACGCAATAGGCCCAACTACTCAACCGGGCTGGACGAAAAGGCATTCGCACGCTCACGGCCGCCGCGCAGCTCGTAGGCCACGCAGGCAGCCCCTGCCAGCAGTACCGCACATAGGGTCCAGCCGAGTGTCGTGGTGCTCAGGCCCACGTACTTCAGGCCTGAGGCGAGGATCACGAACGCAATCACCGGGCGGATGTAGCGGTCGGGCACGCTCGAGGAGAGCAGCGACCCGATGAACACGGCCGGCACGGAGCCGATGATCAGCGAAGTCGTCAGCCCGAACTCGACCTTGCCGAAGATCAGCGAGCCAACAGCTGCGGCGAGCGTGAGCGGCACGGCCTGCGTCAGATCGGTGCCCACAAGCTGCTTGGCACTGATCGACGGATACACGAACAGCAAAAGCACGATCATCAACGAACCGGCGCCGACCGAGGTCATGCCGACGACGACCCCGCCGACGATCCCGATCAGCACGGTCACGAGCGGGCGCGGCGTGATCTCATGGATCTGGTCGGTGCGGACCTCGCCGGAGCGGCGATCGAGCGCGTAGCGCAGCGCCATCGCCGCAGCACCGATCAGCAGCGCGGATCCGAGAATCAGCTCGATGTGCTTCATGTCGCTCTTGGAGCCGCCCATCAGGCTCAGTAGATATGAGCCGAGGATCGCTGCAGGAACGGCACCGGAGGCCATCAGCACCACGAGCTTGCGGTTCACTGTGCCGGCACGAAGGTGAACAGCAGCGCCGATCGGTCGCATGACCACCGAAGCGACGAGGTCGCTGGAGATCGCAGCAGCAGGCGTCACACCGAACAGCAGGATCAGCATCGGCGTCATCAGGGCACCACCACCGGCGCCGGTCATGCCGACGAGCAGCCCGACGACGGCGCTGCCAAGGACGATGTAGGGATCGATGTGCATGCGCCTCAGGGGGTACCCAAAAGGGGTAACGGCGCCGATGGTAATGCACCAACCCGATTTGATATCGCGACTCGCTCGACATCGTCAGGGTGGACGGTCGGACGTCTCGGCGGGCCACCAGGTAGTTTTGTGCGCGTGCCAGAACCTCGCTTCCGTTTCGTCTGCCTCCCCTCGGCGCTGGCGGGCACCCCGGCCGGCTGGGCGCGGGACATGCTCGAGGAGGGAGAGGTCGCGCTACTTGCCTCTGAAGGCCTGGACGCAATCAATCAAGTGGCCCACAACCTCGGGCAGATCGCCGTCGCCCTGGTTCGCACCGAGGAGACCCGTGAGCAGCAGGACCGAGCGGTGATGGCCTACGCGGATACGTTGCCGCTCGTCTGGGTGGCTGCAGACTTCGCCGACGAGGTGCAGCGCTGGGCGCACGACCGTGGCCCGATGACGCTGCTGAGCGAGGCCGGCGGCCCGCTCGCCGATGAGGAGCGGCGGCGAATCGACCGCTTCCTCGCGATGCTCGGACGTCAATCCGAGTAGCGCGTCTGATATCCCCCAGGATGGGGGTCTGGAACCTGTGACAGAAAAGTCACACGTTCAGATGACCTCGAAGCTGAAACCCTCGAAGAGGCCGGTTTCGATCACACCGGACAGTGCCTTGAGCCGTCCGTGCAGCCCGTGCGGGATCTCGTCGAACCAGGCGTCTATCACGAAGTTGCCCCACTCCGTGACGATCGGGCCGTCCTTGCCGCCGGCCACACGTAGGCCCCAGCGGGCACAGCCGAAGCGGTCGAGCGCGCGCCCGACGAGGTCAACGCCGTGGCGGTCCACCTCGATCGGGATCGGGAAGCCCTGCCCGAGGCGCTCGACGTGCTTGGTCGGATCGATCGCCAGATACATGCGCCGGCAGGTCGACCAGAGGATCTTCTCCATGAACATGGCGCCGCCGCGACCCTTGAGCAGCCGTCCGTGCGGATCGACCTCGTCGGCACCGTCGACACCCCATTCAGGCTCGACCGACCCGAGCGGAACCGTGGGGATACCCAGCGTGTAGGCGGCAGTCTGGGTCTCGTAGGAGCTGGTGACGATCCGGATCGAAAGCGACTCGCGCTGCACTCGCTGCCCGATCGCCCAGAGCGCCATGTAGGTCGCTGATCCCGAGCCGATCCCGATCATCGCGCCGTCGCTGACCTTCGCTGCGATGCGGTCGGCGACCGCCCGCTTCTCCTCGATGTTGGCGACGCTCGAGGGCCAGTGCAGCGCCGCTGACGCGTACCAGTCCGAGAGCTCTTCGTTGCCAGTCGACACGGTGATGCCGGAGCCTACCGCCTGCCGCCGGGTGTCCTATGCGGCACGGCGCTGGGACGTGCCATGAAGCCGGCGCTTGGCCGACAGCAGGCGCTCATCGGCCGTGCGCATCAGCAGCTCAATCGTGCTGCCATCGTCCGGGAAGACCGCGATGCCGATGCTCGTACGCAGCGTCTCGTGCCCGCGGGAGGCCTGCGCGACGGCGTCAATCATCTTTTCCGCAAGCGGCCGCGGATTTGCGGTCGCCGGCGCGATCACGCAAAACTCGTCGCCGCCGAGCCGCGCAACCGTGTCCTGAGAACGAAGCGCCTGGGTCAGCGCCACCGCCACGTCGCGGAGCATCTCATCGCCGGCCGCATGGCCGAAGCGATCGTTGAGCAACTTGAAGCCGTCGAGATCGAGCATCACCACCGTGAAGCGCTCATCGGCGCGCCGGTGACGCGCGATCTCGTGCTCTGCCACGGACATCAGCAGCCGCCGGTTGGCAAGCCCTGTGAGCGGATCGCTGTATGCCGCTCTCTCCATCGCTTCGCGTTCACGGCGCAACCGGCTCCCTGTCCCGTGCAGCACCGCCACGCACGTGGCGGGAACGAGCACCACCAGCCAGAGTGGCGGGATCGAGCTTCCCGACGTGGCCGAGGCGGCGGCGACATCAGCGATCAACACCGTCGCCGCGCAAAGCGTGGTGCTGAATGCAGTCGAGCCTATGGAGGCGGCGAGCATCACGCCAGGCAGCCCTATCCAGAAACCACCGGGGCCACCAATGGCACCTGCGAGAACCGCGACAACCGCTGCGACCAGCGCGACGCGAAACGGCGCAGGGGCAACATTCCGGCGGCTGGGAGCTCGCCTCGTCCGCACTTCAGCGTCCACGCGGTGCCGCAGCATCGCTGCTTAGTGTGCTCAGCGCACCGGACGCATCCCGTAAGAATCCGGGAGAAAGACCTGTCACAGCCGACGGTGCATGATCAGCAGCCCGACGTAGCCTGCGCGCGGGTGCCGGAACGCCTCCGGCACGGACGCCAGCACCTCGAAGCCCAACGACTGCCAGAGCGCAACGGCGCGGTCGTTGGTCTCGACGACGGCGTTGAACTGCATCGCCCGGAAGCCCTGCGCGCGCGCCCAAGCGATCACGTGCTCGCCCAAGGCGCGTCCTGCTCCCCGCCCCGCCTGCGCGGGGTCGACCATGAAGCTCGCCGACGCCACGTGAGAGCCGTTGGCGGGCCGGTTCGGGTAGGCGCAGGCTGATCCGACGATCGACCCGTCCTCGGCCACGAACGTGCACCCAGGCGGAGTCTGCATCCACGCGCGGCGGGCCTGCTCGCTCGTGATCTCAGGGTCGATCGCGTATGTCTCTCCGGCGCGGGCAATCGCGCGATAGAAGGGCCAGATCTCTGTCCAGTCCTCATCTGTGGCGGCGCGTATCAGCACCCGATGATTATCAGCTCTTCTGGCCCACGAGGATCACCCCGTAGACGGCAGCGGCCACGCAGATCAGCAGTGCGACGACCGCCGCCGCGGTTAAGGCGGTGGCCGCGGAACCGTGGTTCGTGCGCCGAAGCTCTCCGGCGCGGATCAGCCCGACGGCGGCACCGGAGAACAAGACCGACACGCCGACAGTCGCCAGGATCGAAGACCAGACGACCCGCACGATGTCCGAGGCGGTACTCGAGGCGATCAGCATCATGCCTGAGATGGCTCCTTGTGCGGGGTCGGGCCGTGCGCTCGTCCTCCCCGTGCCTTGAAGAAGACCGCGGTCAGCGCGATTACGAGCACAACGCTCAGCACGATCGGACCCAGATCACCGCTGCCGAAGAGGTGCACAACCGAGTACGCGACTGCTGCGACGGCCGCGGCACATGGGAGCGTGAGGACCCAGGCCGTGACGATCTCCCGAGCGACACCCCAGCGCACCGCCGAGAGGCGCTTACCCGCGCCCGCGCCCGCGATGCCACCGGTGATCACGTGCGTGGTTGAGAGCGGATAGCCGGCGCTCGATGCGGCGAGGATCACGGCGGCGCCCGCCGTCTGCGCGACGAACCCCTGAGCGGCGTCCATGCTGATGATCTTCGTGCCCATCGTCTTGATGATCCGCCACCCGCCGCTGAAGGTGCCCAGCGAGATCGCCGTCGCTGCGGCGATGACCACCCAGATTGGCACGTGGAAATGCGATGCGCTGAGCTTGCCGCTGGCCACGAGTGCGAGCGTGATCAGGCCCATCGTCTTCTGGGCGTCGTTGGTTCCGTGTGCGAGCGCCAGCATCCCGCCCGAGACAACCTGTCCCAGCTTGAAGCCGCGGCTGACCCCCCCGGGCCGCACCGATCGCACGATCCGGTAGACGAAGATCACCGAGAGCCACGCGGCCGCGAACGCGACCAGTGGTGCGACGACCGCCGGGACGATCAGCTTGTCGAGGATGCCGCTGCCGCTGGCAGCGCTCCAGCCCTTGGCGGCGATCACGGAGCCGACCAGACCGCCGATCAGCGCGTGCGACGAACTCGACGGCAATCCGACGTACCAGGTCATCAGATTCCACGTGATGGCACCCAGCAACCCGGCATAGACGACGGTGCTGGTGACCGCATGGGTGTCGACGAAGCCCTGGCCCACGGTGTCGGCCACCTTGAGCGAGATGAACGCACCGACGAAGTTGAGGACCGAGGCGATTGCGATCGCGCGGCGTGGGCCGATCGCGCGGGTCGAGATCGAGGTGGCGACGACATTGGCGGTGTCGTGAAAGCCGTTGGTGAAATCGAACGCGAGCGCTGTCGCGACGACGATGACAAGGATCACGTCGACGCTCATGTGTTCTTGATGACGACGCCCTCGAGCACGTAGGCAGCACGCTCGGTGGAGTCGATCGCGTCCTCAAGTCGCTCGAATATGTCCTTCCAGCGGATGACGACAATCGGATCGATGCCATCTTCGAACAGCGACGCGATCGCGTCGCGGACGAGCCGGTCGCCCTCGTTCTCGAGCCGGTGGACCTCAACCACGTGCGCCGAGATGTTCTCGAAACGCCCGACCTTGTGGACAGCGACGCAGAGTTCGCCGGCGGCGTCGCGCAGGACCTGTGCGAGCGCGTCTGCCTGCGTCATCGGCGCCTCTATCGCATAGAGCCTCAGGAACGCCGCAACCTCTTCGACGAGGTCGACGATGTCATCGAGCGCAGAGATCAGAGCGAGCAGATCCGCGTGCTCGATCGGCGTCGCGATCTCGCGGTTCAGGCGCTCGATCAGCTGCTGCACGATCTCGTCGCCGCGATGCTCACACTCGACGATGGCGGCTTCCCGCTCCCCACCGTCGGGAAAGTCGAGCAGCAGCTCGTGCAGAAGCTCGGTGGCCGCGACGACGTTGTCAGCCGCCTGCTCGAGCAGCTCGAAGAAGATGTTGTGCCCGCCACGCAGGACCCGTTCCACGAAGGCCAGCGCCCCACTGGCCGTCAGGCGCCGGTGTTCAGTCATGCGATTCGCCTACCTGTGTGACGACACGTGCCATTCGCCGCCCGGCCGCACGTCGTTGCTCGTGTGAAAGAAGTGTGAAACCAAGCAGCGCGCACTGTAGCGAGAGACGCGCACTCAAGGCCGCCAGCGCCCGCCACCGCTCAAAGAACCCGGTCCGTTTGCCGATAATCAGGAGTAATGACAGCGATCGATCCAAACTCGTTTGAGATCGCGCCCTCGCCGCAGGATCTGCTCGACGAGGCGCGCGCCGGCGCGAGCGGGATCGGCAGCGAGCTTCCCGGTCAGGGCGCCCAGGCCAACACAGCTCCGGAGAGCCCCGCCGAGCTCGGCGACGACGCGCTTGTCGACTTCACGGCAGCGGCGCAGAACACGTTCAACACCGAGCAGATGGACGGCGTTCCGGAGAGCGTCATCTCGGTGCAGTCGATGCTCTCGACACTCGTCGGCTCGATGACGGCGAACGCCACCGAGGCGTTTGCGACAGCGGCCGAGCTGTCACCCAAGGACGCACTGGCGCTGACGCGAGAACTCTGATCGCCGCAGACGGCAACGCCAGCGTCAGCATCAGCGAGGCTCAGACGACCGCAATCTCGACGCCGAAGCGCCCGCGGAAGCGCACCGCACCGAGCGCAGCGAGCGCGGCGGCAGCGACTGCCAGCAGGAACGGGCCGCGCACTCCGAGCGATCCGATCACACTGCCGGCGAGGGCCGATCCGGCGGCGATGCCTCCGACGAGCCCTGAGAGGGTCCAGCTGAACGCCTCATGTTCGCTGCCAGGGACGACCACGCGGCCGACGACCGAATACACGCAGGAGAACGTCGGTGCGATCGCCAGGCCCGCAACGAAGCTGAAGCCGGCGGCGAGCGCGATCGAGCCCGCGAACAGCAACGGTGCGATCAGCAGGCAGTTGCCGGCAAGCAGCAAGGCATAGCGCGATCCAAGCGCCGAACCCCAGCGCGTCGAGCTGTAGCGAATTCCGCCGGCCATGCTGCCGAGGCTCCAGAGCGCGAGCAGGAAGCCCGAGGCAGGTCGCGAGCCGTCGTGCAGGGCGAGCGACGGGATCCCGACCTCGACGGCTCCGAGCGCGAAGCCCATCAGCGCGACCGGCAGCAGCAGCCAGCGCAGGTCGATGCTGGCCAGCGCCGAGCCATGCTGCACATCATCCTGCTCATGCACAGGCTGACGGTCAAGCAGCGGTGAGCGCAGGAACAGCAGCGTCCCGCTGAGGCCGATGGCACCGAGGATCGCCACCGCGACGGTCGGCGATGCGAGCGTAATCACAACTGTCGTGAACAGCGGCCCGATGATCCAGATCGTCTCCTGAGCGATCGCCTCCATCGAGTAGGCGGTCTCCAGCACATCGTGATCGTCGTAGAGGTCGCGCAACAACGTGCGCACGACCGGCGCGATCGGCGGCACCAATGCACCGGCGAGGGCAGCGCAGACAACCAGCACCGGCGCCGGCGCGTTCGCCTTGGCGGCAAACGCAAGCGCCACGTACACACAGGCCTGGATGGCAGACGCCGGACCCACGACCAGGCGGCGCCCGATGCGGTCAATCAGACGCCCGAGCAGCGGCCCACAGATGGCACCGGCCAGGGCGCCGGCTCCGACCGCGATGCCAGCTGCCGCATAGGAGTGAGTGGCCGCGCGCACGAGCAGCAGCACCGCGAGCGACGACATGCCCTGCGGCATGCGTCCGAGCAGCGCGGTGCTGAGCAGGCGCAGCGCGCCCGGTCGCGCGAGGACAGCTCTGTAGTTATTGGCCACATGTCCATAAAAGCACGCAACCGCGGACGGTCAGCCGGCTTTGGCCAGAACGTCAGATCAGGCGGTCACGGGCTTGGACGCGGCGGCTGCCGCGACCGCGCGCTCGACAGCGTTGACGTCGCGCACCGCCCCCGTGTCGGCGGAGGTCGCCATCGCCGCGTAGGCACGCAGCGCCGGCGAGACGCTCCGCTCCCGCAGGTTTGGGACGTAGCCGGCACCGGACTCGAGCCGCTCACGGCGCTCGGTCAGCTCGGCCTCGGAAACCTCGAGCGTGAGCCTGCGGGCAGGTATGTCGACCGCGATCGTGTCGCCGTTCTCGACCAGCGCGATCGCGCCCCCGGACGCTGCCTCGGGTGAGACGTGGCCGATCGAGAGTCCCGAAGTGCCTCCCGAGAAGCGCCCGTCGGTGATCAGCGCGCAAGCCTTGCCGAGGCCCTTGGCCTTCAGGTACGAGGTCGGGTAGAGCATCTCCTGCATCCCGGGGCCACCGCGCGGTCCCTCGTAGCGGATGACGACCACGTCGCCCTCCTTCACGGTACCGCCGAGGATCGCGTCGGTCGCCGCCTCCTGAGACTCGACCACGACCGCGGGGCCGCTGAACGTCCAGATCGACTCATCGACTCCGGCGGTCTTGACAACCGCGCCACGGACGGCGAGGTTGCCGTACAGGATCGCCAGGCCGCCGTCCTTGGAGTAGGCATGCTCGACGTCGTGGATGCAGCCCTCGGCAGCATCGGTGTCGAGCGTGTCCCAGCGTTCTGACTGCGAGAAAGCCTTTGCGGAGCGCTTGCAGCCGGGCGCAGCATGGAACAGCTCGAGGGCACGCTCACTGGGACGCTCGCTGCGGATGTCCCAACTCACCAGCCAGTCAGAGACGTTGGCCGAGTGCACCGTGTGGACATCATCGTTGAGCAGACCACCACGCCAGAGCTCACCGAGGATCGCGGGGATGCCGCCGGCCCGGTGGACGTCCTCCATCAGGTAACTCCCGTTCGGTGCAACCTTGCAGATGCAGGGCACGCGCTTCGAGATCTCGTCGATGTCCTTCATCGTGAAGTCGAGCTCCGCCTCCTGCGCGGCGGCGAGCACGTGCAGCACGGTGTTGGTTGAGCCACCCATCGCGATGTCCAGCGCGACCGCGTTCTCGAATGCGGCACGGGTCGCAACAGCGCGCGGCAGCACGCGCTCGTCATCCTGGTCGTAGTAGCGCGAGCAGAGCTCGACGACGACACTGCCCGCGTCCTCGTACAACGCACGGCGCGCAGTGTGCGTCGCCAGTGTTGAGCCGTTGCCGGGTAGTGACAGCCCGAGTGCCTCGGTCAGACAGTTCATCGAGTTCGCGGTGAACATCCCCGAGCACGACCCGCAGGTCGGACAGGCCTGCTCCTCGATCCTCGCGATGTCGTCGTCGGAGACGTTGTCGTCGACGGCGTCCGCGATCGCGGTGATCAGGTTGAGGCCCTTGCGCACGGTCCCGTCCACCAGCACCGCCGAACCACCCTCCATCGGGCCGCCGGAGACGAAGACCGTGGGGATGTTCAGCCGCAGGGCGGCGTTGAGCATGCCCGGTGTGATCTTGTCGCAGTTGGAGATGCACACCAGCGCGTCCGCGCAATGCGCGTTTGCCATGTACTCGACGCTGTCGGCAATCAGCTCGCGTGAGGGCAGCGAGTAGAGCATCCCGCCGTGTCCCATCGCGATGCCATCGTCGACGGCGATCGTGTTGAACTCTCTGGCGATCCCGCCCGCCTGCTGGATCGCCTCGCAGACGATCTCGCCCACCGGCTTCAGATGAGTGTGGCCGGGCACGAACTGCGTATAGGAGTTGGCGACGGCGATGATCGGCTTGCCGAAATCCTCGCGGGCGACGCCGGCGGCGCGCAGCAGCGCGCGGGCACCCGCCATGTTTCGCCCGCGCGTGACGGTGTCTGACCTGAGCTCTGGCATTCCCTAAGGCTATCGAGCGGGACGCAGTTGGTAGGAAACCCGAGCAACGGGTAGGCGACCAGCGAATGCGTCGGCGAATTCCGGCGCGAGCAGAGGTGGGCTCAGATGAACCATCACATGACGGCACGTGACTTCGAGCAGCGCTACCACGACGAGACCGACCCGTCGTCGTCGGAGGAGAGTCCGTATGAAAGGGCTAAGTACGAGGCCACGCTCGAGGCCTGTGGCTCCGGGCCGTTTGCGAGCGCGCTCGAGCTCGGCGGTTCGATCGGCGTCTTCACGGAACTGCTTGCGCCGCGCTGCAAGAAGCTGACGATGATCGACGTGGCCAAGACGGCGGCCGCGATGGCACGGCGGCGCTTGGCTGATTTCCCCGGCGTCGAGGTGCTGCGTGGCGCCATTCCCGACGATATCCCGGAGCGCGAGTACGACCTGGTCGTAGCGTCCGAGATCCTCTACTCGTTGACAGAGGAGGGTTTCGAGCGCACGCTTGCGGTGCTGAGGGCGCGTCTGATCCTCGGCGGAAGACTCGTAGCGGTTCACTGGCGTCCGGCCGGACCAGAGCGACTGTTCACCGGCGGCGAGGTGCACGCGCGCCTGCGCGACGACCCGTGGCTCCAGTCGGTGCGCGGGGAGCAGGCACCGGACTACCTGCTCGACGTACTCGAACGTCGGTGAGCGACCGGCCCAGTGGCACGTGGTTGACTCTGGGCAATGGACGCGCGTTTGACGAGCCTGCTCGACGAACTGCACCGCCACGGTGTTGAGCACGACGCCGCGAAGGCCGACCGCCTGGAGCGGTTGCGCAACCTCGAGCCGGACACGGCCGCCCTACTGGCGCTGCTGGTGCGCGCCACTGGCGCACGCCGCGTGCTCGAGCTCGGCACCTCAAATGGCTACTCGACGTTGTGGCTCGCCGACGCGGTTGCGTCAAATGGTGGCACCCTGACGAGCGTCGAGCTCGATCCGGAGCGCACCACGCAAGCCGCCCAAAATCTCGAACAGGCCGGCTTGCGCGCGGTCGTCGACCTGCGGATCCAGGATGCTGCGGACACCCTGAGACAGTCCGACGATGGTGAGTGGGACTTGATCTTCCTCGACGCCGAGCGACCGGCCTACCCCGAGTACTGGCCCGACCTCGTGCGCGTGCTGCGCCCGCGCGGCGTCCTAGCTGTCGACAACGTGCTCTCGCACGGCGACGAGGTCGCCGACTTCAGGGCGTTGGTCAGCGATGACGAGCGCGTCAGTGAGGCGCTCTCCCCCACCGGCGCCGGCGCACTGCTGATTGTCCGCGAAGCGGACGACGGCACCGGACGCTGATCTCCGCGCCGGCGGTGGGTCCGGGCGGTGCCGCTGCACCGCCCGGACCACGTAACCGCTACGGGTAACTGGTGACGTCGACAGCCACGTCGGGGTTGGCCACCGTCGAAGAGCCGCCGACGCCGTTGATCACGTTGTCGATCCCTCCCTCCCCGCTCGAGGCGTTGAGGAAGACCGTGAGCAGACCGTGGAACTGGACACCTGGCGTGTCCGGTGCCACGAACGCGTCACTGGCGTAGATCGGCACGCCCTGGTCGAAGAACGAGTAGCTGCCCATGCCGTAGCCCTGGAAGCTCTTCACGTTCGGTGAGACCAGGAACGCGGGATAGCCGTCGAACGTCCGAGAGGCCATCCAGGCCGACTGGCTCGGC
>Ga0302314_10014000_pt1 | contig 13749 bp, 16 predicted proteins | sample III_Palsa_N2_3_FD_200533 | JGI IMG/M metagenome (GOLD analysis project Ga0302314, IMG submission 200533) | Peat permafrost microbial communities from Stordalen Mire near Abisko, Sweden - III_Palsa_N2_3 | ecosystem: Environmental > Terrestrial > Soil > Palsa > Peat permafrost | place: Sweden... | reverse complement strand
CGCTTTGTCGCTCGTGGGGGCACGTCGCGTCGCGCTTGGGTCCCTCCTATGGACTACCGGGACAACCCGCTAAAGGGGTCAATATTGGACGCCGATCGGGGGTCAAGATTGCCTGCCGATTGACAGCTAGAGGAAGGAATCCATGAAATTGATCGCTTCGGGAAGCCTCGGCCAATCGACCTCGTCGCGATCGCCAAGGATTTTGCGGCCCGGGATTTTGTCGAGCGCCAGCTCTATGACATGATGGAGCGTCAGAGGACCAATCTGTTCGTTCTTGTTACAGAGAAGAGATCGGTCACGCGAAATGTCGCGGTCCCGATCCCATTTTTCTTGGAGAACCTGCGCTTCGTCTGGGAGCAGCGTCAGATTTTCATAGAAAATTTTGCTGCCTCACGTGCCAAGTGGCTGGACCCGGGCGCGGTGGTCCCGTCAATGAAAACTGGAGGATTCTTACGGCCAAACTCCGTAGGAAACTTGATGAAAGCTACTTTCAAAAGCGCGGATGTAAGGGGAAGCGGGCACCGGCTTCGGGCCAGCTTTGCCGAAGAGTTGATGCGGGACGCGTACTACCGCGCTCGTGCGGCGCATGGGCGCAATTGGGATCCGCAGACCGTCCTATTCCTCGTCGCGGAAGCCTTGGGGCATCGAGACCTCAAATCTTTGACAAGTTATCTCAACAAGGTAATCCGAGAGGACCAGCTGGTCGAGGGGAACGCCGTTTTCGTCGAAGATCGCAAGCAGTGGTTGAAGATCCGAGCCCTAGTGGACCAGCTCAACACGGGAAACAGGGATGCCAGCCTCGAGCTAAATTCGATGCTGGAACGGCTGGATATCAAGCCTGAACCCGACCTCGACTCCCTGGAAGGCGTACGCGAGCGATTGGCGAGAGATCGCTGATCAATTTCGTGCTGCCGGCACGATCCAGTTCGACGACCTGAAAGGCGTGGGGTCTGCCGCGAACGCGATCGACGTTCACCTATTGGCCATGCAAACGCGTTGGGAAGGCTTCCCGAGAGATATCACCAAGAAAGTCATATAGTTCAAAGAGATGTGCTCGGGAAGCATGTGGAATAGGGCAAAGCCGGACCTTCTTTCTGCACATCCGCCGGCGACAGGTTGACGACGATGCGCTTGGGCGGTAGCGCCAGCCCGATCGCGGTCAACGCGGCGCGCACCCGCTCGCGCGATTCCGCCACCGCCTTGTCCGGCAAGCCGACCACGACAAAATTTGGCAGCCCCGGCACGATCTGGACCTGAACCTCGATCGGCAGGACGTCGATGCCCTGAAAGGCAACGGTGTGAATGCGTGCGACCATGCTCGGGGCGAACGTCCTTGAGGCTAAACCATAAGGCGAGCCTACAGGGGCCGGGACCCAAGTGCCAGCGGACTAGAACAAAACGAAGCCGAAGATCGCCAGAGCCATCACCACGAGCCAGCCGGCCGCGATGTCGCTGGGGATTTTGACCTTGACGACCCGGCCCAAGCCGTCGCGCGGATCGGCCTCGACCGGCGTTAGCCGGCGCTTGCGCGGAAAGCGCAGGATGGTCGCGGCGGGGCGGCTCGGGCCGGGGCTCAAGGGCCAGGCGGGGGCGGATGGGTTGGCGAACAGGCTGTTCAGCTGCGGCACTGCGGCCATGGTGATCTCCTCTGCCGCTGGATATAGGCTTTGCCGGTTCAGAGGTCTAAGATCGCTTCGATAGAAAACTATAGGCAAAACGTCTGATGGAACTGCGACATCTCCGCTATTTCCTGGCGGTGGCGGAGGAGCTGAATTTCAGCCGCGCCGCCTTGCGTCTCCATATCGCGCAGCCGCCCTTGAGCCAGCAGATCCGCCAGCTTGAGGAAGAGCTGGGTCTGCAATTGCTGGAACGCGGCAGCCGGCCGTTGCGCCTGACCGAAGCCGGGCGCTTCTTCAAGACCGAGGCCACGACGCTGATCGCCCAGCTGGAGCAGGCGATCGCCGGCACCCGCCGGATCGGGCGCGGCGAGGTCGGCTGGATCGGCATCGGCTATGTCGGGTCCGCCATGAACCTGTTGATCCCGCCGGTGCTGCGCCGCTTCCATGCCGAACATCCGGGCGTCGAGGTGTTGCTCTATGAAATGCTGCCGTTCGAACAATCGGCCGCCCTGCTCGACCGGCGTGTCCATGTCAGCTTCGTCCGACACAGCACCGACCCTGCGGAGCTGATCGAGGAGTCGCTCTATGAGGAGCCGATCTCCATAGCGCTGCCGTCGGACCATCGCTGGGCCGGACGGTCCGAGATCGCAATCGCCGAACTGGTCGACGAGCCGATCGTCCTCTATGGCGGCCGCATGAACCGGGGCGTCGATAGCGGCTTTCTCATGTCGCTGTTCCGGGCGGCCGGGTTCGAACCGAAGGTCGCGGTCCAGTCGCAATATGCCGAGTCCGCCTTGGGTCTGGTCGCGGCCGGCATGGGTGTGGCGCTCACCGCGGCCGGCTTCGGCCATGCGCCGCGGGCTGGCGTCAGCTTCGTCCGGGCGGCGGCGCCCTCGCCCAGCATCCCGATGAAGATCGCCTATCGCGCGATCGAGCGTTCGCCAGTCGTGCTGGCGTTCCTGAAGATCACCCGGGAGGTTGCGGCCGCCCTGCCGGCCTGGCGCTAAAGCCGCGCCACCATCTCGCGGATCGTGGCGGCGCGGTGGGCCCAGCTGTGCTGGGATTCGAACCAGGCGCGGCCGGCTTCGGCCATCGTCTCCGCCTTCCCGGGATCGTCCAGCAATTCCGCTGCCAGAGCGCCGACATCGCTCAGATCGGGCCGGGCCTGGGCCAGCACGCCGTCGGGTGCCGCCAGGCCCAGCCAGGCGGTGGCGCTGCTGAGCGCCACGGCGCCGGCGGCCATGGCCTGAAACAGCCGTTCGTGGCTGCCGTGATAGGGCGTGCAGCTGTTGACGACGATGCGGGCGCGGGCGGTCAGGTCTGCCACGTCCGGGGCCGAACGGGTGCCGAGCAGCGTGGCGCGCATCGGCCCGGGGGCAGCGGCCACGATCGCGTCCCAGCCCGGCCCGACCAGGGTCAGGTTGCGGTCGAGCAGTTTGAGGATCATCCGCCAGCGCACCCGGGCGCGCAGAAATTGGTCGAGCGTCTGAAAATAGGGATAGAGCGACTGCGGTGCGCCGAGCGACGCGACCGGATGGCCGACGCGGGCGATGATGTCGGGCAGGGGCGCGAACGGATCGGCGTCGTGGGCGTCGAGCATGGCGTTGAGCCGCCCCTCGACCAGCGGCCCATGCTGGGCCCAGCCGGCACGCAAGCCGCCCGGATCGGCCGGCGCGGTGCCGGCATGCAGCAGGTCGATCTCGCGCCGGTCCCACGGCACCGGGGCGGTGCCGGGCGGCAGGGGCGTCGCCGCATGGGGCAGATGATGTAGCGGCACCGGCAGGCCGAGCTTGCCGCGCCAATATTCCAGATCGCCGGGCGCGCTCGTATAGATCAGCCGGCGCCGGATCGGCGTCGCGACCTGGTTCCAATAGAGCAGCAGCGGGTCGAGGTAGATCGAAACCAGCGGCTTTTCCAGCGCGTTATAGAGGTTGCCCTCGGCGCGCTGGTCGATGCCGATGCCGGAGAAACCCAGGAAGGCATCGACCGGCCCGTCGGTGATCGCCTGCTGCAGCAGGCGGATATAATCCGGCCCGGTCGCATCGATGATCGGCGCCGCATCGCCTGCCGCCACGAAGGCAGCCGCCAGGCTGTCCAGCATGCGATCGATGCTGCCGTACAGGCTGGACCCACGAAACAGAATGAAGCGCATGCAGGCGGCTCGCGGAAGGTAACTCCCGCGAGCCTAAACGGTTTATCCCAGCGTGGGATAGTCGGTATAGCCCTCGGCGCCGCCGCCGTAGAAGGTCGCGACGTTGGGCGCGTTCAGCGGCGCGTTCGTCTTGAGGCGCGTCACCAGGTCGGGGTTGGCCAGGAAGCCGGTGCCGAACGCGACCAGATCGGCAGTCCCGCTCTCGATCGCCGCCTCGGCCTTGGCCCGGTCATAGCCGCCGTTGACCACCAAAGTGCCGCCGAAGGCCTGGCGGAACTGGCGCCAGTCGAACGGCGCGTCGCCGGCCTGAAACACATGCAGATAGGCCAGACCCCGGCCGCCCAGCTGGGCCGCGACATAGTCGAAGGTCGCCTGCGGGTTCGAATCGGCCATGTCGTTGAACGGGTTGATCGGCGACAGGCGGACACCGACGCGCGCGGCGCCGAACACGGTCGAGACGACCTCGACCACTTCCAGCAGCAGGCGCGCGCGGTTCTCGACCGAGCCGCCATAGGCGTCAGTCCGCTGGTTGCTGCCGTCGCGCAGGAACTGGTCCAACAGATAGCCATTGGCGCCATGGACCTCGACGCCGTCGAAGCCGGCCGCCTTGGCATGGACCGCCGCCTGACGATAGGCGGCGATGATGCCGGGGATCTCGTCCAGCGCCAGCGCGCGCGGCTCGACGAACGGCTGCAGCCCGGTTGCGGTCATGGCATTGCCCTCGGGCTTCAGCGCCGAGGGCGCGACCGGCACTTCGCCGTTCTGTTGCAGCGACGGATGCGAGATGCGGCCGACATGCCAAAGCTGCAAGAAGATCCGCCCGCCCTTTTTGTGGACCGCGTCGGTCACCAGGCGCCAGCCGGCAACCTGCTCGGCCGAATAGATGCCGGGCGTGCCGGGATAGCCCTTGCCCTGGGGCGAGATCTGCGAGGCCTCAGTGATGATGAGGCCGGCGTCGGCGCGCTGGGCGTAATACTCGGCATTGAGCGCATGGGGCACATCGCCGGTGCCGGCCCGGTTGCGGGTCAAGGGCGCCATCAGGATGCGGTTGCCGAGCGTGATGGGCCCGAGCTCGAACGGCTGGAACAGAGTGGAAAGCGGGGACATCGGAAAACTCCAGATATGGACCGAACGGTCCGGAATGAAGGCGCGGGGACCGCGCCGGCGGAGCCGGGCGGATCAGCGCAACAGTTTCAGAATGATCTCGACGGTTTCTTCGAGCCGGGCGCGGTCGGTGCGGGCCCGGATCATCACTTGCAGGCCGCTCAGCGCCACGGCCAGCAGGCGGGCGAGCGATGCCGGGTCGTGCGCTGTGCCGATCGAGCCTTGGCGCTGGCCGCGGACGATCGTGCGTTCCAACAGGCTTTCGAGATCGCCGAGCGCGCCGCCGACCTGCAGCTCGACCGCCGGGTCGCGGGGGCCGAGCTCGACCGCCTCGTTGCAGGTCATGCAGCCCTTGGCCTCGCCGCACGCGACGGTGCCGCGGAACAGCGCCTCGATCGCGGCCGCCGCACTCGGGCCGTCGGCAAGGCAGATCTCGATCTGGCTCGCCCGTTCGTCCTGGTAATCGGCGAGCGCGCGCAGAAACAGCGCGTGCTTGGAGCCGAAGGTTTCATAAAAGCTCGACTTGCTGATCGCCATGGCGTCGAGCAGCCCCGCAAGCGAGGTCGCCTCATAGCCGTCGCGCCAAAACAGCTCGCGCGCTTGGGCCAGGGCTTGGGTCTCGTCGAATTCGCGGGGTCGGGCCATCTGCTCTAGATGGGGTTCCGGACCGAATAGTCCAGAACCCCGGGGCGGATTATTTACCGCCGCTTGCGCTTGGCCTCGATCACGTCCCAGATGCGCGCTTCGAGCTTCACGTCGTCGAAGCGGTTGATCTCCTGCAGCCCGGTCGGCGAGGTGACGTTGATCTCGGTGATATAGTCGCCGATGACGTCGATGCCGACGAAGATCAGGCCCTGGGCTTTGAGCGCCGGGCCGATCGCCGCACAAATGTCGCGCTCGCGGTTGGTGATGCCGGTCTTCATCGCCTTGCCGCCGACATGCAGGTTGGCCCGCGCCTCGCCCTGGGCCGGCACGCGCAGCACGGCACCGACCGGCTCGCCGTCGATCAGGATGATGCGCTTGTCGCCCTGGCGCACCTCGGGCACATAGCGCTGGATCATCAGCGGCTCGTTCGAAATGCTGGCGAACATCTCCAGGAGCGAGCCCAGGTTCTCGTCGCCCTCGCGGATGCGGAACACGCCGGCGCCGCCGTTGCCGAACAAGGGCTTCACGATGATGTCGCGATGCTCGTCGCGGAAGCTGTCGATCTCGCGCCGGTCCGAGGTGATCAGCGTCGGCGGCATCAGGGTCGGGAATTGGGTGACGAACAGCTTCTCCGGCGCGTTGCGCACGGCGGCCGGGTCGTTCACCACCAGCGTCTCGGGGTGGATGCGCTCCAGCAGATGGGTGGCGGTGATATAGGCCATGTCGAACGGCGGGTCCTGGCGCATCAGCACGACATCGACGCCGGCAAGGTCGATCGATTCGGGCGCGCCCAGGGAATAGTGATTGCCGTGCTCGCGCCGGACCTTCAGCGGTCGGGCCCAGGCATGGATGCGCCCGTTCTTGAAGGCCAGGTTCTTCGGTCCGTAATGATAGAGCAGATGGCCGCGCGCCTCCGCCTCCAGCGCCAGAACGAAGGTCGAGTCGGCATTGATATTGATGCTCTCGATCGGGTCCATCTGGATGGCGACGGCGAGACTCATGGCATTCCCCCTCAGCTACTTGCCGGCACTATATGGTGACGGCGGCGTGGGGCCCAAGGCCGATCAGGTCCGATAAGTTGTCATCGGACCCGATTAGTTGAGCCGGCCTCGGAGCTGCTGCAGCAGCAGCGCCGCCTCGTGGCGCCATTCGGCGGCGGGATCGAGGCGCAGCGCGGTTTCGAGCGCGGTGATGCCCGCGGTCAGCCGGCCGATATGGTTGGCCAGCACGCCGGTCTCGCGCCACAGATCCGCATGGCGCGGCGCCAGCAGCCGCATGCGCCGCAATACCTCGAACGCCGCTTCGCTGCCGCCGGCCTGCAGCAGGCGCAGCTTGATGTTGTTCTGCAGGCGCAGCAGCACGTCGCGATCGTCGACGATGCGGTAATGCTCGGGGCGAAGCTCGGTCGACCCCTGACCGTCGCGGCCGGCGCCCAACAGCTGCATCAGCTTGCGCAATTGGCCGGCCGTGCGCTGCTCGCCGCCGGCGAACGGGTCCAGGATCGCGCGCTCGCCGCCGGCGTCGATCCGGATCAGGAAATGGCCGGGAAAATTCAGCCCGCCGGCCTGCCAGCCCTGGGCGCGCGCGGCGTGGATATAGAGAATGCCCAGCGTCACCGGCAACCCGCGCCGCCGGTCGATCACCCGCATCAGATCGGCATTGGCCAGATCGTCATAGGTGGCGCCGTCGCCCTGATAGCCATGGTTGCCGACCATGACCTGGACCAGCGCGCGCACCCGCTCCTTCAGCGGCGGCGATGTCACGCCGCCCAGCTCGGCGGCGAGTTCGTCGGACAATTGGTCCAGATGGGCGCGATAGCCCTCCGGATCGATCTCGGGCCGGTCGAGCCGGGCGAAGGCGAGCGCCGCCTCGGCCAGCGGCAGGGTCGCCCCGTCCGTCTGGCCCAGTTCGGTCAGCAGCGCCTCCGCCCCCTCGCTCATGGCCCCGTCCTATTGCAGGGGAGTGACTTGGATCCCGCCGCTCGGCACCGCCTGGGGTGCCGTGGGCGGGGCGTAAGGTTGCGGCGCGCCCAGGGCCGGATCGCGGCTGTCGCCCGAGGCGCGCTGGCTGGCACCCGGCTGGCTCGCGTCCGGCGCGCTCAAGGCGCTGGGCTGGCCGGAACCGCCGGGGGCGGTGCCGAGCTGCGTGCCGCCATCCTCGCCGATGCCGCTGCGGATGCGGATGTAGTTCTTGACCTGCCGCACGTTCGGGATGTTGCGGGCATAGTTCAGCACATGGTCCAGCTCGTTCTGGGTACGTGCCACGCCCAGGATATAGACCGTGCCGTCGATGCATTGCAGCGAGTAGTTGGGCGTGCGCACCGCGCCGTCGAACACCATGTCGCTGTTGAGCCGCGCCAAAATCCAATTGTCGCTGGCCGCGGTCGAGAAGCTGGCGCCCTGGGCGACCTGGATCTCGTTGATCACTTCCTTGACCCCGTTCGCCTTCCAGGCGCCGGCGACGGCCTGGTCGCGGATGCGCGGGTCGGGCACGGCGCCGGTCAGCAGCACGCGGCCTTCGAAGATGTTGAGATCGACATAGGACGGGATCTGGCCATTGTCCTTGGCCCAGATCGCGTTGATCGACGCCTTAATGCCGGTATCGGTCGCGGTGCCGCCGATGCCGCGCTCGTTGCCGGCGGTATAGCCGCCGGCCCCCGCGCCGGCGCCGACGACGGCCAGCAGGCAGCCGCCGAGCGGCATGGTAACGGTGGCCAAGGCCCCCAGGCTGACGGCCAGGGACAAAATACGGCGATAGGGCAGGGTCACGGCTTCAAGGCCTCCGATTGGATCTTTCACACGCTATAGAACGGCTGAATTGTGGCGACAACCGGACAAGCGCTCAGTCTCCGACGCGCCAGGCATCCGGCACATGCCGGGGCCAGGTGCGCCGCACGATCAGCAGCGCGTCGAAGCGCTGGTCGAGCCCGGCCAGATCCGGCCGCGCCGCCAGGAACTGGCTCGCCGCCCGCGCGATCCGATGCTGCTGGCGGGCACTCACCGCCTCGGCAGCGCCCCGGAAATCGGCCCGGGCCTTGACCTCGACGAACACCAGGGTCCGGCCGCGCCGCGCGATCAGATCGATCTCGCCCGCGGCCGTGCGATAGCGCCGGGCGACGATGCGATAGAGCTTCAGGCGCAGCCACCAGGCCGCGATCGTCTCCGACCGATGGCCATGCTGCTCGGCCGCGACCCGGCGTGGTCGGGTCATTTCTCGGACGCACCGGCCAGCTCGAGCGCGCGGGCATAGACGTCGCGGCGCTTCAGTCCCAGCGCCTCGGCCACTTCGCTGGCGGCATCGCGCAGCGACAGATGGGCCAGTGCCGCCGTCAGGCTCGCGTCCAGATCCTCGGCACTGGCCGCCACCGCCGGCAGCGGCGGGCCGATCACCACGACGATCTCGCCCTTGGGCGGGCCCGCCGTCTCGTAATGGGATGCCAGCTCGGTCAGCGAACCGTGGCGCACTTCCTCGAACATCTTGGTCAGCTCGCGCGCGACTGCGGCCGGCCGGTCGCCCAGCTCCGCCGCCATGTCCGAGAGCGAGGACGCGAGGCGCTGAGCGGACTCGAAGAAGATCAGCGTGGCGCGCAGGCCGGCCAGCTCGGCGAGTTCGCGTCGGCGGGCGACGGTCTTGCTGTCGAGGAAGCCCGCGAACAGGAACCGGTCGCTGGGCAGGCCCGACAGCACCAGCGCCGCGATCGGGGCCGAGGCGCCGGGCAACATCTGGATGCGCAGGCCCTCGGCGATCGCCTGGCGCACCAGCTTGAAGCCGGGGTCCGACACCAGCGGCGTGCCGGCATCGGAAATCAGCGCCACCGCCTGGCCCTGGGCGACGCGGCCCAGCAGCAGCGGCCGCATGCGCTCGGCATTATGCTCGTGATAGGGCAGCAGCGTCGCGTCGATGCCATGGCGCTGTAGCAATTTTGCGCTGACCCGCGTGTCCTCGCAGGCGATCACGTCGACCCGCGCTAGAATGTCGAGGGCTCGAAGCGTGATGTCGGCGATGTTGCCGATCGGCGTCGCCACGACATAGAGCCCTGCCGGGGCACGATTCTTCGCCTCGGTGCGTTCATCTGTCTGCGGTGCCGCTCGATCCGGTGCCGATTGTCTTGGCGCGCGTTTACTTGCCGCGGGCGCGCGGCTAGTCTCCGCCCGCGCCGCCTCGGCCGCTTCGGAGAATGTGCTTGAACCGTCCGTCTCTCGCGTACCCGGTCTTGCGGCCTTTGGCCCTCGCATCTGTGGTGACCTTCGCTCTGGGCTTGGCTGGCTGCGCTACGCAGACCGTAGCGGTGAAGCCGCCGCCGCAGCAAGCCCCGGTCGCGGTCGTGCCCGTGGCGCCGGTGGCCCCGCCGCCGGTGCTCGTGCCGCAAAAACCGCAGAACCTGGTCAATACCGGCGGCAAGACCGACGTGGCCCTTCTGCTGCCTTTGAGCGGCCCGACGGCACCCTTGGGTCGCGACATGCTCGATGCCGCGCAATTGTCGCTGATCGAGCTCGGCGCCGACGACATGGTGCTGACGCCCAAGGACACCAAGGGCACCGCCGCCGGGGCCGCCGCCGCCGCCCAATTGGCGATCGCCGAGGGGGCGAAGCTGATCGTCGGCCCGCTGACGGCACCGGAGGCCGAGGCGGTGAAGCCGATCGCCCAGGCCGCCCATGTCAATGTGCTGGCCTTCTCCAGCATCGCGTCGATCGCCGGCAATGGCTTGTTCCTGATGGGCATCCTGCCGCGCGAGGAGCTGGCGCGCATCGCCGCCTACGCGCGCTCGACCGGCGTCGAGCATTTCGCGGCGCTGGTGCCGAACAATGCCTATGGCCAGCTGGTCGCCGACGAGTTCGGCCGCGCGGTCGCGGCATCCGGCGGCACGCTCGACGACAGCGAGACCTATGCACCCGACGGCTCCGACCTGAAGTCGGTGATCAGGCATCTGTCGGCCAACGGCAAATTCACCTTCACCGCCCTGCTCGTGCCGGAGACGGGGGCCAAGCTCAAGAACAATGTCGCCCAATTGGGCCTCGCCGACATCAACCAGCAGAAGGTCAAGCTGCTCGGCACCGGCATCTGGGACGTGCCGGACCTGGGCAGCGAGCCGTCGTTGATCGGCGGCTGGTACGCCGCCCCGCAGCCGGACGCGCGCAGCGGCTTCCAGGATCGTTTCCGTCAGGCCTATGGCCATACGCCGCAGCGGCTGGCGACGCTCGCCTATGACGCAGTCGGCGTCGCCGCCGTGCTGGACCGCACGCCCGGTGCCGATTTCTCGGCGGCGGCGATTTCCAACCCGAACGGCTATGCCGGCGCCGACGGCATCTTCCGCTTCCGCCCCGACGGCACGGCGGAGCGCGGCTTGGCCGTGCTCCAGGTCGAACAACGCGGCACCAGCGTCGCGAGCCCGGCGCCGGAAAGCTTCGAAGGCGCGCCTAGCCAGTAGTTATTTCAGCAGCGCCGCCAGCACCGCGTTCAGCCGCTGGCGGCCCGCGTCGGTCGCCGCCAGGCGCTGATCGTCCAGCGTGACGAAGCCGCCTTCGGTCAGGTGGCCCAGCGCCACCCTGTCGATCAGGTCTTCCGGCTCCAGCCCCAGCTCGTCGCGAAAGCGCTCGCGCGGAATGCCTTCGGCCAGGCGCAGGCCCATCATGACCATTTCCTCGGCGCGGGCCTCAGCCTCGACCACCTCGGTTTCCTGGGTGCCATGGCCGTCCGCTTCGACGCGGGCGAGCCAGGTTTCCGGCGCCTTGGCCTGGCGTGTCGCCCATTTCCGGCCGTCGAGCGTCAGGCGGCCATGGGCGCCGGGACCGACGCCGACGTAATCGCCGTAGCGCCAATAGGTGAGATTGTGCCGGCTCGCCTGGCCCGGGCGGGCATGGTTGGAAATCTCGTAGGACGGCATGCCGGCGGCCGACAGATGCGCCTGGGTCAGCTCGTAGAGCTCGCCGGCCAGCTCGTCGTCGGGGAGGATGAAATCGCCGCGCGCATGCAGCGTCGCGAACTGCGTGCCTTGCTCGATGGTCAGCTGATAGACCGACAGGTGATCGGCGGCGAAACCCAGGGCGCGATCCAGCTCCGCCTGCCAGGATTTCACGGTTTGTCCCGGTCGCGCATAGATCAGATCGAAACTGTAACGATCGAAATTCTGCGCCGCGAGCGCGATCGCTTCCAAGGCCTCGCCCGCCGAATGCTGGCGGCCCAGAAATTTGAGCGAGGCATCGTCGAGCGCCTGGATGCCGAGCGATACGCGATTGACCCCGGCGCTGCGGAAGCCCTGGAACTTATGCGCCTCGACCGAGGTCGGGTTGGCTTCGAGCGTGATCTCGATCGCGGGGTCGAGCGACCAGCGCGCGGCGATCCGATCGATGACGGCGCCGACCGTCGCGGGTTCCATCAGCGAGGGCGTGCCGCCGCCGAAGAAGATCGAGGTGACGGTGCGGCCCGGGGTCTGGGCCGCGTAATGGTCAAGCTCGATCAGCAGGGCCGTGCGCCAGCGATCCTGCTCGATCCGCTCGCGCACGTGGCTGTTGAAGTCGCAATAGGGGCATTTCGCCAGGCAGAACGGCCAATGCACATAGACGGCAAAGCCAGGATCGGCTGCCGTCGCCGTCCGGATCATGACGCGAAACAGGCCTCGACCAGCTGGGTGAAGGCGCGCGCCCGGTGGCTGATGCGATGCTTGGTCGCCTCATGCATCTCGCCGAAGGTCTGGTTCAGCCCGTCCGGCACGAAGCACGGGTCATAGCCGAAGCCGCGGTCGCCGCGCGGCGGGAAGGTCAAGGTGCCGGAAATCCGGCCCTCGAAGCTTTCATAATGGCCGTCGGGCCAGGCGAGCGTCAGGGCCGAGATGAAATGGGCGCGCCGGTTGGTCGTGCCGCGGTCCTTCAGCTCCTGCTCGACCCGGGCCATGGCCGCGCCGAAATCCTTCGACGGGCCGGCCCAGCGCGCTGAATAGATGCCGGGCGCGCCGTCGAGCCCGTCGACTGCCAGGCCGGAATCGTCCGAGAGCGCCGGCACGCCGGCGGCCAGCGCCGCCGCCAGCGCCTTCAGCTCGGCATTGGCGAGGAAACTCGTGCCGGTCTCTTCCGGTTCCGGCAACCCGCGCTCCGCCGCCGAGCTGACATGGATGCCGTAGGGCAACAGCAGCTCGACGATTTCGCGCAGCTTGCCGGCATTATGCGTGGCCACGATCAGGCCAGTGCCGGTGAAGCGGCGGCGCGGGGTCGCGGCGCACATGGGATTAGAGCCCGCCCAGGCCGACGGCGGCGCGCTGCAGGCGGGCCAGTTCGGCGATGCCCTTGCGCGCCAGCTTCATCATCTCGGTGTATTGCTCTTCCGGAAACGGCGCCTCTTCGGCGGTCGCCTGGATCTCGACGATCTTGCCGGTCGCGGTCAGCACGAAATTGGCGTCGGCATCGGCGGCGGAATCCTCGACATATTCCAGGTCCAGCACCGGCACGCCCTTATAGATGCCGCAGGATACGGCCGCGACCTGGTCCGTGAGCGGCAGTGACGGGATCAGCTTGGCATCGACCAACCCCCGGAGCGCCAGATGCAGCGCCACATAGCTGCCGGTGATCGACGCTGTGCGGGTGCCGCCGTCGGCCTGCAGCACGTCGCAATCAATCTTGACCTGGCGTTCGCCCAGCGCCTTCAGATCGACGACCGCGCGCAGCGACCGGCCGATCAGGCGCTGGATTTCCTGGGTACGGCCCGATTGCTTGCCGCGAGCGGCCTCGCGGTCGGTGCGGGTATGGGTCGAGCGCGGCAGCATGCCGTATTCGGCCGTGACCCAGCCGGCGCCGGTGTTCCTGAGGAACGGCGGGACTTTTTCTTCGACCGATGCGGTGCACAGCACATGGGTCTCGCCGCACTTCACGAGGCACGAACCCTCGGCATATTTGGAAAAGCCGGGGGTGAGCGTGACCGGACGGAGCTGGTCGACGGCGCGACCGGAGGGACGTGACATGGGCTGTGGGCTTCTTTCGGCGACAAGCGGATATGGATGAAGGGCGCCAAACTACTCCGCCTGTCGGTCGCGCGTCCAGGGTTTGGCGGCACACATGTCGGTGCGACGGTTGACGCTCGCCCCCGGCATCCCTAAGTTTCGCCTCGCCTGACCCATGATGGGCCGGTTCCAGTCAAATAGGGACGATCGTCGACTTTGAGCGACCGCGAGATCCCCCGTGCGAGGACGGAGACCCTGATCGGCGCGCTCAACGAGCGCAGCCGCGAGATCTTCCGGAC
>Ga0302314_10013999_pt1 | contig 13752 bp, 10 predicted proteins | sample III_Palsa_N2_3_FD_200533 | JGI IMG/M metagenome (GOLD analysis project Ga0302314, IMG submission 200533) | Peat permafrost microbial communities from Stordalen Mire near Abisko, Sweden - III_Palsa_N2_3 | ecosystem: Environmental > Terrestrial > Soil > Palsa > Peat permafrost | place: Sweden... | reverse complement strand
CAAGAGAGCGTATCCCGGGGGCTGAAGCCCAGTTTGGGGCGGGTTGAAATGTCCGGGCTAAAGCCCGGACCTATCTCAAAAGCAAAAACAACAGCAAGAACGATTCGTCAGACACTGCCTAAAGCCCCAGATTGTGCGGCGTTGGTACCGCGGGCTAAAGTCCGCTGCTAATCCGGTAGAACAGGCAACGACAAAAGCAGAAGCAGATTCCCTGCGGGAATGACAGAAAGAAAAACAAGAGCGAGTTGAGTCTTAGAGCATTGCCTCTTCGGTATAGAGAGTGCCACTACGAACAAAATACAGAGGTTCTTCGCTACGCTCAGAATGACGGGCTTTGTTGCCTCTACATTGCCTCTACGAAATTTCCTCTACGAGTGACGGGCCTTATCGCTTCTAAACTAAACCGAGATTTGCTCTATTGGACTTGTTCCATGACTACTTCTATGTCGATGTGGCGGGTGGAGCCGAGGATGTCGACGGAGCCGAGCATGAGGGGTTTGTTGAGGGTGAGGAATGAGGTGCCCTGCAGGACGGTCTGGCGGATCACTGGTTCGTTGACGCCGCTGATGGTTTTGTCTTCGCCGATGCTGGACTCTTCTACCTTGCTGTTGAGGCGCGCGCCGTGTTCGGTTTCATCGAGGGTGGCGTTGAAGTTCATGCCGACGTCGAGATAGGTGAACTGGGTCTGGGTGCCTTCGGACGCAGAGGCCGTGGGGTTGTAAGAGCCGGTGGCGACGGGGATTTTGCTGCCCTGCTTGAGGCTGGTTGGCTGGCCGGTGACCACGACCATGGAGAAGTGTTGCGTGCCGATGCGTTTGGCGCCGTCGACTTCGGTAAGGGTGTAGGTGAGGCGGTAGGTTTTGCGGGGGCGGTCGAGCTCTTTGATGAGCTGCTGGGCGAGGGCGAGCTGGTCAGGGGCGGCGTCGACGACGACGGCGTTTTGATCGGCTACGAAGTAGATCTTGATGTACGGCGGGAGGATGTTGCGGAGGGCTACTACGATCTCGCTGCCCTCGGTTTGCTGGCTGGCGTTGGTGAGGTAGAAGGTCTGGACGCGAGCGTCGGCCATCTTGGCTTCCATCTCAGCAGACTTGCTGGGTTGCTTGGCGGGGGTTTCTGTTGGCTTGGCGTCGGTGGTTTGTGCCGCGGCGGAGAGAGTGAGTGCCAGGGTGAAGGCGGCGAGGGTTTTGATGAGCTTCATTTGTGGTCTCCGGGTAGTGGTGCAGGTGAATTTATTCGTTGGGTTCGGTTAGGGGTGGGTGGAAGAAGGATTGGAAGGCGGCTTGGTCGGCGGCGGTGTGCGCGGCGCGGTTGGCGGCGTTGAGCTCGGCTAGCTCGATGGGGTCGCCTTTGTCGACGATGCGGCGGAGAAGCTTTTCCTGGTCGGTGAGTGGGAGCGGGGGAGCGGGTTGGCTGGGGGCGCGGGACTCGGCGAGGGCTATGGGGTCGCAGTCGCAGAGGAGGTGGTCGGGGGTGGGTTGGAGGAGAGCGGGTTTTGTGGAGTTGTGAGTTTTGAGGGGGTTTGAGGCTGGGTTGAGGAGAGCGGTCGCGTTTTCACGCGATAGCCCACCCTGCCCGACGATGGAACTGTCGGTCGAGGATGGGGCACTCGGTTCTAGGGTGGGTATCGAAGCCCGGGTCCCAGAAGCGGGACCTGGGGCACCCGGATTTGTGGTGGGGTGGTGGAGGGTGAATGTGGCGATGGATAGGAGTACGGCTACTAGGCCTGCGGCGGTGAGGCTCCATGTCCAGGGGTGGAGGGTGGAGGGGTTGGCTGCGTGGTGTTCTACGGCGTGGAGGATGCGGCGTTCCATGCCGGTGGGCGGGGTGGTGTCGCGCAGGGCGGCTAGGGTTTGGTCGATGAGTTGGTCAGAGGTCTTTCTCATGCGGTGCCTCCTTGATTGAGTCGTTCGCGTAGACGAGTTCTGGCGCGGAAGAGCAGGGCGCGGACGGCGGACTCGCTTTTGCCGAGGATTGCGGCGATTTCTGTAGTTGCGAGTTCTTCGAGCGCGGAGAGTAGCAGGACCTGGCGTTCTTTTTGGGGCAGGCGTTCGAGTTCGCGGAAGACGGCTTTGTGGCGTTGAGCTTCGTGGAGGGCCTGGTCGGCGGGGAGGGTGCGGGAGACGAGGCTTTCGGCGAAGAGGTCGTCCATTTGCTCGGGACGGATGCGGCGGCGGCGGTCGAGGGCGAGGTTCCAGGTGATGCGGATGAGCCAGACGCGGAGGTCGCGGATGGCGGGGAGTTGGTGTTGATGTGCTTTGCGTTGGTGCTGCAGGACTCGGATGAAGGTGTCCTGGACGGTGTCTTCGGCTTCGGGGCGGCTGCGGAGGACGGAGTGGGCGACACGAAAGAGGAGTGGGGAGTAGTCGTCGACGAGAGACGCGAGATCGACTTCCGATCCGGTGGTCTGTGTGATCGACAAAGCCAAGCTGCATCCCTCAGTCATGTTGCCCTTCTACACGGACAGACGGATGGGGAGGGGGATCGCTCGTTTATTTTTTTAGCCGGTTTAGGGGTAAGGGAAGGGACGTAAGTTCGATGGCATACCACAGAGGGGGCATAGGAGGTTGACATCCAAATGCTTAAACTGTGCGTGTTCCCTGTGTAGATCTTTTTAAGGACTGAAGAAACGGTGAAATGTGATGACCTTACCCGGTAAGGTGGGCTCGAAGACGACAAGAGTGGTTGCGATACTGGTGCTCTCCGCGGCGGTGGCGGTGGGTTTCATCGTCGCTGGGGGATACACGGTGTACGCGAATATGCGGCACACCGTGAGGGAAAGGGCGTGGGTAGACCACTCGCAGGCGGTGCTGGCGAATCTGCAGATACAGGCGCAGCGGCTGGATCGGGTGGACTTCAATCTGCAGCTATATGCCGCGACGGGGGAACGAGCCAAGTTGAAGGAGGCTGAATCTCCGCTGGCAACGATGAGTGTGAGCCTGCTGCATCTGCAGGAGCTAGTGAAGGACAGCGAATCGCAGACACGGCATACGCATGAACTTGAGAAGAACCTGGAACAACTGACGGCGGCGATCGGCAGGATGGATGGGCAGAACAAAGTAGTGCCCGACAAGGAAATTCTCGATTGCCGCAACACGATCAGCATTCTGCAGCAGGAGGAGCGCGGCCTGCTGACGCAGAGGAGCGATGTTTCGAAGCAAAGCTTGTACCGGAGCTTTATCCTGAGCCTGGGCTATCTCGGGCTTTCGTTGATGATCGTGCTGGTGCTGTTTGTGTTCCTGTTCCGCGATGCGATGCGGCGGATGGCGGACGAGGTGAAGCTCTTTGCGGCTAAGGATGAGCTGGAAGTAACGGTGCATAAGCTGACGGAGCGTGCCGGGGAGTCTGCACTGCTGACGAGTGCTCGGGATGAGCTGCAGCTTTGTATGACGTCGAAGCAAGCGCATGAGAGCGCGGTGCGTCATATGCAGATTTTGTTGCCGGGAACGAGTGGGGCAGCGTTGCTGATCAATAACTCGCGACGGATGGTGGAGATTGTGGCGACGTGGGGTGGATCGACGTCGCTGCTGGATGGGTTTGCTCCGGATGCTTGTTGCGGCTTGCGAGCGGGTAAGGCGAGGTGGAGGAAGCAGGGCAAGTCCGAACTGGACTGCATGCACTTTGCAGGGGACGCGCCGGAGAACTATCTGTGTATGCCGCTGGCTGCGCATGGAGAGACGCAGGGCTTTATGTTTGTCGAGTGCGGCACGGCGGAGGTGTTGGCACTGGCGGAAGAGCGGACGGCACTGGTGCAGGAGTTGGTGGAGCTGGCGTCGTTGTCTATTGCGAGTTTGAACCTGCGGGCGAAGCTGGAAGGTCAGTCGATTCGCGATGGGCTTACGGGGTTGTTCAACCGTCACTTTATGGAGAGTGCGCTGGAGCGGGAGCTGCATCGCGCGGCTCGGCAGGGAACTCCGCTGGCGGTGATGATGCTGGATGTCGACCACTTCAAGGTGTTGAACGATACGTTTGGGCATGAGGCCGGCGACGTGGTGTTGCGCGAGGTGGCGGACAGTTTCCGGAGAGCGCTGCGGGATGAGGACATCATCTGCCGGTATGGCGGCGAAGAGTTTGTGGTGATTATGCCGGACGCTACGGAAGAGACGGCAGTGAGACGGGCGGAGATGATTCGCAAAGTGGTGTCGGAGATCCGGATGCACTTCCGCGGGGAGCTGCTGGGGTCGGTTACGGTTTCGGTGGGGATTGCGATGTATCCGGATGCGGGGAAAGATGGCGGGAATTTGATTCGGCTGGCGGATGGTGCGCTGTATCGGGCGAAACATGCGGGGCGGAATCAGGTGATGCTGGATTCGTCGGCTGTGGTGGTTTAGGCAACCGCTGTAGCATTCGGGCAAAAGTGGTTGCCGCAAGAAAAACGTACTTCAGCGGCTAGAGCCGTATTTTCTTTGCAGCATCCACGGCACGGCTGAAGCTGTGCCCTTAACAAACCGTTTTTGTTGCTTTTGAAGCGTGCTGTTTGTAAAACAGCACGCTTCGCCGTTTCTGATGTCCGGGGGCTTAACCGGAAAGGGAGTGCGGCGGGATAAGAAGGCATACCCCAGGGGCTAAAGCCCGCATTTTTGCAGGTCTATGAGACCCAAGGCTGAAGCCTTGGGGTACCTAGGTCGAAGAAGCCTTGGGGTACCTAGGTCGAAGAAGCCTAGTAGGTATTGATCTACGAAGCCTTATGCGGTTTGTTTGATCTGGCGGACTACCTGAAGGACGGCTTCGACCGGGGTGTTGGGGACGATGCCGTGGCCCAGGTTGAAGATGTGTCCGGGGCGGCCTGCGGCTAGTGCGAGGATTTCTTTGACGCTGGCTTCGAGGACGGCTTCGGGAGCGAAGAGGGTGATGGGGTCGAGGTTGCCCTGGACGGCGCAGCCGGGGCCGGCGGCGCGGATGCCTTCGTCGAGTGGGATGCGCCAGTCTAGGCCGAGGACGTCGGCACCGGTTTCGCGGAAGGTGGGGAGCAGGCTGGCGGTGTCTACGCCGAAGTAGATGACGGGGACGCCGAGGGCTTTGACGCGCTGGATGAGCTCGGTGGTGGGAGCGAGGCAGTAGGTGCGGTAGTCGGATACGGAGAGTGCGCCGGCCCAGGAGTCGAAGATCTGGATGACGTCGGCACCTGCTTCTACTTGTTGTTGCGCGTAGGCGACGAGGACGGTGATGAGCTTTTCCATGAGGAGAGGCCAAGCGCCGCCGGTGGAGTACATGAGCTTTTTGGCTTCGATGTAGTTGCGGGAGCCGGAGCCTTCGATCATGTAGCTGGCGAGGGTGAAGGGAGCTCCGCAGAAGCCGATAATGCCGAGCTGGTCGCCGTCTGGGCGGGGTTCGCTGAAGTGTTTGACTACCTTTTCGATGGCCTTGGAGACGTAGAGGAGGTCTTCGACGCGGTCGGTGCGGAGGGCCTGGACTTGCTCGAGGGTGCGGATGGGGTTGTGGACTACGGGGCCTTCGCCGTTGACGAACTCGAAGTCGAGACCCATGGGGGTGAAGGGGAGCAGGAGGTCGGCGAAGATGATGGCCGCGTCTACGCCGAGACGCTCGGCGGCGGTGATGGTGACTTCGGCGGCGATGTCGGGAGTGCGGCAGATGTCGAGTAGCGAGTGGTGCTTGCGGACGGCCATGTACTCGGGCATGTAGCGGCCGGCCTGGCGGAGGAACCAGACGGGCGTGCGGTCAACGGGCAGGCGGAGGCAGGCGCGGACGAATCGGCTGGAGGCGGTGGTGATCTGTGGTGCGGAGGTCTGGGCGGTTTGCAGTTCGGACAAAGTAATGGATGCTCCCGTGGTTAAGGGTAGCATCGGCGGTTGGGGGGAGGTGGGGTGAGTTGTTGTGGCGCTGAACCAGCAGTCGTGGAAACCCCGATCTCCAAGTGCGAGAGATCGGGGGCACCCGGCTGGTGGGAAGGTTGGGGTGAGTTGGAGGAGAGCTGGTTAGGCTATGAGTTTCGAGTTGCGAGTCTCGAGTTGCGAGTTAAGGCAAGTGCAGAAGCAGTTTCATTTGGGGGTAAGGGGATGAAAAATATGAGAATTGGGGTGGGGACTTTGCCGGGGGCTATAAACTGTTGGGAGGTTTGCTTCTGAACGCGTGGACGAGTTTTCCGGATGCGTGGGACTGGCCGCAGGCTTTACCAACTTTGAAGTGAGAAGAGACGCAGAAAACAATATGACGAATTACCTGACGCTACCCGTAGGACCGAAATCGCCTGAACTGGTGAATGCCGTGATCGAGATTCCGCTCGAGGGCATCAGCAAGTATGAGTACGACAAAGAGCTGCACGTGTTTCGCCTGGACCGCAACCTGTTTTCGCCGGTGCATTATCCGGGGGACTATGGATTTATTCCGAGCACGCTGGGCGATGATGGCGATCCGCTGGATGTGCTGGTGCTGGTAGATACGCCGAGCTTTCCGGGATGTGTGCAGGAGGTTCGTCCGATTGGTGCGCTGGAGATGATTGACCAGGGGCAGGGCGATGAGAAGATTCTGTGCGTGGGAGAAGGCAATCCTCGGTACAAGGATGTGTTCGACTACTCGGATATTTATCCGCATATCTTGAAGGAGATTACGCACTTCTTCTCGATTTACAAGGACCTTGAAGGTAAGAGTGTTGAGGTTAAGGGATGGCGTGATGCTGAGTTTGCGCGGACTTTGGTGTTGAAGGCGCAACAGCAGTACATCGATAACAAGATCACGCCGGTGGTGCATGCACCGAAGATCTAGGTGCGAGGTGCGAGATTTGAGAAAGGCCTGCGGCTATGCTGCGGGCCTTTTTTGTTTGTGGGGCTTTGCGGTAGGGCTGTGGTGGTGTGGAGATGGGCGGGAGCGGTCGCGCTAAGCGCGCGATGCCCACCCTAGCCGCGCAAAAAGCGCGCGTCGAGGATGGGGCACCCGGATTGTGCGGCTTCTGGAGATTCGGACATGGGCACCCGGATTGTGCGGCTTCTGAAGATTCGGACATGGGTGCCCGGATTGTGCGGCTTCGAGTGCGAGAGCAGAAGCAAAGCTAGGGGGTTGCGGTGCGGCGGGGGAGGAGTTGGGTTAGGGCGTAGATGAGGGCTCCGGCTAGGGCTACGAGGGCGGCGAAGAGGAGTGCGGGTAGGCCGAGGACGCGCTCGTCGCGGCTGGTGTACATGGCGTAAGCGATAAGGAGGGCGGGAGCTATGCCGATGAGGATGGAGCCGAGTGTGCCGCCGGGGATGCGGAAGGGGCGAGGGAGTTCGGGCTCGCGGTGACGGAGGACGGCGAGGGCGATGAATTCAAGGAGCAGGGCCGCGCCGTAGAGGACGAGGTCGATGGAGATGAGCCGCTCGAAGCTGAAGTTGAGAGCAAGGGCCCAGATGGTGGCGCAGAATACGATGCTGACCCAAGGGGCGTTGCGTCGGTTGAGGCGAGTGAAGAACTTTGGGAGCAGACCTTCCTCGGCCATGGCGAAGGGGACGCGGGTGTAGGACATCATGAGGGGGTTGAACATGCCGACGCCGTTGATCATGCCTCCGATGACGACGCCGAGGGCGATGGCGGGTCCGACGATGGTGTGGGCGGCGTCGGTCCATGTGCCGGTGCCGCCGTTTGCGCCGGAGTTGAACTGCTCGGCGGCGAGACCGGCGAGGCCGACTGCAAGGACGGGGAGCATGTAGGTGAGGGCGACGAGGATGGCGGAGCCGAGCATGGCGCGGGGGTAGTTGCGCTGCGGGTCTTCGACTTCCTGAGCTACGGTGCTGGCGTTGTCCCAGCCCATGTAGTTCCAGAGGCAGACGGAGATGGCACCGCCGATGTCGGTGGTAGCGAGTGGGTGAGTGAGTGCACCGGTGCCGTGGCCGTGCCACTTCCAGAGAGCGACGACGATGAGGACGATGAAGGGAGCGAGCAGGACGCAGAAGAGGGCGACGGAGCTTTCGCCGACGGCTTTTGCGCCGCGAAGGTTGTAGAGAGCGCAGGCGATGACTACAGCTAAGGCCCAGAGTGTGCCTCGGTAGCCGAGGGTCCAGGCAGGGGCGATGCGGCTGAGGTAGAGAACGAAGATGGTGGGGTAGATGGCCATGTCGAAGACGCTGGCGGCGAGGGAGAGCCAGGCTTCCTGGAATCCCCAGAAGCGGCCCAGGGCGCGATGGACCCAAACGTAGTAACCGCCTTCCGCGGGGATGGCGCTGCCGAGTTCGCCGACCATGAGGGAGGTGGGCAGACTCCAAAGAAACGGGATGATGGCGAGCATGAGAAGGCCGCGGAGGTAACCGGCTTTGCCGATGATGTCTTCAAGACCGTAAGGGCCGCCGGAGACCATGAAGTAGGTCGCGCCGATGAGCGGGAGCAGGCGGAGCTTGTTGCGGGCGGCGAGGGCGATGGTGGCTGCTCCTATGGGGATGCTTTGAATGTATCGCGGAGGTGGGGGAGATGCGAGAGAGGAGATGCGAGATTTGAGGGTGGGAAAGCGGGCTTGTGGTTGAAAGGGTGCGACGGTATTGCCGGGTGCGGGCGGCGTGGCAGGTCCTTCGACTGCGTAGCTCGCGTGGCGAGCTACTTCGCTCAGGATGACAGAGTTGGAGTGGGTTGAGGAGAGCGGTCGAGCTTCGCTCGATGCCCGGGGCTGAGAATGCGGGCCCGGGGCACCCGGTTTGGCGATGAGTCGGGCGGTGGTTATAGGATGGTGGGGTATCCCCAAATCTAACTCTGGACGACGATCTTGATCATGCTGATGAACTCGAAGCGGATGCGTGTTTCTGTAGCAGCGGTTTTGCTGGCTGGTGGTTTGCTGGGTGGTGTGGCAGCGCAGGCGCAGCGAGTGTCGGATGGATTTTCAACCGACTGGGAGCATTTGACGATCGACACGCGGGAGCTTGTGCCGCATGTTTTTCTGATGCATGGGTCGGGTGGGAATACGCTGGCGTCTGTTGGGCCGGATGGAACGCTGCTGGTGGATAGCGAGTTTGTGCAGGTGGCTCCGAAGCTGAAAGCTGCGCTGGCAAAGATGCAGGCCGGGCCGGTGAAGTATGTGATCAGCACGCATTACCACTCCGACCATACGGGTGGAAATGGAGCGTTCCATGCGGATGGAGCAGTGATTGTGGGGCAGGAGAACTGCCGGTTGCGGATGACGCAGAGCCGCTATAGCGGGATGACAGGGAAGACTTCTCCGCCGGCTCCGGTGGAGAGCTGGCCGACGGTGACGTACGACAAGCGGATGACGATTTACTTCAACGGCGAAGAGATTGAGCTGTTTTACAAGCAGCCTTCTCATACGGATGGAGATACGATTGTGTACTTCCACCATGCGAATGTGGTGCACATGGGCGATGTGTTTGTGAACAATCTCTATCCGTATATCGACCTGGGAGCGAATGGGACGGTGGATGGATACTTTCCGGTGATCGATAACGTGCTGGCGGTGATCGACGACAAGACGCAGGTGGTGCCGGGGCATGGGCCGTTGGCGACAAAGGCGGAGTTGAAGGCATATCGCGACATGATCCAGACGGTGAGAGACCGCGTGGCAGCGGGTGTGGCGGCGGGAAAAAGCCTGGAGGAGATTGTGGCGAGCCATCCGACGGAGGAGTTCGACAAGCAGTATGCGACGGACCGGGTGGGCGGCGATGGGTTTGTGGGGATGGTGTACCAGAGCCTGACAGGGAAGAAGTAAGGTCGGGGGTGCGAAGAAGCGGTGCGGCGGGATATAATCGGGTTCGTACCCCGCAGGAGAGTTGGCCGAGTGGCTGAAGGCGGCGGTTTGCTAAACCGTTATAGGACCAAAAGTTCTATCGGGGGTTCGAATCCCCCACTCTCCGCCAGTTTGTCAATGAAAATCGTAAAACCCCAGTAAATACAGGTACATTGGAGGCCATCCGCTGTTCAGGATGGCCTTTCGTTATGCGCCCAAAGCAATCTCGGGGAGAGACGGGCTCCGTTTGTATTGCAACCGCATAACTACACTAAGTAAAGGGGTTCCAGTAATTATTTCCTGAAATCGTCCCGAGTCCGCTTGAAGGTTCCGAAGCGGCAGCGACCACGAGGTAGGCTGTGGTTCAACGATGGCTCGCGTGTTCGGCTGCGACCGATGCATACCAGCCATGCGTGGAGTTACAACTTCGTGAGCGCCAAGACCTACGATGGAAGGACGGTGCGAATGCTGAACCTGATCGACGAACACAGCCGAGAATGTCTGCTGGTACGAGCTGAACGCAGGTGGTCGAGTGCGAAGGTGATCGAGGCTCTTGCCGATGTGATGGTGATCAAAGGTGTGCCTGAACATCTACGTTCTGACAACGGGCCAGAGTTCGTGGCTCACGATCTTCGCAAATGGCTGGCGGACACAGGGGCGAAGACTGCCTCCATCGAGCCGGGCTCGCCCTGGGAGAACGGCTACTGTGAGAGCTTCAACTCGAAGCTGCGCGACGAGTTCCTCAATGGCGAACTCTTTTACTCGATGAAGGAGATCCGTGTGCTGGCCGAGCGCTGGCGCGTCCACTACAACACCGTTCGGCCTCACTCCTCGCTCGGCTATAGGCCGCCAGCACCAGAGGCATGGATGGTAACTCCCGGACGCATCCTGCAACGATCAGAACCTGCAGATCGCTGCGCTACACTAACAATCCAACTGGTTCAAAAGGTCGGGCAGACCAGTGTTGAGTACGATTACGCCACTTTCACCAGTTTATCCTCCGTTTTGGAACCAGCATGGGCGGCGGGCTATCCGTCGTCCAAGTTCATCAACATTGTGTATGACACATCGGCGGCGAATGTCGCGAACGTTCTCACTGTGTCGATTGCGAGAAACGTCGGCGCGGTGTACGTGACAGACCAGACGCTACCCAATCCTTACGCGGTGCTGCCTTCCTACTGGAGCACGCTCACGCAGTCGACTCAGGCCTGTTGCTGAGGAGATACGCGATCTTACGGGGCCGTGGCTCCTCAACAACCGTACTCAGGAAAGGAAACACCGGAATCATGAAAAAAGTAGCTGTTGCTCTTTTACTGGCTTTACCGCTAATGCTACTCACGCGCGGAGCCGCTGGGCAGGGGCCGGCATCCTCTACCGCCGGGACTTGTCAGTCGATTCTGGTGCCGTCCTACGTTTACCCCGCGGCGGCAGGCTCGGCGTGGGATCGCGCGATCGCCGATTCGCCATGGAACGCACAGACCGTGCGCACCATGGTGATGAATCCGAACAGCGGCCCTGGTGCGTCCTTCAGTGCGGAGTATGCCGCTGTCATCAAGAAGGTGAAAGTTGCCGGCGGCATCACGGAGGCGTATGTCTGGACGAACTATGGAGCTGTGCCTCTTGCAGACGCGGAAAAACAGATTGACCAGTACATTAGCTGGTATGGCACGGATGCACTCAATGGCATCTTCGTAGACACGATGTCTTCAGATGGATCGTTGATTGAGAGCTACTATCAACCGCTCCTGACTTACATTACAACGAAGCTGCCGAAGGCCACGGTTACGTTCAATCCCGGCACCTATCCCCATCCGAAGTACGCCACGATGAAAACCGCTACCCCCACCTCGTCGTTCAATCTCGTTGTCTTTGAGCATGACTTTGCAACCTTCAGCCAGGAGGCCAGCGCACCGCCAGCGTGGATTCAGAAGTATCCGGCGTCTCGATTCGTAGCGATTGTGTATGACACGTCGGAGGATCAACTGCCTGACGCTCTCAAGCTTGCAGCCAAGCGCAACATGGGTTCGGTGTTTATCACGGACGATGTGCTGCCGAATCCTTACCGCGGCCTGCCTACCTACTGGAAGAAGTTGGTGGCCCTTACTCAGGCCTCTTGTAAGTAGAGGCTTGAGCGGATTCGGGATGAACCCCTAAGTCCTGGGGAACCTCGTCCATGTGGACGAGGTTTCGGTTCGAGTACGTGTTAGTCCATTACAGCGCACGGTTTATCTGTCTCACTGTCGTGATCGGCTCTCGGAAACGAGGGTCGTCCGCGTTCTGTCGCGCATAAGAAGCCGAAGCCCTTGCTCGTTCCTGTTTGAAGACAAACGTGCTTTGTTGAGGATGAAACATCCTGGTGAGGGCAGGCAGCCGACGAGTTGCGGCGTCCTCATGCGTCCTTTCGTCTCGAAAAATTCCTTCAGTTCCACTGCAGGAAATCCTTGACATCGATTACATTGCGTGTTTCAGTTGTATTCCGAAGGTAATCGTTTACATTCGGTTGATGTCTTTTGCCTGCCATGCTGCTTCCTTTTGCTTCGCTGCTGCTCCGCGGGATCCCGCATTACCTGCACGAATGCACTTTCGGACGAGCCCCGTTGTATTCAGGCTCCTCCGCGATCAGAAAAGAGGAGACAGGATGAATTTTCTAATGAAGTATTCCGCAGAGCGCAGAAGCGCAGTATGGCTGGCTTTCGCATCCTTCGCGTTGTTGGCGAATGGAATGGCGCAGGCACAAACCGCAACTACCCTGACACCTACCGCATATACGACTACACAGGGCGCCAGCTCGGGACAGCCCGTGAGCGCTCTTGGCACGATGGACCAGGCAGGCGTGCAGAACAACTCGAACGATTATGTCGAGTTCGAGGCCGCCGCCGCGGGAACCTCGTACGCGGGATACACCACGTACACGCTGCCTAATTCCATCGCGGCTTCCTCCGTCACCGGGATTCAGATCCTGGCGAACTACACAGGCCCCAGCACAGCGACCCAGACGTGGACTTGGCAGATTTACGACTGGAACCATAGCGCCTACGTCTCGGTAGGGACGAACGTGATGGCCACCGCCAACGGAGCGTGGAAGCTGCTCAATTTCAACGTGTGGGGCAATCCTACGAACTATGTAAATGCGAGCACAGGGCAGATCAAGGTGCAGCTCGTTTCCAGCAACAGCGCAAGCAACGCGTACATCGACTATGAAGCCGTCGTGGTGACGAGCAATAGCAGCAATCCTACGACGAATAATTCCTATTACGTCTCTACCTCAGGTAGTGATGCGAACGCTGGAACGTCGTCTGCTCCGTGGCTGACCATCCAACACGCAGTGAGCACGGTCTCGGCCGGCAGCACCGTGTACGTCGAAGGCGGAACGTACACCGGCCTGGTGACGTTCAATGTATGCGGATCGGCCTCAGGTGGCATGATTCGCGTCCAGAGCTATCCGGGCCAGACGGCGATCATCGATGGAACCGGAGTGACCATACCGTACTCCACGGACAGCGCTGCCCGTGGGCTGGTGCAGATCACAAACTGTAGCTATGTTTCGGTTGAAGGGTTCACCATTCGCAACATCACGCCCGATACTTCCTCAGTCTTTCCCGCCGCTGTCTCCATCAACGGCAGCAGCAGCTACGTGCAGATTCGTGGCAACACCATCTACAACGTGAACAACAGCACGTATGGCGCGCATGGCATCGGCGTCTATGGAAACTCTTCCAGCGGCGCCAATACCAACATGGTGATCGATGGGAACGTCCTGTATAACCTGGTGCTTGGCTATAGCGAATCGGTTCACATCGATGGCGATGTGCAGTACTTCTCGGTCACGAACAACCAGGTCTACAACACCAACAACATCGGGATCGACGCACTTGGAGGGTATGGCGTGTCTCCGCTGGTCGACCAAGCGCGCAACGGAACAATCACCGGAAATCTCGTCTACAACGCGACGGATTCCAGCAACCCGGATTACACCAATGGATCCAGCGCTGCCGGTATCTACGTTGATGGCGGCGGGTACATCACGATCGAAGACAACATCTCGCACGACAATGACATCGGCATCCAGGTGTCCAGCGAGAAGTCAGGAAAGGTGG
>Ga0302314_10013998_pt1 | contig 13752 bp, 18 predicted proteins | sample III_Palsa_N2_3_FD_200533 | JGI IMG/M metagenome (GOLD analysis project Ga0302314, IMG submission 200533) | Peat permafrost microbial communities from Stordalen Mire near Abisko, Sweden - III_Palsa_N2_3 | ecosystem: Environmental > Terrestrial > Soil > Palsa > Peat permafrost | place: Sweden... | reverse complement strand
AGCAGGGAATGATCGGCAACCCGAATGGGGGGCCGGCCTTCACCGTCGAGATCGATGCGGCGAACAACCCGGATTCGCGCGTGGCCCTCGGCTACATGCAGGCCGACGTCAAGGTCAAGTACCTGGCCGTGATCGAGAAGTTCCTCGTGAACGTCGAAGGCGGCACCAGCGTCCAGATCACCCGTCAGCAGACGCAGCTCGCCTGAGCCCGCGCCTGACAACACCCCATAGGAGCATCCATGCCCATAGGTGACTTTTCCGTCGGCCGCGACATCGCGCTCACCATCGTGACCGCGAGCGGCCCTCTCACCCTCAACATGATCACCGGATTCCACCGGCGCCAGGAAACCGTTGAGGTCAAGGTGAAGGGGCTGGACGGCGTTACGCGCCACGTGCGCTTCTTCGATGGTTGGAACGGAGGCTTCGACATCGAGCGAGCCGATTCGACCGTCGATGACTACTTCGCTCAGCTCGAGTCGAATTACTACGCCGGCATCAACGAACAGCCCGGAACCCTGACCGAGACGATCAGCGAGGTCAACGGATCCCTCTCGCAGTACCGCTATTTGGGGGTGCTGCTTAAGTATGACGACGCCGGCAGTTGGGCGGGCGACGCCACCGTCAAGCAAAAGCTGAGCTTCGTCGCCTCGCAGCGCCAGAAGATCAGTTGAGCCCGAATCCATCATGACGAAACTCACCGTGAACAAGGTCGCCGCGCCCGCGGCGGCCGCCAGCCCGTCGGCGCAGGTCATCGCCGCGGCGACCGCGGACATCTCCCTCAAGGACAGCAAGGGTCGCACGATCCTGCTGCGCCGGCCGGGGGTGCTCGCGCAGTTCCGACTCGTAGAGGCGCTGGGCCCGACGGCGACGAACCGCGTCTACGTGAACATGTGCCTGCCGTTGATCTACGTCGCAGCGATCGACGACGACGACCGCATTCCGATGACGACGAAGCGCGAGATCGAAGCGCTGATCCAGCGCCTGGACGAGGAGGGCATCGCCGCGGTTTCGATCGCTGTCGAGAAGCACTTCGGCGAGCAAACACCCGAAGAGGACAAGGCGAAGCTGGGAAACTGATCCGGGCCACGCCGCTGCGGGAATGCCTCTGGCTCGTTCGCCACGGCGTCCCGTTTGACGTGGCCTTCAGCGTCGATGACGTCACCCGGGCTGCCTGGGCGATCATCATCAGCGAGCAGGGCGGCCGCGAGTTCGATCTCGGCTCCATGCGCTACAAGGACTGACAATGCGCGAATTCAAGAGCTTCGGCGCATTCGGCAAGCACATGCTGAAGGTGGCCGCGCAAGGCGAGGTCGTCACTACCGAGATCACCGCCAAGGCCGCGAACATCGTTCTGGACGACGCCAAGGACCGAATCGGCGTCTACCAGGACGCTGCGGGCCCGTTCCCGGCCTGGGCGCCGCTCGCTGAGCGCACGACACAGGATCGGATCTCGAAGGGCTTCTCGCCGTTCGAGCCGCTATTGCGCACCGGCGGCCTGCGCGACTCCTACAGCACCAGCCAAGCCGGCCACGAGGCGGTCATCGGCAGCGACAGCGACATCGCGGTGTATCAGGAGGTGGGAACGCCTACGATTCCGCCGCGTCCCGTTCTCGGGCCGGCAGCCTTCGAGGGGAAACCCAAGATTGGCGCGACAGCCGCCGCGATCATGGTCGCGTGGCTGATTGGCGAGCCGTGGAAGCGGATTCAGTCGATCAAGTTGCCGTAGATCGACAGGGCGCACACCGCGCCCCACCAAGCGAAGAACAGCACCCAGCCGCGCTGCTTCCAGGTCATCACGCTCCAGCGATAGGCCAGCGTGCGGTGCGGCTGCCGGTGGATCACCACCAGGCGCGGGTACTGCACCCAGCTGATCCGGTCGGCGAGCCACTCATGAATTCGCGTCTTAAGGCGCATAGATACCTCTCAGGGACAACGCCCGATGTTCGAAGCCTACAAGATCGGCGTCACGCTGACCCTGAACAATCTGGTTTCCCCCCAGTTGATCATGGTGGCGGAGCAGATGGAGCGCCTCGAAGGCATCTCCCTCGCCCTCGGCAAGGCCTTGAAGTCCATCGGCCAGGAGAAGATCGGCCTCAAGTCACTGGCGAAGGATAGTCTGGCGTCGGCCGCGGCCCTCGACAAGGCTGCGCTGGGCGCCGAGCGCCTCGAGCGCCGCCTCGCGCAGATCCGCGCGACTGCGGGCAGCCTCGGTGGTGGCTCTGGCGTGCCACTGCTTCCCGGTGGCGGAGGCGGCGGTGGTGGGCGCGGCGGCGGCCATCGCAACGGCTTCCATGGCGGGAACATCCACATGGGCCCGGGCGGCATTGGCTTGGGCACGGTCGGCATGGCCGCCGGCGACGCCTTCATCCCGTTGGCGATCGCCGCAGGCATGGGCTACGCTGGCCATGCGCTATACGAGAGCGCCAAGGATCTCGATACCGAGCGCGCGCGCTTCCGCATGTTCGGCCTGTCCCCCGGCCAAAATTCCGAGGCGTTCAACTACGTCGACGGCATGCGCGTCTACGGCAGCACGCGTGCCGAGAATATGCGCAACTTCCGGGAGGCGCAGGGCGTCTTCCGCGAGTCGGGCGAGAGCGACAGCAGCGCGCTGGCCGGCGCCAAGCTGGCTGCACCGGTGCTGTCGCAGCTGAACTTCCTGGCTTCGGCCATGGGCGGCGACAGCGACGGCAAGATGGCGACCGCCAACATGGCGATGCTGCGCTACGTCGAGCTGAGCGGTGGCCTGAAGAGCGCCGCCGCCTTCAACAGCATCGCGGACTTCGGCTGGAAGCTCAACCAGTCGTCCGGCGGAACCGTCGACTGGCAGCAGCTGCTGGCCTTCAAGAAGACGGCGGGCAGCGCGGGCTACAACCTTTCGAACGACGCGCTGGCGCGGCTCGAACCGATCATGGCTGAGCTGAGCGGCGGCCGCGCCGGCACCGCAGACGCCACCGCCTACAACCGGATCATGGGCATCACGCGGATCCCCAACCAAGTAGCGCACGCGCTCGTCGACAACGGCCTGTGGGACAACAGCAAGATCTCCTGGAACTCGCAGGGGGGCATCAAGAACATGCTCGGCAACCCGCTGAGCGATGCCAATTCGAAGCTTTTTCACGAGAACCCGGAACTGTTCTACGAGCAGGCGATCCGGCCGATTTACGCGAAGATGAAGCTCGACTCCGACGGCATCACGCGCGAGAACGCACTGATCTTCGGGCGTACCGGTGGCCAGTTCTTCAACGCCATTGAGCGGGCGATGCCGCAGATCCAGAAGGGCGTCGAGGCGATCTCGAAGGCCGACGGCATCGCCAAGTCGGTGGAGAACGCGAAGCTCAGCCTGACGGGCCAGGAGAAGGAATTCGACGCCGCGTGGACGGACTTCAAGACGCAGTTCGGCACGACGATGCTGCCTTTCTTCACGGGCATCCTGAAGGGCGGCGCGAACATCCTGCGCACTGCGGCAGGGATCTCTCCGACGCAAGCGGCCGCGGGTCCTCTGACGACCGCCGCGAAGCTCGTAGCGAGCCTGCTTGGCTTCGATGACGCACCGGGCGCAAACAACGCCGCCGCGACTGCGCACGAGAGCCCGAACGTCGCGCGCGCACCTGCCTCGTTCGGTGAGGTGCACACGAAGCTGATGCTCGACGGCCGACTGCTGGCCACCTCCGTCACCAAGCACCAGGCGAAGGACGCCTACCGCCCGCAAAGCGGAAGTCTGAGCTACGACCCCACCTTCGGAATGGACCCTGCAGGGGGCTGATCGATGCAACCCGACACCACGCTCAAGCTCGGCGACTTCGAGTTCGCCTCGCTCGAGATCCCGGCCAGCATCCCCTTCGGCGGCTCGCAGCGCCTGGCGGTGCACCAACTCGTCGGGGGCGCCAAGGTCGTCGACGCCATGGGCCGCGCTGACAAGGCGCTGACCTGGTCCGGCATCTTCATGGGCACGACCGCGCCCGATCGCGCGCGCTATCTCGACACGCTGCGTGTCGCCGGCCTGCCGCTGACGCTCGTCTGGTCGACGTTCAATTATCTGGTCGTGATTAGCGAGTTCGACGCGGTCTACGAGAAGTCCTACCAGGTGGCGTACTCCATCACCTGCGAGGTCGTGCAGGACAACACTTCGCCGGTGACGACCATCGCTGCGGCGCCGGTTGATCAGGCGATGTCGACCGACACGGCGTCGGCCAGCACGCTGGCGGGCTCGATCGGCGACTCGACGCTGAGCGGCCTCGTCGCGACCGTCAGCAGCGCGGTGTCGGCGGTCTCGTCATTCGCCAAGGCTGCGCAGAGCACGATCAACGGCGTCCTGCAGCCGATCGCGGCCGCGCAGCAGCAGATCACGCTGCTGACGGCGTCCGCCAGCAACACGATCGCCAACGTCACGACGTTCGGCGGCGTGCTGCCGGGCAACCCGGTGTCCGTGGCTGCGTCGAAGCTGACTGGCCAGGTCGTCGCGATGGAGCAGCTGGGCGACCTCTACAACCTGCGCAATGTCCTCGGGCGAATGCAGGCCAACCTCGGCCAGGTGAATTCGTCGCAGCGCACGGTGGCCACCGCCGGCGGCAACCTGTTCGACATCGCGCAGAAGCAGTACGGCGATGCGACGGCATGGACTGGCATCGCCAAGGCCAACGGCCTGACAGATCCGTTCGTGCAGGGCGCCCAGATCCTGACGATCCCGTCGCTGCCCGACACGACCAACGGCGTCCTGCAAGCCTGAACCCGACATGCTCAACACTTTCCCAGCTGACTCGGCTGCGCGTCAGCCGCGCGCCGTCGTGCGCGTCGGTGGCGTTCCGATGGACGGATGGGAGTCGTGGGAGGTCACAAGCAACACCTACAACGAGGCCGACAGCTTCCGCGTGTCGTTCGCGATCTCGGCGCTGCCGGCGACCATGGGCGCCGACTGGTTCGCCTCGCAGACGCAGATGTTCGTCGAGGTGCTGGCTGGCTTTCCGACCGACCCGGCCAACCCGAATGCGGTGGAGCTGACCAGCCTGATCTATGGCCGCGTCGACGACATCGATCTCGACATGGTCGCGAGCAAGCTGACGCTGACCGGCCGCGACCTAACCGCGGTCTTCATCGACGCGAAGATCACATCGACCTTCGAGAACCAGCATGTTGCCGACATCGTCACGCAGCTGGCGCAGTCTCACGGCCTGACGCCGGTCGTCACCGGCGGTACCGACATCGCCGGAACGCTCTACAAGCGCACCCAGGTGCGCATGCAGGCCGACCGCAGCGAGTGGGAGTTGCTGACGTGGCTGGCGCGCGAGGAAGGCCTCGTTGTCTATGTCACCGGCAACGAGCTCCACTTCGAGCCCGACGACCGCGACAGCGGCGAGCCCTACCTGCTTTACTGGGAGCCTGCCAACAGCACCTTCGGAGCGCCGCAGAGCAACGCCGTGCACGTCTCGTTCTCCCGCAGCCTGACGGTCTCGAAGGGAATTACGGTCACGGCGCGCAGCCCAAGCATCACGAAGAAGGTCGCGGTCGTCGAGTCGTATCCAGCGGCGCCGAAGAACATCCAGGCCGGCAAGGCAACGCCATTCGGTGGCGTGCAGACCTTCAGCTACACGCTGCCGGCCGGCCGCACGGCCACGCAGGTGCAGCAGTACGCCGAGGCGACCTATCGGCAGATCGTCTCGCACGAGATGAAGCTGAACGCAGTGCTGCCCGGCGACGGAATCCTGTCGACGAAGGCTTCCCTCCGCGTGCAGGGCACCGGCACGGCGTTCGACCAGGACTATTTCCCGCACGAGATCGTCCGCTCGATGAGCCTCGACGACGGCTACCTGATGACGGTGTCCGCCAAGAACACCAGCCCGGCCAACGAGGTGCAATCATGATGAAACCGATCCTAAACGCGATGCGGCTGCAGGCCCAGCGCCAGGCCACCAGTAGCCGCGGCACGTCGGTGGGCACCGTCACCAGCTACGACCCCGACAACTACGCCGTGCGCGTCGAGCTGCAGGCTGAGGGCATCCTCACTGGCTGGATGCCGCTGTGCTCGCCCTGGATCGGCAACGGCTGGGGCTTCTTCGCCGCGCCGTCCGTCGGCGACATGGTCGAGGTGACGTTCTTCGGCGGCGACATCGAGGCCGGCTACGTCGAAGGTCGACTTTTCAACGACATTGACCTGCCGCTGTCCGTGCCCAGCGCCGAATTCTGGGTCGTCCACCAGTCGGGCAGCTTCCTGAAGTTCACGAACGCCGGCGACGTTCTCGTGACCAGCGCGCGCGACCTGGCCGCGGTCGTCGGCCGCAACCTGACGGCGAACGTCACCGGCGACATCGACGTCGCCTGCGGTGGCAATGCCGGCGTGACGGTGCAGGGTAATGCGACCGCAACGGTCAACGGCAGCGCCAGTATCACCGTCGCGGACAACGCGACGATCGGCGTGGGCGGCAGCGCCACCGCGACCATTGGTGGCGCGCTCGACGTCACGGCGGCCACGGCCAGTGTCACCGCGGTGACGACGATCACCGGCAATACGGAGATCGTCGGCACGCTGACCGTTTCCGGAAACATCGCGACCACTACCGGCAGCCTGATCGCCACCACAGGCGAAGTTGAGGACTCTTCCGGGACTATGGCCACCATGAGAACCACGTACAACGACCACAAGGGCCACGGCACGCCGGGCACCGGCAACGCGCCGGACCACCTGATGTAAGCGCCGATGATCAATGACATCTACCACTACTGGTCGGGCGACCTGTCGGCTAGCGCCGGCGGCGACATCCTGACCGTCGACGGCACCGAGCTCGGCCAGCAGCGCGTGCTTCGCCGGCTCCTCACCAACCCGGGCGACTACGTCTTCCACCCGGACTACGGAGCGGGGCTGCCGGCGTTCGTCGGTCAGCCGCTCGACCCGGGCAAGGTGGCTGCGCTGATTCGATCTCACATCCTGCTCGAAGACAGCGTTGCGAGCATGCCTCCGCCGCAGATCACTGTCGCGACCAACCCTACAGACCCATCGTCGATCGCTGTGACGATTGCCTACAACGACGCCGCCAACGGCAAGCCTGTCGTCCTTTCCTTCAATGTGAGCTCCTGACGACATGGCAATCAACACCCAGACGTTCGCGCAGATCGTTTCGAACGCCGTCACGGCCATTCAGGGCGGGGCGTCCCAGCTCGTCGACATGACTGTTGGCTCGATCCTTCGGGCCTTCACCGAAGCCATTGGCGCGCTCACGCTCTGGCTGCAGGGGGTCGCACTTCAGATCGCCGCGCTGACTCGGTTCGCCAGCAGCAATGGGCCCGATGCCGACAGCTGGGCGGCCGACTTCGGTTTTGCGCGTGAGTCGGCCAAGCCCGCGAACGGTCCGGTCACCTGCGCACGCTTCACCGCCACCGCGCAGGCCAGCGTACCCGTTGGCTCAGTCGTCCAGACCAGCGACGGCGCGCAGAAGTACTCGGTCATCGCCGATTCGACGCAATCAGCCTACAACGCGACGCTGGGTGCCTACGTGATGGCGCCGGGAACGACCAGCTGCACGGTGACGGTGGTCTCGCAGTCGGTTTCGGCCTCTGGAAACGCGGCGGCCGGCGCGATCAACACCGTGGGCAATCCGCTTCCGGGCATCGATACCGTCACCAACGCAGCGGCTTTCACGAACGGATCTGACGGTGAGTTGGATCCGGCCATGAAGGCGCGCTTCGTGTCCTACATCAACAGCCTGTCGCGCGCCACCCGCGGTGCCATTACCTACGCGGTGACCTCGCTGCAGTTGGGCGTCAACATGACGCTGACGGAGAACTTCACCTATTCCGGCGCGGCCGACCAGGGCTACTTCTACGTCGTCGTCGATGACGGGAGCGGCGCGCCGTCGACTGAGTTCCTGTCGACCGTCTCGAACGCGATCGATGCCGTCCGACCGATCGGCAGCACCTTCGGCGTCTTCGCACCGGTCATCGTCACGGCAAACGTCGCCATGACGGTCACGGCGGCGACCGGCTACCTGCATTCGGACGTGGCCGCGGCAGTGAGCGCGGCGCTGCTCGCTTACATCAACTCGCTGCCCCTCGGGACGCTGCTGTCGTTCACGAGGCTGGTGCAGGTCGCCTACGACGCGTCGCCTGGTGTCGCCAACATCAGCGCGGTGACGGTGAACGGGGGCACGTCCGACGTCGCCGTCAGTTCGCAGCAGGTGGCCAAGGCCGGCACCATCACCATCAGCTGAGGATCGCATGGCAACGGGTGACAACCAAGACATGAGCGCGCGCCTGGCGCTGCTCGTCCCGAACGGCTGGTTCACGGTGGGCATGTCGAGCCTGCGTGATGCGGTTCTCGCGGGAGCGGCCTCGGCGCTCTCTTTCGCCTACCAGCTCCTGGCCTACGTGCGATTGCAGACGCGGATCGCCACGGCCACGGACGGCTTTCTGGACATGATCGCCGGCGACTTCTTCGGCACCACGCTTGTGCGCGCGAGCGGCCAGACCGACGCCAGCTTCCGCGCGCGGATCATCAGCAGCCTGTTTCGCGAGCGCGGCACCCGCAACGCGGTGTCGATCGTGCTGACGCAACTCACCGGCCGCGCTCCGCTCATCTTCGAGCCGATGCGGCCGGCCGACACCGGCGCCTATGGCATCGGCGCGGGCTATGGAGCCGGCGGCGCCTACGGCTCGATGCTGCTGCCCATGCAGGCGTTCGTGACGGCGTTCCGGCCGCACGGCACCGGCGTTCCGGGCGTGGCCGGCTACGGCTCGCCATCCGCCGGCTATAGCCTCGGATCGCAGGGCCAATACGTCGCGCTGTCGATGGTTCAGGGCGCCCTCACCGACGCTGACATTTACGCCGCGATCGAGAGCGTTCGACCGGCTACCTACACCATCTGGGCGCGCATCAGCTCGTAGCTGCGCCGCACTCCATCTCAGCCGCCTTCGGGCGGCTTTTTCGTTTCTGGGCCGCCAATCGCGGCCCTTGTCGTTTGCACCTCCTGGAGCCGCAATGGATCGTACGATCGTCTACCCTGGCGCAGTCCCGCTCGAGACTGACCTGCTTCGCACCAACCGGTTCTCGATGACCGCGCTGGCGATGCTCACGCAGGACCTGATCGGCACGTCGACGCAGGCCAGCGGTTTCACCTGCGTGCCCACGGGCCCGGCGTCGCTCGCCGTGCAGGTCACGCCCGGCCGGCTCTACAGCCTGCAGAACCTGGACGGCACGGCGTACTCGTCGCTGGCGGCCGATACGACGCACCAGATCGTCAAGCAGGGCATCTTGCTCGACGCCGTGACGCTCGCCTGCGCCGCGCCCGCGACCGCTGGTTTTTCGGTCAACTACCTGATCCAGGCAACGTACCTGGACAGCGACACGGCGCTGGTCACGCTGCCGTATTACAACAGCAGCAACCCGTCGCAAGCCTATTCTGGCCCGGCGAACAGTGGCACCCCGCAGGCAACCCTTCGCGCTGGCACGGTGTCGCTTCAGGCCAAGGTTGGCATCGCGGCAGCGACGGGCAGCCAGACGACGCCGGCTCCGGACGCGGGTTATGTCGGCCTCTTCGCGGTCACGGTCGCGAACGGCACGACCACCATCACGTCGGGGAGCATCAGCACCTACAGCGGCTACCCGAATCTGGGCTTCGGTGCCGACAGGAGCACCTACAGCCCGACGTATACCTACCCCGTTGCAACGCTGGGCTGGCGTAACACCGGGCTCGAGAGCGTCACCGACTATTTCAGCCAGGTGCAGGCGACTGACTGGTTGTCTGGCGCCCCCGTGGTCGACACGACTGCGGTCTTCAATACCGCGCTCGGTGCATCCACGGCCTACAGCATTGCGCTCTGGGGCAAGCTGGCGGTACCCGGGATGTCGTTCATCGTCGGCGGCGTCGCCGGCGGTCCGGCCTCGATTTTCGTGCGCAAGGGCCAGCACCTGCAGGGCTCCGGGATGGGCGCCACGCGGCTCGACGCGCAGAGTGCGCACGCGCTGAACACCGCAGCCACCATCATCCTCGGCACTTCGAGCGCGGGCGTCGTGGACAGTGGTGGCCAGGCAGCGGAAGTCTCCGAACTGATGTTTCTCGGCGGCCCGTCGGGCTTTCCGAACATCGACACGACACAGTGCGCCGGTTGGAGCGTGCACGAGGTGTTCTGCAGCTTCCCGGGGCAGGGTGTCCTGGCCGGCGGCGCGGACGGAAAGCTGTCCGATTCGATCTTCGACGGCGGCCTGAATCAGATTGTTGTCACTGGCCAGAATATCCAGCTCAACGACAACCTGCATTACCTCGGCAACTATCAGATCTCGGTCAATAGCGGCAACGACATCACCATCACGGGGATGCAGTCCGAGTATGCGGAATATGCCTCGCTCCTGCTGAACCCGACGACGTCTTCGATCAACGTTGGGGTGGAGAGCAGTAACTTCATCGGAAACACCCAGTACGGCACCTACCAGGGTGCGATTCTCATCGGCGGCAACGGTGTTGACGTCTCCGTTTCGAATTCTCGGTTCCGCAACCTACCGGGCATGGCCGTCGCTTACTCCACCGGGGTGGGCTGCAAACTCACGGTCGGCGGGAATACGATCATCGACGGCCTGGCGACTTCGAGCGCATACACCCAGTCGACCACGATGGGCGGTATCGACTGCTCGAACATGAACGCGACGATTAGCGACACGACGCTGCGCAACTTGCCCGGTCAGCCGATCCTCATTGGCGGCACGCTGGCCATCACGGTCATCATCGATGGCTGCAGGTTCAGCGGCAACACGGGCGGCTCGTCGGAAATCCTGATCACCAACACCAACGCGGCATCGAAGGTGGTGATCCGCAATTGCATCGGTGGCGGCCGGCCGCTGGTCAACAGCCAGTCGACGGTGACCGTCGTCTACGACGACACGAACGTTGACGCTACGGCCCCGATCGCGATCACGCTCGTGACTACGGCGACCGCGACGCTTACCGTTGCAAACAAGGTCGTCGGCTGCAACTTCGCAGGCACCGTCACGCTCACCCTGCCGTCGCCGGCCATCTATCCGGGCAAGACGATCCAGGTGCAGACCTACACGGCAAACGCCGTCGTGTCGGCATCAGCCAACGTTTCTCCACTCACCAGCCCGACCCCTGGGACGGCAATCCTGGCGGCCATCGCCGGTAAGTGGGCGACGTTGGTCAGCAACGGCACTTCCTGGGTCGTGACGGCGGGGAATTGAGCATGAGCAACGACCACTCTCACTTCGCCGTAGCGCTCGCATGGCTTGGACTGTTGGCCGGATTCCTGACGCCGATCGCGATCCTGCTCACCATCATCTTCACCGGCCTGAACATCTATATCCAGCTGCGCAAGCTGCGACGTGATGAGCGGCTGGAGAAGCTGCAGGCCGAGCTGCAGCGCCCGGACACGACGCACTGAAGGAGGCGCAATGCGCACCACCGATCCCGATCCGGAGCCCTTCAAAGGCTTGGGCGAAAAGGTCACGAAGCCGGCCCCAGCGCCGGCTTCGCCGTCTCCGAAGCCCGCAGGACCGTCCGGCGTCGTCACCGGCGCCGACGGGCGCCTGAGCACCACCACTCACCCGAAGGACTGAAATGCAACTCACCGACCACTTCGTGCTGGCCGAGCTCACGTTCAGCAATACCGCGCAGGCGGATGGCATCGACAACACGCCCGACCAGAACACGATTGCGCATCTGACGATCCTGGCGATGGGCCTGGAGAAGGTGCGCGCGCTGCTGGGCGCCCCGATGAACATCAGCAGCGGCTACCGCTGCCCGGCGCTGAACAGGGCCGTCGGCGGCGTGCCGGACTCGGCGCACATCGACGGCTATGCCGCGGACTTCGTCTGCCCGAGCTTCGGCACGCCGGCGGACATCGCACGCGCCATCGTCGCCAGTGGCCTCGTCTTCGACCAGTGCATCCAAGAGGGAACCTGGGTGCACATCTCGTTCGACCCGCGCGCGCGCCAGCAGGCGCTCACTGCAACCTTCGGCGCCGGCGGCGCGCGCTACAGCGAAGGAGTCTCCTGATGCCTATCAAGCTCATCCCAAACTGGCAGCGTGCGCACCGCTTCCTGTCCGTGCAACTGACCGCGCTGAACGGCGCCGCAGTGGCCGGCTGGGCGTCGATCCCTGAGGACTGGCGCGCAGCGATTCCGCACGGCGTGGTCGTCGGTGCTGGCGTCGCGATGTTCGCAGCAACGATCTTCGTCCGAATGATCGATCAGGGCGGTGTCACCGCGCCTGGCGCCAATACCGAGGAAACGAAATGACCGAAGACGAACTGAAGACCGACGCCGAGGCCGCGCCGCGCTTCCTGGCCGAGACCGTGAGCGGCTTCTCCCTGCGCTCGAAGCTCGAACTGGCCGCGGCCGCGCTGATCCTGCTCGCGGCCGTCATGGTGTGGGCTATGTGGCCGGCCAAACCGGTGCCGGAGGTCATCACGGCGGCGCCTCAGGTGGTCCAGGCCGATCACTCGGTGGTCGTCGCGCGCGATCCCGAAGCGCATCCCGTGCCGCCGCCGCACATGCTGCCGAAGGGCTCGGTCGAGGTGCGGCGCGAGAAGATCGTCGCGGCGCCGGCCGCCGGCGCGTCGAGCGTCGAGGTCGACCTTTCCCTGGTGCGCGTCGACGGTGGCCAGCGCGTGGTCGCCAGCAGCCCCGACGGCACGATCAGCACCGCGATCGACATCCCGATCGAGCAGGCGCTGATTCCGGTGCCGCCCAAGCCCTGGGCTGCCGGCCTGAGCTATGGCACCGGCCGCAGCGTAGGCCTGTGGATCGACCGCGACATCGGTCGCCTCGTGCTGGGCGCCGCTGTGCAGCGCCTGCAGGACGGCCATGCCGAAGCCCAGGTGCGCGTCGGCTTGCGCTTCTAGCTGCGCCGCTCTTTTCCCTCATGCCCGACCTGCCCACGTGGCGGGTCGGGCTCTTTTTGCGTTTGTGGAGCGCGTCAGGTCGGCGTCTTCACCGCCGCCAAGATCAGCTTCGTCATCGCGGCCATTGAAAGGTCGTGAGGGTGCGCGCTGATGGCGGGGTTCTCGCCGGATGGGATCGCATCCATGTTGGCGTAGTAGATGCCGCTGATGTCGACGAACGTCCCGCCGTGAGCCTCGCAAGCGGTCTTCTTGACCGCATCCTTCGGCGGGTCTGCCCAGTAGTCGGACAGGCACACGAGCGAGTGCGCACCCTGAGCCACGACGGCATCAAGCAGGGCGTTGTAGCTGGTCGTGAAAGCCGGCGATCCACCGGAAACAGCGTTCTCGCCGATCTCCACAATCACGTCCGTTCGCTCGTCGATGGGCGCGGTCGAGCTGATGATCAGGTCGGTGCGCGTCGGGTCGTTCTCGAGCGGCGCCACGTTGAAGGGCGTCACCGGCAGACCCAGGCCGGCACCTACGAGGTGGGCATAGTCCTTCGCCTGCGTGGTCGAGGCAAGGCCCCAGTTTCCCGTCCAGCCGACAGATGGATTCGGCGCATACAGCGTGATGCTGTTGCCGATGACGACCAGCTTGTTGGGTGCGGCTGGTGCAGGGTCTGACGATCCGCCGCCACCGCCGCATGCGGTGAGAAGGCATGCCGCCAAAGCACTGGATATTGGAAGACGTCCAATATCCTTCCAATATCCTGCAATTCGAGCAGGCAACAAAAAAGGCCCCGCATTGCTGCAAGGCCTTGATTTACTTCTCGAAAGGGATGGCTCCCCGACCTGGGCTCGAACCAGGGACCTACGGATTAACAGGCCAAGCCCCGAAGCGCGCCGCAGGCCGCTCAGATGCTCGCGCGTGGGTTGG
>Ga0302314_10013997_pt1 | contig 13752 bp, 16 predicted proteins | sample III_Palsa_N2_3_FD_200533 | JGI IMG/M metagenome (GOLD analysis project Ga0302314, IMG submission 200533) | Peat permafrost microbial communities from Stordalen Mire near Abisko, Sweden - III_Palsa_N2_3 | ecosystem: Environmental > Terrestrial > Soil > Palsa > Peat permafrost | place: Sweden... | reverse complement strand
ATCCCCGGGACAGGGCAGCGGCCCTTCGGCATCCACCGGGCGCTGTCCACGACCCGAAGCAAACCAGTGGCCACGGTCGGCGTAGATCCAGGTAGGCTTCACCTCGGCAGGTGGTCGTCCCGGACGTCACCACCGCCTTGGGCCGCTAGCTCAATTGGCAGAGCTGCGGACTTTTAATCCGTAGGTTGTGGGTTCGAACCCCACGCGGCCCACCTGATGATGTGTCCGCAGTGTCGTTGCTGAGCTGGCCCTTCGTGGTCCGGCTCGCCTTCACTACGCGGGGAGCCGGGGTGCGCTGGCCGCTCTGCGGGAGCGCTGCGGGAGCGCCCGCACCGGAGACGGCCTTCAACGGGGCCCGGGGCACCAGGCGGAAGGCCGCCTCGGCGAGGGTCTTGTCCACCTCGGGCAGCAGGTTCGTGTAGGTGTCGCTCGTCAGCGCGATCGTGGAGTGTCCGAGGACCTCCTTGATCGCGTGCAGGTCCCCACCGGCCGCGTGAATCAGCGTGGCGGCCCCGTGTCGCAGGTCATGGAACCGGATCGGGGGCAGGCCAGCCTCCTCGGCAAGCCGGATGAACCGGTCGGTGACGGCGCTGGGGTGCAGCCAGGTTCCGTCCTCCTTGGTGAACACCCGGCCGGTGTCCGTCCAGGCCGAGCCCCAGTGCAGCTTCTCGGCGGCCTGCCGCACCCTGTGGGCCCGCAGAACCTGCACGGTGCCCGCGTCCAGGGCGATGGTCCGCACCCCGGAGTCGGACTTGGGCAGGGACTCGATCACGGTCCAGCCGTCCTGGGTGAGGGCCACGGCGATGCTCAGCCGCTCGTTCTCCAGGTCCACGTCCGTCCAGCGCAGGCCGACTGCCTCCCCACGCCGCAGGCCCCGGAAGGCCACCAGGTGGAACAGGGCGTACAGGCGGTCGCCCACGGCCTGGTCCAGGAGCCGGCCAATCTGCTCGGGACTCCACACCATGACCGCTCCCGGGCGCTCCCCGGTCTTCTGCCACTGCTCGACCCGCTCAGCGGTCCACAGCAGCGGCTTGGGCCGCTTGCCCGCGTCCAGCTCGACATGGGCGGCGGGGTTGAACGTGATGATCTGCTGGCTGATGGCCGAGTTCAGTGCGGCCCGCAGGGTGGCCCGGATGCGCTGGACGGTCGCCGGGGACACGGTGCGACGGAACGGCTTCATCTCCGCGAGGTGGGCACGCTCGGCCTCAAGGCGCTTGCGCTCGGCCCCGGCGGGCCTACCCGGCCCTGCGGCCCGGCAGCGCTCCACCTGCTCGCGGCGGGCCTGGTTCTCGGCCTCGATCTCCTCGTTGGCGTCGGTGATCGCGTCGAACATCGCCACGAGATGGCCGAGGTTCAGCCGGTCCACCCGCAAGTACCCGATGCGGGGCTTGAGGTGGTTCCTGATGTGCCCCTTGTACCCGGACAGGGTGCCGGGGCGGCGGCGCTTCCCGGCGGCCCACTGGTCCAGGAAGTCGCCGATGGTGATGTGCTCGGTGAGGGAGACACCACCCACCAAGCGCTTGCGGGTCTCCTCGACGTCCGGGATCGGGGCCTTGTCAGCAGCGACCTGCGCCAGCAGCTCGCATATGCGCTCGATCGCCTCCGAGTCGTCCTTGTCGGGCAGCGCCAGCAGGGCACGGACCTGGTCGAGATCGGCCTGGGCCTCCGTCACAGTGGCGTAGCCGCCCCGGGTGAAGCTGCGCCGGGAGCGGTCGGGACGTGGGGGCAGTTCCTGCCGTACGGACCAGGTCCCATGACGGCGGGACTTCAACTTGGGGCAGGCCGCGCTGAGCAGCCGCCCGGACGCATCCCGGCAGTGGCACCGCCGGTGGGTAGATCCCGCACGCATCAGTCGTCCCCCTCCAGGTCGTTCAGCCCGGCGGGCAGCCTCGGGGGCTCTACACCCAGCGACCTGAGTTGTGCGCGGACCAAGCGGAGCTGCCCGGCCTGGAGCGCCCCGTTCACCTCGTCGTGGGCGGCTTCCAGCGCGAAGGTGGCCTTGTCTCCTACACGCTTCGCCCCAGCGATCCTGGAGCGCGAATCGGCAGCACTGCCGAGCAGCTTCTGGATTCCCTCCACGAGGACCTCGTGCAGGTTCAGCAGCTCGATCGGCGTCGGGGACGTCGGTGCCGGGGTGATGGGCTCCAACGGACCCTCACCGATGAACCACCGCAGACCCGTGGCGGTCGGAACGGTCCGACCCGGTAGTGCCTCTACCTCGCTCATGTGCGCATACGGGAAGGCGAGCGCGGAGGGGGGCATGTCGAGGGCGGCGGCGAGGACCATCACCTCGGCCAGGTCCACCGAGTTGCGGCGACCGTTCTCGAAGTTGGCCAGGGCGGAACGACCGATCGGCATACCCAGACGTGTACAGGCGTCGGAGACGTCCTGGGCGGACATGCCGAGCTCGGTCCGGCGACGCCGAACCTCTGCGGCCACTCTTCCGGCGACTCTCTCCGCCCACATCTGACTCGACACGAGACCACACAGTACCTGCTCAGATTGACACCGGGAAGCGCGGAGGCTGACCATGTCGTGAAAGCAGACATCGAAGTACACAGGACTACGGAGAATTGACACATGGGCAACCAGTCGGCCGCCAAGCGTGCGATGCCTGGCATGAGCGTGCGCGAGGCCATATCCCTGCCGATCGCGGTCGACCTGCCCACCGCGAACCGGGCCCTCGGGCTCTCGCGGACGGCGGGGTACCACATGGCCAGGAGCGGCACCTACCCCGTCGAGATCCTGGCCGTGGGCCGCTATCTGCGCGTACGCCGCAGCGACCTGCTGGCCTTCCTGGCCATCCAGGACACTTCCACCTCACCGAAGGACAACTGATGGAGCACGCACGCAAGCCCTACGGATCGAAGGCGGCCCGCGACGTCGCCGCCGCGCTCGGGATCGACCGGGTGGACACGGTGATCTCGCTGGCCAACCAGGTCGCCCAGGCGACCGACGCTGTCGGGGCGACCGTGGCCGACGCCGAGGAGTACGGCTACGTCGTGACGGAGTTGGAGCCCCACGCCCTGCTCAAGCGCTGCCGTCGCCTGCTGTCGCAAATCGACCCGCTCCAGCGCTCGGGCCCCGCGTACGCCAGTGGGCGGAAGGGTGCGGACGGCACGTGGACGCTGCCCGGCTGGCCGGAGGAGGGCGGTTCCCGGCAGGTGCCCGCCGAGGACGTCCAGGGCCTCATGGTCGAGGACTATCTGGCGGTGCTGCTCCAGGCCGCCGCCGCCTCTCTGGTCGCCGAGCACCGTGCGGAGCAGCACTTCGCCTGGGTCTGCGGCCTGCGGGAGTTCGGCCCCAAGCCGATCCCGGCCTGATTACCTCCAGTCATTCCTGTAGCCCGGTAGCGTCAATAGTTGCGCATGCCAACTGAAGGGAGCGTCTCGATGATCGGGAGCACCACCTGGAACGGCCGGGGAGCCCCCGGCCGGACCCTGGGGAAGATGGGCCGGGCCCGCCTCCTGGACGACTGGGAGGCCACCCCTGTGCCCGTTGTGCTGGGCAAGGCGGTGCAGCGGGAGGCGTTCCGGGTCCAGCGGCGTGTGCGGCCCCACGTGCCGGCGCTTCGCGTCCTCCAGCGCAACGGCATCCCCAACAGCCTGTTCTCCCTGCCGGACACTCTGGTCCAGGGCTCGGCCGTAAGGGAGTTGAGGGCGGCCCTGCTCGTCCTGGACGGGGCCGGTAGCGCCCGGCAGGTATGGGGAGCCTCCCGGTACGTCGCCTGGGCGGTGCAGGCCGCCGAGCCCAAGTGGAGCCGAGCCCACCAGGACCTCGGCTACGACCTGGCCGCCCTGGTGCGCGCGGTGGAGAAGGCCGAGGACGCCCGCAGGACGCAGCGCCTGCACCGCAGGACCGACGAGGGGGAGACCGATGGCCGGTGACCTGCCGCAGGCGTTCGAGGGCCTGGAGCAGCACCTCGCCGAGGTGACGGCCCGCTCGGTGGCGGAGTTCGCCGAGGAGCACGAGCTGGAGCCCACCTCGGAGTTGAGGGTGTGGTGCCTGGCGGGTGTCCACGTGCGGGAGGTATTCACCGACCGGTGGGGGCAGCCCTGCGTGGACGGCGCTCTTGCCCTGGAGAGCCTGGCCCTGCCCATGGAGGACCACCTGTGGGTCTTCGACGGGATCGACCTGGAGGCGCTCGGGACCCTGCACGTCGTGGCCCTCAACCGTGGACTGCACCGGGCGCTGATCCTGCCCGTACGGCGGCTGGCGAAGGTGCTGGGAGACGTCATGGACGAGCCCGTCCCGTACCCGGTGAGCACGTCCTGGGCGAGGTCCTGGACGAGTGACCCGTGCGCCACCGATCTTGAGGCCGTCGCCGAGGAGACCGTTCGGCGATCATTGGACTCGTCACGAGGAGGACCCCCATGCCCTTGATGCCCAGCAGCCCCGAGCCCGCCCGGTTCCGCGAGCCCAAGCAGTACCGCGAGCCGATGACGCCCAAGACCTACGAGCGCCCCCAGATGCCGGTGCTGCGGCCCCGGCCCGGCACCTATCCCACCTTCGTGCCCGCCCTTCCGGGACGGCCGAGCACCTCCGCGCCCCGGGGCGCAGTGCCGGTCCGGGAGCGGCACCCGTTCCGCTGATCCGCCTTGTACGAGCCCCGGTTGGCGAATTCTGCCGACCGGGGCTCTGCTGCCTCCGGAGCCCAGTAGCGTGGCGGCTCTGACTCCCGAGGAGGACCTGATGCGACGTGGTGACGAGGCGTACAACGCGGCCCTGGAGGACATGGGCGAGATCCTCCTGGACTGGGTCACTAAGCCGTATGCGCCCCTGTACTACTCCCACTTGAGTCGGCTGCTGGCCGACAGGGGGCACACGGTCCCGGCCCATGAGGGGCCGATGCGCCTGCTGCTCGACGACTGCTCTCGACAGCACAGCGACGGTGATGCGCCGCTCCTGTCGGCGGTGGTGGTCCTCATGGGTGACGAGGTTCCCTCCAGCGGCTTCTACAAGCTGGCCCGCAGCGCCCCCTTCAACAGGCCGGGCAGCGACGAGGAGGTCTGGATGAACGAGTTGAAGAAGTTGCAGGTGATCTAGAGGCAGTGGGTTTCTGCCTGCTGAGGCAGCCTGTCGGACCTGGCCCGAGCCCCTTGAAGTGGTGAACCCACCCACGTCCGGAGGCAGCCATGACCGTCCCCACGCTCACCCCGCAGAACCGCACTGATGCCCTCCTGCGGGCACAGGAGGCCCGGGAGGCCCGCTCTCTGCTCCTGTCCCGCGTGAAGGCCGGGCAGGTGACCGTGGGGCAGGTCCTGGACCTGTCGGACGCTGGGGACCGCACTGCGTCCCGTGTGCCCGTCCTGCTCCTGCTGCGGGCCCTACCCGGGATCGGCCCGGCCACCAGCCAGCACATGCTCCAGCGAGCCAAAGTGGCGGAGAACCGGCGGGTGCGGGGGCTGGGACGGCTCCAGCGTGAGGCGCTGCTGGCCGAGTTGGGTCGCCGCGGATTCTGAATCCCCTGCTCAGAGCTGCTGTCCGGTGCCCGGTGAGTGCTCGGAAGGTGTGAGGTCGTCAGCTCTGCCGACCCTTACGCCTGGGGGCAGCCCATGTCATACACACCCGGTATCGCGATCAGTGGCACCCCCGCAGCGGGCTACGTGCCGGTGGCAACCAGCACCACGGGGTCCTCCTGGCAGTCCGTGACCAAGCTCGACTGGGTGAGCGTCCGGGACCACGGCGCTGCGGGCGACGGCACCACCGACGACACGGCCGCCGTCCAGGCCGCCCTGAACATGGTGGGCACCGCCGGAAGCGGCGTGGTCTACCTGCCGAGCGGCACCTACCTGCTGAGCAGCACTCTCACCGTGCCGTCGAACTGCATCATTCGGGGCGACGGGACCACGGCCACGGTGCTCCAGCAGAACTCGACCACCGGGTACGGCCTGACCACCTTCAACCTGGAGTTCCTGCGGGTGGAGGACCTGATGGTCATCGGTCCGGGCCAGGGGGTGGGCACGGGCCACGGGATCTACTGCACTGGGGACGGGACCTCGGACGACATCGACACCTTCTACCTGTCCCTGCGAAACGTCATGGTCAAGCAGTTCGGCCATGACGGGGTCCATGTGGACTCGCCGGTGGCTATCGACCTCGTGAACGTCACGGCGAAGGAGGTGGGCGTGGACGCCTTCTACCTCTACGGGGGCACCTCGGCCTCCCTGGTGGCCTGCTACGGCCACCACGCCACCTCGAACGCCTTCGTCCTGGAGTCGATGCACTACTCCAGCCTGATCGGGTGCGCGGCCGACAACTGCGTGAACGCCTACAAGCTTGACGGCTCCGAGGGGATCGCCCTGATCGGCTGCGGAGCGGAGGTGAACTCCGGGGACGGCCTCCAGATCACCGGTGGCTCAGTGGGGATCACCGCCTCCAGCCTGTGGGTGGACAACGCCGGGAGCACCTCGGTGCACGTCGAGGACGGCTCCACCGGCGTCACCCTGGTCAGCCCCCGCGAGGGGACGACGGCCTCCACGGCGACATGGTTCGTCTCGGTGGACTCCGGCTGCGAGGCCACGGTCATCGCGCCCGACTCCCACACCGCATCCAACTACGCGGGCACGGTCACCCTGCTGGACTCCAGCGGTTCCGCGTCCTTCCCGGGCACACTGGGGGTCGGGACAGCCGCCGACCCGACCATCTCCGTCAACGTCGCCCAGGCGGCGGACCAGAGGTCGCTGGTGGTGTCGAACTCCACCGTCGGCGGGAACGTCAACCAGCCCTCGGTGGACCTGTCCTCGGCCGCTGCTGCGGGGCTGGCCCTCGCCAGCAGGGTGAGCGGCGACACCACCGCCAGGTACCTCGCCCAGGTGGACGGGTCGATGAGCTGGGGCCCGGGGTCGGCTGGCCGGGACGTGACCCTGGCCCGGACCGCGACCGGGACCCTCACGGTCGGCGGGAACCTCGACGTCACCGGATCGGTGGGGAACCTGGGCCTGGGTGGCGTCGCGCCCGACACCTACGCCCCGATCTCGCTCAGCCAGTCTGCCGACCAGCGGTCCGTCATCCTCGCCAACACCGTTTCGGGCGGTAACCAGAACCAGCCCTCCATCGACGCGACCGCAGCCGCCTCCGGGGGCCTGTACTTCGCCGGGAGGGTCTCGGGGGACACCACGGCCCGGTTCCTCGCAACGGTGGGCGGCCAGCTCGCCTGGGGGCCGGGGACGGCCTCCCGGGACGTCACCCTCAGCCGTGGAGCAGCCAACCGCCTCGACCTGACGACTGCCGACCTGCGCATCGCCACGGCCGGGTACGGCCTGCGGATCAAGGAGGGCATCAACGCCCGGATGGGCGTGGCCACGCTGGTGGCCGGGACAGTCACCGTGGCCAACACCTCGATCACGGCCAGCTCCCGCATCATGCTGACCGTGCAGAGCCTGGGTACCGTCACCACGCCGCAGCCGGTCGCGGTGACGGCCCGGACGGCGGGCACCTCGTTCACCATCACCTCGGCGAGCGCCTCGGACACCTCGGTTGTGGCCTGGCAGGCGGTCGAGCCCGGGTGAACTGCGCTGTAGGGGAGTTCAGGGAACACCAACAGAAGTGCCGGCTGGTGACCTGGGGACCGGCCCTTTACCGGGGTGCAGGCGTTCTGGTTCGGACCAGCGCGAGAGCTCAGCCGTTCGCGTCAACCACAGTGAACGACCCACCGAGAACGGCCTTGCGCATCAGGCTCTGAACGGCCATGTCGCGAGTGCGCACGCCGTGTGCAAGCACCTGTTCCGTGCCCTTGAAGGACCACCACTTGCCGTCGATCTCCTTGACCTCGCCCAGTGTGGTGAACGCGCCCTTCTTCGGAAAGGCGGCGCAGTGGCCGTCCTTCCAGACCGAGACCTCGAAGTCGTATTCGTCGTCCATCGCGTATCTCCTACTGGTGGCCTGGTCGGACGTGAGCACTGTAGTAGCGGCAGGTGAGGAGTTGTGAAGTGCAGGCTCTGGGGGCACCGATGCGTCGAACCCGTCTGTCGTCTAAGCGCCTGTGAGCCTCTGGAAGGCGATCCTCAGCGCGTCATCATCTTCGGGGCTCGTCCAATGCACGATGTCCAGCTCCTTGCTGGTAATACGGCGGAACTCGTCGATCAGCTCGGGCTTGACGATCGTGTTCGGCGTGGTGGCGGTGACCACGATGAGTGCATCGAAGCCGTAGTCGCGGTTGTTCATGGCGGCGGCGAGCTCTCGCACTCGGTTTCGCCCTGGCGCTCGACGGGTGAAGAGGGCCTCGACTGCGATTCGCTTGCCTTCACCGCTGATCTCCAGGTCGAAGGGACCGTTCAACTGGGCTACCGGCACAGCAGCCACCCTTCGAAGCGCGCTCTCGACCAATCCCTCATAGATGGCCGCACTTGCCTGTGCGATCCCTGGATCGCTGAGGATCGCCGGGTCGTAGGCAGCGGCGGTTTGCACACTCGCGAGTGCCTCCTCGGGGGGTGCTTCCTCTAGGTCTTCTTCTACCTTCCTGCGGCCATCGTCGGTGTGAACCTCCGTGTCGCCGAACTTGAACCAGGTCACCGCGCGGCCTCCGGCGGCCACGACGAACAGGGCAGCCCCGATGGTGATCAGGGCGGTCGGACCGGCCTCCACGGTGGTCCTGAACACGGCCGTGGCCCCGGCGGCCACCATGGCGAAGCTGATCACCGCCATCGCCGCCCGCCAGCCGGTGCTCAGCCTTGCGGGGTCGTGCGCCGGTGGCCGGGTGCGCTGACCGTTCGGGGTGATCCGCCTCGTCATGGTCGAGGACGCTATCGGCGCTGCTGTAACGGAAGTGACGTCTTGTCGGACCTGTGACCTACCTTGCGGGAGCAGCCTCCCGGGCCGGAGACCGTTCAGGCGGTGCCGACTGTCCCCGTCCACCATCCAGGCTGCTCATCAGCAGCCCACGCGACGGTGAGGGCCTGCTGAAGGCCCTCCTCCATGAGGCGGCGCAGGACCTCCTGGGCGTCCTGTGGCGGGCTGTCCGCCGGGATGCCGGACAGTCGTCCGTCCAGGACGCCGGAGGCGCTGTAGGAGGCGTACCGCCAGCCCTGGGGAGTGCGGTAGAGGACCAGGGTCTCGGGGACGCCGAACTGGTCCCGCCACGAGGTGCTCACGCTGACCAATCTGCCGAGTCCTCAGTGACCTCGGTGAGGTGGTGCTGGACGTCGCGCTCCCACTGGACCCCCTCTTCGTCCTGGAAGCGCACCAGGAATCGTGCCCGTGCTCGGGTCGTCGGCTGGCGGTCGAAGGGGAAGTCGATGCTCTCCTTGGGGCCCAGCACGACGTAGGGCAGTCCGCCCTCCACGCCGAAGGTCGAGTTGTGGAACGCATCGGCTTGAGGGTTGACGTGTCCGCACAGGACGGGCGGGGTGAAGGCGTCCGGACCGTCGAGCGCCCGGCAGTCCACGGCGAAGATGGGTCGGTCCGAGCCGTTGTGCGCCCGGACGTACTGGAGGTTCCGCTCGGGAGCATCCGGCAGGGCCATGGTGGCGCTCTCCAGGGTCACCGTGATCTTTCGGGCCTGCGTCCGGCGGTGGGTGGCGAGCTGGGCCTCTATCCACTCGGTTTGCCTCTGGGTGAGCCGCCTCTGCTCGTTGATCTGCTCCTGCTGGTCGCTGAGTTCATCGCGCTGCCGCTTGATCTCGCTGGACTGCACCCGCAGTCCCCAGGCGGTGACGGCGGCCAGCAGCACGGTGGAGACGCCGGTGATCCACCCGGCCGCGTCTCCCCAGTCGATCTGGTGGTGATGCATGGCCGGGAGCCTAGGGTGAACCGCCTCAAGCGGTCCGTGATACCGGGAAATCGCCGAGGCCCTGGAGGTCCCTGTGGGGTCCGGTAGGGGCGGGGTCGGTCTCCTCGTCCAGAGGAGCGGAATTCGGGCTGCATTGGGGCCGTGGGGCCTTTTCTCGCGCTCCCGCAAGGCGACCTGGTGAGTGTCCGGCGAATTCCCTCTGGCTGTTCCGGGGCGGGAGCGGAATCCTCTCCAGGAATTCCTGGAGTGGTTCGTGTCCGGGTGTAGTCCCGTCGATGATCCTGCCCCAACTGGCCCAGGGACGTGGGACTATCGCCTCGCGAGACGACGAAGGCCCCCGGCTGCGAACCGAGGGCCTGCTGTCGAACTCGCCTCCAGCCCCCGGAAGGGGTGGAAGCGCGGGCGGCCCACGCCAGGGGGCCTATCGCCAAGATTTATAAATCCTCTTGCTAAGGACAGGATTTAAAAATGCTGAATGGCGACTACGTCCATTCTATCGCCTCAAGCGGTTCCGGTGTCGAGTCCCGGACTCCTGCGGAGGTCGCGTCCGAGGATGCCGCCGACGGCCCCACGCTCCACGACACCCGACGGGCGCTGATGAACGGCGTGGGCGTCCACGAGGCCCGCGTGCACGCTGCTCTCGTCCACGACCCCAAGGCGTGCGGCCTGGACGCCATCGAGCGGGTCTCGGGTCTGGACCGCAAGGTGCTGACCGGCCGTCCCCAGCGCGGCACTCCCGGGGTGATCCCGGCCGAGGGCGCGTCCTCGGCCCTGCTGCTGTGCGAGCAGCGGGGTGTGTTCGACATCGACGAGGCCGAGCGTCGGGCGATGGTTGTCCGCCCGCTGCGGTACGCCGCTCCGAACTCGTCATCTGGCCCCCATCCTGTACTGACTTCAATACCTATAACTACTAAGGGGGGTGTGGGGGGAGATGATCTTGATGATGGTCATAAGGCATCGCCCAATGGGGGCCAGATGACGAGTTCGGGCGACGCCCCATGGATCGAGCGGCACGCGCAACTCCTGGCTCCGGACCGAGAGCTGTGGGGCAACCGGCCCTTGGGCAACGAGACCGTCCTGGGTGACGCGGGGTGGGTGCTCGCCCTCGTCTACGGGTTCGAGCCGGTCACCATGCCGATGGCGGATGTCCAGCGGCTCCTGGCCAAGAGCGCTCAGCAGACGCAGAGGATCGTGGACCGACTCGGCTTCACCCGGACCAAGGGCCGCCATGCCGTGGTCACGATCGACCTCAGCGGATACGCGAGCGAGCTGGCCGAGCAGCAGCAGTGGTACACCCGGCCGGGGCTGCGGGCCAGGAAGAAGGCCATGGCACACCACAGCAAGAAGAAGGCGGTGGGCCGCCGGGGGACGGCCCACGGATACGCGGCGTACCGGATCGCGCAGCACCGGCAGGCTGTGGCCCAGCTGGTTGCCGACCCCGTGTGGCGCGGCTGGGTTCTGGACCTGGACGAGGAGGCGCTGGCCGAGAAACTCGGGAAGGAGGCCGACGCGGGTGGGCTGCCGCAGTGGGCTCTGGACCTGCTCCACGCCTGCCAGGAGCATCGCCGCCGGGGCGAATTGGTGCGTCCCTACGTGGAACTGCTCGACGAGGTTCAGACGCAGCAGGACCGCGACAACCTGAACAGGCTGATCAGCACGTTCTTCGATGCGAACATCTCCGACCGACTCTTCCGGATCGCGGACACAGAACGAGTCGAGCTGGACGCGCAGCCGAAGGAATCTCCGGACGAGACGGAAGCTGCTGGTGCCCAGGTACGTCTCGCCGAGATGCGGGAACGGCTCAATCGGCCGTCCTCGGGCCTCGTGATGACGGAGCCATCCGTCCTGGTGCAGCGGCGTGACCCGGTGGAGGAGCAGGCCATCGCCAAGGCGTGGGCGTCGGCCAGGGGTGAACTTCCGATCCGGCCCCACCGACGCCGACGGGAGGCGACGGTGGACACGACCATCCCTGTGGGCGCACCCGCCGTGGAGGTCCCGCAGGCCCCCGTGGGCGGGTCCGAGGTGAGGCAGGTCGAGGAGCTGCGGAAGGCGGGTACCTCGCGGGAGGGAGCAGAGGCCGCCTCTGTCGAGGCGAACGGCGGCAGCCGGCACATGGAGGAGCCTGAGTCCGAGGTGATCCACGTGTCCCTGAACCTGCTGAACGCTGAGCGCGCCGAGGAGCCCGCGGCGAGGCGAGACTCTGACGAGGAGCGGGACGCCCGCTGGGACGCCTTCTGGCGTGCCCAGCAGGACACTTACGAGGCCCGGCAGCGAGAGCGCGAGGAGCAGTCGCTGCGGGAATATCGGGCGAGGCGAAAGGCGGAGCGGGAGGCGGAGGAGGCCCAGGCCGCGCTGGTGTGACGAGAGCCCCTGGAGGGCCCTCTGGAGGCCGCTGGGCCCCAGGAGGACCATCGGGCCACCGAGGAGCAGCGGGGGCGTCAGGGGGCCTGCGGAGGAGTGCTGGAGGAGTCGCCCGGTCCATCTCCTCCTGGGCGATCCGCAGCAGCTCCCGGTTGGTGATCGCCCTCGGTTGCTCCACGGCGTACGCACCGGTGCGCCGGATGGAGGGCAGCACCTCGTGGGTGACCCACCGCTTGAAGGTGCGCGCCTGCTCCTTGCGGGAGCGCAGGATGAGCGAGTAGAGCCCGGCCTCGCTCATGACGTAGGGGTCACGGCCGCCGGGAGCAACACCAGTACTGATGGTGTTGCTGCTGACCTGCGACTTCTCGTCTTCTTCGAGCCCGACGAGGGCCATCGAGACCTCTCGGATCTCCAGGACGTCGCAGACGTCCCGGGCGACGAACCAGGGGTCGTCGTCGATCATGAGGACCCGGACCTGCTGGCCGGTCTCCGGGAATCCCAAGGGCTGGGGTCGCCGAACGTGCAGATCAGAGGCCGACCTGTTCACGATTGATCTGCGTCAGCAGTACCTTGATCGTCCAGTTGAAGATGCTCCGGCCAACCCGGTTGAGGTCGTCGGCTATCGCCTGCGCAGTCTCGTAGGCGATCGGGATCGTCTTCATTTCAGTCCGCCGCTTGCTGATCAGGGCCATGGGGGCAACTTCCGGTCCGATATGGACGTCGCCGTACGGAATCCACAGGCCATGGACCAGGTGGTTCCGCAGCGGCAGCAACCCCTTCAACTCTGAGAGCAGGCCGAGGATCTCGGTGCGCTCCTCGTCGCCCATGTCCCGATTGGCCTTGGCGAGTGCGGAGCATGTGTCGATCAGCTCGGTGATCGCGAGCCCAGCAGCGACGATCTGTGCGTACTGACTGTCCAGCAGTCCAACCATGAGCTGCCTCAAGTGCAGCTCGGCCGTAGCACTCATCTGAGCAACCTGGCCGATGATCAGCCAGTGTCGTCGCAGCGCGGCCATCTCCTCCTCGGCGGTCATGTCTCGGAGTTCCGGTCGTCCCGCGTCATCCACGTCCATGCGGGCTGACCGTACTCGTGGCCCGGTGCCTGGGTCTGCTGAATTCGGACACCTACTCTGTCCTGCCCGATACCGTTCCTGGATGGCACAGAACCGTCCCGACATCCCTGCTCCACTGAGGCGCGAGGTCCTGGAGGAGGCGGGATTCGCCTGTGCGATCCCTGTCTGCCGGGTGGGCACCACCGAGGTCGCGCACATCGAGCCCTGGTCGAAGGTCCTGGAGCACACCTTCGACAACCTGATTGCGCTCTGCCCGAACCACCACACGCAGTACGACGTTGAGAAGAAGATCACCAAGGCGTCGGTGCTGCGCTACAAGGCCAACCTGGCCGTGCTCAACGGCCGGTACAGCGATCTGGAGCGCCGGATGCTCGAAGACGCGGTGCGGCCCCGGTGGAACCCCGGCACCCACAAGTCGCTGTCCGAGCCGCAGTCCTGTCGCTGGACGGTGCACCGGGGGATGAGCCTGCTCCTCTCGCATCTGGTCAAGGACGGGATCATCCGCAAGACCACCGGTCCGCGAGGTGGTCTGAAAGTCGGCCACCAGGACGTGGAGGAGACCTACATGCTGACTCCCAAGGGGGTGGA
>Ga0302314_10013996_pt1 | contig 13753 bp, 14 predicted proteins | sample III_Palsa_N2_3_FD_200533 | JGI IMG/M metagenome (GOLD analysis project Ga0302314, IMG submission 200533) | Peat permafrost microbial communities from Stordalen Mire near Abisko, Sweden - III_Palsa_N2_3 | ecosystem: Environmental > Terrestrial > Soil > Palsa > Peat permafrost | place: Sweden... | reverse complement strand
CAGCCGGCCGCGGATCAGACTGGTCAGGATCAGCGTGATGATCAGGTCCAGGGCGACGGCGCCTAGCCCCAGCCAGAACCGCTCATAGCCCGAGGCGAACGGGATGACCGCGGACGACAGCGGGATGCTGACGTAGCCGTCGAGCACTGCGGTCAGCACGTGCACGACGACGAAGGCCAGGCCGAGCAGCGAGAGATTGCGGTGCAGGCTGGTAACGGCGAATCGCGGCAGGCCGGGCAGCCGGCCCTTCCTCGTCACCATCAGGCCCAGCACCAGGACCGCCGTGAAGAGCAGCAGCGCGACGACGCCGGTGGCCCGGCTGGCATACCAGAGCATCGTGGACCCGGTCATGTCAGGTGCCTCCCGACGTGACCTGGCCGCCGCCCGATCCCGCACCCGGAGCAGCGCCTGAGCCGAGGCCGCTCGCGCCGGCGGAGTTCGCGGACCCGGAGTTCGCGCTCGGCGAGCTTCCGGAAGAACCCGGGGCAGCGGGACGGGCCGACGCGGACGGCGACGGCTTGGATGTTCGGGCAGCTGTGCCGGACGGTGCGGGCCTCCCGGCCCCGTGCGCCGGTCCCGGCAGGGTCAGGGCCACGGTGCCGGCGGTGATGACGCCGGCAGCGGCGACGATGGTGGTGACCGAGCGGATCCTGGCCTGACCCTGGTCCCTGGTCCTGGCCGCCTGCGGGACATCACCGTTCGTGCTGTGGATGTTGGACACGGATGGCGAGGTTACGCAGGGATGGTGAAGGAAACGTGACACGGCCCGGTGACGGCGGTCGCGCTGAGTAGTGACCGGCATGCTCACCCAGCTCGCATCGCTCGCCCGGATCGACTTCGACCCCCCGGCACCGTCAGCCGCAGGTGTCACGGGTGCTCCCGGCCACGATCGCCGCCGTCGCCAGCTCTCTGGCCGCGGACGCCCTGCCCGTCGTCATCGCCCCGGCCGCGTTCCCTGCGCCAAGGGATGCGTTCCAGTTCCCCGATTACGCCAAGCTGACGGTGATCGGGGTCATCGCCGCCTGCGTGGCATGGCCCGTCGTCACGCGGATCTCCTCCGGCCCAGGGCAGTTCTTTCGCATGGCCATCCTGGTGCCCCTGGCGCTGTCGCCGCCCGGCATCTGCATCCTCTACCGCGGCCAGCCGGGCGGCGCGGTCGCCTTCCTCTTCCGCATGCGCTTGGCGATCGCGGTGGTCAACTGCAACTTGCTAGTTCTGCTGGCCCCGGTGCGTCCCGTTCAGAGCGTTGCCCCGGGCCAGCCCGGTTTTACCGGCGTCGGGCTCCGCTAGCTCCGGAAGCCGCGGAGCGGCGGTCCGGCTCGGCCCGGTGCGGCTGAGCGTGCCGCCAGGACACCGCCAGCCGGGCGCCGCCCAGCGGGGAGTCTCCTACCTCCCAGCGGCCGCTAGTGGACCGGACCACCGAGTCCCCGATGGCCAGGCCCAGGCCGGCTCCGGAACCCTGGTCGGTGGCCCGGGAGAACCGGTCGAACAGCCGGGGCCGCTGGTCCGCGGGGATGCCCGGGCCGCTGTCTTCTACGGTCAGCGTGACCCTGCTCCCGGTCACATCGACGCCAATCCGGACCTGGCCGTCCGGGCCGGCGTACTTGCAGGCGTTGTCCAGCAGTACGCCGGCCAGCCGGTCGACCCACTCGGGCGGAGCGCTGACCAGGGCAGGATCGGCGGTGACGGCCGCGATGACGGCCGGGCCGACTGACCGGAACCGGTCGGCGCAGCCCTGGGCTACCGTGGCCAGGTCGACCGGGCCCTCGTCCAGGGGCGGGGGCTGGGAGTCGAACCGCGCCAGCCAGAGCATGTCCTCCACCAGCCGCCGCAGCCGCTCGCTTTCCCCCCGGATCCTTGCCAGCGTGTCACGGTAGTCGGCCGCCTCGCGGGGGCTGGCCAGGGCCAGGTCGGTCTCCGCCCGGATCACGCTCAGGGGGGTGCGCAGCTCATGCGAGGCGTCCGCGGTGAACTCCAGCTGGCGGCGCCGGGACTGTTCCAGCGGCGCCTGGGCCCGCAACCCGATCAGCAGCGAGCCGGCGAACATGGCCAGCAGCAGGACAGGGCCAGCGGAGACCTCGCCGATCAGCAGCCAGCGCTCAAGCCGCTGGTCGACGGCCAGACTCAAGCCAACCACCAGCAAGTCCGGGCCGCTCCCGGATGACTTCAACCGGAAGGGGCCGGAACGGCCCAAGGCGACGATGACCGTCTGCCCGTCCCTGGCGCCGGCGGTCAGGTCAGCCGGCAGCGCCGGGGCGCCCGGAGTGTGCGCGACAACGCGGCGGTCCGCGCCCACCAGCCAGCCGATGACCGGCGCGCCGTCACCGTCGTCGTCGCCGTCCGACGCAAGAGCGGGACGGCTCAGCTGCTGGGCAAGCTCGGCCGGATGTTTTCGAAGGTCGTCCAGGCGGTCGCCGAGACGGCTGTCGACCTGTGCGGTCAGGTGGGCGGAGACAATCAGGTTCGCCGCGATGACGCAGAGCACGTACACGACGGCAATGGCCGCCGTGGTCACAGCGGCCACCCTGGCCGCATGACCGAGCTTCACGCGGCCACGATCCGGTAGCCGATGCCGCGGACGGTCTCGATCCGCACGCCAGCGCCCGCAAGCTTGGACCGCAGCCGCACCAGGTGGACGCTGATCGTGTTGGAGCCGAGCCCGTCGGCCTCCTCGTCCCAGACGTGCTGGGCGATCATCCGCCGGTCAACCGGGCCGGGCGAGCGCCGCAGCAAGATCTCCAGGATGCCGAACTCCGTGGCGGTCAGTGTGGGCTGCCGCCCGCCGAACCGGACCTCGCGCGCAGCCGGATCGAACTCCAGCTCACCGAGAACCAGCAGCGGCGGCCGGGCATCGGCGGGGCGCCGCTGCAGGGCCCGCAGCCGCGCGAGCAGCTCCCCGAAGTCGAATGGCTTGACCAGGTAGTCGTCGGCTCCCGCGTCCAGGCCGGCGATCCGGTCGGCCGGGGTATCCCGGGCGGTCAGCATGAGCACCGGGACGGATGAGCCAGACCGGCGCAGCTGATCCACCAGATCCCTGCCGGACAGCCTCGGCATCCGCCAGTCGATCACTGCCACCTCGTACTGGTAAGACCTGAGGTAGAGGGCTGCGGCCTCACCGTCGGGGACCAGGTCGACGACGTATCCCTGCTCGCGCAGGCCGCGCCCCAGTACCGCGCCCAGCGCCTCGTCGTCTTCAGCGACCAAGATACGCACAGTGGCCGAGCCTACCCGCGGGCCATCCGGGACGACCGCAGGGCGGCCCGCCGGCAGGCCTCAGGCCCAGACCGTTGTTGCACGGGGCACTCGATGACCTTCCCCGCCGCCACGGGGGCGCCGCCTCGGCACCAGGAGGAACGCGCCTGTTCAAGGTCGACTTCGCACCCGCTTACGGGCAGCCGTTGGCGGTCAACGTCGGTGTCGCCGCACCGGCCTGAGGTGAGACGCGGCGCGGGGCCACGGGCTTGACCCCGCGGTGGCGGCCGTCCAGATGATGCCAAGCGTTGAATGCCGCGGGTGATATCCGGTCGCCAGTACCGCCGTTGATTGCACCAGAAGATAAGCCGCCAGGGCAGCGAAGGCGTATCCGATCAGCCGCAGGCCCCGTCGTTGGCGCTCGGCTCCGGTACCTGACAGTTCCCAGATCACCACCGTGGATGCGCCGATTTCGACCAGCGAGTCCAAACCGAAGCCCGCGAGCGCGACCGACCGGGCGGTAATCGCCGCGAACGCCAGGACGACAATCCCGGCTACGTTCCACCCGAGCGTGGACCATTCCAGGGCGAGGCCACGGCGGACCAGAGCCCGGCCCGTCAAATCATCGGGTGCGGTCACACGAAACAAGTGTGCCAAACCGGCGCGCCGGTCAGCCGGGCCGGTCGGGCTGCGCGAAGGGCAAATTCGGGTTGCCCGGCAAGCGGTGGCGGTCGGCCGGCGACGGCCGCACGCCCGGCGCGTGCGCGGTGTGGTGATATCGCCTCGACCACTCGCGGCGCAACTCGAATGAGGCTTAACTCGGCAGCGCCGCGTCTCCCCTAGCTGACCATGTCGTGTGGTGACCGAGGCAGCCCGCGCTCTGGGCGCCCGATATTAGCCTCGGCCTCCAGGGCCGCGATCGCGATGCGCGGCGCGTCGCGGCCGCCGGGGAAGACGAAGAAGCGCGGCTCCCAGACGGGGGAGAACTTCGCGTTGAACTTGTACGGCGACTCGATCTGGAACCACCGGGACAGGAACACCAGCAGCTCCCGCCAGGCCTTGAGCACCGGCCCGGCGCGCTGATCTCGCTGCTGGCACTGAACGGGCCGCGCGTGTCGGAGGCGACCAGCGCGGACATCGAGCACATGGGCCTGGAACGCGGGCACCGCACCCTGGTTATCACGCGCAAGGGCGGCAAGGTAGTCACCATCCCACTGGCCCCGCGCACCGCCAGGGCGATCGACCCGGCGATCGGCGAGCGCCCGGGCGGGCCGCTGTTCGCCGCCGCGGACGGGCGGCGGCTGGACCGGCACGGCGCTGCCCGGGCAGTCCGCCGGGTCACCCGGCGCGCCGGGATCGCCACGCAAGTCGGCCCGCACACGCTGAGACACGCGTTCATCACCGCCGCCCTCGACGCCGGGGTCCCGCTCCGCGACGTGCAGGAGGCCGCCTCCCACGCCGACCCGCGCACCACGATGCGCTACGACCGGGCGCGAACCAGCCTGGACCGGCATGCTACCTATATCGCCGCCGCCTACGTAGCCGGGGCAGCGAGGTAGCTCCCGGAAGGCAGTCTGGCCGCCGACGGCCGCCAGACTGACCGCGGGCCAGGAACTTCGCTTGGATGACTACCGGACGTGGCCACCGGGAACGATCGCGATCTGCGTGCTGCGCGGCGGGTCTATGCGACGCTGAGCACGAGCGCAGGACTAGCTGTTCCGCAGTCGCATCCGGCGCCGGGCAGGTGTTATCTGACGGCGGGTGGTTCCATGGCGTGCCCCGGGGCGATGGCCCCTGGCGGGCCCGTCGCTGGCCGTTCCCATCAGCGTGGCGGGCCCGCAACGCCGATCACGTTGCCCTCGGGGTCGGCGAAATGCCCGACGGCGAATTCCCCCGCCGTCGGCTCGGGGCCCATCAGGCGCGTCCCGCCGAGGCTCTCGGCCGTGCCGAGCGCGGCCTCGACGCTGGGCACGCCGACGTAGAACAGGACCCGGCGGGTACGACCCGGGCCGCCGCCGATCCCCCCGTTGATGCCGGTCCCGCTGACGGCTGCGCTCCCGTCCACGAAACCGTACGCGCCGGGCTGCGAGACCTTCTCGCTGACCGCGTCTCCTACCTGGAATTCCCAGCCGAACAGCGCCGCGTAGTAGCGGCGCAGCCCCGCCGGGTCAGTCCCGATGACCTCGAAGTGCACTACTTGCTGTCCCATGATCCGTCCTTCCGTCCTTCCGGTGCCAGCAGCCTCCCCGGTGCTGCCGCTCGCCCAGACGACGAATGAGCAGGCCCGGTTTCGACATTACGCCCGCAGGGGGCTCCAGGATCCGGTGCCCCGTCCTGCCCGCTGCCCCCGCAGCCGACGCCCGCGAAATGGTGGTCCCGGGCGCTCCCGCGTCGTGCCGCAAACGAACAGGAAGACAGGAACGGCGATCTCGAGCAGCTGATATGGGTGCTGTGCCCGAGGCTGAGACCCCAGCGGACCTTGAGCGCCGATTCGGCGATCCCGCGCAGGGAGGCTCATCGCCGGTCACGCTGCGGCGCGGTCGGCGGGCGCACCGGCTGGATGAGCGACATCAGGATCTGATCCACGATCGAGGTGAGCAGCTCATCAGGAGCCTGTGAGCGCGGCTCGCGGTGGCACCCCAGCTGTCAGGCCTGTTCCGGCGGCTCGGCCGGGCTAGGCCCGGGCGCCTGAGGGTCCGGGGCGATCTTATTCAGCCAGCACAGCGGGCACAGCATGTGCGGCCGTCCGTGCCGGCCCTGCTCGTGCTCCCACAAGAAGTACGCCACGCCAGCAACTAGCACCAGGTTCAGTCCGCCGCCAAAGGGAAGACCCGGGGCTCTCGGTATGCGGGGAGGCATCACTGTTCACCTGTCCATCGATACGGCGGCGCGATCGGGGGGATCGCAGGGAGCCATCCCCTTCAGTGTGGCACCATCAGGCCGGATTGACCGTAAGGACCGGCGGCGCTGCCCGGGCCGACCGACGTGGCTGGCCAGCCTCACAGCGCCCGGACTCGGCGATCTCGCACCAGGACAGGTCGGCGTCAGCGACGCCATGCTGCCGGTCCTGGTCATTCATCGCGCGCGGGATCGGCCGTTCGGCGCGGCTGCGGCGTCCTCACCGTCCGCCAGATGGATCGAGCAGTACGGGCTAATCTGGCGCGATGTTCTCGCCGCTATGCCGTGGACACTGGCTCATGCCGATGAGCGGAAGGGAGCAACTTGGTCACAAGAGTCAGCGCGACGGGGGAACCCTTATTGCGGGTGAGGAGGCCCGCAGGCCGGCACGTGGCCACGGCAGGGTTTTACTGATGCTTGGCACGACGAATTGAGGTCGCTTTGCGGTCGGGCATTTCGCTCAGTCATTGCCCTTCTCGAAGCGGCTGACCACAACAAGCCCGGCGATGAACACGGCCACCATCGCGATGAGCAACGCTAGCTCCGACGTGCTGACAGTAGCAGTGCTGCCGGGAGTCAGCACGAACAGGATGCGGCGGACGACCGCGATCAGCCCGACGACAATGAACGGCTGGGCCACCAGACGGTGCGCGCGCAAGGACAGCACGACCGTGTATACGATCTCGACCAGAATCAGGACAAGCAGGACGCGGTCGAGCAGGATCGGGGCGCCCGCCGAGATCGGCCCAGAGGACCCATCGAGGAAATCAACGATCCCGGCGATCAGCAGAACGACAGCCAGCGCAATCAATACGACCCCGACAGCGACCGTGACCCAGTCCTGCACGTGCTCGAGGACCCAGATCGAGCGGGTCGCGGCGCGTACGCCTTGCCGCCTGGACGAGCCGTCCGCTGATGAGCTTGCGGCGGACTCGGCCGACACGGCTGCAGGTTCGGCAGGGTCCTCGCCATGGGAAGCGGGCATACCGGTCATTGTGCCACCGTAACGGTGCCTTTCCTCGGCGCTCGATAACATTCCCGCCCCGGCCGAGCGGGGCGCACATGCCAGCCTTTCCCGAACGGAGGCAGCCGTGACGATGAAAGGCAGCTTGACCAGGACCGTGTCGCGGTGTCCGCCTTCAGGGCACATGGCGAATCCGTCGTGCGGCCCTATGACAACAGGACGGTCGCATGACTGCCAGTAATGCGCTTGAAAAATGGTGCTGTAAAGGCAGGCAGATCACAGGCAACCCCGCTGCATATTCCGTAAACGAAGCACTGGCGAACCCCAGCGCACCCTCCCGCAACGGAAGTCGGCCTGGGGGTCATGTTCAATCCTGACGGGCGGCTGCTGGCCGCCGCCGGCGGCAGCGCCGAAACGGTAACGCTATGGGATCCCGCTACCGGCGAACGCCAGGCCACGCGCTGGCTGCCCGACATCCTGGAAGCGGATGACGTCAGAAGGGTTGAGCGGCTCTTGAGCCCTTGCTGGCCTCGACCCCTGACGAACGGCGACCGGCGGTGATCAGGGCGCGGCCGTTCGCCCGTCCGGTACCGTTGCCCTCATAGACCGTCATGGGGAGGACGCGTGCCGTACATCGTCGACTTCGAGAACGTGTCCACCGTCGGCCTGGACTCGTCGCCGGTCGCCGAGGCTCTCGCGGGACTGCGCGCCAACGAGGCGCGCTACTACAAGAACAAGTACGGTCACGTCTTCACCGTGAGCCCCGCCAGCGAGGCACCAGAGACGCTCGAACGGGTGAACCGCATCCTCGCCGACGAGCGCGGTCTCGTCATCACCGCCCGCCCACTCGAGGCGACCTCCTTCGAGGTGGATGGCATCCGGATGGCTTACGTGTTCTACCAGTCCGGTCTGTCCATCAACGTGATGTACACCATCGCGGACCAGGGCAAGCGCGCGGTCGGGTTCAAGCTCTCAGAAGGCATGGAAGTCCCCGAGGAGCTAGCGGCGGCAGGCTTCAAGTTCGCGCGCCAGAAGTCAAAGCTGGCCGGCGTGATCCGCGGCTCCTTCTTCGTGATCAAAGGCGAATACTGAACCGACGCCATCCCCGTTGCCCGTTGACGCGCTAGCGCTTGGCCGCCGGGCTCGGCGGCTGTGCCGTCCTGCCAGGCTCGACCACGGTGACCACGCCGGCTCCCAGGTCAGCGAGCAGCACACCTGTGATCCGGCCGACCGGGCCGGTCGAGACCTCGATCACGCTGACGCCAGCCAGAGGGCCGCCGGAAGGACTGGAGTCGCGTCAACGGTCATGCCATGGTCCCTGTCCCCATCGGCCGGCCCTGCCGCAGGTCCAGACGATTATAATTAAATTAGTTAACACAGTGTTGACTTTGCGGGGCGCCCGGATCTAAAAATTCACCTGGGCACAAGCTGGGGCGAAGCTCACCTCGCGTGACAGGCCACCCGAAACAGCGAGGCGGGACATGATCACAACCAAGCACGATAGCGGCCCCGGGCGAGCATTCCGGCGGGGTGCGCCTGAGGCCGGGCGCGAGGTGCCCCCAGTACGGAAAAACCTGGTCGGTCTGCTTTATGGCTGAGGCTAGGACGACCGAGCACAGCGTGGCCGTTATCGGGGCCGGCCGGATGGGCCGGCCGATCATCGGCCGGATGGTCGCTGCTGGATACCGGCCGACGGTCCTCGCACGGCGCCCCGAGGCGCAGGCCGCCGCGAACGCGAACGGCCTGCGCTGGGCCCCGACGATTGCCGACACAGTGCGTGACGCCGACATCGTGCTCACGGTGGTTTTCGACGATACCCAGCTGGGCCAGGCCGTACTTGGCCCGGACGGCGCGCTGGCTTCGATGCGCCGTGACTCCGTGCTGGTGCAGCACACCACCTGTGACCCGGCCACCGTTGTCCAGCTCGCTGAGGCCGCCCACGAACGTCAGGTCCGTTTCCTCGACGCGGCCTTGTCTGGCAACCCGCGCGACATCGAGGCCGGCCGGCTGACCCTCTGGGTAGGCGGCGACAAGAGCACCCTCGAGGAGGTGCGGCCCGTCCTGGGCACTTACGCGTCACCGATCATGCCGGTTGGCGTTGTGGGCTACGGTCAGCGGATCAAGCTCGTGAACAACGCGATGTTCGTCGCTCAGGTCGGGCTGGCCGTCGACGCCGTGCGTCTCGGTCATGCTCTCGGGTTCTCCGAGGAGACCCTCGTCGCGGCGTTGCAGGCCGGCAGCGGAGCCAGCCGGGCGCTGGGCACCGTCGCCTGGATCGGCGCCGACGCCGTCGGGGCGCGGCTGTCAGAGTTCATGCTCAAGGACACGGAGGCGGTCCGGGCGCTGGCGCAGCGCGGTCAGGCGGACCTGGGCCTCATCGGCGCGGTGCTCGACTCCGACGTCGTCCGGTCTCGGGTGCTGTGCGACGGCGTACCGCCGAGCCGGGAGTCCGGCACGCGTACCCGGGCTGTTCCCGGCTCGGTGAAGAACGCCTGACGCCCCGCCCGGTCAGGCGCCGAGCTCCGCCAGCAGCGTGTCGAGCCACCCGGCCGCCCGGTCCGCCGCTTGGCGGTGCCCGATCGCGTCGATGCTGGGGCCGTCCAGTTCCAGGTCGAAGTAGCCTTCGTATCCGGCGTCCAGCAGCCAGCCGACTATCGAAGCAAGGGGGACGTCGCCGTCGCCCGGGACTGTCCGGGCTGGCAGTGCCCGGGCGCCGCGCTGCATGTCGCTGAGCTGGACATGCGTGATCAGGTCGATGTTCGCGGTGATCTCCGCGCGCAGTCCGCTCTCGAACCAGGCGTGGAACAGGTCGAGGCAGATGCGCAGCCCGGTGGCCCGGGCGAACGCGATCCCGTCGTGGAAGCCGTGCACGAAGTTGAGGTCGGCGAAGAGCCAGTTCGTCGGTTCGACGCAGAGCACTATCCCGCGTCCGGCGGCGTACCCGACCAGGTCGCCGGCCGCCCGCGCGTAGGCGTCGACGTCGTCGGCCCAGTCCGGGTGGGCGCGCGGGCCGGTGAGCGTGTACACGCTGGTGGCCCCCACCGCCGCCGCGCGGTCGATGTCGGCGACCGCCAGCTCGCGGCTGGCCTCGTTGTCCGCGTCCGGGCGCAGGTCGAAGCGGGCCAGCGCCGTCGTGGTGACGACATTGACACCGTGCTTCGCCGCGGCCGCGGCGACGGCGTCGGTACCGGACTCGCGCAGCTTGGTCGACGTCATCGACGTGCTGGCGACGCCGAGTTCGGCAACGGCGGCGACCCCATCGACCGCCGACAGCTTCGGGAAGCACAGTCCACTCAGCGACACCCGTGGATGCCGGGCGAGCTGTCCCATCATCTACTCCTTCCGCGTCGGGTCGGCTCCCGGCCGAGCGGCTCTGCCGGCCTGCCGCGCCCCGGCGGCGGTGACGACGCGGCGGGTGTAGCCGGGGGTAGGTACGCCCTGCTCGGTTGCCATGCGCATCAGCACCTCGACTCCGTCAGGCAGATCCAACTCATATGGGCAGACAGGGCACAGAACTGGCGAATCGGCTGCAGGCTCCCTCGCCTCCCCACCAGTAATCTGATATTACTGATTAACCGCATATTGGCAAGTGCGGTTCCGTCTGCCCGAGCCGGGGCCTGCGGTAAAGGCGTAGCCGTCGTGTCGGAGGCCACCCTTGAATGGTGTCTTGCGAGGTCTGGCGCCCCTCCGGAGGCTCCCGAAATGCGGACGGTCACGCGCCTTTCGGGACTCGCGACCGTGACCGGTTCCGCGTCGATCGTCGCGCCCCTCGGCGCACGGGACGAGGTGCGCCCGTGACCGGCCTGCTGGCCGGGCGCCGGATCCTGGTGACCGGCGCGGCTAGCGGGATCCGCGCGGCCGCAATCGAGGTGGGTCTAGGAGACCGTCCAGGCCAGCCGTCTAGTGAAGGGAGCGTGCGTTGACATCGAGCAACCCGGAGGTCCCCCCGGCGGGTGACTCCTGGTCTGACCTCGCCCAGCAGTTGTGGGATATCGAGCAGATCAAGCAGCTCAAGGCGCGGTATTTCCGGCTGATCGACACCAAGGACTGGGACGCCTGGAGGGACCTGTTCACCGAGGACTGCGTCCATCACCTGCCGGCCGAGCTGAATGCTCCGCCGCAGACCAACGCGGAGTACCTGGAACTCGTGCCACGGCAGCTCGCGGATGCGTTCACCACGCACCACGGCCACATGCCCGAGATCACGCTCCTGAGCCCGGCCGAGGCCTCGGGGGTGTGGGCGATGTTCGACTACGTCCTCTACCCAGACCGGCCAACCGGGATCAAGGGCTACGGCCACTACCACGAGACCTACCGCAAGTGCGACGACGGCAAGTGGCGCATCAGCTCGAAGCGCAACCAGCGGCTACGGGTCGACGAGGTACCCAACCCGCGCTGGGCACCGACCCCAGACAGCCACGGGACCGGAGGCAACGCACCATGAAGATCGGATTCGCCGGGCTGGGCAACATGGGCGGCCGACTCGCATCGTGCCTTGCCGACGCCGGTGACCTGACCGTATACGACGTCTACGAGCCGTCCCGGGAAGCGTTCCGCGGCCGCGCCCGTGTGGCCGCAAGCATCGCCGAGACCGGCGCCGGAGCCGACGTCGTCGGCGTGTGCGTCCGAACCGGCGAGCAGGTCGGTGAGTGCGCGGACGCGCTGCTGCCGGTGATGCCGGACGGGAGCATGCTGATGATCCACAGCACGATCAGCCCCGATCTCGTTCTCACCCTGGCGCAGGAAGGTGCCGCCTACGGCGTCGAGGTCATCGACGCGCCGGTGACCGTCACCCGGTACGGCGCCTCAGACGGGCCGTTCGTGTGCACCATGATCGGCGCAGGCGAGACAGACACCGAACGGGTGCGCCCGCTCCTCGACGCCTACGCAACCGAGGTCGTGCACACCGGGCAGCTCGGCGCCGGGATGTCACTCAAGATCATCAACAACCTCGTGAGCCTTGTCCAGATCACCGTGGCCGAGGAGGCCTTCCGCCTCGCAGCCCTAGCCGGCGTCCCGGCCGAGGCACTGACCAGGGTGACAACCCAGAACGGCGCCCTGACCCCGACCATGAAGGTGATCGCCGCACGGGCCGGCGCACCTCCGGCCGACCCCGAGACCTACAACGCACGGGAGGTGCAGGCCCGCAACGGGGTCAAGGACCTGGCACTGGCCGAAGCCCTGGCGCACAGCCTCGACACGCCCAGCGCGGCGGCGTCCTTCGCCAAAGGGCAGTACTACCACGCCTACACGGCCAATCTCCCCCAAGCCCGCCCGGCCAGCAATCAGAACCCGCCTCGCTGATGTGGCCTCAAAAGCCGTATGGCCGGATCGAAGAAGCGCCGGAGCCGCTGGCCTGTCACGGCCGCGGCCTATGGTGAGGTGGATTCGGCCTCGGCGGGTTGGCGTTTCGGGGTGAGCCCGAAGGAGACGACAACAGCGGCGGCGCACAGGGCGACGGCGACCCACCACAGCTCGTAGAAGCGGCTGGGATTCCCGGTGACCTTTGCCTTGCCGAGGACCACGACCAGGATCGACGCGCCGAAGACGCCGCCGAACTGGCGGCCGCGGATCGCGCCGGCTTCGCTCTGCTCGTGGACGAGACGGGCGTCGGCGAGAGGGCAGCGGTCACTAATGTCGAGCCGAACATGGCCGGCTTCGACCCGATCGACGATGTGCGCGAGTTGAACCGGTCGCTTCGGACGCTGAAGAAGATCACGGTCGCGTCGCGCTCGGGGAACTCGCCGCCGGGAGAGGTGGCTGACACGAGCACACCGCCGGGCTTAGTGATGTCGAGCAGGGCCTCGGTGTCCTCGCGGGAACCGGCGACGAGATTGACCACCACGTCGACAGGGTTTTCACTGCTTCGGCGATCGTCGTCGCGGTGTAGTCGACGATGTGGTCTGCACCGAGGGCGCGCACCGTGTCTGTGCTGCGTGGACTCGCGGTGGCGATGACGATGGCTCCGGCTTCCCTCGCCAGTTGGACGGTGAAGCCGCCGACGCCACCCCCGGCGCCGTTGACGAGCAGCCATGGAGGTGGCATAGATGCGGCTGCAGCGCGTCGGGAAGGAATGAGTCCCACACCGCTTTGGCGGTTCCCCGGCGTGTTCTACGCCAGCGCGGCCAACACGATCACCGGTCCCCTGGTCGACCAAGCGGACATCTTCCCCGCCCTGGCCAACCCGTCCTTCCAGGACCACGCCAACGAGGCCATCCACCGCTTTATCGCCTAAAGACATTCGCGCAATACCCGGCCGACTGGCCTCCGCAAACGCTCAGGTTCACATTGGGCGCCATTGGCCCCACTAACAACTTAGAACGGTCTTCTCCAGTGGAAACTCGATCAGCAACATCAGCTCCGCCCTCTTTTCTCGAAACGCGTCGCGGCAAGTACACCCTCGCCTTGATGTGCGCGGTGGCGTTCATGGACCTTCTCGATGGGTCCATCGTGAATGTCGCGTTGCCGGTGATTCGGACTGATCTGCACTTCTCGGTCCAGAGCCTGCAGTGGGTCGCGAGCGCGTACCTGCTCACCTACGGCGGGTTCCTGCTGCTCGGCGGCCGCTTGGCTGATCTGCTCGGCCGGCGGCGCTTGCTCGTCGCCGGGACGTCGCTGTTCGGGATCTCGTCGCTCGTGTGCGGTCTGGCCGGAAGCGAGGGGGTGCTGATCGGGGGCCGGCTGGCTCAGGGGGTCGGC
>Ga0302314_10013995_pt1 | contig 13753 bp, 11 predicted proteins | sample III_Palsa_N2_3_FD_200533 | JGI IMG/M metagenome (GOLD analysis project Ga0302314, IMG submission 200533) | Peat permafrost microbial communities from Stordalen Mire near Abisko, Sweden - III_Palsa_N2_3 | ecosystem: Environmental > Terrestrial > Soil > Palsa > Peat permafrost | place: Sweden... | reverse complement strand
ATTCCCCATCATGAACAACCGCGGATAGCTCTTAAACCCTCGCGACAGAAACGGCCCCGCCAGCGCACCCACCGGAAACATCAGCAGTTGCGACTCAATCCTGTCCACCCCCGGAGTCGCCTGCAGCATCTCGATCAGATGATGCAGCAGCGTATCGCACACCGGGTTCTTCGTGCTCTCCGTCTCCCCAAACGCATAGGTATCCCCGATCACGGCCTTCGCCCCTTCCAGCACGCTGAACGTATACCCCGTCACCCGCCCCGAATACATCGCCACGTATCCCGGCAACACGCGCCCGTCCAGATACTCCAGCAACAACTCCACCGACTTCGAATAGTCCCACTGCAACCGGCTCGCCCACCGCGCAGCCTCATCCTTCAGCAGCGGCCGCAACTGCGCCGCCGAAAAATGCCGAAGGTCCAGCACCTCAACCTGAGGTCCATACTCCCGCGCCCCGAAGATGCTGGTGATCGTTGCCATGTCCCGGCAATCCTACATCGCCGCATCAACTCTTCGCATACACGCGGTACACAGAAAGCCCCTGAGTCTCATAAAGGAACAGCTGCTGATACACCCGTCCCGGCAGCAAACCCGGCAACCGGTCGGCCTCGCGCGTAGGAATCACCAGCACATGCTCCTCGTCCGGCACCCCGTCTTGCCCATAGCTCACGATCGGCTGGTTGCGGTAGAACGACAGCCCATACACCAGGTCGCGCCGCACACCGTAGGGCATCCATTCATCGTCATGCTTGATGTCGGTCGCCCCCGCCACATCGGGCACGGCGACCAGTTCCACGCCCGGAGCATTCAACTGGATCTGCCGCGCCAGCGGCCGCGAAGAGTAGTTCAGATCCAGCAGCTTCCCATTCATCGTCATCAAAAAGAACAGCAGCCCGGCCAGCGGAATCAGCGTCACCAGGCGTATCCGCGTAATGCCCCACCGACGCACCACAAAAAGTATCAGCAGCGCGGTCAGTATCCCCATCACCGCCGCCCACACAAACATCTTCGGCGCCGGCACAATCTTCTGATACACCATGTACTGCGGACACAGCAGCAGCACGAACGTCAAAAATCCCGCCAGGGCAGCATGTAAATTCAGCAGCCAATCCGGCAGCCCCACCCGCCGCACGCGATACAGATAATCCCCCGTAAGGATCGCCAGCGGCGGAATCGACGGCAGAATATACCCCGGCAGCTTCGACCCCGAAAACGAAAAGAACACCACCGGAAACAGCGCCCACAGCACCAGGAACTCCGGAAACGCATCCCCTGCGCGATGATGTCCCACATAGCGCGTCGGGTGGTACCGCGCCTTCCACTCCGCAATCGACTCCCCCACCGCATCCACCAGCGCCCGGAACCCCAGCGCCGTCCACGGCATCAACCCCAGGATCAGCACGACAAGATAGAAATAGACCGGCTGATGGTGCTGGAATTTATTCGTCGCAAACCGCTCCAGATTATGCTCCAGAAAGAACTCGCGATAAAACGTCGGGTTCCGCCGCTGCACGGCGATGTACCACGGCAGCACCATCGCCAGGAACAACAGCAGCCCCGGCCACCAAATCGTCCGGCGCAGCGCCGACCACTCGCGCCGCAGCCCGCAAAATAAACACAGAATCCCCAGCATCAGGAACACCGCAACCGGTCCCTTGGCCAGCGTCGCCGCCGCGCCAAAAAAATACAGGTCGAACAGCCAGAACTTCTTCCCCGTCTCGTACCACGCATACCAGCCCAGCATCCCGATACTTAACGGCGCCGCCAACTGCATATCGGTCGACGCCCCGCGCGCAAACGCCACCATCGCCACGCACGACACCATAATCAACGCCGCATCCAGATGCCCGCCCGGCCTGAACCGCCGCAGATGCAAAAACGCCAGCACAATCAGAGCCAGCGTCGCCGACGTCGAAGGTAGCCGCGCCGACCAGTCCGATACCCCAAACTCCTTAAAGAACCCCATCGCCCGCCAGTAATACAGCGCCGGTTTCTCCAGCCACGGCTTGCCATACAGGATCGGCGTCACCGTCCCGCCCATCAGGCAGTGATAGCTCGCGTCAACATCCTTGGGCCGCAGGCTATGCGGCGTCACCTTCGCATGGACCTCGTGGCAGTCTTCCGAGTGCGCCGCCAGCATCTCCCGCGCGATCTGCGCATACCGCGGCTCATCCGCGCCCACCAGCCCAAGCTGCGCGCCGCCTATGTACGGCACCAGCCCCCACAGCAAAAAGTACCCCGAGACGGCCAGCAGCACAGCCATCTCCCACAGCGTGCAGCCCAAGCGTGTATTGGCGAACTCGCGCAGCCCTCCCCATATGCCCGGAGAGGAGCCACCCGGGGAGCCGGGCGCATCGTCACTCGTCGCAGCATTCGTCATTACGGGTTGGGGCATGTCCGTCAAAGTTCGGTCAAGGTATCAGTTGTTCAGGAAGGATTCGTCGGGGGCCGGCTCGGCAGGGCACCGCGCAAGTCAGCTATCGCTAACCGAAACCTAATCTACCAGACTCCGCCCGCTCCGGCAGCCCTGATCCGCCTCTCGGTCACCCGTTCCGGCCCAGCCGCAACTCAGCCACCAGGCAAGCCATGGCCGACTCCAGTGGCCCGTCCAGCGTGCATCCGCTCGCAATCCGGTGTCCGCCGCCGCCAAACCGCTCTGCCACCCGCGCCACGTCCACATCGCCCTGGCTGCGCAGGCTCAGCCGGAACTGCGTCCCCTCCGGAAGCTCCCGCAGAAATACAGCCACCTGCACTCCGGCAATCCCGATCAGGTAATTCACCACTCCTTCGCAGTCCTCGACATCGGCGCCAGCGCGCTCCATCTCCTGCTGCGTAATCCAACTCCACGCGACCTCACCCCCTGCGTTCAACTTCTCGATCCGCATATTACTCAGCGCCGCGCCCAGCAGCCGTATCTTGCTCGCCGGGTTCGAGAAATAAACTGCATGGGCAATCCCACTAGGATTCGCCCCACGCTCCACCAGGTGTCCAACCATGGCAAACGTCCCGGCACACGTGCTCGGGTAGCTAAACGACCCCGTATCGGTCATCACCGCCGTGTACAGGCAGGTCGCCATCGCCACTGTAATCTCTACCCCGGAAGCGACCGCAATCTCCGACGCTGCCAGATCGTAGACCATCGCGCCCACCGCGCAAGCCTGCGGGTCGATCCAGTTGAAGTCCGCAAACGGACGCCCGCTCAGGTGATGGTCCACATTGATCGTCAGCTCCGCTCCCATCCGCTTGAAATCCACGGGATCGAAGCCGGTGCGCTCCACCCGGTCGCACTCCAGCAAAATCGCGGCATCCGGCGCCGTCACGGGCAGAGTGCTTTGAATGCGCTCCGCCCCCGGCAGCCAGCGATAGATCGCCGGCAGCGGATCGGCAAACGCCACCGTCACCTGTTTGCCCATACCCTCCAGCAGATGCATCATCCCCAGCGCCGACCCGATAGCGTCGCCGTCCGGTCGCGCATGAGAGGTCACTACGAAGCTCTCGCGTTCGCGCAACAACTTCAGCAGTGCTTCAATGAAACCCGTTTGGGAGATACTTAGCGGCTCCATGGCTCAGGCTTTGCCTATCGAAGGTCCGCCGGCTCCCGCCGCGACCTTCTTCTTCAGCTTGGCGTTTCGCTTCTCCATCCGTCCCAGCAACTCATCCATCCGCGTATTGATCTTCGCCGACCTATCGATCGCAAACGTGATCTCCGGCACATGCCGCACGCCCATCCGGTAGCGGATCTCCGTGCGTATAAACCCGCGAGCGGTCATCAACCCTTCCAGCGTATCGGCTTCGTCCTTCTCATCGCCGGCCACCGCAATGAACACCCGGCAGCTCTTTCCGCCCGGAGCCAGCACCACCTCGGTCACATGGCACGACGCAATCCGAGGGTCCGACAACTCACCCTCCAGCATCGCGGTAATCTCCTCCGCGAAGGTATTGACGACACGTCCCCGGTGATAATCTCTGGCTCGCTGTTCTGGCATGGCTGACAGACCAGATTACCACCTCCGGCCGCACCCACGTCTTTCCTCAACCCTCATCCCTCGAACCCTCTTCCCTCTCCAGGCCATCCAGCACCACATCCGCCTCCACCCAACTATCCACGATCTCGCACCCCAACCCCACACAAATCCGCCGCGCCGCGCTCTCCACCTCCCGCAACTGCCCCGCCAGGTACGCTCCCGACCCCGAAATCGCGGCTATCCCAATCGTCGCCCGGTTCCACACCACCGCCTCATCCAGCTCCGCCACCGACACATTGAACCCATGCCGCAGCTTCTCCTTCAAAGACCGCACCACCTGCCGCCGGTCCTTCAAAGACTGTGCATGTTCAATCGAAAGCTCGAGCGTAAGGGTAGCGATAGGCATCAGTTGTAAGTTGACGAGGTATTTCGCAGCCATAGCATCAATACAACCCCCATCAATATAAGAACCGGCCCAACAACTACACCGTAAGGGCCCTCGCCTGTGGGCTGCACGACATGGGCTATCACCAGTGAATCGTTCACCAAAACAAACAGCCCAACCAATCCGAGCAAAACTCCGACAAACCAGCCAGTACCTCGTAGAAATTTTGTCATGACCGTTATGCTCCCAGTTTCGAGAGTGCCCGCTCAATCTCCGGAATAATTGCTTCGCGAAACTCACGCACCGCTATACGCATAGCGGGAAGTTTGGCGAAGCCTCTTCTGGAACATCCTCATAACGCCACTGAACGGCGAAGTCACTGAATCGCTCGATAGGCACGCTGACATTCGGTATCTTGCAGCCCTCAAGCTCAAGCAGCGTAACTAGCTTCGTAAACGAATGTGTCTTCGGCGCCTCTACTCCCAGCGCAAACAGCCATGCTTTCAGCAGCTTCTCGATCGCCTGCTGGCCATGGAACGCCGCAATATGCGGGCTGAATCCGTCGAACCCCAACGTCTCTTCATCGGAGGCTGATTTTCGCAATAGCGTCGCGGTTCGGTCCCGCATCTCTTGCCCGGTCATAGAGAACCACACCTTCCGTATCTATATCGAAGTGAACGCTGGACTGATAGCGGCGAAACTTTTCGAAGTGCTCCTGATCGGTCACCAGCAGGTCAACATCGAGATACAGCCCCTTAAGCAACCATGAACCTACATCCGCCGTCTTCGCCGGATCGACCCGGTCCAGCACAACGGCAATATCCAGGTCGCTATCGGCGTCGGCATCCCCTCGGGCGCGGGAGCCAAAAGCGATCACCCGCTGAGGGCTTCCGGCGGCAATCAGCCGCTCTACAGCCTCGGTAACCTTGGGCTCCGTCACCTTCAACCGCTCCCGTAAACGATCCAGCAACTCAGCCGTCATATGTTCCTCGCCACTCAGCCCGCTTGAGGCCGCAGCCAGTTCTATTGTATGCTTACACCAGCAGACGAATTTGTTCTGCCGCATGGGGCCGCCTCTACCGGGACCTGCAAGTCGCCGTGATCGCACCGGCAAGTCGGCGGAAGAGACGAGTGGGCCAAAGCCCACTTTTTGTTTGCTCTAAATACCGTTTCGCGGACGCTCCCAGCACCCGCAAAACTTCAGCACCAGACACGTTATGGCCCTGCAGTTAGAGACAATTCGCGCCACTGCCGACCGCGTCGCGGCCTCGCACCACCTCGACCTCGTCGACCTCGAGTTCACCGGTGGTGCCAAACACCGCACCCTCCGCATCTTCCTAGAGAAAGATACAGAGGCCCGCGCCAAACTCGCCGCCGACGCTGCTTCCGACGAAGCTGCCGGCCTCCCCAAAGGTGTCCCCGTAGAAACCCTCTCCGGCACCACCCACGAGGACTGCGCCAACTTCGCCCGCGACTTCGGCACCCTCCTCGACATCGAAGACCTCATCCCCGGCGCCGAGTACACCCTCGAAGTCAGCTCCCCGGGCCTCGAACGCAAGCTCCTAAAACCCGCCGACTACGAGCGTTTTCGCGGCAACCTCGTCAAGCTCCAGACCTTCACTCCGGTCGATAACAATCGCCACTTCACCGGCCGCCTCACCACCTTCGAGGACCTCACACTCACCCTCGACCTCAGTGCCGTCAAGCAGAAACCCAAAGCAAAGAAGTCCATGACCGCGCAAACCGTCGCCATCCCGCTGGCCAACATAGAAAAGGCCAACCTGGTAGCCGAAATCTAACTCGCTACCTCGCTAACCTGCTAACTCGCTCCAAACAACTGAATAGCCCCACCACAGAAACGAGACACCAAAATGGCAAGCGCCCTGTACCAGTCCATTGAACTACTCAGCCGCGAAAAAGGCATCGAACCCGAGATCGTCGTCAACGCCGTCGAAGACGCCATCGCCCTCGCCACCCGCAAGTACTACAAGACCGTCGAAAACATGCGCGGCGAGATGGACCGCGAGACCGGTGAGATCCGCGCCTACGTCTTCAAAACCGTCGTCGAAACCCCCGAGCTCGTCGAAGACCCCGACAACCAGCTCACCCTCGAAGCCGCCCGCGAACTCGCCCCCGAGGTTGAAGTCGGCGGCGAACTCCGCTTCTACAAGGACACCTCCCCGCTCGGCCGCATCGCCGCCCAGATGGCCAAGCAGGTCATCTTCCAGAAGGTCCGCGAGGCCGAGCGCGACACCGTCTTCAACGAGTACAACCACCGCGCCGGCGAGGTCCTCAACGCCACCGTCAAGCGCCTCGAACCCATGGACGTCATCTTCGACCTCGGCAAGACCGAAGCCCGCATGCCCAAGCGGGAACAAAGCCGCCTCGAGCAGTTCGCCGTTGGCGAGCGCGTCCGCGTTGTCCTCCTACGCGTCGACCGCGCCGCAAAAGGCCCCCAGGTCATCGTCTCCCGCGCAGCCCCCGGCCTCGTCCAATCGCTCTTCCAGTCCGAAGTCCCCGAGATCTACGACGGCACCGTCTCCATCCGCGCCATCGCCCGCGAGGCCGGCGAGCGCACCAAGATCGCCGTCGTCTCCCGCGACAAGGACGTAGACCCCGTCGGCGCCTGCGTCGGCATGAAGGGCATGCGCGTCCAATCCATCATCCGCGAACTCCGCGGAGAAAAGATCGACATCATCGAGTTCTCCGAAGAGATCACCACCTTCGCCGAGAAGGCCCTCCAGCCCGCCAAGGTCAGCCGTGTCTCCATCACCGACCTCGCCGACAAGCAGCTCGAAGTCATCGTCGACGACACCCAGCTTTCGCTCGCCATCGGCAAGAAGGGCCAGAACGTCCGCCTCGCCGCCAAGCTCCTCCAGTGGAAGATCGACATCAAGTCCGAAGAGGAGAAGCGCCAGGAGGTCGAGCAGCTCATGCAGACCATGGGCGGCGGTCCTTCCACCCCCATCGAAGCCGTCGTCGAACTCGGCGAGGCCGTCATGGAGAAGCTCATCGCTGCCGGCATCACCACCGTCGAGTCCCTCGCCGACATGACCGCGGAGGAGCTCTCCGAGATCCCCGGCATCGGCGAAAAGACGGTCGAAAAGATCGCCGTCGCCGTCCGTCATTACTTCGGTCAGTATGAGGAAGGCGAAACCCGCCCCGAGCCCGTTCTCCTCGCTGGCGAGGAAGCAATCGCCGCTGCCCCTGCATCTGATGAGGCTGAGGTTCACTCCATGACCAACACCCCCGAAGAGATCATCGCAGCCGAGGGAGCCGAAGCTGGCTCTGTCGAAGAGATCAACGACTTTTCAACAGAAGACATCGCCGGCGCCGAGGATGCCCTCTCGGACATCGATGCCAACGACGCCAGCGACGCTCGCGAAGCAGGCATCGAGCTCGACAACGACACCCTCGACGAACTCGTCGACCAGGCCCAGGAAGTCTCCAGTGAAGGCATCGACTAACAAGTCGCGCCTTATGATTTACCAGCCCCTTGGCTGAAATGTTAACCGTTTCAAGGGATAATAGACCTTGGACCAAAACCTACTTCGATTGAGGCTGATATGAACAGCTAGCGGCGCAGGGCAACACCAGGGACCGGCCAAGCCGGCCCGAAAAAGGATTCGATGAATAAGGTTCGCATTAACGATCTGGCACGCGAGATGGAAGTCAAGAGCAAGTCCATTCTGGACGCTCTGACGGCAGTTGGCGTGACCGAAAAAAAGACGCACTCCAGCTCCATCGAAGAGGATGAAGCGGAGAAGGTGCGCGGCTACTTCAATCGCGGCACCCGCACGGCCGCTCCTGCCAAACCCGCGGCCCCCAGGCCGGAGAGCTTCAACCTCTCGCACGTCTCCAAGCCAGGCGACGCGCTGAAGGCCATCCTCGAGCGCAAACAGGCCGAAACCGCTGCCCGGTCCGCTCCGCCCGCTGCCTCCCGCCCCACCGTTGCCCCGCCTGCAGCTGGCATTAGCCCGGCTAGACCTGCGCCCGCGGCTCTAGCGCCCGCGGCGCCCACCCCGGAAGCTCCAGCGCCCCGGCGTATCGTCCCCCAGCCACGTCCGGCTACCACGGCCTTCACACCCGCTCCAGCCATCGCCAGCCGCCCGGTCTCCGGTCCGATCGTCGCCAGGCCACCGCTGACTGCACCTCCCACCACCAGGCCTGTAGTCTCAACCCCTGCAGTAGCCTCGACCCTGCCGCCCGCGCCCGTCTTCGTCAAGCCTTCCGGAGTCCCGCCGCCGCCGGTCGCGCCTGCAACTCCGCAGACCCTTAACGAGACAGCGACCCTCGATTCACCCGTTGCCGCAGCTGCCGAATCCGTCTCCGAGGCCATCGTTCCGGCACGCCGCGTGGTCATGCCGCAGACCGGCCCGCGCCCCACCTACCTCGCGCCTCCTCCACCCCCCGGCAGCCCCGCTCGACGCCCCATCTTCGAGCGTCCCCGTCCCGGCAGCCCCGGCTCTCAAGGCGGTCCCGGCGGCGGTCCCGGCTCTCGTCCCATGGCCCCCGGCGCTCGCCGCCCCATGCACCCCACCCGCACCTTCCCCACCGGCCCTGCTGGCGGCCCCGGCGGTCGTCCCGGCTTTGCTGGAGGGCCCGGCGCACGCCCCGGATTCGGCGCACGCCCCGGCTTTGGTGGTCCCGGAGGTCCAGGCGCCCCACGCCCCGGTGGTCCCGGAGGTCTTCTGCCAACCGGAGAAGCTCCCGCACCCGGCCGCCCTCAGCGTCCCGCCCCGCGCGGCCGCAACGGCGCGCCCCGCTACGAAAAGAACAAGGAAGTCGCCCTCAAGGGCTACGCCCCCAGCCGCGGAGCCGCCCAGATCCCCATGGGCGATGTCCCCATCACCAAGACCATCTCCGTCACCGAAGGCATCTCCGTCAAGGACCTCGCTGAAAAGCTCGGCGTCCGCGGCAAGGACCTCATCGCCACCCTGCTCATGAAGGGTGTCATGGTCACCGTCAACCAGACCCTCGACGGAGAACTCGTCAAGGAAGTCTCCCGCCAGTTCGGCGCGGACGCCACCATTATCTCCGTCGAAGACCAGCTCGAAAACGAGGCCATCGAAGGTTTCCTCGCGGACACCTCCAACATGGTCGAGGTCGTCCGCGCCCCCGTCGTCACCATCATGGGCCACGTCGATCACGGCAAAACCTCGCTCCTCGACGCCATCCGCATGACCGACGTCGCCGCAGGCGAAGCCGGTGGCATCACCCAGCACATCGGCGCCTACAAGGTCCACGTCACCAAGCCCGACTCCCCCGCCTTCGGCCGCGAGATCGTCTTCCTCGACACACCCGGCCACGAGGCCTTCACCCGCATGCGTGCCCGCGGCGCCAAGATCACAGACATCGTCGTCATCGTCGTCGCAGCCGACGACGGTGTCATGCCCCAGACCCTCGAAGCCATCGATCACGCGAAAGCGGCGAAGGTTCCCATCATCGTCGCGGTCAACAAAATCGACAAACCCGAGGCCGATCCCGCCAAGGTCATGCAGCAGCTCGCCGCGCGCGGCGTCCAGGCCACCTCCATGGGGGGCGACACCGAGTTCGTCATGGTCTCCGCCAAAAAGCGCATCAACCTCGACGGCCTCGAAGAGATGATCTGTCTCGTCGCCGACACCAATGAGCAAAAAGCCCAGCCCGAGCGGCCCGCCGTCGGCACCGTCATCGAAGCTAAGCTCGATCGCGGCCGCGGCGCCGTCGCCTCCATCCTCGTCCAGAACGGCACCCTCAAAGCCGGAGACAGCTTCGTCGTCGGCAACACCTTCGGCAAAATCCGTGCCATGTTCAACGACCGCGGCCAGGAGATCAAGCAAGCCGGCCCATCCACCCCTGTTGAAATTCTTGGCTTGGAATCCATGCCCGACGCAGGCGACACCTTCCTCGTCATGGCCGACCGCGACAAGGCCAAGGGCATCGCCCAGTACCGCAAGATGAAGGAGCGCGAAGTCCAGCTCGCGAAGTCCTCCCGCGTCTCCCTCGAAGGCCTCGCCGAACAGATCAAGCAAGCCGGCGTCAAGGACCTCAACCTCATCCTCAAGGGCGACGTGCAGGGCTCGGTCGAAGTCCTCGCCGACTCGCTCTCCCGCATGTCCACCGAAAAGGTCCGCGTCAAGGTCCTGCACTCCGGCGTCGGCGCCATCACCGAATCCGACGTGCTCCTCGCCTCTGCCTCCAACGCGGTCGTCATCGGCTTCAACGTCAAGCCCGACCGCAAAGCGCAGGAAGTCGCCGATCGCGAGAACGTCGAGATCCGCCTCCACACCATCATCTACGAGCTTCAGGACGAGATCACCAAGGCCATGTATGGCTTGCTCGACGCGGTCTACAAAGAGAACTACGCCGGCCGCGCCGAAGTCCTGCAGGTCTTCAAGATCACCAAGGTCGGCCAGATCGCCGGCTGCATCGTCAAGGACGGCCTCATCAAGCGCGACGCCCAGGTCCGCGTCCTCCGCGATGGCGAGGAAGTCTGGAAGGGCAAGATCGCCTCGCTCAAGCGCGTCAAGGACGACGTCTCCGAGGTCCGCCAGGGCGTCGAGTGCGGCATCGATCTAGCCGGCTTCAAGGACATCAAGGCCGGCGACATCATCGAAGCCTTCACCACCGAGAAGCTTGCCGACGAACTCGGCCAGAACTCCCTCGAAGCCAAGAAGGAACGCGAAGCCACCGCCGCCAAGGAAGCCAAAGAAGCCAAGGAACGCGAAGCCGAAGCCGCCAAAGCCGCCGAAGAAGAAACCGCCAACGCCTAACCAACCACTCAAGGTAACAACAAAAAAGCGTAACAACACAAAGGCCGGGAGCAATCCCGGCCTTTCGCATTTCCCACTCAACCCAAACTTTCGTCATCTCGACCGGAGCAGAACGGCATCATCGTTCTGCGCAGCGGAGAGACCCCTGTATTGGCTCTTGCTTTTGCTTTTGCTTTTGCTCTTGCTTTTGCTTTTGCTCTTGCTCTTGCTCTTGCTCTTGCTCTTGCTCTTGCTCTTGCTCTTGCTCTTGCTCTTGCTTTTTAGTTGTCATTCCCGCAGGGAATCTGCGTCTCCCCTTTTGAGCGCCGGAGGCGCGCCCTATCCCAGCCTGGGGCAGCGCCCCAGGTAAACACCCCAAGGGCTGTAAGCCCGCCCTATACCGCTGCATCGGACATCGCCGTCCATATGATCTGGGGCTTAGGCAACAAAGGCCGGGAGCAACCCCGCCGTTGCTTTGCCCTTTACTTTCCTTGTTGTCATTCCCGAAGGGAATCTGCTGTTGTCGTTGCGGTTGCTTGCTTTTCGTCGTCATCCTTGAGCGCAGCGAAGGACCCCCGGATTGGCCGTTGCTTGTTCCACCGGATCGGCAGCGGTCTCAACTCGCACACAACAATCCCCACAGCGTGGCTTCAGTTGTAGTATGTCGTGACCTTCGGCTCAGAGATGGACTTCCACTCGTTCTCCACTCGTCTTTGAGCGGAAAGCTCAAGCCAGCCCCGGCTGCACGTCTTACAACGCTTCACCTCGACCGCCGACGAAAACTGATCGGACATGCGTTCCTTTCCTGTCCCACTCCCAGCGTGAGAATCCACCGCCTCCTGGACATGTCCGGCCCTTAGTTTGGAAAGAAATACTCCCGTACATGCATCGATCTCCGTGGCAGTAGGAAAATACCGTGTTTGTTTCCCGGCTTCCTTCATATAGGTCTCGCATCGGTCACAGTAGGCTTCGTCCTTCAACACGGAATACATCACATATCCGCCTGCGCCGAAACCCACGATCTGCAGCAATGCAAAGAAATAACCGGCCGCGCCAATATCGATGTCAGGGGTATCGAAGTCGGTATCCTTGTGTTTGAAGCCAATAGAAATCGAAGTATTGTTCAGTTGATGTGTTAGAAAATTGCTATAGGTCGTTGCGTAATTGCTCTCGGTAAAATCGATCCAGTAGATAAGAAAAAACGTTGCCACTGAGATCCCCACCATCGCCGTGAGCAATGCTGCTGTGGGGCGATAGTCGAGGGCCTTAGCGCTCCAGTTGTAGCCCATCGACGCTACAACACCCGAAACAGCAGCCCCCACAGGCAACACAAACCACCACGAATAACCGTATAGTACATAGCCAGTCGCACTTTGGATTGTGCCTAAAATGACTGCCACCACGACGCTGGTAATCAGCCCGCAGACTACAACAGACAGAAACTTCGCAAATTGACCCATGATTCCTCCTCTGCAACATGGATGATCTTTGGAATCCATCATGGCACAGATTTGCACAAACGCAGAGAATTGATCTTCTTTAACTTCCAATTTCCATCGCAACGAAAACGCCAATCACCGGGACCAGCCTTCCGTAAGCGCGCTAAAACCGAAACAAATAACTGGCCTTCACAAAAAACTGCCGCCCATCGTTCAAATAATTCGGCGACCGCGGCACCACCGTATTCCCCGGATCGCACCCACCTCCCGGCAACTGGTTACACAGCATCCTGTCGATATTCTGCACATCGTTGTTGTACCCGATATAGATCGCCGTCCCCGGATGCGGCAGCCACGTCAGCAGCGCCTCCGTACTCACTTCTTTGGTCCGTAGCAACGAAGTCTCCAGCGGGTTCACCAGCGTCGAGTCGTACTCCACAATTACCCTCGCGGAAAACGCCGTCGTGAACTGGTAGTTGATCTTGGTTCGCAGCGTCTGCGCCTCATACGCGTCCTGCCCGCCATGTGCCTCGTGGTCGCGGTCCAGCAAGTAGGTGTTGTCGATCGTCAGCGAATGGATCGGCAGGAACGAAATCAGCGCCTGCACATCCTCCTGGTTCAACAGCGTAGGCGCAGGCCCCGCGGGGTTATAGTTCACATTCCCGCTGCGAAACGCCACGATGTTGAAGTTGATCTGCTTCAGCGGGGCCCCACGCATCACAACTCCGCCATTGTTCTCCGTGAAGTTGATGTTCCCCGGAATCGCAAACCCATCCTGCGGCCCCACAGTATCCGAGTTCTGACCTATCAGCGGCGCCAGAACCGTGTTCCCCGGCAACAGCACAAACGCATCGAGAGACGTGTAGTGATAAATCCGGTTCCCCTGGTGGTCATACGCAATCTGGTTATTCTCCTCCACCCCATAACTCTGCACCTTGCTGTGCTTCGGATACCACTGATAGTTCGAGTGCGTCTGGTTGTTATAAAAATCCGTCGTCTGGATAAACCCCACCTGGCTCTGAAACCCCGTGCTGAAGTCCCGCGTCGAGCTCTGCATATTGAACGCGTGCCCCTGGTGGTCCACCTCCAGGTAGCTCGCCGGCCCCGCCGCGTACCCGCTCGGAAACACCGCCGCCGCGCTATTCGGATTGCTCTGCATCGTCGAGCTCTCCACCATCTGCCCCAGCACCGTCCACTTCGGCGTCGCCCGCCACGTAAAGTCCACGCCCC
>Ga0302314_10013994_pt1 | contig 13753 bp, 14 predicted proteins | sample III_Palsa_N2_3_FD_200533 | JGI IMG/M metagenome (GOLD analysis project Ga0302314, IMG submission 200533) | Peat permafrost microbial communities from Stordalen Mire near Abisko, Sweden - III_Palsa_N2_3 | ecosystem: Environmental > Terrestrial > Soil > Palsa > Peat permafrost | place: Sweden... | reverse complement strand
GAGCCGCCGACCCGACCGCCGGCCCCGCCGACCCGACCGCCGCACCGCCAGGCACCGCGCCAGGCGGCGCGCCTTCGGCCGCGCTTTCCGCCGCGGTGGTGGTCATCCGCTTACCTCCCGCGATTGTTACCGAACGTTCGGTCAAGTTTAACGGCCAAGGAAAACCGGCCGCCGCTTGGCCAGGAAGGCCGCCACCGCGCCCTTGTGGTCCTCGGTCTGCCCGAGCCGGGACTGCGCCCCCTGCTCGGCCGCGAGCACGTCGGGCAGTGCGGGGAGCGCGGCCTCCTGGAGGGCCCGCTTCGCCGCGGCGTAGGCCAGGGTCGGGCCGGCCGCCAGCCGCGCCGCCAGGGCCAGCGCGTCACCGAAAACTTCAGTCGGCGAACTCAGGCGGCCGACGAGCCCCCAGTCCAGGGCCTGCTGGGCGGTGAACGGCTCGGCGAGGAGGATCAGCTCGCTGGCCCGGGCGGTGCCGACGGCCCGGGCCAGGGTGGCGGACAGGCCGGAGTCGAAGGTCAGCCCGATGCCCGTGAACGCGGTGGCGAACTTCGCCGCCTCCGAGCAGACGCGGATGTCGCAGGCCAGGGCGAGGGAGATGCCGGCCCCGGCGGTGGTGCCGTTGATCGCGGCGACCACGGGCTTGGGCATGGCCGCCAGCGCCAGCACGATCGGATGGTAGTGGTCCCGCAGCGTCGCGAACGCGGTGGCCGGGTCGGCGTCGAGGGCGGCGGCGTGCTCGCCGAGGTCCTGCCCGGCGCAGAAGACCCGGCCGGTGCCGGTCAGCAGCACCGCGCGCACCGCGTCGTCGGCCGCCAGCCGCTCGACGCCGGCCAGGAGCAGTTCCTTGGCCCGCCTGGTCAGGGCCGGGGCCCGCAGCGTGATGACGCCGACCGCCTGGTCTTCGTCGACGGTGACCGTGACGATTTCTTCCGCTGGTGTCTGGTCAATGCCCATACCCCCATAGTAAATTACTGAATGTTCGGTATGTAAAGACTTGACAGTACGAGGGAGTGCTCGTGACGGTAGTGCGCAGCTACGTCGCCGGCCGCTGGTTCGCCCCGGAGAGCGGCGCCCCGGTCTACGACGCGGCCACCGGTGATCTCGTCGCCGAGGTCTCGTCCCACGGCATCGACTTCGGCGCCGCCCTGGCGTACGGCCGGTCCAGCGGCGGCCCCGCCCTGCGGGAGCTGACCTTCCACCAGCGGGCCGAGCTGGCCAAGGCGACCGGCCAGCTGCTGCGCGAGCACCGGGACGAGCTCTACCAGCTCTCCTCCCGGACCGGGGCGACGCTGTACGACTCCAAGTTCGACATCGACGGCGGCATCGGCGTCCTGCTCAGCTACGCGAGCCAGGCCAAGCGCGAGCTGCCCAACGACCGCGTGCTGGTCGAGGGCCCGCCCGAGCCGCTCGGCAAGGGCGGCCAGTTCCTCGGCCAGCACCTGCTCACCCCGCTGCTCGGCGTGGCCGTGCAGGTCAACGCGTTCAACTTCCCGGTCTGGGGCCCGCTGGAGAAGCTCGCCCCGGCGCTCATCGCCGGCGTGCCGACCCTGATCAAGCCGGCCTCCCAGACCGGCTACCTCACCGCCCGGATGGTCGAGCTGATCATCGAGTCCGGGCTGCTCCCCGAGGGGGCCCTGCAGCTGGTCAGCGGGAGCGCCGGGGACCTGCTCGACCACCTGACCGAGCAGGACCTGCTCAGCTTCACCGGCTCGGCCAGCACCGCCCGGCGGCTGCGGTCGCACCCGAACGTGGTCGCCCGCTCGGTCCGGTTCAACGCCGAGGCCGACTCGCTGAACATGTCGGTCCTCGGCCCGGACGCGGCCGCGGGCACGCCCGCGTTCGACCGCTACGTCAAGCAGCTGGTCACCGAGATGACGGTCAAGGCCGGGCAGAAGTGCACCGCGATCCGCCGGGCCTTCGTCCCGAACGACCAGCTGGACGCGGTCACCGAGGCGGTCCGGGCCGCGCTGGCCACGATCGTCGTCGGCAACCCGGCCGACAAGTCGGTGCGGATGGGCGCGCTCGCGAGCCTGGACCAGCGGGAAGAGGTCCGCCGCTCGCTCAAGGCCCTGGAAAGCGCCGGGAGCATCGTGTTCGGCGACCCCGAGCACGTCGAGGTGACCGGGGGCGACGACATCCGCGGCGCCTTCCTCTCCCCCGTGCTGGTCCGGGCGGACGACTCCCGCCGGGCCGAGGTCCACGAGGTCGAGGCGTTCGGGCCGGTCGCCACGCTGATCGGCTACGACGGCACCGCCGACGTCATCGACCTGGCCGGCCTGGGCAAGGGCAGCCTGGCCGGCTCGGTCGTCACCGACGACCCCGGCTTCGCCCGCGACGTCGTGCTCGGCACCGCCCCCTGGCACGGCCGCCTCCTCATCCTCGACGAGGACGCGGCCCCCGAGTCCACCGGGCACGGCTCGCCGCTGCCGGCGCTCGTGCACGGCGGCCCCGGGCGGGCCGGCGGCGGCGAGGAAATGGGCGGCATGCGCGGCGTGTACCACCACCTGCAGCGGACCGCGGTCCAGGCCAGCCCGCGCATGCTGGCGGCGGTCACCGGCCGCTGGGTCGCCGGCGCGGCCCGCCTCGACGACGGCGTGCACCCGTTCACCAAGCCGCTGTCCCGGCTGCGCATCGGGGACACCATCGCGGCCGGCCCGCGCACCGTGACCATCGAGGACATCCAGCACTTCGCCGAGTTCACCGGGGACACGTTCTACGCCCACACCGACGAGGAGGCCGCGGCCAAGAACCCGTTCTTCGGCGGCCGGGTCGCCCACGGGTACCTGATCCTCGCCTTCGCCGCCGGGCTGTTCGTGCAGCCCGACTTCGGCCCGGTCCTGGCGAACTACGGGATCGACAACCTCCGGTTCCTGAGCCCGCTCAAGCCGGGCGACGCGATGACCGTGGCCCTGACCTGCAAGCAGATCAGCCCCCGGCCGGGCGCGTACGGCGAGGTCCGCTGGGACGCGGAGATCACCAACCAAGAGGGCGCGGTCGTCGCCACCTACGACGTGCTCACCATGGTGGCGAAGGAGTGGCCAGCGTGACCACCGTTCAAGAGCAAGAGCAAGAACAGGACCTGGAAGCGCACTTCGACGACACGATCAGCCGGATGAACCGGATCGAGCCGCGGGACTGGATGCCGGACGCCTACCGGGCGACGATGATCCGGCAGATCGCCCAGCACGCGCACTCGGAGATCATCGGCATGCAGCCGGAGGGCAACTGGATCACCCGCGCCCCGTCGCTGCGGCGCAAGGCGATCCTGCTGGCCAAGGTCCAGGACGAGGCCGGGCACGGCATGTACCTCTACAGCGCGGCCGAGACCCTCGGCGCCGACCGGGCCGACCTGACCGAGAAGCTGATCAGCTCCCGGCAGAAGTACTCGTCGATCTTCAACTACCCCACGCTGACCTACGCCGACGTCGGCGTCATCGGCTGGCTGGTCGACGGGGCGGCGATCTGCAACCAGGTGCCGCTGTGCCGCTCCTCCTACGGCCCCTACGGCCGGGCGATGATCCGGATCTGCAAGGAGGAGTCGTTCCACCAGCGGCAGGGCTACGAGCTGCTGCTGACGATGATGCGCGGCACCCAGGCCCAGCGGGACATGGTCCAGGACGCGACCGACCGCTACTGGTGGCCGTCGCTCATGATGTTCGGGCCGCCCGACGCGAACTCGCCCAACACCGAGCAGTCGATGCGCTGGGGGGTCAAGCGGCACACCAACGACGAGCTCCGCCAGCGCTTCGTCGACATGACCGTCCCCCAGGCGGAGAAGCTCGGCGTCACCCTGCCCGACCCGGACCTGCGCTGGAACCCCGGCCGCGGTCACCACGACTTCGGCCCGGTCGACTGGGCCGAGTTCAAGGCCGTGGTCGCGGGCAACGGCCCCTGCAACGCCCAGCGCCTGGCCCGCCGGAAGGCGGCCCACGACGAGGGCGCCTGGGTCCGCGAGGCCGCTCTCGCCCACGCGGCCAAATCCCAAGCCGATCAAGGTGAACGAACGCGGCCGTCTGCCGGAGGCCTCCATGTCTGAGATCAGCCCGGGATGGCCCCTGTTCGAGGTGTTCCTGCGGGGCAAGCGCGGCCTCAACCACGTGCACGTCGGCAGCCTGCACGCCGCCGACCCGGAGATGGCCCTGCACCACGCCCGCGACCTGTACACCCGCCGCAATGAGGGCGTCAGCATCTGGGTCGTCCGGGCCGCGGACATCACCGCCTCAAGCCCGGACGAGAAGGACCCCTTCTTCGCCCCCTCAGGCGACAAGGTGTACCGCCACCCGACGTTCTACGCCATCCCCGACGACGTCCCCCACATGTAGCGGGATGACTTCATGATGACTGAACCCGACAACCCCTACGACCTGCTCGGCGACGACCACGACGACGGTCACCGCTGGGCGTTCGGCACCGGCTTCACCGACCCCCTGGCGGGCGTCGACACCACCGTGCCCGCGGGCCTGGACGCCGCGGCGCTGGCCCGGTACTGCCTGGCCCTCGGGGACGACGCGCTGATCTACAGCCACCGCCTCCAGCAGTGGGTGACCCGCCTGCCCGAACTGGAGGAGGAGACCGCCCTCGCGAACATCGCCCTCGACCTGCTCGGCCAGGCCCGCATGCTGCTCGCCCGGGCCGGGGGGATCCTCGGCCGGACCGAGGACGAGCTGGCCTTCTTCCGGCCCGAGGCCGAGTTTCGCAACGTGCGGCTGGCCGAGCACGAGGACCGGGACTTCGCCGAGCTGGCGGGGCGGCTGCTGGTGTTCTCCGCCTGGCGGCTGGCCCGGTTCGAGGTGCTCGCGGGCGCCGCTGACCCTGTGCTCGCGGCCATCGCGGCGAAGGGGGTCAACGAGCTCGCCTACCACCGCGACTACGCGGCCCAGTGGGTGGTGCGGCTCGGCGACGGGACCGCGCTCTCGCACGCCCGCATGGAGCGGGGGCTGGCCGCGATCTGGCCGCTGACCAGCGAGCTGTTCCGCCCCGACCCCGACGCGGCCGCCCTCGGTCCCGGTCTCGGTCCCGATTTCGCCGCCGTCGAGCCCGGTGTCTTCGACGGGGTCATCGCGACGGTGCTGGCCGCGGCCGGCCTCGACCGGCCGCCGGCGGCGCCGCTCGCCTTGGTCGGCGGCCGGGCCGGGCGCGACGGCGTGCACACCGAGGCAATGGGCTACATCCTCGCCGAACTCCAATCGGTGGCCCGCGCCTACCCGGACGCGACGTGGTAACCGCGCCGCCCGCCCGTGGCCCGGCGCCGGGCGACATCGTGCCGGGCGACGCCGTGCCTGCTGACACCGTGCCTGCTGACACCGTGCCTGCTGACGCCGTGCCTGCTGACACCGCGGCGTACGGCATCGCCGGGAGCACGCCGGATCCCGAGCTGCCGATGCTGACCGTCGCCGACCTGGGCATCCTGCGGGACGTGGCGGTGACCTGCGACGAGGTGGTGGTGACGATCACGCCGACCTACAGCGGCTGCCCGGCCATGCGCGAGATCAGCGCCGACGTGAGCCGGCGGCTGGCCCGGGCCGGGTTCGGCCGGGTCACGGTCAGGACGCAGCTCGCGCCCGCCTGGACCAGCGACTGGATCACGGCCGACGGGCGGCGCAAGCTGGCCGCGGCCGGCATCGCCCCGCCGTCCGCGGCGCGCCCGCGCGGCGGCCCGGTCCCGCTGACCTTGGGCCTGGGCCCGGCGGTTTCGCCCGCGTGCCCGCGGTGCGGCTCCGCGCTGACCCAGCGCACCGCCCAGTTCGGGGCCACGGCGTGCAAGTCGCTCTACCGCTGCGACGCGTGCGGCGAGCCCTTTGAGGCGGTGAAGCCGCTGTGACCGCCCAGCCGGTGACCTCTGCGCCCGCCGACGCCCCGCGGAGGGCCAGAACCGATTTTTATCCGCTCACCGTCGCGGCGGTAGAGCCGCTGACCGCGGATTCGGCCGCGATTACGTTCGCGGTGCCGGAGGGGCTGGGCGGGACGTTCGCCTTCGCGGCCGGGCAGTCGCTGACGCTGCGCCGGGGGGACGAGCGGCGGTCCTACTCGATCTGCGCCCCGGCTGGGGGGGCGCCGCGGATCGGGGTCCGCGAGGTGGCCGGCGGGGCGGTCTCGGGCTGGCTGGTGCACGAGGTCAGGGCGGGCGACACCGTCGAGGTCCAGGCGCCCGGGGGGACGTTCACGCCCGACCTGACCACCCCGGGCCAGCACGTGCTGATCGCGGCCGGCTCGGGCATCACGCCGATGATGTCGATCGCCGCCTCGGTGCTGGCCGCCGAGGGCGAGTCGACGGTCACGCTGCTGTACGGCAACCGGCGCAGCGACACCGTCATGTTCGCCGACGAGGTCGCCGACCTCAAGGACACCGACCCGGCCCGGGTGCGGATCATCCACGTCCTGTCGCGGGAGCCGCAGGAGGTCGAGCTGTACAGCGGGCGCCTCGACCGCGACCGGCTCACCCGGCTGCTGCCGGTGACGGTCAGCGTCCCGGACGTGGACCACTGGTGGCTGTGCGGGCCGTTCGGCCTGGTCACCGGGGCGACCGAGGTGCTCCGCGAGTTCGGCGTGGACGCCGCCCGTATCCACCGCGAGCTGTTCTGGGTCGAAGACGAGCCCCCGGCTGAGGCAACCCACGAGGAGGCCCCGGCCGGGCCGGGCGCCAGCGTGACCGTCGTCCTCGACGGGCGCTCGTCCACCCTCACGCTCCCGCCCGGGGTAGCTATCCTCGACGGCGCCCAGAAGGTCCGGCCCGACCTGCCGTTCGCCTGCAAGGGCGGCGTCTGCGGCACCTGCCGGGCCAAGGTCACCCGGGGCGAGGTGGCCATGCGCCGCAACTACGCGCTCGAGCAGGCCGAGATCGACGCCGGCTACGTGCTGACCTGCCAGGCCCTGCCCCGCACCGACGACATCGCGGTCGACTACGACGCGTGAGGAGACAGCCATGACCGTGACCGCCAGCGCTCCCGGCAGTGCTTCCGGCGAGCTGGAAGCGATCGAGACCGCGTCCGCCGATGAGCTGCGCGCCCTGCAGCTCGAGCGCCTGCGCTGGTCACTGCGTCATGCCTACGAGAACGTGGCCCACTACCGGCGCGCGTTCGACGACGCCGGGGTCCACCCCGGCGACGTCAAGGACCTGTCCGACCTGGCCGCGTTCCCGTTCACGACCAAGGCCACGCTGCGCGACAACTACCCGTTCGGGATGTTCGCGGTTCCCCGCGAGCAGGTGGTGCGGATCCACGCCTCCTCCGGGACCACCGGGCGGGCCACCGTCGTCGGCTACACCGCCGCCGACATCCGCACCTGGGCCCGGGTCATGGCCCGCTCCATCCGCGCGGCCGGCGGCCGTCCCGGGCACATCCTGCACAACGCCTACGGGTACGGCCTGTTCACCGGGGGCATGGGCGCGCACTACGGCGCCGAGGAACTCGGCTGCACCGTCATCCCGGTCTCCGGGGGCATGACCGAGCGGCAGGTGACCCTGATCCGCGACTTCCAGCCGGACATCATCATGGTCACCCCGTCGTACATGCTCGCCATCCTCGACGAGATGGAGCGCCAGGGCCTCGACCCGGCCCGCTGCTCGCTGCGGTACGGCATCTTCGGCGCCGAGCCGTGGACCGGCGAGATGCGGACCGAGATGGAGGCCCGCGCGGGCCTCGACGCCACCGACATCTACGGCCTGTCCGAGGTCATGGGGCCGGGCGTCGCCCAGGAGTGCGTCGAGACCAAGGACGGGCTGCACGTCTGGGAGGACCACTTCTACCCCGAGGTCATCGACCCCGGCACCGGGCGGGTGCTGCCCGACGGCGAGCTCGGCGAGCTGGTCTTCACCTCGCTGACCAAGCAGGCCATGCCCGTCGTCCGCTACCGCACCCGGGACCTGACCCGGCTGCTGCCGGGCACCGCCCGGACCATGCGCCGGATGGAGAAGATCACCGGCCGGACCGACGACATGATCATCCTGCGCGGCGTCAACCTGTTCCCGACCCAGGTCGAGGAGCTCATCCTCCAGGTCCCGGCCCTGTCGCCGCACTTCCAGCTGCACCTGTCCCGGCCCGGCCGGATGGACGCCATGACCGTCCGGGTCGAGCGGCGGGCCGACGCCGATCCGTCGGCGGCCGACGCGGCCGGCGCACAGCTCGCCGCGCTGATCAAGAACATCATCGGCGTCACCGCCGCCTGCGTCGTCCAGGATCCCGGCACCGTCGAGCGCTCCGCGGGCAAGATGCGCCGCATCGTCGATGAGCGCCCGCGCTGACCCAGAGAATAAATACCGCGTCAATCCGACGTCGACATAATTTCTATCCTCACCATGTACTTCTTATTTTGTAGTCAATTGCCGATCATTACCGGCATCGTCCGCAGAATAGCTCGCGTGCATGAAAGGATCTATTATGCCGCGCAACGACGAATTCACGCCCGATCATGACGGCGATGGGCTCCAGCGTGAACCGCGCAGCAGAACGCACCCGTACGGAAGGCGACGGATGGCGATCGTGGCCGGGACGGCGGTGCTGGCGCTGGCCGCCGCGGCCACGCCCGCGCTCGCGTCGAGCAGCGCGCCCGCGCAGCCCCAGGCGCACCGCTACAGCGGCCCGCCGGTCGTGATCGAGCCGGTCCTGCCGCAGCCCGGCGACACCGCCGGGGCGGGCGGCGTGTTCAACGTCGACCTGCTGGCCCAGGCGCGGGACGCCGCCGGCACGAGGGACCTGTCGGCGGCGAACGGGTACAAGCCGGGGATCCTCCCCACTCCCCCGCCCGGCGCCGGCCACGCGGACCCGTTCGCGCCCGGCCTCGTGGTGCTCTTGTCCACGACGCCCGCGGCGCTCGGCGGGCCGGACGCGAACCTGGCCGGCGTCTTCCAGCTCACCGACGTCGACAAGGTGGCTGGCCGCCGCACGCTGCTCGCCGACTGGGAGGTCGGCAAGCCGGGCGCGTTCGGCGACGGCGTGAAGACGACCCTGACCGTCTTCGTGGTCGCCGGGCAGGCCCCGGGGACCTGGACCGGCTCGGGGAAGCGGATCTCCAACGTCTTCAGGGAGACCTTCCGGATCGGCAAGTAACCAGCCGGGTAATCAGCTCGGCGCATTCCTGACCGGCTCCGAGAGGAGCCGGCGTTACACCAGCGTGGGCCCCTCCGGGCGAGCCGCAAGCACCGGAGGGGCCCACGCTCGCATGTCCCGGCCGTTCCGGCCGCGGGCTTGGGCTCGCATTGTGCCGATAGCGAGGGACCCGGCGCCGGACCGGACCGGCTCGGTGCGGGTCTTCTTCACGACCTGTGAAGTGCCGTACCGCGATGCCGCCGAACTCATCGCCTCGGTCACCGGCGACCGGGTACTCGAAGTCACCACTGTCGCCAGCGACGCGGACCGCCGCCATCCGATGATGGACAGCGGGCCGGGGCAGGCCTACGACCCGCCGGGCGCTGGCCACGGAACTGCGCGGCCAGCACAGCGTGCGCTGGACGACGGGCGAGGTGGCGGCGCCCAAGGCCGTCCTGCCTTCGCTCTTTTCTAGCCCGGTGAGGAGACCGTCACCGTGTACCGACTCACCGCCTGCTACGGCCAGCCCGCCGACCCGGCCGCGTTCGCCACCGGTGGCGTCACCGTGTTCACCCAGCGGCTCGACGACCTGCTGAGCGCCTAGGGCGCCGGTTCCCGCCGCTGGGAGCTGCGGCCGCGGAACTCGGCGATGAGGTCGCCGCCGCGCGTGACGGTGACGTCGTAGAGGCCGGCCCGCCCGAACCGGGACCGCATCCGGGCCTCGGCGGTGAGCACGTCGCCCGCGCGGGCCGGGGCGACGAAGATGATGTCGCACTCGGCCGCCACGGTCACCGGCCCCCAGCTGTTGCAGGCGCAGGCGAACGCGGTGTCGGCCAGGCTGAAGATCAGGCCGCCGTGGCCGATGCCGTGCCCGTTGACCATGTCGCCGGTGACCGTCATCCGGGTCCGCGCCCAGCCCGGGCCGTAGTCGACGAGGTCGATCCCGAGCATCCGCGACGCGGCGTCGGACGCCATCATCGTCTCGACCGGACCTGGCTCGTCGGCGGGCTTGGCCATGGCGCTCCCTCGGCAGAATATTTCCCGAACGTTCGGTCAACAATATGACGGCGCCGCGGCCATCGACGGCCACGCCCGGGTCGCGCCGGGCGCCGTTCCAGTACCCGACCCTGCGCGCCCTGGCCCGCTACGTGGACGAGCTGACCGCGCGGTCGCCGGTGGCCTGAAGCGGCAGGTCCAGGGCGGGCGCGGCCACCGGGTAGGGCCATTCGCTCTTCTCGAGGAAGGTCGTGACCGCGGTCTTGCCGCCCTGGGGCCTGATGATGTAGTACGCGCCCCCGCCGCCGGCCGTTGACCCGTGGACGGTATTCGCGGGCAGCCTGATGCAGGCGCCGGCCTCGCAGTGGCGCTCGCGGTAGCCGCCGTCCGCGCCGACCCAGAACAAGGTCACGTCACCGGACATGATGAAGAGCTCTTCGTCCAGGTTGTGCCGATGCCAGCCGAAGACCTTCCCGGGCTGATCGTGCTGGAGCTCGACGCTGCCCTGGCTCGGGATCAGGTCAATGAGGTCCTGCTGTATGCCGCGCGGGCCTGCCTGGGTGAACTCGGGTCCGGCCATCTCGGTATCTCCTGTCTGCGTCCGCCGGCCCGCTGACATCGCGAACGGGCATTTCTCGCTGTCGGGCACGGGAACGTTGTCATCGCCGATGAAGTACTGCACCCACTCACGGTTGCCCGGCTTGCCGAAGCCGCCAAGCTGCGGATGGGCGGGCACCGAGTCATAGTCCGCCAGGCGCGCGCGTATTATCTTCCGCGCGTTTTTACCGGTTGGCGTGTCCGGGTTCAGGTTGTCGAACACGAAGCGCGGCTGGAACGTAATGGTGAAGTACTCGAAGTAGCGACTGGATCGCGACTTGTGCAGCGGGGTGTTAGCGACCACGAAAAAGGACATGCCGAAGCAGGAGAATTCCCACTCGGAGCTTTCCGTCTCGGTATCGATCCCGGCCGGCCAGGGCTCGCTGTCGCCGGCGCTGACCCCGTTGAGCAGGCGCCAGAACTCTCTCTTGTAGCCGTCCATGGTCTCTATGGACTCGTCCGGCTCGAAGAACGCGACGAGCGAGGTGCGTGCGCCGAGGTCCCGGCAGCGGGACGAGTAGTCACGCAGCGCGGCGGACAAGGCGGGAATCCGCTCCCGGCCGGCCGGGATGAAGGAGTGGCTGAGCGTACCGCGGTGCGTCGCGTCCACGCCGAATATGCACGGGAACGGCCTTTCGGCGCTCAGCATCCGCTGTTCGAATAGCGAGAACGCGCGGCTCGCCCATGGGCTTTCAGGCGCCGGCCTGGTCACGGGTGCCTCTTTGCTTCTTTCGAGGTCGTCTTTGACCGTAGAATTCATCACTGTTACCCCATTTGCGATCTGTGATATAAGACCGGGAAAGGTCAGTCCAGGGAAGCGTCGAGCACCGGCGCGGGCAATTCACGCAGCCGGGTGACCGGCGAGAGGGCGAGGAGCACCGCCGCCCCGGCGGATACCACGGCTATGACGATGAGCGCGTTCTTGTCGCCCACCCAGGTGGCCAGCAGGCCCGCGGCCAGGCCGCCCACGGCCCCGCCGCCGAAGAGCAGCATCCGGAAGCACGCGGTCATCCGGCTCATCAGCGACGCAGGGGTGGTGACCTGCCGCAGGGTGACGACGACCACGTTCGCGATGCCCAGCCCGAAGCTGGTGATGAAGAACGACAAGATCATCAGCCCCACGACCACCGGCCGCGGCCCGGCGGCGAGCACGATCACGACCGGGCCGATGAGCAGGCCGAACAGGGAAACGAAGTAGGTGAGCCCGAGCGGGAACCGCTTCATCACCCGGCCGGCGATCAGCGCGCCGAGCACTCCCCCGACCGACGAGATCGTGAAGATCAGCCCCAGGGTGAACGAGCTGAACCGCAGCTGGTACGTGCCGTACAGGAGGAAGACGGTCCAGACGGTAACCATCGAGAAGTTGGCCCAGAACCCGCCGATGGCCAGCCAGCGCAGCATGGGCCGGGCGAAGACCCAGGTCAGCCCGGTCCGCACCTCCTGCCCCAGGTGCCGCCGGCCGGCCGGAGGCGGAACCGGCTCCTCCCGCCGCACCAGCAGGAGCGTCGCGATCGAGAACAGGTAGGAGAACGAGTCGACGACGAGTGTCACCGGCGCGCCGAGCGCGGCCACGAGGAAGCCGGCCAGCCCCGGGCCGGCCACGCTGGACGCCGACGTGCTGAACGCCATCTTCGCGTTGGCTTCGACGTAGTCCCTGGGGTCCACGATGGACGGGACGAACGGCATCCAGCTGACGTCGTACATCACCGATGCCACCCCGACCACGCAGGCGACGGTGAGCAGCACCGGCATGTCGAGCCGGCCCGCCCAGTGCAGCACGGGGATCAGCCCGATCAAGATCATCCGGACGACGTTGGTCCAGACCATCACCGGGCGCCGGCGGTGCCGGTCCACCCAGGCGCCGAACACCAGGGCGAATCCGATGTACGGAGCGAGCTGGACGAAGCGAAGGACCCCGACTTCCAGCGCGCTGGCCCGGAACGAGTAGATCGCGGTCAGCGGCAGCGCCAGCGTCGTCACCTGCGTGCCGAACAGCGATACGGTCTCGCCGGTCCAGAATGTGACGAAGTCGGCATTGCGCCACAGGCCGCCCGTCTGGTCATCGCTGATGACGGGATCCGCTGGCTCGACGACGGACATCGTTCCTCCTTAGCAGGCGTCTATGGCGGACTGGACGATCTCGCTCATCGTGACCAGGCTCTGGCCTGACCAGATGCTGTAGTGCGTGCCCGGCAGCGTGATCTCGCTGAGGCCGGGCAGTGCCCCGCGCCAGTCCATGCCGGGCCCCAGGAACACGTCGGCCCGGATGTGGAGGGCGTCGCCGTCAAACGACCCGGTGACCTCGACCGAGCTGAATCCCGCGAGGAGCGCCCGGAAGACGGCGTACTGGTCGGCGAGCAGCGCGGCGTCCAGCTCGCCCGGCAGGATCCCGGCCCTTTCGATGAGCGGGAACACCGGCGCGGGATCGACGTCCTCCGGCCAGCTCGCGAACAGGGACCTCACCGCCGGCGCCGCTTCCTCCTCCGACGTCCCCATCATGTCGTTGATGAACCGCAGCAGGATCTCCCGCTCGGGCGGGAGCGGCCGCGCGTGCGGCACGGGCGCGTCGACCAGGATGAGCGGGCCGACCTCCTCGCCCGCCGCCCGCAGCCGCTTGGCGATCTCGAAGGCCAGGAAGCCGCCTAGCGACCAGCCGAGCAGCCGGTACTTCTGCCCGGGAGCATCGGCGCGGAGGATCGCCGTGTACTCATCGGCCAGCTCCGCCAGGGCGGTAACCGGGGCGCGGTCATTGTCGAATCCCGGTGCCTCGAACCCGTAGGCCGGCTGGCCGGGCTGGAGCAGGCCGGCCAGCCCGCCGTAGGCGTAGGCCGAACCGGAAACCGGGTGCACGCAGAACAGGGGCGGCTTGCCGTCGCCACCGCGCAGCGGGACGAGCAGCTCGGACAGGTCGCGGGCGAGCGCGGTGCCGCCCGGCGAGGCGTGGTCAGCCACCGGCCCGCGCCCCGATCATGTCGTCGATCGCGGCCGAGAGGTCGGTCACCGTCTGGTTGCTGTAGAGCAGCCGGACCCGCAGCTTGACGCCGAACGTCTTGCTGAGGCGGCTGACCGCCCGCAGCGCCTGCAGGGAGTTCCCGCCCCGGTCGAAGAAGCCGTCCTGGGTGCCGATCCGGGCCAGGTCG
>Ga0302314_10013993_pt1 | contig 13754 bp, 8 predicted proteins | sample III_Palsa_N2_3_FD_200533 | JGI IMG/M metagenome (GOLD analysis project Ga0302314, IMG submission 200533) | Peat permafrost microbial communities from Stordalen Mire near Abisko, Sweden - III_Palsa_N2_3 | ecosystem: Environmental > Terrestrial > Soil > Palsa > Peat permafrost | place: Sweden... | reverse complement strand
TACGGAATGTAATCAGACCGAGCTCGGAAAGAACCTTGAGGTGGTGCGACAGAGTGGCCGGGGAGATCTCATTCTTCGCGTGCATCTCGCCACAGTAGAGTTCATCTCTACATTGCGAGATCTGCGTGTAGATGGCCAGGCGGTTCGGATCTCCCAACGCCTTTCCAATCTGTGCTGCCTCATCGTCTGTCATCTTGGTCATATGTAATCAGACGTAAACAAAGGAAATTCGCACCACAGGAAAAAGCATGAATCCAACTATTTCGACGTTCATCTAAATATACGTTGCCCGAAGAAGGCCCGAATGGAGAACTCGAGATGTGGATTGTCCGACTTGCCCTGAACCGCCCTTACACCTTTATTGTAGCGTCGATTCTGATTCTAGTTCTCGGCTTCTCGTCCATCGCCACAACTCCCACAGACATCTTTCCGAACATTGATATTCCAGTCGTTACGGTCATCTGGTCTTACTCCGGACTGCCGCCCAAAGAGATGGAGCAACGCGTCACAACCTTCAGCGAATTTGTAATGGCTGTCGTCAACGATGTTAAGTCCATTGACTCACAGACCACCAATGGCGCAAGTGTCATCAAAATTTCGTTCCAACCGCAAGTACACATAGATGCTGCGATGTCGCAGGTTGGTGCTGCCGTAAACTCCATTCGCTTCCGTATGCCACCGGGCGTAAATCCACCGTGGATTCTTCGGTTTAGTGCATCGACTGTTCCAATCATTCAGCTTTCTCTCTCCAGCGATACCCTCTCTGAATCGGAAATCTACGACTACGGTTTGTTCCGCGTACGACAACAGCTAACCACTGTTCCTGGCACACTGCTGCCAACACCTTATGGTGGAGTGGCGCGCCAGATCATGGTGGATCTCGATCAGAATGCCTTGCTTGCCAAAGGCCTGACCCCCATCGATGTGACCGCGGCCATCAACGCGCAGAACGTCACACTTCCATCAGGTACAGCCAAAATTGGGAACAGCGAATACACAGTCAGCACTAACTCCAGCCCGATCGACGCCCTGTCGCTAAATGACGTTCCAATCAAGACGGTCAACGGCTCCATCGTCTACATGAGAGACGTCGCGCATGTCAGAGACGGCTGGTCCGTCCAGCAAAACGTCGCCCGCGCCAATGGCAAACCAGCGGCTCTCTTAACCATCATGAAGACCGGTTCGGTTTCGACGCTCGACATCGTCAATCAGATCAAGAACGATGTACTTCCAGCATCTCGTGCCGCCGCTCCAAAGGGATTGAAGATCACAGAGCTTTTTGATCAATCCATCTTCGTCAAGGCTTCTATCATGGGGGTTTTGCGCGAAGGAGTTATCGCAGCCTGCCTGACGGCGTTGATGATCCTGCTCTTCCTCGGCAGTTGGCGCAGTACGCTGATCATCGCAATTTCCATACCTCTCTCAATTCTCAGTTCGATCATCGTTCTGAGCGCAATGGGAGAGACCATGAATACGATGACGCTTGGTGGTCTCGCCCTTGCCATTGGAATCCTGGTCGACGATGCGACCGTCACCATAGAAAATATTCATCGGCACATGGGAGAGCAACCTCTTCGTGAGGCGGTTCTCATCGGCGCCTCTGAGATTGCAACACCAACGCTAGTCTCAACACTCACCATCTGCATCGTCTTCGTGTCGGTCGTCTTCCTGACAGGTCCCGCAAAGTATCTGTTTACGCCGATGGCATTTGCAGTCGTCTTCGCTATGCTTGCGTCCTACATTCTTTCAAGAACACTCGTCCCCGTGCTGGTGAACTTCCTGCTCGGCGCAGAGCACACCTTTGAAGGGTACTCTGCTGAGGACGCAACAAATAACAAGCCTCGCTCTTTCTTCGGAAGAATCAATGACCGCTTCAATCAAGGTTATCTCAAGCTCCGGGATCGTTACACAAGCGCTCTGGAGGCCGTGCTGCACCACCGGAAGCCAGCACTTCTCATCTCCATCGCAATCATGTCCACAGCCTTCCTGCTGCTCCCTTTCATCGGTAGAGACTTCTTCCCTTCTGTAGATGCAGGACAAATCAAGTTACACATTCGGGCAAGGCCAGGGACACGTATCGAAAGCACCAAGGTGATCTTCAGCCAGGTGGAAGACCAAATACGCAAGACCATCCCCGCGGACGAGACCGAACTGATCATGGACAACATCGGCCTGACGCCAGAGACCTTCAACTATGCCTTTGGAGATGGTTCAACCATCAGCAGTGCCGATGGCGAGGTACTCATCGCGCTCAACCAAAAGCACCACGGCTCGACACAGCAATATGTAAAGCAACTCCGCTCGCAGTTGCAGAAGCAGTTCCCTGATCTCACATTTTTCTTCCAGCCTGCGGATATGGTGACGCAGATCCTGAACTTCGGACTACCTGCCCCGATCGATGTTCAGGTGCAGGGCTACGATCCCGCGAACTACGAAGTGGCACGCCGCCTGCGTGAACGTCTGGCAACCGTCCCCGGAGCAGTCGATGTCCACATGCACCAGGTGGTGGATGCGCCTGACCTCCATCTTGATATTGACCGCGTCCGAGCCGCGCAGTTCGGTCTTACAGAACAGGACGTAGCCAACAGTCTCTACATTTCGTTGAGCTCCAGTGCCGCGGTCCAACCGAACTTCTGGCTCGACCCAAAGATGGGAATCACCTATACCGTAGCGGCACAAACGCCACAGTACAGCATCGATTCCATCAATGCATTGCAGAACACTCCTATTCCTATCCATACGCTCAGCAATCGCACCGAAGTACTGGGCAACATGGCAACGCTGACTCCAGCAGTGATGCCCGTAGTGATCAATCATCACAACGGCGCACCCGTCTTCGATATCTTCGCAAACACGCAGGATAGCGATCTCGGCTCAGTTGCAGCCAAAGTCAACCGCATCGTGAAGGAAGAAAGCAAGAACCTTCCTGCGGGGACGAAGATCGTCGTTCGTGGCCAGGTGGAAAGCATGAATGAGGCCTTCAATCGACTAGGGCTTGGACTTGCCTTCGCTGCCATGTTGGTCTATCTGCTGATGGTGGTCAACTATCAGAGTTGGCTCGATCCCTTCATCATCATCTGCGCACTCCCCGGTGCGTTCTGCGGCATTGTTTGGGCGTTATTCCTTACGCAGACGACCTTCAATGTCCCCAGTCTGATGGGTGCCATTATGTCCATCGGCGTGGCCACGGCAAACTCCATTCTGCTCGTAACGTTTGCGAATGAGCTTCGAGCGAAAGGCGTAGCCCCTCTTGAAGCGGCTGTAACAGCAGGCTTTACCCGCCTCCGTCCCATCATCATGACGGCCTTCGCCATGATCATCGGCATGTTGCCGATGGCACTTGGCATCGGCGAAGGCGGCGAGCAGAATGCACCGCTAGCGCGAGCAGTCATCGGTGGTCTTACGGTCGCGACATTTGCCACGCTTTTCTTTGTCCCCTTGATGTTCACCCTCATCCACGGAAAAGACACTACCCCACAACAGGAGGCAGCATGACAACACAGACCGAATCCCCTCTTACGGCCACTTCCCGGAAGCGATCCTCTGCGACCGTCATCAAAATCGCCGGTGCCGCTGCGCTGCTCCTCGTTCTGATTGCTATCGGTGCGATCCCCCGGCTTGTGCGCCAGCGTGATGCCCTCGCCGCTGTAGCGGAGGCTCCGGCAACGCATCCAGTGGTCACCATCATTCACGCGAAGCAAGGCGAACCAACATCAGAGCTGCTTCTACCGGGCAATATAGAGCCGCTTTATAGCGCCAACCTGTACGCCCGCGTAGAAGGATACTTGGATCGCCGCAACGTCGATATCGGCGCCAGTGTTAAATCCGGTCAGGTACTAGCGGTCATCTCCTCCCCTGAAGTCGATCAGCAAACCTTACAAGCCCGAGCTACACTCGCTCAGGCCGAGGCATCTCTTCAACAAGCCAAGGCGGCACTGGAACAAGCCAAAGCCAACGCGGAGCTGAGCCGCTTAACAAAGGATCGCGATGTTCCGCTGGGAGAGCAGCATGCTATCTCACAGCAAATCGTCGACAGCGCCGTACAGTCAAACAACGCGCGTACTGCCGACGTATCGGCAGCAGAAGCCAATATCACAGCCGCCGAAGCCAACGTCACCGCCAACCGCGCGAACGTATCCCGGCTTCAGCAAATGCAGAGCTTCGAGCGCATCGTCGCACCGTTTGATGGTGTTATCACGGCGCGCAATGTAGAGCGCGGCGATCTGATAAGCATAGGTAACGCAGCCGCCGACAAGCCGCTCTTCAGCATCGCTCAGAGTGGCACACTTCGCATTCAGGTCGACGTTCCCCAATCAGAAGCGGTGAATATTAAGGATGGGCAACAAGCGTCGGTCATGGTTAAGGAACGGCTTGGCAGGGCGTATACCGGCACAGTGATCCGCAATGCAGGAGCACTTGATGACGCCGCCCGCACTATGCTCACTGAGGTACAACTAGACAACCGCGACGGCTCCCTGTTGCCGGGCATGTATGCCCAGGTCAAGTTCACACTGCCGCAGCAGCGAACATCTCTCATCATCCCGACCAGTGCTCTCGTTGTTGACCACGGCGGTATGCATGTTGTCTCGGTCAACGCTGATCACACAATCCATTTCTTGCCCGTCACTATCGGTAAAGACATGGGCAAAGAGGTTGAAATCCTCAATGGACTTCAAGAGACTCAGACACTCGTTTCCAGTCCGAACGATCTGCTCAGTGAGGGTGAACATGTCGAAGTACGCTGATGCAACAAAAGGTTCAGAGAGCGCGACAAATCCTACCGAAATATATCCAGTGGCAAAAAAGGCTGCTCATGCATTCGCCTCAGCGCTGCTGGTCCTAATGATCGCAGGCTGCAGCGTGGGGCCGAACTATAAGAGACCGACAACCTCCACTCCGCAGAGCTTCCGCGGAGCGCTCGCCCCGGAGATCACACCGGTAGCTCAGACACAGGCTTCGCTCGCCGACCAACAATGGGCGGCTATATTTCAAGACCCCACACTGCAACGGCTCGTTGCAGAGGCATTGCAAAATAACCTCGATCTCCGCATAGCAGGCCAGCGGATTTTAGAAGCACAGGCACAGGTCGGCATCACGCGTTCGCAGCAACTTCCATCGCTTAGTGCCGGAGGCAGTTACTCCGCGCTTCAAATACCTACTACCCTGGCGGGAAACAAATCAGACGGCACACCGGCGAATTCGTTCTTCAATGGTGGAGGCTTCAGTGCCACGGCGGCGTGGAATGCTGACTTCTGGGGTATGTACCGGCGTCAAACCGAAGCAGCCAGAGCAGAACTTCTGGCTAGCCATTGGGCTCAACGAGAAACGCGAGTCACCCTCGTTCGAGACGTTGCAGTGGCCTACTTCCAACTTCGCAATCTCGACGCGCAACTGGAAATAACGAACAACACAATCAAGGCACGACAGGATTCCCTGCAACTCACACAGACACTGGACAAGTATGGCGCCGGATCTCTGGCCGATACGCGGCAAGCCGAAGAACTGTTGCATACGGCTCAGGCAAACCTCCCAGAGATCAGAAGGCAGATCGCTGTACAGGAGGATACGATCAGCATTCTTCTTGGCCACAATCCTGAGGGGATCGAACGCGGCCTCAATGTCGCTGACCAGCCACATCCTCAGGAAATCCCTACCGGCGTGCCTTCTGAGCTGCTAGAGAGACGGCCAGACATACAACAGGCAGAAGCCACACTCATTGCCGCAAACGCTCGCATCGGAGTCGCCAAAGCCCAGTTCTTCCCTCAGATATCTCTAACTAGTCTCGGTGGGTCCGCAAGCAATCAGCTGCAAAGCATCTTCTCCGGTAAAAACGCCTATTGGTATGCAGCTGGATCGCTGTCGGAACCTATCTTTGATGGCGGTCGCATTCGGAGCAACTATCATCTATCGCAAGCGCAGGAAGCCGAGATGGTTCTTGAATACAGGAAGACAATCCTGAACGCTTTGAAAGACGTTTCGGATTCACTGGTCACCTACAAGGAGACTCACGAACGCCGCGAAGCGCAGAGCGCTCTGGTCACATCTGCTACGGACGCTGTCCGACTGGCAAAGCTCCGCTACTCCGGTGGAAATACGAGCTATCTGGAAGTGCTTACAACCGATACTGACCTCTACGATGCTCAACTACAGCTAGCGCAAACTCAGGAGCAGGAAGCAGCTTCCCTCGTGCAGCTTTACAGCGCTCTGGGCGGAGGGTGGCAATAGTTACACGTTCTACAGAATCAGCCTCATGCAAAGTATGCACAGAGAGAGTGTGTGAGAACCATGCTGTTTACAATCAGTGCAGGCCGTTTATACAGCTGGAACGAAAACAGCATGCCGACATCCAATAACTCATGAGTTCACCAAACACTCCTCCGACGACGTCTCCGAACGCCTCCCACTCTGATCGCAGCCCGGTCCGTTTCAACTTCGAAAATACCTATGCGCGGTTGCCGGAGCACTTCTACGCCCGGTTGAACCCAACGCCGGTAGCGGCTCCGAGCCTGATCAAGATCAATGTAGAACTAGCGCAGAGCCTGGGACTCGATCCAAACACGTTGGCAAGCGAGCGAGGCGTGGCGATTCTTGCCGGCAACAGCATAGCCGAGGGATCAGAACCTCTGGCACTCGCTTACGCCGGAAACCAGTTCGGACACTTCGTGCCGCAACTAGGCGACGGGCGAGCCAACCTGTTGGGAGAGGTCGTAGGGCAGAACGGGGTACGCTACGACATCCAGCTCAAAGGCGCAGGCCGAACCCCCTTCTCCCGCGGAGGCGACGGGCGAGCCGCTCTTGGTCCAGTCTTGCGCGAGTACATCGTGAGCGAGGCCATGGCTGCTCTTGGCGTACCAACTACACGAGCTCTGGCTGCAGTGACCACAGGAGATCGAGTGCTACGCGAATCCTTTTTGCCCGGTGCCATACTGACCCGCGTAGCGGCGAGCCATCTCCGCGTCGGCACTTTCCAATACTTTGCCGCACGAGAAGACATAGAAAGCACGCGCATACTTGCAGACTATGCGATCGCCCGTCATTACCCTGACGCCGCACACTCAAAGCAGCCCTACCGGGCTCTGCTGGACAGCGTGGTCACCCGGCAGGCGCACCTGATCGCACAGTGGATGCTGCTCGGCTTCATCCATGGCGTGATGAACACCGATAACACTTCCATCTCCGGCGAGACCATTGATTACGGCCCATGCGCCTTCATGGAGGCATACAATCCGGCCATGGTGTTCAGCTCCATCGACCATCAGGGGCGCTACTCCTACAGCAATCAGCCGAACGCCGCACACTGGAACCTGGCGCGTCTCGCCGAGGCATTGCTACCTATACTAGAAAAGGAAACGGGAAGCGAAGAAGCGGCGCTAGCTTCAGCATACGAAGCGCTCGCCGCTTTCGGCCCTCAGTATGAGGCTACGCGTGAAGCCGGCCTGCGCCGCAAGCTTGGCCTTTTTACAGAACGCGAAGGAGATGCGGCGCTGGCTCAGAACCTGTTGGACCTCATGGCTGCCAACAACGCCGACTTCACCCTGACCTTCCGCCGGCTATGCGACGCCGTCGCCGGGCCAGAAGGCGACAAGGGAGTACGCCTCTTGTTCGCCAACCCCAAGGCTTATGATTCCTGGGCTACTGAATGGCGCCTACGCCTGAAAGAAGAGTCCGTCTCAGCAGAGGCACGCGCTGCCTCCATGCGAGCGGCAAGCCCAGCATTCATCCCGCGAAATCATTTAGTGGAAGAGGCGCTCGACGCCGCTATAGAACAACAGAATTTCCAGCCCTTCGAGCAACTGCTGGACGTCCTGGCACGGCCATACGAGGATAGGCCAGACCTGGAGCTATATTCCACCCCAGCACGCCCCGAAGAACGCGTGAGCCAAACTTTCTGCGGAACGTAATCAGCAGATACAGCGATTGCTTTGTGCATGGATAAACCAACCAAGTCCGAGGACTAAAAAGTGACGGGATCACCTAAGGCTTCGGGCACGAGCAATGGCAAGTGGTTACTAACCGCGACGATCCTTGCGTCAAGCATGGCATTCATCGATGGGACCGTGGTCAACGTGGCACTGCCAGCTTTGCAAGCAGCGCTCCACGCAACTGCAAGTTCGCTGCAATGGGTCGTGGAGTCTTATGCGCTTCTGCTCGCTTCACTCCTCTTGCTGGGAGGCTCTTTAGGAGACATCTATGGACGGCGAAAATTCTTCGTCATGGGTGTGTTGATCTTCGCGCTCGGATCAACGTGGTGCGGCTTTTCGCCTTCCATCTCTATGTTGATCATCGCTCGTGGCTTCCAGGGAGTAGGAGCCGCGCTTCTCATTCCGGGAAGCCTTGCTCTCATCAGCGCTTCCTTCCCTGAGGACGAGCGCGGACGTGCGATCGGAACATGGTCGGGATTCACCGCGATCACCACCGCCATCGGCCCCGTGCTCGGGGGATGGCTGGTGGAACATGCATCCTGGCGATGGGTCTTCTTCATCAACGTTCCTATCGCAATCGTTGTTTTATTCCTTGCCCGCTCCTATATCAACGAAAGCCACAATGAAGGAGCAAGCGGAAAGCTCGATTGGCAAGGAGCCATACTTGCGACAGTGGGGCTTGGAGCAATGACCTTCTGCCTTATCCAGGCTCCAACTGGCGGTGCAACAGTACTCGCAAGTGGGCTTCTTGGGGTGACGTCGATGAGTGCATTTTTGCTGGTTGAAGCACGTTCCCCATCGCCAATGATCTCTCTGCGATTGTTCCGCTCAAGAGACTTTACCGGAACCAATCTGCTCACCTTAATGCTTTATGGAGCGCTCAGCGGTCTCCTGTTCTTTCTGCCTCTTGACCTCATCCAGGTGCAGCACTACTCGGCTACGGAGGCAGGAGCGTCCCTGCTGCCACTCATTCTGCTGATCTTCTTTCTCTCCCGCTGGTCCGGCGGCCTGATCGCCACCTATGGAGCAAGATTGCCACTCACGGTAGGCCCGCTGATCGCGGCAGCAGGCTTCTTCCTCATGCTTCGCTGTGGTCTTGCTGCCTCGTATTGGACTGCGGTGTTTCCAGGAGTTGTAACCCTCGGGCTGGGAATGGCTGTCACGGTTGCACCGCTGACGACAGCCGTTATGCAATCTCTTCCAGCGACAGAAGCCGGCATCGCTTCGGGGGTCAACAATGCTGTCTCACGAATTGCCGGCCTTCTGGCTGTCGCCGTGTTCGGGCTGATTGTTACTGCTGGCTTTAACAGATCTTTGGATAGAAGTCTTCGACAGATCGACCTCTCTCCAGCAGCCCAGCAGGCTCTCTCGAAAGAGCGCTCCAAGCTCGCCGGTGCAGAGACGAATGACCCCAGACTCAGACGCGCTATGGACGAAGCATTTGTGGCCGGATTCCATGATGTCATCTGGGTCGCGGTGGCACTTTCGATCCTGGGTGCACTATCCGCACAGATGGTTTCGACACAGACGAAAGAAAGACGCTAAAGCAAAACGTTGCTGACTAAGGCATTTTTAGCGCTAGATTGCGTTCCAGCGATTAGCCGTAGATTTACTTCTCCTGAGCTTTTGCTCCCTGCAAAATCAACTCCAAACCCTCTCGATAACGTCTATCGTAACGATCAAACAGGATCGACGTTGCCTGTCGATGGAAGGGAAAGATCGCAAGGTCAAGACGCGCATTCCGTTCCTCGAGGGAGTATCGCGGAGATCGCTCTCCCGGAGTCGGAAACACTGCCTGCTCTTCCGTAACGAAGCTGATCGTGTAGTTGTAAATGGTGCTCAACAAAACGACCGCGGCCCGCACAGAGAAACCCGATGCGACAAGTTGAGCTCCTATTCTCTCGGTCGTCTTAAAATGTTCCATATTCGTAAGCCTTGTTCCACCCACCATGCGGGCACCGTCACGATATGCCAGAAGCGTCTTCCGCAGACCTTCGCCGAAGGTCGAGGCCCATACTTTCCATCCGGAAGAACTCCGTCGCGGGATGAGATTGCGTGCGCCCTCCGCCAGGACCGTCGTCGCCATCTCATCGAGCAACTCCTCCTTGCTCTTGAAGTGCCAGTAGATCGTGGCCGCCTGCACGTTTAGCTCTACCCCTAAGCTGCGAAGCGTCAGTTGCTCCAGCCCCTCCTCGTTCAGTAGCTTCAGCCCTGCCTGAGTAATCATGTCGCGATTGATCTTCATGGATCCAGAATACAGGATTTGACATCTATGAATTGAACAATGTTAGATTTATCTAACGTCGTTCAATTACTGGTCGATTCGATTTCGGATTCAGATAACAAGGAGAAGCAACATGAAAGCAGCCATTGTCACCGCGACAGGCAAGACGCCCATCTACGGCGATTTCAATACGCCCATCGCCAACGCAGGCGAAGAACTCATATCGGTGTGCGCAGCGGCTCTGAGTAATTTCACAAAATCACGGGCTTCGGGCTCGCATTACAGTTCCACTGGCGTTTTCCCCGCCGTGGCCGGGACGGATGGCGTCGGGCTGACTCAGGATGGAAGGCGAGTCTACTTTGCCATGCCTGAGGCACCCTTCGGTGCTCTCGCCGAGTTCTGTCCCATTAACTCCAGGCGATGCGTAGAAATTCCAGACTCTCTCGACGACATCACGGCCGCCGCCATCGCAAACCCCGGTATGTCGGCATGGACCGCACTCGTCGAGCGCGCGCATCTTGTCGCCGGTGAAACGGTGCTGGTCAACGGCGCTACTGGAACAGCGGGAAGAATTGCTGTGCAACTGGCGAAGTATCTGGGCGCTGCCAAGGTCATCGCCACGGGCCGCAACGTAGAGGAGCTTGAAGAGGTAAAGCAGTTAGGAGCGGATATTGTCATCCCATTCACTCTGGGCGTGCCACACTCCTCGGGAGCTGAAGACTACGAAAAGGCACTCAAGCAGGTCTTCACCTCGGGGATCGATGTCGTCATAGATTATCTGTGGGGCGAGAGTGCGAAGACTGTAATCATGGCGATTGCGAAAACGGTAGACGACGCCCCTGTCCGCTTCGTTCATGTTGGCGGAGCCAGCCGGGAAGAAAATATCGAGTTGCCGGGGGCAGCCCTTCGTTCCTCTGCCATCATGCTCATGGGCAGCGGGGTCGGCAGTGTAAGCCGAACCGCTCTGGTGCAGTCGATCAGAAGCGTCTTCGAAGTGGTTCAACCCGCACGCTTGAAGATTGCGACCACGGTCGTGCCACTCTCCAAGGTAGAAGACGTTTGGGACAAAGCAACTGGTAAACCACGGTTAGTCTTCACCATCGGGTAGGTCAGGTTCGGCAGACAATAAAAGAGCCCAGCGGTTGCTGGGCTCTTTTTGATGAGCGATGCCTCCCCTAGGGCTTAACCCCAGGGTTGACAGCGAGCGGTGTAACAACAGGAACGGCCTCGCCAACAATCTCGTAAAGAGATGCGGTGAGATGGTTGGCATTCGAACTCGCAGCCCAGACATTACCAGATGGATCCACGGCAAGACTTACGACCGGCAACAAAGCACTCTTCTGGAATCCGCCCTGCGTCTGGCAGTTTGGCCCAGTGCTGCTGCAGGTTGATGGAGTGCTTCCGTTCGGCGAAATACCCGTGGAGAGATCGTTCGTCACTTCTGCCAACGCATAGACATCGGCCGGAATGCCCGGCGCATTTGCGTTGATAACCGGATCATTCATGCCTGCCCAGACGTTGCCTGCACCATCGACCGCTACTCCACGCGCCGCTACAAGACCACCAAGATACTTGCCACTACTCGCAACCGTAACAGCGGGCGTCGCCCCAACAGTAGCTGGCGCGGCTACGGTGAGTCTGTAAAACGTGTTGTTGGGCGCGCTTGCGCAACACGTATTGCCACCGAAGAAGTTTCCGGCACTATCAACAGCTCCGCCATAAGACCCAGACTGAAAGGAGGAAGAGCCAATATCAGCATAGGTATAACCATTCGTCCCCGGCGTTACAGGGTAGAGATCGACGAAGTGGCTTCCGCTGCTGATGGGAGCAAAGATGCGCCCCTGCTGGTCGGCGGCGAGGTAGAAATACGTCCCGGCAGTAATGTTGCCCCCAACCGAAATCGAAGCGGCTGCGGCAGTTGCCGTGGAAGCAGCTTTGAACTCCTGCAGTGGCGTCGCTGTGGTTGGCGTGTAAAAGATGTTGCCCGATTTATCAGCAACGATACCGCTGAGGCTGGAAGCAGTCCACGTAAGCGACGTCGTACCTCCTGCCAGAACCTCGAGAAGGCTGCTCGCGGAAGCAGACCACACGTTGCCGGCAGGGTCAATAGTGAGTCCTGCACCAGTAGCCAGCCCTGGGTAACACTGCAGAGGCGACCCTGTGGGACTGAGTTCAATCAGCGAGTTTGCGGAAGCAGAGCCACCGTTCACCCAGAGATTGCCGGACGCATCCACCGCAATCCCCTTGAGTGTCGCGTTGAGGAAAAAAGAACTCGAAGACGGGCAATCCGCGCCGGAGGAAGTGAACGCAATACCCACGGTCCAGTCGAGCGGCTGTATCGCAAGCGTGGGTTGGAAGGGAGGCGTCGTGCCGCTCAGAGCAAACAGGTTTGCCAGCTTTCCGCTGCTTCCGTTGTCCTGGCTTTCCGTCGGATTCGTAAACATGTAATAGATAGCCTGCACCACGTCCGTTGCCGTTGAAAATGTTGCAGATGGCTGACTAGTCAATGCGGCAGTTTGTGGGACAGCATTGGCAAAGAGCATTGTGCAGGGATCAGTAGATTTCACGGCCCCCGCACTGTTCACGCAAGCCGCAATGATGTTCGCCAGCGTATTGATCTTTACGGTTTCCGGCGTCGCCGTTAGCGTCACACCGGCAACTGACGAAGAAGGTGTATTGCTTGAGAGTGCGGCGCCAGTTGCGATATTCGCAAGGTTCACAATACCCGCTTGGGCGTTGGAGAATCCAAGCAAACCCTGAGTAGTATTCGGGCTCCCTAGCGTATCTGCTGTCGGATTGAAGTACTGCTGCATCGCGGCCATCGTAGCCACGGTGGTTACTTCGTTCATATTGATAAAGAGGTTGCCTACTATACTGCAGGGGCCAATTGCCACGAGTTGGGCAGACGCAGCATTCGTGCCAGCTCCCGGATTCCCTCCGGTCGCAAGCAGATACATCTGCGGGTTGCCGGCCGAAGGGCAACCATAGCTCGCCGAAACGGGAGATGTTGGGCCAGGGGTTCCGGCAGATTGTGGTGCTTGCGCGAACTGAAACGAACCTGAACCGTCCGATGCGGTTGTAGTGGTGGCATAGAGCGTGCCAGCCGAACCGTAACCTGTCGTTCCCGCGGAATAGAGCGAGACAGTTGCGTTGCTAATGGGCTGGTTTCCCCCGTACATAACGCCTTTCATCGTTCCACCGGCGTTGAAGGGGTCAGCACTGGATGCAGTGCTTGCGAAGTTCGCACACCCAGAGACAATCGACATAGCTCCGGTAAGAACTGCGATAGCGAAAAACTTTGTTACGTTTTGACTCGGAATTTTCAAAACAAATCTCCTGGGAAAGTTTTCGTGCAAGATGATCGGCCATCGTCGAAAGTCGGCAAGAGTTGCGTTGAATGCGCGGATCGACAGCTTTATCGGAGTCAAAGGCTCCACTAGTGCGTATCCACACGTTCACTGCTTGCTTTCGCGTGTTCAGCCTCTTTGTAAGAGGTAGTCCTTAAAGGGAATCAGTGTGCCAACAAAAACGTTGACATTTTGGGCATGAGTTCTCAACACCAGTCGGCTAGACCAGAGAGGATGTTGTCTGTAGTGACTTACTGCCCC
>Ga0302314_10013992_pt1 | contig 13754 bp, 10 predicted proteins | sample III_Palsa_N2_3_FD_200533 | JGI IMG/M metagenome (GOLD analysis project Ga0302314, IMG submission 200533) | Peat permafrost microbial communities from Stordalen Mire near Abisko, Sweden - III_Palsa_N2_3 | ecosystem: Environmental > Terrestrial > Soil > Palsa > Peat permafrost | place: Sweden... | reverse complement strand
ACCAGTGAAGTTCTGGTCCTTCTCCTTGAGGAACTTGGTGTCGCGCGCGTACTTGTTGACCACAGTGGTCAGCGCGGCGCGGAAACCTTCCTCGTGGGTACCGCCCTCGGCGGTGTTGATGACGTTCGCGAACGTGTGGACCGACTCGTTGTAGGAGTTGTTCCACTGCATCGCGATCTCCAGCGACATGCCGGGCTGCTCGTCGCCGAACTCGATCACCTGCGCGTGCACCGGCTCCTTGGACGCGTTCAGGTACCGGACGAAGTCGGCGATGCCGCCGGGGTACTCGAAGACGACCGTGCGGGCCTTGTGGGCCGGCGCGGCCCCCGCGGGCGCCGTGGAATCCTCCTCGACGTCCTCGGCGACGACCTTGGCGGGCCGCTCGTCGGTCAGCGAGATGCGCAGGCCCCGGTTGAGGAACGCCGTCTCCTGGAGACGGCGTGACAGGGTCTCGAAGGACCACTCGGTCGTCTCGAAGATCGTGTCGTCCGGCCAGAACGTGGTCATCGTCCCGGTCTCGGTCGTCGGCGCGCCCTGCTCCACCGGACCAAGCGGCGCGCCCTCCCCGTAGCTCTGCGTCCAGACGTACCCGTCCCGGCGGATCTCGATGTCGACCAGCGTGGAGAGCGCGTTCACCACGGAGATGCCAACGCCGTGCAGGCCGCCGGAGACGGCGTAGGACTTGCCGTCGAACTTGCCGCCGGCGTGCAGCGTGGTCATGACGACCTCGAGCGCCGGCCGCTTCTCGATCGGGTGCAGGTCCACCGGGATACCGCGCCCGTCGTCGCGCACCCGGACCCCGCCGTCGGCGAGCAGCGTCACGTCGACCACGCTGGCGTAGCCGGCCAGCGCCTCGTCGACCGAGTTGTCCACCACTTCGTACACGAGGTGGTGCAGCCCGCGCTCGCCGGTCGATCCGATGTACATGCCGGGACGCTTACGGACGGCCTCGAGGCCCTCCAGCACCGTGATAGACCGCGCATCGTAATCGTTCGACAAGTGAAGCTCCATCCTGCTGCTGGCAGTGCACCAGTGCTGGTCAACCAGTTGCCTAAGTAACCAGCCGATCGGCGCTGCTCGGCGCTGCCCCTTACGGTCGCACGGCCCTCATTCAGCCCCGGCCACCGGTGGTCTTATCCGCGTGACTACCTTCTATTTTAGCTGTGCTTACCGACACTCGGGCCCGCCTTGGCCGTACGTGTCGCACGGTGTGTCGGGGGCGACGGGCGGCCGGTCGAGCGGAGACGCAGGGCGCGGGCTCGTCTCACGACTAAGGGAAGAAGTTGTCCACATACTGAAACGTTAAGACGGGCTGTCTTCTTCCCGTATAACGCCCGCAGAGCAGCCTGAACAGCAAGCTGAACGGCGGGGCCGCGGCCCGCGCGGCGCCGCCCCGGGCGGCGCCGTGGAAACGCCCCGGCGTCACCGTCGAAACGCCCCGGAGACGCCCCCGAAACGCCCCGGAGACGTCGGCCGCCCGGTTACCTGACGCGTTACCTGACGCGCAGACGGCCGGGCCTTCTCGGCGGGCCGGCCGGGCCCTTGACGCGGATGTGGCGGACGGTTCCGTGGCCCAGTTCTTCGGCCAGGCGCTTGAGGAGCTGGGGGGCCATGAGGCGGACCTGGGTGGCCCAGGCGGGGGAGTCGGCGGAGACCGTGAGCTCGCCGGATTCGAACGACTCAGGCTTGGTGTGCAGGGCAAGCTGCGGGCCGACGATGTCGGTCCAGTGGCCGAAGACGGCGCCGACGGCGGCCCTTTCGCGCCAGCCCCGGGCGGACAGCAGGCCGCCGACGGCGGCGGTCAGCGGCTGGGGGTCGTCCCGCCGGGGCCGGGCCGACCAGGAGGCAGACGGGGCGGACGAGGAAGCCGGATCCCCCCGTTCTGGATTCTCCTGGGACTGGGCTTGCTGGGACTGGGCCTGCTGGCGCGGTGCGGTACCGGGGCGCTCGCCCCGGGCCCAGGCATCGGCTCGCGCGCGGGCCAGGGCCTCGGCGGCCAGCCGGGCGCGCTCGGGGTCAGGGGGCATCGGGGCCGGCTGTCTGGGGCACGGCCTCGGTCGCGGGCACGGGCTCGGCGGGCTCGGAATCGGCAAGCTCAGTGTCGGCAAGCTCGCTGGCAAGCTCGCTGTCGGCAGGCTCGGCAGGTCCCGTAGCGGAGGACACCGTGACGGCCGGCGCCGCGGCGGAGTCCGCCTGCGGGGGCGCCTCGGTCAGGGTGTCGGCCTGGCTCAGACTGCCCGCGCTGACGCGGTAGTGGGCGCCGGTGAGGAGGCTGGGGATATCTTCCGGGACGGCGGCGGTGACCAGGACCTGCTCGGCCGCGGCGACCAGGGCGGCGAGGCGGTCGCGGCGGCCCGTGTCCAGCTCGGCGAACACGTCGTCGAGGATCAGCACCGGGTCCTCGCGGCCGGCCCGGAGCAGGTCGAAGCTGGCGAGGCGCAGCGCCAGGGCCATGGACCAGGACTCGCCGTGACTGGCGTAGCCACGGGCCGGGAGGTCCCTGATCATCAGGTCGAGCTCGTCGCGGTGCGGGCCGGCCAGGCAGACGCCGCGGTCGAGCTCGCTGGCGCGCACCTCCAGCAGCGCCTCGCGCAGCGCCAGCTCGGCGGCCCGCACCCGCTCGCCGTGGCTCGGGCCGGCCGCGGCCGTACTGGCGGCCGTACTCGCGGCCGGGCTGGCCTGCTGCGGGGCCTGGCTCTCGAATGAGCGCTTGTACTCGATCGCGGCCGGGCCGCGGTCGCCGCCCGCGACCGCCTGGTACGCGCTCTCCACATGCGGACGGAGCGCGGTCACCAGGTGCTCGCGGGCGACCAGCAGCTCCGCGCCGGTCCGAGCCAGGTGGGCGTCCCAGACGTCCAGGGTGGCCGTCACCGCCTCCCTGGACTGCCGGTTGCCCTTGGGGCCGCCCTTGGGGCCGGCGGACTTCAGCAGGGCGGTGCGCTGCTTGAGGACCCGGTCGTAGTCGGCGCGGACCGCGGCGTACCTGGGGGCCATCGCCACCAGCAGGTCATCGAGGAACCTCCTGCGCTCACCGGGGTCCCCCTTGACCAGGGCGAGGTCCTCCGGCGCGAACAGCACCGTGCGGAGCACGCCGAGAACCTCGCGCGGCCGGCCCAGCGGGGTCCGGTTGAGCCTCACCCGGTTGGCCCGGCCCGCGTTCAGTTCGATTTCCACCAGCGCGTCGTTCGCGCCTGTGGATACCGCCGCCCGGATGATCGCCTGGTCGGCGCCCCGGCGGATCAGCGGCGCGTCCTGGGCGGCCCGGTGGCTGGCCAGGGTGGCCGCGTAGCCGACGGCCTCGACCAGGTTGGTCTTGCCCTCCCCGTTCGGCCCGCTGAAGATCGTGACCCCCGCCGCCAGGGACACGTCGACATCCGTATAGGACCGGAAGTCGGTCAGCGCCAGGCGGGTCAGATGCACACCTTCGAGGTTAGCCGTTAAGGCCGACGCTCCGCTGGAGCCACCGCCAGCGCGGGCCCATAGAACCCGGAGCGGCGGTTCTGGCCGGGGCGAGCCTTCAGCCGATGGCGCGCCGCGCCCGCACCTGCCCGTCCCCGCAGCGCGGACATCTGGTCCCGCCCCGCAGGCGGGCACTCCGGCTCCGTCCGCCGCAGGCGGACACCGGGAGGTACGGGGGGTCGTCCCCCCGGGAGATATCGCTTGCTAGTGCGCCCGATACGATGGCGCCTTTTGCCATCGGGCGCACTAGCAAGCGCGCTAACCAGCGCTCCGGATGGGCATGAGGACGTAGCGGTAGTCGGGCTGGGCCTCGCCCTTGCCGGTGAGTACGGCGGGGCGGGTCGCCGTGGTGAACGAGACGCGGACCGTGTCGGAGTCCACCGCGTTGATGCCGTCAAGCAGGTACTGCGGGTTGAACGCGATCTGCATCTGCTCGCCGTCGAAGCTCGCGCCGATCCCCTCGCTGGCCTGGGCCTCGTCGCCGGTGCCGGCCTCGAGCAGCACCTCGCCCGCGCTGAAGGTCAGCCGGACCGGGGTGTTCCGCTCGGCCACCAGGGCGACCCGCTTGACCGCCTCCGCGAACGGCGCGGCCGGGAGCTCGGCCACGGCGGAGAACTCGCTCGGCAGCAGCGTCTGGTAGCGCGGGTACTCGCCGGACAGCAGCCGGGTCGTGGTCCGGCGGCCGCTGCCCTCGAACCCGATGATGCCGTCGTTGCCGCCCTCTGTCGTGGCCAGCGCCAGGGAGACCTCGGCGCCGCTGGTCATCTGGCGCGCGGTGTCGCCGAGGACCCGGGCGGGGACGAGGACGGCGGTGCTGAGGCCGGGTGCGACCGGAGTCCAGCGGAGCTCGCGGACCGCCAGCCGGTACCGGTCGGTGGCGACCAGGGTCAGCGTGTCCTCGTTGAGCTCCATGCGGATGCCGGTCAGCGCGGGCAGCGTGTCGTCCTTGCCCGCGGCGATCGCGACCTGGTGGATGGCGGAAGCGAACGCGTCGGCGCCGATGGTCCCCGTGGTCTCGGGCATGTCGGGCAGAGTCGGGTACTCGTCGGCGGGCAGCAGCATCAGCGTGAATGTCGCGCTGCCGCACCGGACGGTCGTCCTGGTCCCGTCGGTGGCGAGCTCGACCGGCTTGGCCGGCAGCGACCGGACGATCTCGGCCAGCAGCCTGCCGGAGACGAGCACGGTGCCCGGCTCGTCGGCCTGCACCGGGATCGTCGACTGCGCGGAGACCTCGTAGTCGAAGGTGGACAGGGTTAGCTCGCTGCCCGCCTGAAGGCGCATGCCGGCTAGCACGGGTGCCGTGGGGCGCGCCGGGAGCGCGCGGGCGGTCCATGCGACGGCCTCTGCCAGTGGGTCACGCTCAACCTGGAGCTTCACGGGATGCCTCCTGCCGGTGGTGTTTGCGGGTTCCCCGCGACTGGGTATCTCACTCCTCGCCGGGCTGGTTCTCCCCAGCCAGGCGCGAGCCTACTTGTTCTTGGGATTCACTGAGTTAGAAGAACGTAGTAGTAGTAGGTGCTGTGGATTGTGGGGAGAACGAAGTTTTCCCAGTTCGCGGCCCTTTTTTGTGCACAGGGGCTGTGTACCCGATGTGGACGGCCGAGGGGTCTGTGTGGATGTCACCGGGGTTTTCCCGGGTTGTCCACCGCTCATCCCCCCGTTCTCCCCACCTTGCCCACATGGTTGTCCACACCGGCCGTCCACAGGTTCTGGATAACTCTTGTGGAGAACCTGTGAATTGATCTTGGCAACGGTTTGTGGATAACGGACCATGTTTTGTGGATAACGGACCATTGAATGCTGCCTTTATATCCGCGTTTTCCGGCTTATGCCGGTGGCTAGTTCGCCCGAGCCTGCTGCTTGATGCGGTTAGTGAGCTCGGTGACCTGTGTGTAGATCGAGCGGCGTTCGGCCATCAGCGAGCGGATCTTCCGGTCTGCGTTGATGACAGTGGTATGGTCGCGGCCGCCGAACTGCTGGCCGATCTTCGGCAGCGACATGTCGGTCAGCTCGCGGCACAGGTACATCGCGATATGCCGGGCGGTCACCAGGACACGGGACCGGCTCGTACCGCACAGGTCGTCGATGGAGAGCCCGAAGTAGGCGGCGGTCTGCCCCATGATCAACGCCGCGGTGATCTGGGGGGCGCCGTTCCCCTGGCTCTCCGGGATGAGGTCCTTGAGCACGATCTCGGCCAGGCTGATGTCCACCCCCTGCCGGTTGAGGCTGGCGAAGGCGGTAACCCTGATCAGCGCGCCCTCGAGCTCGCGGATGTTCGTGGAGATGCGGCTGGCGATGTACTCGAGCACGTCCGGCGGCGCGTTCAGGCCCTCCTGGATGGCCTTCTTCCTGAGGATGGCGATCCGGGTCTCGAGCTCCGGCGGCTGGACATCCGTGAGCAGTCCCCACTCGAACCGGCTGCGCAGCCGGTCTTCCAGCGTGACGAGGCGCTTGGGGGCACGGTCGGAGGAGATGACGATCTGCTTGCTCGCGTTGTGCAGGGTATTGAAGGTGTGGAAGAACTCCTCCTGGGTTCCTTCCTTGTTTTCCAGGAACTGGATGTCGTCCACCAGGAGCACGTCCACGTCCCGGTAGCGTCGGCGGAATCCGTCCTGCTTGCCGTCGCGGATCATGTTGATGAACTCGTTGGTGAACTCCTCCGAGCTCACGTACCTGACCTTCAGGCCGTTGTAGAGCGTCTGGGCGTAGTGGCCGATGGCGTGCAGCAGGTGCGTCTTGCCCAGTCCCGAGTCGCCGTAGATGAACAGCGGGTTGTAGGCCTTGGCGGGCGCCTCGGCGACGGCGACCGCGGCGGCGTGCGCGAACCGGTTGCTGCTCCCGATGACGAACGTCTCGAACGTGTACTTCGAGTTCAGCCGGGCCGCGGCCGGACGGGGCGGCTGTTCCTGCTGGCGCGCGGGCTGGACCGGCTGCTCCCGCTGGACCGGCTGGTACTGGTCCATGTCCAGTTGCTCCGGCCGCCTGGCCGGCTGCTGCTGTCCCGTCATCGGCGGCTGACCGCCCTGCGGTCGCTGTCCCGTCATCGGCGGCTGACCGCCCAGCGGGTGCGGGGGCCGCATCGGGTGCGGCTCGGGAGCCAGCTCCTGGTAACCCTGGGCGGCCCGGTAGGGCTGGTACCCGGAGTCCTGGTACCCGTAATGCTGCGGCTGCTGGTATTCGTTCTGCGGGGCGTATTCGTTCTGCGGGGCGTACTCGGCCTGGGGGGCGTACTCGGTCTGCGGGTACGGGGACTGCGCCGGGCGCGGGCCCAGCTCCGGCTGCTGCGGCTGGGGGGCCCGGGGGCCGCCGTCGTCCGCGGGCGGCGTGTTCATCGGATCCCCGACCGACAGTTGATCCCGCACCGACAGGGGCGAGCTCGGCGGTCCCTGGGGCTGCTCGGACGGGGAGACCGGGCTGGGATCGACGGTGACGGCGATCTGGATCGGGCGGCCGAGTTCCTTCGAAAGCGCGTGGATGACCAGCGGCCGGAGCTTGGTCTCCAGGTGCTCCTTGACGAACTGGTTGGGGCTGGCGATCAGCGCCGTGTTCTCCACCAGCCCGAGCGGCCTGGTCAGCCTGAGCCACGCCAGCTGGCTGGCCGGGAGCCCCATCTCGGCGAGCCCGTCAAGGGATCGTGCCCACACCTCCGCCAGATCCACATCACTCACCGATGCGCTCCCCTCGCCTTGCGATCGTGCCCGGGCCGCGTTAGGTTCGACGCCGTCGATCACTAAACGCAACTCGTTGTCCACAGGTTCATCCACAAGGTGTGCAAGTACGCTGCGGTGCGATTTTCCTGTCCCCGTAGCGCTAGCGGGCCCGGAAAGGCGACCCGCGAACGCTGATTTTCCACAGCCTAAGCGGCCGGCGACGGGTGCGTTGTGGAAATCGCGGTGTTCACCGCCCGGCGGCGGCCCGGTTTGACCTGGGCCAGGATCGCCCGTACCGTTAACAGGCTGAGCCATGTCCCGAGCGCGCGGCGCACGACATGCCTCCCCTGATCCCTTACCAGCTTTTCCGAACCGTACTGGAGCTCAAAAGTGAGCAAGCGCACGTTCCAGCCGAACAACCGCCGCCGGGCCAAGGTCCACGGCTTCCGCGAGCGGATGAGCACCCGCGCCGGGCGCGCCGTCCTGGCCGCACGCCGCCGTAAGGGCCGCGAGAAGCTCGCTGTCTGACCCGGCTCGTTAGCGAGACCGGCAGCGTCGGTGCTGCCGCAGCAATCGCGGATGAGAAGCCCGGAGGAGTTCAAGCGCACCCTGCGCTCTGGTCGCCGGGCTGGTGGACCTGTTGTCACGGGTCACCTGCTGCTGGCCCCCTCCGGTGCGGGACGGCCCTCTCCTGCGGGACAGGCTGTCGGACCGGATCGAAACGGCCCGGTACAAATCGACACAGCGCCGAAGGTAGGCTTGGTTGTCAGCCGTGCGGTCGGCTCGGCAGTGGTCCGCAACCGGGTGAAGCGACAGCTCCGGGAACTGATGCGCAGGCGAATTGCCTCGCTTCCCGGAGGTTGCCTCCTCGTGCTGCGGGCCCATCCGGCTGCCGCTGGCGCACGCCAGGCAGAGCTAGCCGCCGATCTCGACCTGGTTCTCGGACGACTGCTGCGGCGGCAGGTTGGGGCGCGCTAGTGAGCGCATCGGAGGTTAGCTCGGCAGACGCCGTGCCGACATTGGCGGCACGGCTCCTTATCGTTCCCGTGCTCGGCTACCGCCGCTTCATCAGCCCTCTCCTTCCCCCGGTATGCCGGTTCGCTCCCTCCTGCAGCGAGTACGCGCTTGAAGCCCTGCGCACCCATGGCGCGGTACGAGGACTCTGGCTGGCCGTGCGGCGGGTTGCCCGCTGCCATCCCTTCAATCCCGGCGGATACGATCCCGTGCCTCCCCGGCCACAAGGAGTTGTCAGGTGAGCTTTCTCAATCCGCTGTTCGAGGCGGTCGCATGGGTGATGATGCAGATCCATGCGGGGCTCTCGCACCTGTTCGGTGCGTCGAGCGGGGCGACCTGGGCCCTGTCTATCGTCCTCCTCGTGGTGCTGATGCGGCTCGTCATGGTGCCGCTGTTCATCAAGCAGCGGAACTCGATGCAGAAGATGCAGTCGCACATGCCGCAGCTGCAGGAGATCCGCAAGAAGTACAAGAGCGACAAGACGCGGCTCAACGAAGAGACGATGAAGTTCTACAAGGAGAACGGCATCAACCCGCTGGGCGGCTGTCTTCCGCTGCTCGCGCAGTTGCCGGTCTTCTGGTCGCTGTTCAACGTGCTCAAGGCGATCGCGCAGTGGACGCCGGCGGCCGCCGGGCAGGTGCAGACGGCGCCTAAGTACGGCCTGACCATTCAGGTTGTGGAAAGCGCGCGGAAAGCGCGCATCTTCGGCATATCGCTCTACGACCAGTTCCTGCACCCGGCCCTGGGTGAGTCGTTGACATCCCGGCTTCTCATCGTCGTGTTCGTGCTGGTCAGCGCGGCAACGACGTTCATGACGATGCGGCAGAGCCAGCGCCGCGGCATGATGAACCAGACGGCGCCGGACCCCGACCAACCCGGCGCGGCCGCCGCGGCGTCGATGTCGAAGAACATGATGTACATCGCGCCGTTCTTCGCGCTCACTGGTCTGTACTGGCAGTTCGGCCTGGTCCTGTACTGGGTCACCACCAACGTGTGGACGCTGGGACAGCAGCACTTCCTGTTCCGCAAGCTCCCAGTGGTGGGAAGCACTACGGTTGGTGCGTCTGCGACGCAGGCGGCATCTGGGCCCACGGGAGCGGCTAGGACGCCGTCGGCCAAGACCGCCGCGGGCCGGACGCCGGCCGCCAAGAGCGCGGCGGCCAGGAACGGTAGCACCAGCAGTGCGGCCAAGCCGCGCTCCGGCGCTCCCGCGAAGGCGGGTTCCGGTACGGCTGCGAAGGCGGGTTCCGGTACGGCCGCGAGGGCAGGTTCCGGTACGGCCGCGAGGCCAGCCGCTGGCGCCGCGAAGGCGGCGTCGGGCGCTCCGGCCAAGTCCGGCTCCGGCGCTCCGGCGAAGGCGGCCGCCGCTGCAGCCGCGACGGGCGAGGCGAAGACGGCAGCAGCCAAGGAGCCGGCCGCCAAGCCGGCGGCCGCCAAGGCCCCGGCTAAGGCGGGTGCGTCTGGTTCCGCGACCGCGGCGGCGCCCGCCGCGAAGGCGAACGGCAACGGTGCGGCTAGCAACGGCACGGCTAGGAACGGCACGGCTAGCAACGGCGCCTCCAACGGCGCAGTAAACGGCGCCGCAAACAGCGTCCGGCGGCTGCTCGGCCGGAGCAAGGAAGAGCCGCAGGAGGTGCCGGCCGCGCCGCCGACGAAGACCGTCCGGCAGCAGCCGGTGCGGCAGCCGCGCAGTAAGCGCGGCACTACGGGCAAGAGGTGAGCCGCTGTGGGGGATGGTCCCGGTGAGGGGTTCGGCACGATGGTAGGTCAGGAGCAGGAACTGAGCGACGTGGTCGAAGGTGAAGAACTCGTCGACGGTGAAGAACTCGTCGAAGCGGATGACGACCTCATCGAGGTCGTCGACGGCGATGACGCCGACGAGGAAGAGGACGACAGCGAGGCGGACGACGACGCAGACGACGACGATCTGAGCTCTCTCGAAGAGGAGGGCGAGATCGCCGCCGACTACATCGAGGGTCTGCTTGACATCGCCGATCTCGACGGCGACATCGACATGGACGTGGAAGGCGACCGGGCCGTCGTGTCCGTTGTCGGCGCCACGCTCGACGAGCTGGTCGGCGACGACGGCGAGGTGCTCGAGGCGCTCCAGGAGCTGACCCGGCTGGCCGTGCACCGCAGGACCGGGAGCCGGGCCAGGCTGATGCTCGACGTCGGCGGTTTCCGCGCCCAGCGCCGGACCGAGCTCGCCGAGCTCGGCCGGTCTGTAGCCGAGGAAGTAGCGAAGACCGGAGAGCCGAAGAAGCTGCGGGCCATGTCCCCGTTCGAGCGGAAGATCGTCCATGATGCCGTGGCCCTCGCCGGGCTGCGCAGCGAGTCGGAGGGCGAGGAGCCGAACCGGCGCGTGGTCGTCTTCCCGGCCGGCTGAGGCGGACCGCGGTGGCGGAGGTACCCGCCGAGGCCACCGCCGTATTCGGCGATGTACTCGGGCAGGCGCAGCGCTACGCGGAGCTGCTGGCCACCGACGGCGTGACGCGCGGCCTGATCGGGCCGCGCGAGACGGAGCGCCTGTGGGATCGGCACCTGCTCAACTGCGCGGTCGTCGCTGAGCTGCTCCCGGAGCGCGGTGAGCTCGTCGACATCGGCTCCGGGGCCGGGCTGCCCGGGGTCGTGCTGGCCATGCTCCGCCCGTCGCTCAGGGTCGTCCTCCTAGAGCCGCTGCTGCGCCGCTCGGTCTTCCTGGAGGAGTGCGTCGCGGAGCTGGGACTGTCCAACGCCACGGTGCTGCGCGGCCGTGCGGAAGAGAAGGCGACCGCGCACATCCGGGCGGACATCGCCACGGCGCGCGCGGTCGCGCCACTCGACCGGCTGGCCGGCTGGGCCGCCGGACTGCTGCGTCCCGGCGGGCAGCTGCTCGCGATCAAGGGGCAGTCGGCCGCGGCGGAACTGGCGGCCGCGGAGCCGGTCCTGGCCCGGCTGGGCGTGCGAAGTGCGGAGGTTCTGCAAGCCGGTCACGATAGGGTCATATCTGCGACCACGGTTGTCCGTGTCGTTATGGATGGACACGGCCGAGAGGAGCGAGCAGGTGCTCAGCGCAGCCGGCGTGGGGTGGCCTGACGGGGGAACAGGTGCGATGCCGGGCGTGACCGGGCTGGGATGGCCCGGGGAGCGGCTTGCGTCGTTTCAGTTCCCCGATCAGGTCATGAGAGGTACGCCGGTGAACGGTCACGAGGATCTGTCCCCTTCCGGGTCGTACCGGGTGCGAAACGCGCTGGCGGCGGCGGGTTCACCCGAATCACAGGATGTCACGGCGGGCGCGGTGCGCGAAGCCGTCAGGAGCGGAGGAGATTACATGCCGCCGGAACCTACGGCGCCGGACGCGCCGGTGGTAGTGCCGGACGCACCGATCAGTGCGGGCGACACGCCCATCGCGCGAGCGGCTGAGGCCGCGGTCGGCGTCCGCGGTGCGACCCAGCGGGATCAGTGGCCGCGCCCGAAGAAGTGCCGCATCATGACCATCGCCAACCAGAAGGGCGGCGTCGGAAAGACGACGACCGCGGTCAACCTGGCGGCGAGCCTGTCCCAGCACGGCAACCGGGTCCTCGTCGTCGACCTGGACCCGCAGGGAAACGCGTCGACCGCGCTCGACGTCGACCACCGCGTCGGGCAGGACTCCGTCTACAACGCGCTGGTTGAGGAGCGTCCGCTCTCGGAAGTCGTGTCCGAGGTCGACGGCATGCCCGGCCTCTACTGCGTGCCCGCCACGATCGACCTGGCCGGCGCCGAGATCGAACTGGTGCCGCTCGTCGCGCGGGAGGCCCGCCTGTCGCGCTCGATCGACCAGCTCGACCGGGAGAACCTGGATTACGTGCTGATCGACTGCCCGCCGTCGCTCGGCCTGCTGACGATCAACGCACTGGTGGCGGCGGAAGAAGTGCTTATCCCGATCCAGTGCGAGTACTACGCGCTCGAGGGCCTGGAGCAGTTGCTGCGCACGGTCGAGCTGGTCCGCGGCCACCTCAACGCCAAGCTGAAGGTCACCACCATCCTGCTCACCATGTACGACGGCCGAACCCGCCTCGCCACCCAGGTCGCCGACGACGTGCGGTCCCACTTCGGCGACGTGGTGCTGCAGACCATCATCCCCCGCTCCGTCCGCGTCTCCGAGGCTCCGAGCTACGGTCAGTCGGTCATCACCTACGACCCGGCCTCCTCCGGCGCCGTGGCCTACGCCGAAGCAGCCCGCGAGCTCGCCTATCGCGCCGTCACCGCGTAACCGACGCAACACAGACCGTCCCTCGCTGTGTGGTTGATTCACTGTGTGGTTGATTCACTGTGTTGTCAGTGCACTGCGTCGCTAGTTGTTGCGTCGTTAGGTTGAAGCGTCGTTAGTTATCGGTCCGCCGTCCCGACCCAGCCTCCGGCGACATTGCCTTCACAATCCGCTCGAGGTCGTCGATCGTGGCGAACTCGACCACGATCTTGCCCTTCTTCTGCCCCATCTCCACCTTCACGCGCGTCTCGAACAGATCAGAGAGCCGGTCGGACAGGTGACGGAGAGCCGGTGCGACCGGCTTGTTGGCCGCGGCCCTGCGGGCTTGCTTCACCGGGCTGTCATCGCCGACGAGGACGATCTCCTCGACCGAGCGGACCGACAGCCCCTCGTCGACGATGCGCTGGGCCAGCCGCTCCTGGGCTTGCGGGTCGTCCAGGGACAGCAGCGCGCGGGCATGACCCGCGCTGATCACGCCGGCCGCGACCCGCTTCTGCACGCCCGGGGGCAGGTTAAGGAGCCGGAGGGTATTGCTGATGTGCGGGCGGGACCGGCCGACCTTCTGCGCGAGCTGCTCGTGGGTGGCGCCGAAGTCGTCGAGCAGCTGCTGGTAGGCCGCCGCCTCTTCCAGCGGATCGAGCTGCTGCCGGTGCAGGTTCTCCAGCAGCGCGTCGCGCAGCATGTCGGTATCGGGCGTCTCGCGCACGATAGCGGGGATAAACGCGAGGCCCGCCCGCTGGGACGCGCGCCAGCGGCGTTCGCCCATGACGAGCTCGTAGTTCTCGTGGTCGATCTTGCGCACCACGACCGGCTGAAGCAGGCCGACCTCGGTGATGGAGGCGGACAGTTCCTCCAGCGCCTCTTCGTCGAAGGTGCGCCGGGGCTGCCGCGGATTCGGTGTGATCGACCCGACGGCGACTTCTTCGAAGTAGGCGCCCGCGACCTGGCGCAGTCCGTCCGCTGCGCCGGAGGCAGCACCCAGAACGGCGTCGGCCGGGTCCTCGTGGACCGCGAGACCTACTCCACCCTGCGAGGTCCCGGAGTAGGAGACACCGACCGGAGACGGGGTTCCGGCACGCGGCGCGTCCGGGATCAGTGCGCCAAGACCTTTGCCGAGCCCTCGCCGTTGCTGCGCCATACTGCTCCCTCGACGTGCCTGTGATCGCGCCGGTTTAGCGCCATGGCCGACCCTGACTAGCTCGCGTAGCCGTCCCGTGCCGTCTCTCTAATTTAACGGCAAACAGCCGCGGATTCGCCGCCTTCGCCGAGTCGGTTTCACGTGAAACAGGCGGGAGAACGGAACGGGTCCCTGCGGCTGTTTCACGTGAAACAGCCGCAGGGAGGAGTCGATCACCAGCGGGACGACGGAGCCCGTTTCACGTGAAACGGGCTCCGTCGTC